>Ga0081455_10001638_pt1 | contig 14976 bp, 11 predicted proteins | sample TabmetS3T2R1_FD_70207 | JGI IMG/M metagenome (GOLD analysis project Ga0081455, IMG submission 70207) | Tabebuia heterophylla rhizosphere microbial communities from the University of Puerto Rico - S3T2R1 | ecosystem: Host-associated > Plants > Roots > Rhizosphere ... | reverse complement strand
AGCGCGACCAGGCCTCCGACCAGGGCAACCGACTGGACGCGACGCGGCCGTAGCGGGCAGGGTGCACCGAACTATGACCGACGACCCGACGGCTGAGGTCACCCGCGAGATCCAGCGCATAGAAGATGAGGCGCGCGTGCGCATCAACGCCGCCGCGACCGCCGACGGCCTGCGCACGGTCGAGGTCGACGTCCTGGGGCGCCGCTCGGCACTGGCCGGGCTCCGCCAGCGGCTGGGCGAGCTCGAGCCGAACCACCGGCGCACCGTGGGCCAGGTGCTCAACGGCGCCATGCAGGCGCTCGCTGCGGCGGTCGAGGAACGCCGGGCGGTGCTCGCCGCGGCCGAACGCACCGAGCGGTTGCTGGCCGAGCGGATGGACCTGACCGAGGTGTTGGCCGGGCGTCCGGCCGGCCACCTGCACCTGGTGACGCAGGCGATCGAGGAGCTCGAGGACGTGTTCGTCGGCATGGGGTACACGGTCGCCGAGGGACCCGAGGTGGAGACGGACTGGAACAACTTCGGGGCGCTCAACTTCCCCGAGGACCATCCCGCCCGCGACATGTACGACACCCTGTACGTGAACTACGAGGAGCCGGGGACCACCCTCCTGCGCACCCACACCTCCCCGGTGCAGGTGCGCGTCATGACCGGCACGCCCCCGCCGTACTACACGGTCATGCCCGGGCGCGTGTTCCGGTCCGACACGGCCGACGCCACCCACATGCCGGTCTTTCACCAGATCGAGGGCCTGGTGGTCGACCGCGACATCACGTTCGCCGACCTGGCCGGCACGATCGACGCGTTCACCAAGGCCTACTTCGGCGGCGACTTCACCTCCCGCCTGCGGCCCTCCTACTTCCCGTTCACGGAGCCGTCGGCCGAGTTCGACATCCAGCGGCCCGACGGCACCTGGCTCGAGCTGGGCGGCTGCGGCATGGTGCACCCCAACGTGCTGCGCAACTGCGGGCTCGACCCGGACGAGTGGCAGGGCTTCGCGTTCGGGTTCGGGATCGACCGCTTGGCGGCCGCCCGCCATGGGGTCGACGACCTGCGTGACCTCTTCACCAACGACATCCGCTTCCTGGCGCAGTTCTGATGTGCTTCGCTGCTCCGCGCCAAGGTTGACCCGTGAAAGTCCTTCTCTCCTGGCTCCAAGACTTCGCGCCGATCGAGGGTGATCCCGTCGAGATCGGCGAGCAGCTCAGCGACCTCGGCCTGGCCGTCGAGCAGCTCGACCGCCTCGGCGACGGACTCGATGGCATCGTCGTCGCCCGGGTGCTGGCGACACGCCCGCACCCCAACGCCGACAAGATCCAGCTCGTCGACGTGGATGCCGGCGACGGCGAGGCGCTGCAGATCGCGTGCGGCGCGTTCAACATGCGACCGGGCGATCTGGTCCCGCTGGCTCCGGTCGGCACGGTCCTGTCCAACGGCCTCGAGATCGGTCGCCGCAAGATGCGGGGCGAATGGTCCAACGGCATGCTGTGCTCGGCGCGCGAGCTCGGGCTGGGCGACGATCACGCCGGCATCTTCGTGTTGCCGCCCGGCATCGCTGCCCCCGGCGCTCCCTTCGCCGACGCGATGGGCATCGAGCGCGACGTGCTCTACGACCTCGAGGTCAACCCGAACCGCCCCGATGCGATGTCCGTGGCGGGCGTCGCCCGCGACCTGGCCGCCCGCCTGCGGTTGCCGTTCAGCCTGCCCGGTCCCCGGGTCGACGAGGTCGGGGGCAAGCACATCGACTCCGTCAGGATCGACGTCCTCGACCCCGACCTGTGCGGGCGCTTCAGCGCGCGCGTCCTGCAGGGTGTGAATGTCGGTCCGTCGGACCCCGTCATCGCCCGGCGGCTCACCCTGCTCGGCATGCGCCCCATCAATTCCCTGGTCGACGTGTCGAACTACGTCATGCTCGAGCTGGGCCAGCCCAACCACCCGTACGACCTGGCCAAGGTTCGGGGTGGTGGGCTGCGGGTCCGGCGGGCGCGGCCGGGCGAGGCGCTGGTGACGCTCGACGACGTCGAGCGCACGTTCACCTCCGACGACCTGCTGATCTGCGACGGCGAGGACACGCCCATCGGCATCGCCGGGATCATGGGTGGCGCCGACACCGAGATCGACGCAGCGACCACGGAGGTGCTGCTGGAGATGGCGTGGTTCCTCCCCATCGCCATCGCCAAGACCTCGCGGCGGCTGCGGCTGCGGTCGGAGGCGTCGGCCCGCTTCGAGAAGGGCACCGACCCCGAGGCCATCGAGCTGGCGCACACCCGCTTCGCCGAGCTTCTCGCTCCCTCCGGGGCGCGGCTCGAGGCCGGGATGGTCGACGTGCGCGGGGAGCTCCCGGCGCGCGAGCCGATCCGGGTCCGTACCGCCCGCCTCAACCGCCTCCTCGGCACCGAGCTGACGGCGAACGAGGTCACCGAGCTGCTCACGCCCATCGGCTTCGCCAGCGATGCGGTAGATGGCCTGGGCGGTGAGTCCGCGGGCGACGTCGAGGTCACGGTTCCGTCGTGGCGGTACGACTCGTCCACCGAGATCGACGTGGTGGAGGAGGTTGCGCGCCACTACGGCTACTCCCGGATCGGGCGCAGCGTCCCGACCTCGGCCCACACGGGACGCCTGAGCGACCGCCAGCAGGAGCGGCGCCGCCTGCGGTCGCTGCTGGTGGGCCGGGGACTGTCGGAGGCGATGCCGCTGCCCTTCCTGGCCCCGGGCGACCTCGAACGTTGTGGCCTGCCCGGCGACGGGATCGAGATCGCCAACCCGCTCGTGAAGGAGGAGTCGATCCTGCGGACGTCGCTGCTGCCGGGCCTGGTCAAGGCGCTCGCGACCAACGCCGCCCGCCGCAACACCGGCGCCGGGCTCTGGGAGGTCGGTCACGTCTTCCGGCAGTGGGACACGTCGTCCTCGGCGGCGGGCGACGCCGGGCACGAGGCCCTACCCGACGAGCGGGAGATGCTGGGGACGGCCCTCGGTGGTCGCGATGCCGCCGAGGCCGTGCACGAGTGGCGGGCGGTGGCCGAGGTGCTGGGCCTGGCGGGCATCGAGATCGTCAACGGCGCGGTCCCCGGGCTCCACCCGACGCGGTCGGCTCGGCTCGTGGGCCCGGCGGGCCAGGCCGTGGGCGCCGTGGGGGAGGTCGACCCGGGCGTGCTCGAGAACCACGGCATCGGCGAGCGCGTCGGCTGGCTCGAGGTCGATCTCGACGTCGCGGCCGGACTGCCACACCGCGAGCGCATCTACCGGCCGGTCAGCATCTATCCGTCGAGCGACATCGACCTCGCTTTCGAGGTGGACGACGCGGTGCCCGCCACGGCCATCGAAGCCACGCTTCGGTCGGCGGCCGGCGAGCACCTGGCGGCTCTCCGCTTGTTCGACGTCTATCGGGGGGCGGGCATCGCCGCCGGACGGCGCAGCCTCGCGTACGCGCTGCGGCTGGACGCGCTGGACCACACGCTCACCGACGATGAGGTGGCTGAGGTCCGCCGCCGCTGCATCGAGGCCGTCGAGTCGGCGTACCCGGCGTCGTTGCGCGGCTGACGCCACCACCCGACCGGTCGACGGGGACTCGACCTGTCGGGCGGTGCGTGGTGGCGTCGGGCCCGTTCGGGCCGGGGGCCGGTCAGCCCGGCGGCGCGAAGAACTCCAACGCGATGTTGTCAGGGTCGCGGAAGGCCAGACCCGACCCGTAATGGGCCTCGACGATCCCGCCGTGGGGGATGCCGAGCTCGTCGAGACGCGCCTGCCACTCCTCCAGAGCGGCGCGGTCGGCGCAGCCGAACGAGATGTGATCGAGCCCGGTCTTGTGCTCGTCGAATTCCTCACCGGTCGGCTGCTTGAACTCGTGGAGCGCATACAGCACATCGCCGATCGCGAATGCCGCGTGGTGGAACGGACCGGTGTCCTCGTCGAGGATCGGCGACGATCCGAACAGCCGCTCGTACCAGGGCACGCTGACCGAGAGGTCGTTGACCGTGACCGCGACGTGCGTGATCGATGGGAAGTCTGCCATTGGCCGCCTTTCGCTATCCGCCTGCAGGACCTGAGCGGATCGGCACGTCGTCTCGGCGGGCCTATCCGCTCGGCCTCTCAGGGCTTCGCCTCGTAGATGATGTTAACGGGGGTCTCCGCCGCCCGGCGGAAGCTGGTGAAGCCGGCGTCGGTGACCACTTCCCTCATTCGTTCCTCGCCGGCCTGGGCGCCGAGGGCCAGTCCGACCTGTTGCGCGCGCGACGCGGGGGTGCAGATCAGCGTCGAGGCGTTGTAGTAGATCTTGCCGACCGGGTTGAGGTTGTCCTCGAGGTGGTCGTTGGCGTAGGGCTCGACGATCATCCACGTGCCGTCGGGGGCCAGGGTGGACAGGACGTGCTGCGCGGCGCCGACCGGATCCCCCATGTCGTGGAGGCAGTCGAAGAAGGCCACGAAGTCGTAGTTCGTCCCCGGATAGTCCTGGGCGGCGGCGACGTCGAACCGGACACGAGGCCCCAGTCCGGCGGCGTCGGCGGCACGGCGCGCGCTCTCGATGGAGACGTCGTGATAGTCGAACCCCGCGAACGACGATTCCGGGAACGCCGCGGCCATGATCAGGGTGCTGGCACCATGCCCGCAGCCCACGTCCGCCACCTTGGCGCCGCCACGGAGCTTCACCTCGATCCCGTCGAGCGCCGGCAGCCAGTCGTCGATCAGATGGGCGGCGTACCCCGGCCGGAAGAAGCGCTCGCAGCCCACGAAGAGGTCCGGATGGTGGTCGTGCCAGGCGACGCCCTCACCGGTCCGGAACGCCTCGGTGATCATCGGCTCGTCCTTGACTGTCGACGCCGCCAGCTGGAACGCACCGGGGATGAACACCGGTGCCCCCTGGTCGATCAGCAGTGCCGCATGCTCTGGCGGGAGCCGGAAGGTGCCGGCGGCGGCGTCGTACTCCACGTAACCAGCGGCCGCCTGCGCGGCCAGCCATTCGCCCACGTACCGCTCGTTGGTGCCTGTTCGCTCGGCGAGGTCAGCGGCGCTGGTCGGATCGCCGTCCGCCATCGCCCGATACAGCCCCAGTCGGTCGCCCACCAGGACGGTTGGCACGTGGAGGGCGGTGCCGAGGTCGCCGAGGAAGCGTCCGACGAACGCATCGAGCTTGGACTGGTCGATCGGCGGGGTCTCGGTCGTGGACATGGGGCCTCCAGGGTGGTGAACGCGGCGTGGCCGCGTGTCCATGAGGCGTGACGCCGACGGCCGGCGTGTGCCATGGGATGGCACAGGCCACACGCGCACTGTGTCAATTGGCACAGAGCGGCCGGCAGTCCCGGTCGTAAGGTGGCGGCCGGTGGCCCCGAACCTCGTTTCCGCGGCGGAGCGGTTCGTCGGCCGGGCCGACGAGCTGCGTCGGGTCGACCGCATCTGCACGTCTGCGCCCGAGGGCCGCGGGGCGGTGGCGCTGGTTTCCGGCGAGGCCGGGATCGGCAAGACCCGGTTCTGCGACGCGGCTGCCGAACGGGCCCGCCGGGCCGGGCTCACGGTCGTGACCGCCCGATGCTGGGGCGAGGGCGGTGCGCCGCCGTTGTGGCCGTGGCAGCCGATCCTGGCCGAGCTGTGCGGGGAGGAGGCGTCTCGGCTGCTCGGACCGGGCACGACGGCGACGACGGCCGAGGCCGTCGACGCCGACCGTTTCGCCCGGTTCTCGGCCATCGTCGATGCGCTGGGCGTGGCGACGGGACGCACTCCAGCGTGCATCGTCGTCGACGACATCCACGCCGCCGACGCCGGGACCCTGCTGCTCACGCGCTTCGTCGCCCGCGCCATCCACCGGCTGCCGCTCGCCCTGGTCGTCAGCCGGCGCAGCGGCGAACCGTCCGGCGACGGGCTGGAAGCCCGATTGCTGGCCGAGATCGAGCGCGAGGCGATCCCATTCGTGCTCCACCACTTCGACCTGGACGAGGCCACGGCTTTCCTGGCCGACCAGGGCCTGCGCCAGCTGGCGCCCGACCTGGTACTGGCCCTCCTGAGGGTGACCGGCGGCAACCCACTCTTCCTGCGGCGCATCGCGGCGCTGGGGGCGCCGGATCCGCACCGGGCGCTGCCGGCGGGCCTGCGGGTGGCCATCGACGAGGCGTTGGCCGCATTGTCGCCCGAGACCCAGCGGATCCTGCGGGCCAGCGCCGTGCTCGGGCTGACGCCGGAGGTGTCCGAGGCCGCGGCCGTGTCGGCGGCCGATCCCCGGGCCGTGCTCGACGCGGTCGTCGAGGCGATGCGCGCCGGACTCGTCACCTCGTTGACCGGTGAGGCGCCCGATCGCTTCGCCTTCACCCACGAGCTGGTGCGCTCGGCGCTCGAGGACGCACTGGCGCCCGGCGATCGCCTCGATGTGCATGCGCGTGCCGCCCGCGTGGTGGCCGGCGCGGATGCGGGGGCGGTGACGCCCGCCACCGGCGCCCCGGCCGATCGCCTGGCCCGGCGGGCGCATCACGCACTGGCCTCGGCGCCGCGGTCGGCGGCCGACGCCCGGCTGGCGGTCGACGCCTGTCGGGACGCCGCCGCCTCGATGATCTGCAGCTTCGGCTACGAGCGGGCCGACGCGCTGCTGTCGGCGGCCGTCGAGCTCCACCACCCCGCGAGCCTTGGGCCGCCACCGGCCGGGCTCCTGGTCGCCTGGGCCCAGGCGGCGCTGCTGTGTGGACGGTTGGGCGAGGCGCGCGTCCGATTCGACCGCGCCACCTCGAGCGCCGAGAGCGCCGGCGACCCCCTGTTGTTCGCGGAGGCCGCCCTGGGTCTCGGGGGCCATTGGCTGAACGAGCACCGTTCGCCGGTCGACCGTGCCCGAGTCCTCGGGTTGCAGCGCGCTGCTCTCGAGGGTCTGCCCGCCGGCAACGAGGCCTTGCGCTGCCGGCTCATCGCCCGCCTGGCGGCCGAGGAGGTGTACGACGGCGGGCCCATCGGGCCCGTCCACGATGCGCTGGCCGCCGCCCGCGGCAGCGGTGATCTGGGGGCGTTGGCCGAGGCGCTCTCGCTGAGCCATCACGCCCTGCTGACGCCCGAGTTCGCGCGGACCCGGCTGGATCTGGCCGATGAGCTGGTCCGGGTGGCGGCCGAGGGCGGCCACGGCGTCCTGGGCCTGATGGGCCTGTGCTGGAGGGCTGTCGACCTGTTCCTGCTGGGAACGGACCGGGCGCTGCGGGCCCTGGAGGACCTCCGGGCCCGGGCCGACGCGCTGGAGTGCCAGAACATCCTCTACATCGTCGACGTGCTCGACGTGATGCTGCTGATCCGCGCCGGGCGCCTCGACGACGCCGAGGCGGCCGCCGGCCGCTGCTACGACCGTGGGGTGGCGGTCGGGGAGGTCGACGCGTTCGGCTACCTGGGCGCGCACACGTTGGCGATTCGCTGGATCCAGGGCCGCGACGCCGAGATCCTCGAGGCGGCCGAGGAGTTCGCGGCGTCGAACACACTGGTGGAGGCGGAGTTCGGCTTCCGGGCAACCGCCGCCACCATCGCCGCGCGGGCCGGGCACCACGAGCGTGCCCGGGCCGGGCTCGGACGGTTGTGCGCACCCGGCCTGGCAGCCCTGCCGCGGTCCAGCACCTGGCTGGCGGGCATGGCGGCCATCGTCGAGGTGGCCGCGATCGAGGGCGACGCCGCGGTGGCGCGAGAGGCCTACCAGCTGCTGGTCCCGTTCGCAGACCTCCCGGTCATGCCGTCCCTGGGTGTCATCTGCCTGGGATCGACCGAGCGCTTCCTGGCGCTCGCTGCCTGGACGACCGGCGATGCCGACCGGGCGATCGCGCACTTCGAGCGGGCCATCGCCGCCGACCGTCGGCTGGGGAACCGGCCGTTGGCTGCGATTGCGGCCGCAGACCTGGCGTCCGCGCTCGCCAGGCGGGGGCACACCGACGACCGCGCCCGGGCGGCGGCCCTATGGGAGCGCGCCATCGCCGACGCCGAGAGCATGGGGATGGCCGTACGGGCCGAGGCATGGAGGGTGGAGTCGTCGATGCCCGCGGAGTCGGTGGTCCGGGCGGCGGCGCCGATCGACCTCACCGACGGGAACGGCAGCGCCGGTGGGCCGGGCGTCGAGCAGCGCGGGTTCATGCGTCGCCACGGGCGTGGCTGGCTGGTGGAGGTGGGTGACCACCGGACGGTCGTTCCCGACCTCGTGGGCATGGCGTACCTCGCCGAGTTGGTGGCGCATCCGGCCCAGCCGATCTCGGCTTTGACGCTGGCGGGCGGCGGCGGAGCGCCGGGCGAGACCCGTTACGAGATCATCGACCGGCAGGCCCGGGACGCCTACGTGGAGCGGGCGCGTGAGCTGGCCGAGGATCTAGCGGAGGCCGAGGCCGACAACGACCTGGGGCGCACCGATCGGCTGCGCATCGAGCTGGACGCGGTTGTGGCGCAGATCGAGGAGGCGACCGGCCTGGGCGGTCGCCCGCGGGCCTTCACCAACGAGCAGGAGCGGGCGCGCACGGCGGTCCGCAAGGCGATCAAGCGGGCGATCGACGAGATCCGCGTGGCGGACCCGGTGGTGGGAGAGATCCTGGGTGCCGCCGTGGTGACCGGCTCGGTGTGCATGTACACGCCGGCCTCCTCACCCCACAACGTCCGGTGGACGGTGCGCACCGCGATCGACGCCGCCGCGGAGGGGTGATCCGCTGGCCTGCCCCCGCTTTGCATGAGTATGCATCGAACCGTATGATCGTTTGATGACCTCGGTGGGCATCATCGGCGCCTCGGGCTACACGGGTGCCGAGCTGCTGCGGTTGTGCAGCCAGCACCCGCAGCTCGACGTGCGGCTGGCCACCGCCGATTCTCAGGCGGGTGCCCGCGTGGCGGAGGTCTATCCGAGCCTGGCGGCGGCGTTTCCGGCACTCACCCTGGCCAAGTTCGACGCCGAGTCGTGCGATGGCCTCGATCTGGTCTTCCTCGCGATGCCGCACGGTGCGTCGCAGGACGTGGTGCCCGATCTCGCGGCCCGTGTCGGACGCATCGTCGATCTGGCCGCCGACTTCCGGCTCCAGGATCCCGAGTCGTACCGGACGTGGTACGGCGCCGAGCACGCTCGACCCGACCTGCTCGGGACCTTCGCCTACGGGCTGCCGGAGCTGTTCCGCGCCGACATCGTGGGTGCGTCGAGGGTCGCCGCCCCGGGCTGCTACGTCACCGCCGCGGTCCTCGCCCTCGCGCCCCTGCTGCGGTGCGGGCTGGTGGAGTCGTCCGAGATCGTGGTGGACGCCGCCAGCGGGGTGTCGGGCGCCGGCCGGTCCCCCAAGCCGGCCACGGCCTTCTGCGCGGTGGACGAGGACTTCACCGCCTACGGCCTGCTGTCCCACCGGCACACGCCCGAGATCGAGCAGGGCCTGAGCCGGGTCACCCCTGGGGGACGGGCGCAGGTGCTGTTCACGCCCCACCTCGCGCCCATGAACCGGGGCATCCTCGCCACGTGCTATGCCCGCCCGACCGGGTCCGGCACCACCACCGCCGACGCCATGGACGCGGTGCGGGCCAGCTGGCCGGGCGAGCCGTTCGTCGTGGTGACCGACGGCTCGCCGTCGACCAAGGCTGCGCTGGGTTCGAACGCCGTCCATGTCACGGCCATGGCCGATCCGCGAACCGGCTGGGTTGTCGCCATCGCTGCGCTGGACAACCTGGTCAAGGGCGCATCGGGGCAGGCGATCCAGTGCGCCAACCTGATGCTCGACCTCCCGGAGACCGCGGGCCTGCCGACCGTCGGTGTCTACCCGTGAGTGTCGTCGAGCCCGCGGGGTTCACGGCCGGCGGCGTGGCGTGCGGCATCAAGGCCTCCGGAGAGCTCGACCTGTCGCTCGTGGCGGTCGCTGGCGGGGCCGCGGTGGCCGCCGCAGGCGTTTTCACCCAGAACCTGGTCGTGGCCGCCCCGGTGGTCGTGAGCCGGCGCCATCTAGCGGTGACAGAGGGACGGGCGGCCGCCGTGGTGCTGTCGAGCGGCAACGCCAACGCCGCCACGGGCGAACGGGGCGAGGGCGATGCCGAGACGATGTGCGCGCTGGTCGCGACGGAGCTGGGCTGCCCACCCGAGGCCGTCCTGGTGTGCTCCACCGGACTGATCGGGTTCCCGCTGCCGATGGCAGCCGTTGCCGCGGGCGTGCCGCGACTTGTGGCCGAGCGGGGCGGCGACCCCACCCACGGGGTGGCCGCCGCCGAGGCGATCATGACCAGCGACACCCGGCGCAAGGAGACGGTCGTGCGCGGCGACGGGTTCGTGGTCGGCGGCATGGCCAAGGGCGCCGCCATGCTGGCGCCCAACATGGCCACGATGCTGGCGGTGCTCACCACCGACGCCGCCATGGACGCGCCGGTCCTCGACCGGGTGCTGCGAGCCGGTGTGGTCGACAGCTTCAACGCGGTCACCGTCGACGGCTGCACGTCGACCAACGACACGGTCCTGATCCTGGCCAGCGGCAGGTCGGGCCCGCCCGACGCGGACGGGTTCTCGGCTGCGGTGGCGGCTGCGTGCGAGGACCTGGCCGCGCAGATGGTGGGGGACGCGGAGGGCCACACCAAGGTCGTCCGGGTGTTGGTGACTGGTGCCGCGTCTGGGGCGGAGGCCCACCAGGCGGCCCGCAAGGTGGCGGAGAGCCAGCTGGCCAAGTGCTCGTGGTTCGGCGGCGATCCCTACTGGGGCCGGGTTGCGAGCGACCTGGGCACGGCGGGCGTGAAGCTGGACCCCGCGGAACTGACCATCGCGTACGGCGGCACCGTGGTGAGCCGGGGTTGCGTCGGCATCGGCCACGACGCCGCCGCCGTGGCCGAGCACATGGCGGGGGAGCGCCTCGAGGTCCACTGCGACCTGGGGGTCGGCGACGGGGTCGCCGGGGTCCTCACCAACGACCTGGCCCCCGGCTACATCGACGAAAACCGGGGAACGTCGTGAGCCCGACCGAGCCCCTCCGCTCACGGGTCCTGTCGCCTCCGGTGCGGGACCTACCGCCGCCAGCGCCGACAAGCGCTGGCAGCGGTCCCGCATCCTCAGCGCCACCCGCTCGCTACCCGCCCTCCGACGCCGGAGGAGAGGCGGCCTCGGCCTACGGCCGAGTCGAGATATTGCTGGAGGCCCTGCCCTACATCCAGCGGTTCCGGGGCGCGGTGGTCGTGGTCAAGTACGGCGGCGCCGCGATGGGCGACCCCGAGCTCGGACGCGCCGTGGCCGACGACGTCGTGCTCCTGCGGGCGGTGGGCCTGCGCCCGGTGGTGGTCCACGGCGGCGGTCCGCAGATCAGCGAGCTGATGGGCAGGCTGGGCAAGGAGCCGGAGTTCCGCGACGGCCTGCGCGTCACCGACGCCGAGACCGTGGACATCGCCCGGATGGTCCTGGTGGGCAAGGTGAACCGCGACATCGTGGCGGCCGTCAACGTCCACGGCCCCCTGGCGGTGGGGCTCTCGGGCGAGGACGCCGGCCTCCTCATGGTGACCCCGGCCCGGAACCCGGAGCTCGGCTACGTGGGCGACGTGCGCTCCGTCAACCCCGCGATACTTCGGCGACTGCTGGCCGAGGACCTCATCCCGGTGGTCTCGACGATCGGATCCGATCCCACCGGGCAGGCCTACAACATCAACGCCGACACCGTGGCGGCTGCGCTGGCGGAGGCGTTGGAGGCGGAGAAGGCCATCTTCCTCACCGACGTCGCCGGGCTGCTCGCCGACGTGGGCGACCCGGATTCGCTCGTCAGCCACATCACTGCGGACGAGCTCCAGCCGATGATCGACGACGGCCACCTGACCGGGGGGATGATCCCCAAGGTCGCGGCGGCCATCCATGCCGTCCGCAACGGCGTGCGGTCGGCGCACCTGCTGGACGGGCGGGTGCCGCACGTCGTCCTGCTGGAGCTGTTCAGCGACGCCGGGGTCGGCACCATGATCACGGCCGGGGGAGCGCCGGCGTGACCAGCCCGCTCATGCCCACGTACGCGCCGCCGCAGGTGACGTTCGTGCGCGGCGAGGGTTCGTACCTGTTCGACGGGGACGGGCGGCGCTACCTCGACTGCCTGTCCGGGCTGGCGGTCACCTCGCTGGGCCACGCGCACCCGGCCGTGACCCAGGCCCTGCACGATCAGGCGTCGACGCTCCTGCACGTGTCCAACCTGTTCGGCACCGAGCCCGGCCCGGAGGTGGCGCGCACGCTCGACCGCCTCGTCGGGGACGGCGAGCCGGCCGGCGGCCAGGTGTTCTTCTGCAACTCCGGCGCCGAGGCCAACGAGTGCGCCATCAAGCTGGCCCGACGCGTCGGCGGGCTCGGTCGCCACGTGGTGGTCTCCGCGTACGGCAGCTTCCACGGGCGAACGCTGGCGACCCTCCACGCCACCGGCCAGCCCGCCAAGCACGAGCCCTTCCAGCCGCTGCCCGAGGGCTTCCGCCACGTGGCGTGGGACGACCTCGACGCGCTGGCGGCGGCGCTCGATCCCGAGGTGGCCGCCGTACTCCTCGAGGCGGTCCAGGGCGAGGGTGGGGTCAACCCGGCCAGCCCTGACTACTTCCAGGGCGTGCGGCGCCTGTGCGACGAGCGGGGCGTGCTGCTCGTCATCGACGAGGTGCAGACCGGCCTCGGACGGACCGGGCGGTGGTTCGGCTTCCAGCACCTCGGTGTGCGACCGGACGTCGTCACCATGGCCAAGGCGCTGGGCAACGGCGTGCCGATCGGCGCATGCTGGGCGCGTGCAGACGTGGCCTCGGTGTTCGAGCCGGGGGATCACGCCACGACGTTCGGTGGCCAGCCGCTCGCCACCGCGGCGGCCCGTGCGGTCCTCGCCGTCATGGAGGCCGAGGACGTGCCGGCACGGGCGGCGCGGGCCGGCGCCCGATTCCGCGAGCGGCTCGAGGTGCTGCCGAGCGTCGTCGGCGTGCGCGGTCTCGGGCTCCTGCTGGCGGTCGAGCTGTCCGGACGCGACGCCCGGGACGTGAACAGCGCGCTGCTCGATGCCGGCGTCGTCGCCAACGCGGTCACGCCGACCGCGCTCCGCCTGGCCCCATCGCTGCTGATCAGCGACGACGAGATCGACGAAGCCACCACCATCATCGAGAAGGTCCTCCAATGACGAGCACACCGGTGGCCGTGCGCCATGTTCTCGAGCTCGACGACGTGACGCCTGACGAGCTGCGCGAGATCCTGAGGCGCTCGACCACGCCGACCGTCCACCGACCCCTGGTGGGGCGGACCGTTGGCCTGTACTTCGAGAAGCCGTCGCTGCGCACCCGGCATTCGTGCGAGGCCGCCATCGTCCAGCTGGGCGGCCATCCGGTCACGTTCCGACGCGAGGAGGTCGGCAGCGGCGACCGGGAGCCGATCGCCGACATCGCCCGAGTGCTGTCGGGCTACCACGCCGCCCTGGGCGGTCGGGTCTTCGATCACCGCCTGCTCGAGGAGCTGGCGGGCGCCGCCACGATCCCGGTCGTCAACCTCCTCTCCGACCGGGGCCATCCCTGTCAGGCGCTCGCCGATCTGCTGACGATGAACCAGACGCTGGGGGAGCTTCCCGGCGCCACGGTCGCCTGGGTGGGCGACTTCAACAACGTGGCCCGGTCGCTGGCGATCGGGAGCACGATGCTGGGGATGAAGGTGCAGCTGGCCTGCCCGTCCGGCTTCGGCCCGGGGCCTGACGACCTCGACCGGCTCCGGGCGCTGGGCGCCGAGCCGGTGGTGACCAGCAGGTCCGAGGAGGCGGTGGCCGGCGCAGCGGCGGTGCACACCGACGTGTGGGCGTCGATGGGCCAGGAGGACGAGGTCGAGGCCCGGGCGCGTGCGTTCGAGGGCTTCACGGTCGACGACCGCCTGATGGCTGCGGCTGCGCCCGGGGCGGTGTTCATGCACTGCATGCCCGCGCATCGTGGCGAGGAGGTGGCGGCGTCGGTGGTGGACGGTCCGCAGAACCGGATGATCCTTCAGGCGCACAACCGCCTCCACAGCATGCGGGGGCTGCTCGATTGGCTCGTGGAGCAGTCGGGATCATGAGCGTCGACCGTGCTCCCGGCCGGGCGATGGCCAAGCCCCAGCGCCAGCACCGCGTGGCCCGGCTGCTGTCCGACCACGACGTCACCAGCCAGGGGCAGCTGGTCGAGCTGCTGGCGGCGGAGGGGGTGGCGGCAACCCAGGCCACGGTGTCGCGCGATCTGGAGGACCTCGGGGCCATCAAGGTGCGGGGCCCGGGCGGGGAGACCGTCTACGCCATCCCCGAGCTGCCGACCGAGCAGCGGGCGCCGGAGGATCACCTCCGCCGGGTGTTCAGCGAATGGGTGGTGGAGGTGGCGCACTCCGCCAACCTCGTCGTGCTGCGCACCCCGCCCGGATCCGCCCACGTGGTGGGATCGGCCCTGGACCGGTCGGGCCTGCCTGGGGTGATCGGCACGGTGGCCGGCGACGACACGCTCGTCGTGGTGGTCGCCGAGGACACGACCGGCGCGGCGATGGCCCGCCGGCTGGCGGACATGGCCGGCATCTAGAGACCACGAGAGAAGGAAACGACAATGCCCAAGCGGGTGGTCCTGGCTTACAGCGGTGGTCTCGACACATCGGTGGCCGTGCGCTGGATGACCGACAACCAGGGCGCCGAGGTGATCGCCCTGGCGGTCGACGTCGGCCAGTCGTCCGACGATTGGGACGTCGTGCGCGAGCGCGCGCTGACCGCCGGCGCCGTCGACGCCGTCGTGGTCGACGCCCGAGACGAGTTCGCCCGTGAGTACTGCGTGCCGGTGCTCAAGGCGAACGCCCTCTACGAGGGCCGCTATCCGCTGGTCTCGGCGCTGTCCCGACCCGTGATCGTCAAGCACCTGGTCCGGGCCGCCCGCGACCACGGTGCCGACGCCGTGGCCCACGGCTGCACCGGGAAGGGCAACGACCAAGTCCGCTTCGAGGTGTCGACCCGCGCTCTGGCGCCCGATCTCGAGGTGGTCGCGCCGGTGCGCTCCTGGGGCATGACCCGGCAGGACTGCATCCTCTACGCCTACGACCACGCCATACCCATCTCG
>Ga0081455_10004829_pt1 | contig 14977 bp, 12 predicted proteins | sample TabmetS3T2R1_FD_70207 | JGI IMG/M metagenome (GOLD analysis project Ga0081455, IMG submission 70207) | Tabebuia heterophylla rhizosphere microbial communities from the University of Puerto Rico - S3T2R1 | ecosystem: Host-associated > Plants > Roots > Rhizosphere ... | reverse complement strand
GGGCCAGGCCACAGACATCATGCTGCACACTCAGGAGATTCTGAATCTCAAGAAACGACTAAACGAGATCTACATGAAACATACCGGCCAGCCGCCACAGAAGATCGAAGACGTGCTGGAGCGCGATTATTTTATGACGGCGGAGATGGCCAAGGCTTTCGGCTTAGTCGACAAGGTGATCGATCATCGGCCGGAGATACCACCGCTTGCAGCCGTGTCCTGAACGGACATGCATCGTGGTTATTCCCCTGGTTGGAGGTTTTCCATCAATTTGTGCGAGGTGTGAATGGCTCCCAGCAATCCGCAGGTCAGTTGAGTGGCGGCGGAAGCCTAAAGAGGCGTCCAATTCGCGTGGACTTACGTCAATAAGCGCAGCAGTCTCATTGATGCCGTTGTTCCTTGACTCTCGCCACGAACCATGATCGAACGAACGAACCTCCCGTTGCTTGTCACCCTCGCGCTGGGCGTGTTTGCCGGCGCGCTCGATCTGGGCGTTCTTTCGCCGGCGCTGCCAGCGCTTGCGCACACTTTTGCGATTCCTGGGCGCGACGTCGCCTGGGTCTTCACGCTCTACCTGTTTGCGAACGTCGTCTCTATCCCGGTGATGACGAAGCTCTCAGACGTTTACGGACGCCGTCCGATCTACATCGCATGCGTGGCAACGTTCGTGGCGGGCAGCGTTCTCGCGATCGCCGCGCCGACGTTCGCTGTGTTTCTGGGCGCGCGAGCGATTCAGGCTGTAGGCGCGGGAGGCATCTTCCCGGTCGCGGTCGCCGCGATTGCCGATCGCGTGCCGCTGGAACGGCGCGGGTCTGCGCTCGGGCTGCTCGGCGCCGTGTGGGGACTGGCGGCGATCGTCGGTCCAACCTTCGGTGGAGTCGTGACGCATTTTGTGTCGTGGCGGTGGATCTTCGCGGCGAATGTGCCCCTGGGGCTCATCGTCATTGTTCTATCGCGCTCGCACGTACCGGCGGCCGCCGCGCGGACGCGCGGTCCGCTCGATGTTGCAGGCCTCGCTTTACTTGCATTCGGACTGCTGGCCGTCATGATCGGGCTAACCCGGCTCGATGCCGCTGCGCCGACGCTCGGCGGCAACGCGCTGACGCTCGCTGCGGTCGCGGTCGCGCTGATCGCTTTCGCGGCCCTGATCCCCGTCGAGCGGGCCGCGCGCGAGCCCGTGATCTCGCCTGCGCTGTTCGGTACTAGGCAACTGGTGGTAACGTACACGCTCGAGGTGCTGATCGGCATGCTCGAAGGCGCGCTCTTCTTCGTGCCGGCGGCCCTCGTCGCGGCCCAGCACCTCTCCTACGCCCTGGCCGGAATCGTTGCGGCCGTCGGTGCGGTCGTCTTCGTCGCCGTCATGCCGCTCGCCGGACGGGCGCTTGACCTCTACGGCAGCCGGATCGTCTTAATGGCCGGAGCCGTATGCACTGCGGCCGGCCTCGCTCTGCTCGGCGGGACGCTAGAATCGCTGCCGCTTGCGCTTCTCTCGATGGTAGTGGCGGGAGTCGGCTTTAGCGCACTACTGGGTGCCCCCACGCGCTACATCGTCACCGGCGAGGTCCCGGCGAACATGCGCGCGACGGCCGTGGGACTCCTCAGCATCTTTCTTATTATCGGCCAGATCTTCGGCGGTTCGCTTGCCGGTGGGGTCGTCGGAACCAGCATCGCCAACTCTCAGGCGTACCGCGCGCTCTATCTGATCTTCGCAGGCATCGCGTTGCTCGCGACGTGCGCTACGAGCCTGCTGGCGCCGCGCTCGGGCGCCTGCGCGGACGCCAGCGCGACCGACCGGAAAGCGTGAATGCGTTTTGGCAAAACCAGAGCTTTCACAACTACGCAGACTACGCCTTAAGCGTGACCTTTCGCCTTGGGCTGAACAGACTATGCGAATTGGGTGCAAACTGCATTACGCTTTTACCAGCGGCACTTTCGGAACGATGCCGCGCCGCGGCGGACCGTCATCGCCGCCCGGCGGCTTACGTTTCGGCGGCGAGCACCGCTTGGCCTTGGCGCGGCGGGGCTCCGGCAGCTTCTCCGGCCGCGGCTTGACCGGCCCATCCGGGTAATCGAAGCCGAGCTTGCTGTTGCCGGCTTCATCGGTGACGACGATGACACGGACATGGCCGCCACCCTTGAGTCGGCCGAACAGAACCTCGTCGGCCAGCGGTTTCTTGATGTGCTCCTGGATCACCCGCGCCATCGGCCGGGCGCCCATCAGCTCGTCGTAGCCGTTGGCAATCAGCCACTTGGTCGCTTCATCGGTCAGCTCGATGGTGACATCGCGGTCGGCGAGCTGCGCTTCGAGCTGCAGCACGAATTTCTCGACCACCATCTTGATGATCTCAGGCGACAGATGCGCAAAGGTGATGATCGCGTCGAGCCGGTTGCGGAATTCCGGCGCGAACAAGCGCGTGATCGCCTCCATGTCATCGCCCTCGCGCTTATTACGCGTAAAGCCGAGCGCCGCCCGCGCCATATCCGAGGCGCCGGCATTGGTCGTCATGATCAGGATGACGTTGCGGAAGTCGACTTGCTTGCCGTGGTGGTCGGTCAGTTTGCCGTGGTCCATAATTTGGAGCAGCACGTTGAACAGATCCGGATGCGCCTTTTCGATCTCGTCGAGCAGGAGTACGCAATGCGGATGCTGGTCGACGCCGTCGGTGAGGAGTCCGCCCTGATCGAAGCCGACATAGCCGGGCGGCGCGCCGATCAACCGCGAGACGGTGTGGTGCTCCATATATTCCGACATGTCGAAGCGGATCAGCTCGACGCCCATGGCGATGGCGAGCTGTCTGGCGACCTCGGTCTTGCCGACGCCGGTCGGTCCCGAAAACAGATAGCAGCCGATCGGCTTTTCCGGCTCGCGCAAACCGGCGCGGGCGAGCTTGATCGAAGCGGACAGCGCTTCGATGGCCTTGTCCTGTCCATAGATCACGCGCTTGAGCGTCACTTCGAGGTTCCTGAGCACCTCGGCATCGTCTTTCGAGACCGTTTTCGGCGGAATACGCGCCATGGTCGCGATCGTGGTCTCGATTTCTTTTAGTCCGATAGTCCGCTTGCGTCGGTTTTCCGGCAGCAGCATTTGCGCCGCGCCCGATTCGTCGATCACGTCGATCGCTTTGTCGGGCAGCTTGCGGTCGTGGATGTAGCGCGACGAAAGCTCTACCGCTGCCTTGATCGCGTCGCTGGTATATTTGAGCTTGTGATAATCCTCAAAATAGGGTTTCAGCCCTTTGAGGATTTCGGTGGCGTCGGGGATGGTCGGCTCGTTGACATCGATCTTCTGGAAGCGGCGGAGCAGCGCCCGATCCTTTTCGAAATACTGCCGGTATTCCTTATAGGTGGTCGACCCGATGCAGCGCACCGTGCCGGACGCCAGCATCGGTTTCAATAGATTGGATGCATCCATGGCGCCGCCCGACGTTGCGCCAGCGCCGATCACGGTGTGGATCTCATCGATGAACAGGATCGCGCCTGAATAGGCTTCGAGTTCCTTGATCACCTGTTTCAAGCGCTCTTCGAAGTCGCCGCGGTAGCGCGTTCCGGCAAGCAGCGTTCCCATATCGAGCAGGAAGATGGTGGAATTGCGCAACACGTTCGGGACTTCGCCGTGCACGATGCGGCGCGCCAATCCTTCTGCGATGGCGGTCTTGCCGACACCGGCTTCGCCGACGAACAGCGGATTGTTCTTCTGCCGCCGGCACAGCACCTGGATGGTGCGGTTGATTTCCAACTCGCGCCCGATGAGCGGATCGATCTTGCCCTCGCGCGCCTTCTTGTTGAGATTGACGCAATAGGCATCGAGCGCGTCGCCTTTCTTCTTCGGCTCGTCGCCGGATTTGGTGTCCGCGTCCTCGTCAGCGCCGCGCACCGGCCGTGCTTCGGACATGCCTGGGCGCTTGGCGATGCCGTGACTGATATAATTGACCGCGTCGTAGCGCGTCATGTCCTGCTCTTGCAGGAAATACGCGGCATGGCTCTCACGTTCGGCGAAAATCGCGACCAACACATTGGCGCCAGTGATCTCTTCGCGACCAGACGATTGAACATGGATCACCGCACGCTGAACGACGCGTTGAAAACCGGCGGTCGGCTTCGAATCGTCCGCGCCGTCGGTGACCAGATTGTCCAGCTCCGATTCCAGATAAGCGATAAGACTGCGCCGCAACTTTTCCAGATCGACATTGCACGCGCGCATGACCGCTGCGGCGTCCTGGTCTTCGATCAGCGCCAGGAGAAGGTGCTCGAGTGTCGCATATTCGTGGTGCCGCTCATTGGCCAGCGCCAAGGCGCGATGGAGCGACTGTTCAAGGCTGCGCGAAAACGTAGGCATTTCCATTTCTCATTGTTTGTATTGGACGCTATCTCCCAGAATCACTTCTTCTTCATGATGCACTGCAAAGGATGCTGGTGTTCGCGGGCAAACATGTTTGCTGCGAACGCTCGCGTGCCGGCACCAAAATCGTGCGTGGTGAGCTTATCGCTAACTTTCGCCAGCCATGATTTGACGCTGTGGAGACTGTAGTCACACATCCTCGGACCTCCACAATTGGGACAGCCCCTCAGCAATGCAAGTTTACTCCTTGCCATCCTAACGCACCAGCCAAGAGAACCCAGGCGGGTCAGCGTGTGTGCACCGCAGTAAAATCGGTCTGTCGTTAAACACCGTCCCTGAGTTTATTGTGCTCCATCGCCTGGGTTACAAGACTGATGTAGACCGTGATTTGCTCTATCGCGAAATAGAAGAGATACGAAAAAAATATCCGGCTCTTACACAGCTTAATAACGAACCATCAAATTGAAACATGTGCGCCGCCTGCTGCGAAAAGAAAATGAGCCTTTATCGAGTATCAACTCGTCTACCAGCCATGTGATATCGGAACCGACACTTGCGGAGCTTCTCGAGACCATTCACAACGCTTTCCAGACGATGAAAGCCTTTCCCGAATTGTCTCCGATAAATCGACCCGTCTGATTATTTTCTCAACCGCGCATAGGAACAGATTGACGGCACGGCTCAGAATGGGGTGTGCTGTGCAAGGCGTTCGCGCACTCGGATCACTTGCGTGGCGTGCCATTTGCCGCCCTCGGGAATGGACCATAGGCCCAGCGCTACTGATTTGCGCTTGCGTGGCATTAAATCTCCAATGTTGCGCCTGGTGGGCGGGATTGGTTGAAACGATAGGCAATGAACGAGGAGCAGAAATGGACCAAATCGCACTCTATAAGGGCTTCCGAATTCGCGCGTATGAGGACTGGTCGGGGCTATGGTTGGCCGAGACCAAGAAGCCGTTGGCGCGGCGGCCGGGTGCTGGCGATCACGACGACACCGATGCTGAGTACATTGCCACGCCCTCCGGTCACCCAACGCCAGAAGCCGCTATTGATTTCATAAAGCAGATGATTGATAGCCCGAGTACGACGAGATAAGCCCCGACAAGCTTCGCCGCCGATCTCCTTCCCGGCCTTGCGCGTATTCCAATTTAGCGCAAGGCTTAATTTCATGGACTACCGGGGAATACGATACAGGATCCGCGCGAGGATTTGAGCGCGGGCAATGGTTCGTGGTCATTCGGGGGACTGGGGTGTGTCGCCGTCCGAGGCCATTGCACAGGCTCTCCCTGTTAACGCCCCCAATCCTCTTCGGCCTCGCGTGTCACCGCTGGCGCTTTCGGATTTTTGACCTTCACCCAATGGGGCGACCGCCCCGGTCATAGATTGAGCCTAGGCGCTTCGATACGAAATCGAGCTTGCACGCCACGCGGAATATTCTCGCTTATACGGGGCGTTCGACCAATCCTTCTGGATGTAGTCAGCCCAGCCCCAGAGCAAAGCAAAAAATTTAGCGAGCGCTCCCATTCCCGTTCTCATGGATTGCAAATGTGAAAACGGCAAGCCGGTTCTCGATCCAGGCCTCGTTCGTGCGACTAAGAAAACCGCAGCAACAGCAGCAGCGAGGATTACGTTCACGAGTAAAGTCTGCATTTTTAAGCTCCTCTGTTTCAGCACGGCCTTATTGGGGCGAAAAGGTGCGTCCCGACGCGCCCAACCCATGAAAAGACGCGCCGGGACTTGCCACCGACAGTCCACATGGAGAGACTGACGATAACCGACGCGACTCTGCGGGTTGGCATTTGGGACCACATTGACCTAGCTCAATGCCATATCGGCTAAGCAATCGGCAAATCTCGTTTTTCCCGCACCCGTCATTGCGGCAAGCATGGTACTTGTTCGAGTTGCAGCACCAATCGCACAGCGATAACGGCTTCTTTGATATCGCCGCCGTGTGCCGCGTTGTGCAGCCGATCGGGAACGTGTTGCGATGTATCCCGCTCGCGGAATTCGGCCGGCAAATGATGCTTTGGACGGCGCCCGCTCTGTGGCATCGAAGTGCTATAGACTGGTTGCGGCAAACCCAGAGCGATCCAAGGAGGGGTGAAAGCCAGGTAACGACAACGGCGTTTGAAGGTTTTAAAGGAATTGGCGAGGACATGACGAAACGCCCCTCACGCAACTAATACGGGGCTCTACACCGAAAAACGTGCCGCCGCGTCATGGTGCCGATCGCTCCTGTGATCAATGCACAAAGTGAGGTCGTCTGCGGCAGCATGGGGATCAGATCATTGACCGCCGAAACCGTCTTTTATCTAGTGGCGGCTCTACAAAGCGTCGAGCGCAGCGTTTCGGGAGGGAACACGAGCCGAGCAAGTCCTTCACAGCCCACGCCGGGTAATTTTGAAGAGGATATCCCGAGGCCTCCTGCGGACACACCGAATGTAAAGCCGTAGAAGGTCACCGTAAGGCGAACCGATGCCCGACGGCTGGGAAACGCTGTCAACCGCTCATGCGCCGGTCGTCCATATCATTGGCGACCTCTTCGCATATCTCCGCTAATTGCAGGAATTCTTTTTTAGCAAGTGAATTTTCCTGCTTTTTCGCTAGTTCCAAGTATTTGGCCGCTTGGTCTCGTAAATGGTCTGAGTGCTCATACATGGGCACTTATCCTCCCATAGTACTGTACTCTGCTTCAATCTGTGGACGATCTGTTGCCTAGTTCGGGCGATCGAGTTTGCGAAGCTGTGGAGTCCCTGTTCCTGAGCTATTTGAATAACACGTTTGCCCACGAAACTCTTTTCCTTTCGGGTTATTATGTTGAACGTTACAGACCAAATTGTGCCTTTTGTAACTTTGTAGGTTTTCACAACGCCGTGTTGCGGCCTACGGCCCACGCTCTAGCCATGCGGTCGTCGCCTCCCAAACGGAAACCGCTGACGGCAATATCATTCGGTTTCTGAATTATTCGCATGAGCACATCGATATCGAAAGCGCAGCGAAGCTCATCAAACGCAAGTTGGCTTCGCAGACTTGGCGAGAAACTCAGCTCTCGTACCTGGTCTTTCCGCGCCGGCTGGTATCCAACGGCAGGTCCATGAAGAGCGGTTGATGGGCGCGCTGCGAACAGGCTTGGCGCGGGCAGACGTGGCAATTGATGCCGATGCGACTGAAAATACGTTCGTCGTCGAGATTATAGGCAGCCGCGTAGCCTAGTTTCTTTGCATATTTCAGCTCACAGCCGAGTGAGACTGCAAGCCGGTGATCCTGCGTCTCAAAATTGGCTGTAGGGCGATCGACCGTGCGGTTGATGGTAAAGAAGCGGTCGCCGTCTGGCAGTTCGACAAATTGCGGGATGATGACGCCAGCCAACCGGAAGGCCATGTGCACCTGCCACACCGGGCAGGCGCCGCCATATTCGGCGAGGTGGAACGAGGTGGAGTTGAACCGTTTGGTGACATTGCCGGCTTTGTCGACGCGCAGGAAGAAAAAGGGTACGCCCTGCGCACCGGGCCTCTGCAGTGTAGTCACACGGTGGCAGGTCTGTTCAAACGAAACGCCGAAGCGCGCGGCGAGTCGGTCAATATCGTATGTCATCGATTCCGCTTCACGAAGGAACGGATCGTAAGGCATCAGGAACGCCGCCGCGAAATAGTTGGCAAGCTCGACGTGGCAACGCGCGAGACTTGTTCCCGCATTAATTTTACTGTCGGCGGTCAGCTTATTGAGTAGATTCTGGAGCTCGACCAGGCACAACACATGAGCGAGTTGGAAGATCACGTTGGCGTGGTCGAGCGCCTCCGACAGATAAATGACGCGGTCTTCCTTGTCATAGACGCGTAGCGCCTGCGTCATCTCCTCGGTTGTGCGCCGCTTGATTCGAATGCCGTGCGTGTTGAGAAGCCGGGCCTTGAGCATCGCGAAGATGTCGTCGGGTTCGTTCGCCTCGGTTGCGCGCAGTGCCTCGGCGGCGACTTCAAGGTCGTGGAAGTAGTTGGAATGATCTCGGAAGAAATCGTGCACCACGGCTTCGGCCGAGGTCGCGAGCAGGCCATCGGTGGTAATACTCGTGCCATGGCGCATCAGACGCTCGAGCGTACTGCGATGAACGCCATAGAGATGGAGGAACTGCTCGACCAGCCGCGGCGCATGATCGATAGCCCCGCGCAACTCGGTCAGATCCGGTGCGGCCGAGAACATCGGGTCCTTGATGACGCTGCGTAGCTCGGCGAACAGATTCGAGGTCGTATCAGCGACGATGTCCCGCCAGTCGACTCCATAATTGTCCGCCAGAGCCATGAGCAGTCGGAGCGACAGACTGCGCTCGTTATTCTCAAGCAGGTTCACATACCCAGCACTAACGCCGAGCACCTTGGCCATCTCGGCTTGGGTCTGGTGGCGCTCGCGGCGGAGCTGCCGAAGCTGCGGTCCCACGAATGTCTTGGTCATACCGCTAATCTTACAAAGTTACAGAACTGGCGCTTCTGTTTGGAAACTTACAACACGCCAACCCGAAAAGAAAAGCGACGGCCCAATATTGCGTGTTAATTGTAGGGGCAGGGAAACCGCCTAAACAGGAGGCCTGCGGATGATTCGCAGAATTTTGATTCTTGGCGCGTCCTACGGATCGCTGTTTGCCACCAAACTTCTGATGGCGGTTCATGATGTAACCCTGGTCTGCCGCCGTGCCACGGCCGACCTCATCAATATGAGCGGTACAGAAGTTTGTCTCCCGCTCAGGGATGAAACAACTCCCCGTCGCATCCGCTCGACCGAGTTGTCGGGACGGCTTGAGGCCAAACCACCGGAGGTGGTCGATCCATCGGATTACGACCTCATTGTGCTAGCGATGCAGGAACCACAATACCTGCATCACGCGGTGCGTGCCCTTATCAAAAGGATAGGGGACGCACGCGTCCCGTGTCTTTCGTTGATGAACATGCCGCCGTTGCCCTATCTGAAGCGGATCCCCCGGATTGACCCGATTGCAGCCGAAGCCGCGTACTCGGACCCGCGCATATGGGATCGCTTGGATCCATCCCTCGTAACCCTGTGCTCGCCCGATCCGCAAACGAGGCGTCCCGCTGACGAACCGGCCAATGTGCTCGCCGTCAACCTGCCGACCAATTTCAAGGCGGCGACCTTTGCTTCCACGATACACAATGAGATTCTGCGCCAGCTCGCGCATGACATCGACGCTGTCACGCTCAACGGGAAGGATGTGCCAGTAAAGCTGCGCGTGCACGACTCGCTGTTCGTACCGTTCGCTAAGTGGCCCATGCTGCTTACCGGCAATTGCCGCTGCGTCACTGCAGGCGACCCAATTTCAATCCGTGAAGCCGTGCAATCTGATCTCGCGCTGTCCTCCGAGATTTATTCGGTGGTGGAGTCGATTGTGCTCCGCCTAGGCGGCAGCGCCCACGATCTCGTCGGGTTTGATAAGTACGTGGCTGCGACTGACAAGCTCATCGCTCCGTCTTCGGTAGCGCGTGCAATTGCCAGCGGGGCCACAGCGGTCGAGCGCGTCGACAAGCTCGTTCAACTCATCGGCCGTGAGCACGGCATCGCGCATCCGACGATCGACCGGACCGTCGCGTTGATTGATGCAGCGCTTGCACGTACGAAGGTTTCTGCCGCCTGATCTGACTGCTCACTCGTCTCATAAGTTCATCAATGGGAGTCGCAAATGCCAGGATTTAAGGGCCTCGCGGTACCTGGCCCCTCAAACATGCCGTTCCGTATCCGACAGGCGATGGATGTTGCGCTCGAAGATCATCGAGCGCCTGATTTTCCGCAGTTTACGCAACCACTCTTCGGCGATTTGAAGAAGGTCTTCCAGACGAAGAGCGGCCAAGTCTTTCTTTTTCCGAGTTCTGGTACTGGCGGCTGGGAGTCGGCTGTCGCTAACACGCTATCGCCGGGCGACAAGGTGTTAGCTTCCGTCTTTGGCCAGTTCTCGTTGTTGTGGGTCGATCTCTGCCAGCGCTTTGGTCTTGAGGTTGACGTTATCGACGTCGAATGGGGCAAGGGCGTACCGCTAGAGGGATACCGGCAGCATCTGGTCGCGGATAAGGAGCACAAGATCAAGGCTGTGCTGGTCACGCACAACGAGACCGCGACCGGTGTCACATCCGACGTCGCGGGCGTGCGGAAGATTCTCAACGAACTTAATCATCCGGCCATGTTGTTTGTCGACGGCGTGAGCTCGATCGCCTCCATCGACTTCCGCATGGATGAGTGGGGGGTGGACGTGGCGGTGGCCAGCTCGCAGAAAGGCTTCATGTTGCCGACGGGTCTTGCGGTCGTCTGTGTGAGTCCAAAGGCATTAATGGCAGGTGAAAGGGCCAAGTTGCCGCGCTGCTTTTTCGATTATCGCGACATGATCAAGGCCAACGCGCAGGGCTATTTTCCCTATACACCCGCCGCCACCCTATTGCGCGGCCTCCGCGCCGCGGTCGACATGCTGCTCGAAGAGGGCTTGGAGAATGTCTTCTCTCGCCATAATCGGCTGGCGAGCGGCGTCCGTGCGGCTGTGGAAGCATGGGGTTTACGCATATGCGCACAGGGTCCCGAATGGTACTCCGACACCGTGACGACGGTCTTTGTACCGGAGGGCTTTGATGCCAATGACGTCATCAAGACCGCCTATTTTCGTTATGATTTATCGCTTGGCACAGGGCTTAATAAGCTTAATGGAAAGGCTTTCCGCATCGGCCATCTCGGCTGGCTTAACGAAATAATGGTGATGCAGGCCCTCTGTGGGGTCGAACTTGCGATGCGCGACGTCGGTGTTCCATTCGAGCCCGGCGCGGGTGCCGGCGCGGCGGTGCGTTATCTCTCCGATACCGGCCAAGCTATGCGGATGGCAGCCGAATAACTTTTCAAGCTTCAAGTATCCAGAGAGTGATTCCGTTAATGTTGGTGGTATGAGAAGTCGGCGGCATTGCCGGCAACACCCAACCCACATCCGACGATGACATAATACAGGATTGATAAGACGGTAGTGTCGCCGATGGCCGGAAGCTGCGCGACGGCGTGGCAATGAGCGCCCAGGCGAGCACAAGTACAAAAAGCGCAACCGCGCCGATAAGTTTTCGAAACCGCACGGGATAGCTTGAAACATTCCAGTGTTGCGAGGGCGGGGTGCCGCACTATATGGTCCGCGCACCTGCGACAAGAACATGATGACGGCTATTCAAGCTTTGTATCGTGACGATTTGGACCATGGCCGCGCGATTCGGCTGTGGCTTTACGTGGTCGCTGCGCTCATCTTCGTCATGGTTGTGGTTGGTGGCGCGACCCGGCTGACGGGATCCGGGCTGTCGATCACCGAATGGCAGCCGGTGACGGGTGCGCTGCCGCCACTCAGCGAAGCGCAATGGCAAATGGAATTTCAAAAGTATCAGGCGACTCCGCAGTACCAGCAATTAAACGCGGGAATGAGCCTTGCCGATTTTAAGACCATTTATTGGTGGGAGTGGACGCACCGGCTCATCGGCCGCGTCATTGGCGTAATTTTCTTTGTGCCCTTCGTCTGGTTTCTGTGGCGCGGCTGGATCCCGCGCAACCGTCGCGCCGGCCTATGGCTGATCCTGGCTCTTGGCGCGCTGCAGGGCGCGATCGGGTGGTGGATGGTAGCTTCCGGGCTCGCCGGTCGCGTCGAAGTGTCTCAGTACCGCTTGGCGACGCACCTCGTCCTTGCCTGTCTGATTTATGTCGCCGTGGTCTGGACCGGAACGCGTTGGCAGGACGAGCGGGCGCACGCGCTGTTCGAGAAATTGGGCAAAGCCGCCCAACCGGTGACTGTTCGCGCCGGCGCCATTGGGCTCGTGGTACTAATCCTGGCGCAGATCTATCTCGGCGCTTTGGTCGCAGGTTTGCATGCCGGGCATGTATACAACACCTGGCCGTTGATCGACGGCGGCCTTGTTCCGCAGTCCTCACGCCTACTTTCCCAGGTGCCATGGTGGCGGAATTTTTTTGAAAATCCGCTCACGGTCCAGTTCGATCATCGTATGCTCGGCTATGTGATCGGTTTATTGGCGCTTCTTCAGCTGTTCAATGTCGCCAAACTGGTCATGCCTGATCCCGTCTTCACAAGCGCAGCTCTTGTCGCCACAGCGGTCATCCTGCAAGTAGTGCTCGGCGTTTGGACGCTGCTGTGGGTCGCCGCGCTACCGCTCGCGCTTGTGCACCAGGCGAACGCGATGATCACGTTAACCTTGGCCGTCATTCACGCAGCAACTACGGTCCCGCCCAAAGTCTCGGCGCGAACAGAACCGTCTTTGCCGTAGGTCCTCCGTGCCATTTTTTAGGAAGTTGTGGTCAGACTAATAAAGAACAAGCAGACACATTTTTTGTTTGGCGATTTTTGATGGGTGACTCAGAGACGCTCTCTAGCCCGCTCGTTAGTTCGAGCACGTGTCGTCCTCCCTTTCATACTGTTCGGCCAGCGGTGTCTCCAGCACTGGTCGCTGACTATGAGTAACTGTTCGAGGGCCTCGCTGAGCGAAAGGTTGGTAACAAAATGTTCTTGGGTGAGCGATCTAATTCTTCGCTAATATCGCTCCGCAGCTGAATCGTCGTCTCGGCGAACGGCATCGGCCAAACCACCGAGCAGGGCGTGTAAACTGAGCAGGGCGCGTAAAAAGAGAAGCCGCTATGGGGAATCCAAACAGAACCCTGCTAACTACGCACAATTTGAGCCGCGCTTAGTGGATCAATCGCGGGGTCGGCCTGCCACTTGTTGTGGTTCTTTCGGATCAGATCTTCGAGGATAGTGGTAGCATGCCTGGCTGCGGGTTTTCGTGTTGTTGCCAGGTGTTTCTTTAGTGGATCAAGATATAGCTCTTGCCACTATTGAGGAAAAAGCCTGTTTTGGTCTCTTTCTGTTCTTCAATCAGGGCATAACCCCTTGGCTGACCTGCAAAACCTCACCAGAGGGGCTGGAAATGGCTTTTAATTTCCTGTGCCCAGTAAGCGCCGCCGCAAGCTGAACTCGGCCGCCCAGCGCCGGAAGATGGTCAGGGAAAAACACTTCCGGAAACTTCGTGCCGATCTCTGGGGAGCTTGCTAGAACATGGACGCTCGCAACCGCGTTGAGCCGGTGAGCACATGGTATGAGTCGAGTAATGGCATTTCGAAAAAGCCGCGGCTCAGCTTTGCGGGAGAACAGAGGAGAGCAGAAATGAGGAACAGGTTATTGGCTACGGTCGCCGTGGCGGCGGTAGTCGGGTTCGGCGGGCTCGCCGCTGCGCAAACACAGATGGGCGGCAAAGTCCCACCCGGTACAACGTCGAACAAGATCCAGCAGAAGAGCGGCGTGCAGCTCGTGTCCGAGGACCAGCACTCGCAGATCAAAACGGTCATCGCGCGCGTGAGCCGCCCGCAAGATCGAGTGGACAGGCGCAAGTTCAACTTCAACGTCTCCATCGGGGCTCAGGTTCCGCGGAGCGTGCACGTGGTCAAGCTGCCTGATGAGATCGTGCGAATCGTTCCGCAATATGGCGGCTTCGATTACTTCGTCATATCGTACCGCACTAGGGACGTCGGCGGCGGCGACTACATGTTGGTCTGGGATCAACTCGTGATCGTTGATCCGCAGACGCATGAAATCGTCGCGATCATCCCGGTGTGATCGCCGAGTGCGTTCGTCGGCCTCGCCCAATTCCGCCAGTGCGCCACGCGGCGAGCTTTTCCTCCCGAGTCATCTGGCGCTGAGGCATCATCGCGGCTCTTTAGTGATCTCACAGCGCTTTCTGGGCACACGCGAAGTGATGCGAAGTGCGGCTTGCACGGGGTAGACGACGCGGCTCTCCGGGCCATCCGCCGCCGTACCAGCTCGGTACGTTCGACGACCTCGACGATGCGGTGCGCGCCTCCATCGCGAGCGTGCGCAGCCATCCGTTACTCCCGCACCGGGACCGCATCCGTGGTTTCGTGTACGACGTCGATTACGGTCGCGTGCGCGAAGTGGTAGTCTAGCCGCCCGTACGCCGCCTGCACCTTCGAAATGGCGCGCACCATGAGTCTGGACTTTCTGATCGCGATCGCTTGCGTGTTCGTTTACGTGGCCCTGCTGGCTTGGGCGACGACCTTCGTTGGGCTTATCCCTGTGCTCCATTCCGCGAATGGCCGCCGAGATTTCCGGTGAGGAGTGATTTTCCTGGCGCGGTCGGGATTCCGCGGACCATGTGGCGTTCGATTTGAATCGCGTTTCTCCGCTCGTCATTGCCGGGCTCGACCCAGCAATCCATGCTGAAAAGACGCTGCGAGGCCCTACCGCGATGGTTTCGACAGTATGCGGTTGTAGCTCGGGTGCGGCTCGCCGCCGATCACGGTAATGTCGAACCGGTCGGGAGCCCGCGCAACGAGCTCCGCGACCGTTCGCATTTCTCGCCATTCCGTTGCCGACGACCACCAACCGCGGTCGTTGCAAGCGGTTTGATGCTCATGCTCACACGCGCGCTTTGCCAAGGACCGTCGACTTGCGCATGTAGTACCACCAGTTGAGCGCGAGGCAGGTGACGTAGAACAGCAGGAAGATTAGAAGCGCGACATAGGGCCCACCGGTTGCGGCAATGGAGGCGCCGAACCCGCGCGGGATGAGGTAGCCGCCGCAGGCGCCGACTGCGCCGATGAA
>Ga0081455_10004828_pt1 | contig 14977 bp, 12 predicted proteins | sample TabmetS3T2R1_FD_70207 | JGI IMG/M metagenome (GOLD analysis project Ga0081455, IMG submission 70207) | Tabebuia heterophylla rhizosphere microbial communities from the University of Puerto Rico - S3T2R1 | ecosystem: Host-associated > Plants > Roots > Rhizosphere ... | reverse complement strand
ATCAGTCTGCTGATGAATAGCTCTGAGTTGTTGTACCTTTTGAATCTTCGAAAGCGAGTTGTCGTTTTTGATTGCTTCCACCTTCGGTAATTCGTCCTTGAGAATAGGCACTATTTTGACTTTTTGCTGTGGCGTAAGGCCAAGCTGCTGCGATATCGCCTCAATCTTTGCAAGGTTACCCGACTTTTGTGCGTACGACGTCGATGTCGATGCGATTATGCAGCATAGAGCTGCCGTGACAAGATAACTGCGGCTTTTCATATTTTCGTTTTTCCTGATTTCGTGGCGCCATCGTGGTCATGGTCGCGAACAAGTCAAGCCGAATCGCGGGACACGCCAAATTCATAGGCATTGCCCTAAAGTCCTATAGGCACTTTCTCGTCGGCCTGACAATATTCGTAACTTAGGACTAAGAAAATCCAACCTCATAAAACCAACCAAAAACTTCGAAGCTATGAACATCAACTTCATCAAATTTGTTTTCGCGAGCATCGCATTACTTCTCATCGCCGGTTGTGCATCAATGACTCAGGCCCCTAGTACACCACCCTCGGCCACTGTCAGGATTCAGGAGTGGTCGGCTGCGTATTACGCGCAGGCCGAGGCCGGAAAAGGTACTCTCTATTACCAGGGCGGGCGGCACCATTTCACCATCTCTGGCGCCGGGGTTGGCGGTTCGGGTGCTCAAAAAGTCTCTGCTACCGGCAAGGTCTATAATCTGAACAGGCTCTCAGACTTTTCTGGAACTTATCATGGTGTCGCCCGCGGACTGACCCTGATTGAGGGGAAGATGCATGCCAAGCTGACAAATCAGAATGGTGTAACCATGTATCTCGCCGGCCAGACCGAAGGCCTGGCCTCCTCCCTCGGAGCGCAGGCATTTGAGGTCAACTTAACCAATTAACGGAGAAGGCGGTCGGGCTCGCGCGTTGTTTATCGACAAAACAACTGGTGGAAGCGAGTCGGACGGTGCCTTTCTTGTGAGTTGTTAATCTCTCCCGAATTATCAGTCCGCGGCGCTTCGGAGTAGCCCGCGCGATCGTCTGTCGACGGAGCGTCTCCTTTTCGGATTGAAACAGGTTAAAGAATCACCCTTATTTGCACAGCTGGGAAAGCAACTGGAAATGAAATACAAATCGAGTTGCCAAAAACTGGGTAACCAAATTGGGCAAAAACAGGAACGCCGCGGGAAGGTCACTGCATCGATTAACAAATCGTCATTGAAAAAGCACTACAGCGAATTACTGATCGCAGGCTTGGCGCTCATTCCGGTCGCGTCGTTAGCTCAGAATCCTGCTCCGAGCCCTCGTTATTCGCACCAGACCGAACTTTCCAAAGTGGAAGAGTGGGTACTGTCTCAAGGCGCTGCAGAATCGATAGCTCCAGAGCTCGCGGCCATACTTGGCGTTGGTAGTGATCGCCTTCCAGTGAAACTAAAATCGTATCCCACCGCGGACGGTATTAGTCTCGCCTTTGCTGTTAGCACCAACCCAAAGCAAGAGGGCATCGTGCTTTCTGCGCTCAAAACAATAGCAGATAAGACGAAAATTTATTCCGTAGGCACTGCCTGGCTTACGGACAGATCAGGAACTCTTCGGCGGACGATAGCAGTAGATGCTTCGGGCGCCAAAGTCCTTCCAGACAGCTCCCGCGCGGCAGAATTCAAAAACATCAAGGCCTTCTTTGTTAAGAAACTTCAGACTGCCAGCCCCAGCAATACTCCCTCGCACGGCATTCTGGACCAGGCACCAGGCACTCGTGAATGAAATTGTCGCGTTTGTCGAGATTGCCGAAGAGAGAAAAGAGTCGTTGTTCGACACTCCGCTGGATGATCGCTCGCCTTTTGTATTGCCCTAAGGTCCTATTGGCAAGTTAGAGCAGCCACGACAGAATTGCGCTTATTCGGATCAGTCAGCTGGGCGAGAACAATCCAGGGGTAACAACTATGAAAACACTCAAACGTCTTCTCTTCAGTAGCACCTACACTTGCATGCTTGTCGCGGTCTCCTCCTCGATTCAAGGGGAGCAAATACAAACCACCGGCACGGCGGGTTTGCCCAGCGCTACGACAACGATTGATGGAAAACAACTGCCGCCACCGGCGGCGAAATTTGGCGGCGTGATCAAGGAAAGCGCGCTTGACTCGAAGCCCTGGTGGCCGCCACGGGTGGTGCCCCCTAAGGGTGCGCCCAATATCCTGCTGATCATGACGGACGATCAGGGCTACGGTGTCTCCGGGACATTTGGCGGGGTGATACCGACGCCGGCGATGGACCGCGTGGCTAAAATGGGGCTTCGCTATACACAATTTCACTCCACGGCGTTGTGCTCGCCTACTCGAGCGGCACTGATCACCGGTCGGAACCACCACTCCGTAGGGTTCGGCATCATTTCCGAGCAATCGACAGGATACCCGGGGTACGACTCCATCATCGGCGTCGATAACGCGACCATCGGTACTATCCTGAAAGAGAACGGCTATGCCACGTCGTGGTTCGGAAAGAACCACAACACGCCAAGCTATCAATACAGCACTGCCGGACCGTTCGATCAGTGGCCACTGGGAATGGGGTTTGAATACTTCTACGGCTTCATGGGGGGCGAGACCGATCAGTGGACGCCTTATCTCTTTCAGAACACGACGCAGATTTTCCCGTGGATCGGGAAAACCGGCTACAACCTCACTACCGACATGGCGGACGAGGCCATCAAGTATATGCGGAGCCTGAATGCGGCAGCACCCGACAAACCGTTCTTCGTTTATTACGTACCCGGCGGCACTCACTCGCCGCACCAACCAAAGGCGGAGTGGAGAGACAAATTCAAAGGCAAGTTCGACATGGGCTGGGAGAAGCTGCGCGAGCAAATTTTTACCAACCAGAAGAAACTCGGTGTCATTCCGCCGAATACCCAGCTCACCCCGTGGCCCAATGAACTGCCCAAATGGGATACCCTCAGCGCCGAGCAGAAGAAGCTGTACGCGCGCGAGGCGGAAAACTTTGCCGGCTATGCTGCCTATACTGACAATGAGATTGGCCGGGTGATTCAGGCCGTCGAAGACTTGGGCAAACTGAATAACACGCTGATCATCTACATCAGCGGCGACAACGGTACCAGTGCCGAAGGCACGACCGAGGGTACCTTCAACCAGATGACCGCGTATAACGCGATCCTCAAGTTGCCCATGGAAGTGCAGATGAAGGCGTACGACGCGTGGGGCGATCAAATGACCTATCCGCATATGTCGGTCGCATGGTCATGGGCGTTCGACACGCCGTTCAAGTGGACCAAACAGGTGGCGTCGCACTTCGGCGGGACGCGACAGGGAATGTGCATCGCCTGGCCGGGCCACATTAAAGATGCAGGCGGAATTCGTACTCAATTCCATCACATGATCGACATCGTGCCGACCATTCTGGAAGTCTGCGGTATCCAACAGCCTGACATTGTCGACGGCATCAAGCAGAAGCCGATCGAAGGCGTGAGCATGGCCTACACCTTCGATAGTGCGAACGCGAAGGCTCCGTCGAAGCGCAACACGCAGTATTTCGAGATGTTCGCTAATCGCGGCATCTATCACGACGGCTGGTACGCATGCACAACTCCGCCCGTGCCGCCCTGGATGCTCGGTACGGCCAAGCTCCCGACCGTAAACGACTATAAGTGGGAACTCTACAACCTCACCAATGACTACTCGCAATACAACGACCTCGCGGCCAAGAATCCTGACAAGCTGAAGGAATTACAGGCAGTGTTCATGACGGAGGCCGGGAAGTACCAAGTGTTCCCTTTGGACAACTCGGTGTTGCCGCGCCTTCTTGCCGCTCGCCCCAGCGCTACCGCAGGACGCGACGTGTTCACTTATTCTGGCGAACTGGCCGGCTTGCCGCCCAGCGATGCTCCCAGCGTACTCAATCGCTCATTCACTATCGCAGCTGACATAGAGATTCCACAGGGCGGCGCCGAAGGCGTGGTTAATACTCTAGGCGGACGCTTTGGCGGTTATGGACTTTATCTGCTCAAGGGCAAACCCGTATTCACTTACAATCTGGTTGATCTGGAGCGCTTCCGCTGGGAAGGCCCGCGGGCGCTCACGCCCGGCAAACACAGCGTCGTGTTTGATTTCACGTACGATGGACCGGGCTTTGGTAAAGGTGGCACTGGGTTGCTCAAGGTGGACGGCAAGGAAGTAGCTCGCAAACAGGTACCGCATACGATTCCCTTCCTCATGACCATCGATGAAACGTTTGATGTCGGCGTCGACCTGCGCACACCGGTAGACGACAATGACTACCAGGTGCCATTCCACTTCACCGGTAAGCTCGACAAGTTGACCATCAAACTCGCTCCGGAACAGTTGATAGCTGAGGACCAAAAAGCCAAGGCCGAAGCCATTGCTCGACTAAATGACTAGACGACCAAGCTGCTAACGGACAAGTGGAATCCGCCGCCAACGCACGCCAAGCTGACGAACGGGAACGGTGTGACCATGTATCTCGCCGGACAGACCGAAGGCCTGGCCTCCTCGCTGGGAGCGCAGGCAATTGAGGTCAACCTAACGGATTGATCGAGCTGGTTGTTTGCTGGCCGAGGCGACCCGGCTCCATCGACATGCCGAGAAACAAGCTTGGAGACAGCCTGCTCTCAGGCTGTTTGGATTTCTGACACGGGTTCCAAGCCGAAGGCAAGAGAATAGGTCTTCCGCGCGAGAAGTCGTCGCGCCTTATCGCTTTAACGATTCGACGATCTAACACGGCGACAGCCATTGCCCTAAAGTCCTATAGGCCGATCACAGAGGATGTGCAAAGGTTCGCCTTACTCAGATGACTTAGTTGAGCGATGGCACTCTGGGTTGACACTAATGAAGACACTTTCTCATATCTATATTTACAAACCAATGAATCAACCAAGCGAACCAGCAATCAAAATGAAACTAGCTAAACACACCTTCATCAAAGCAACTCTGATTAGCGCTATCGCCGCAGCCTTGCTCGTAACCAACACCTCGAGCCAGGCTGCTCCGATCACCGCGGCGGAAGCGACCGAAATCGCGACCGATGCATACATCTACGGCTATCCACTTATCACCATGGAATACACGCGCCGGGTTATCACTAACGTGAGTGAACCGAAGGGCACGAAGGCGCCGATGGGGCAGCTCATCAGGTTGCGCGAGTACCCGACGGCGGCCTTTAAGGATGTCACCGCACCCAATGCGGACACCCTTTATACCACGTGCTTCCTTGACGTGGGAAAAGAGCCGTATGTGTTAAGCCTGCCGGATGCGCACGGACGCTATTATCTCTTCCCCATGCTTGACGGCTGGACCGATGTCTTCCAGGTGCCGGGAAAACGTACCACTGGAACGGGCCCACAGAAGTACGCCGTTACCGGCCCTGGTTGGAAGGGCAAGCTACCGAACGGGGTAAAGGAATACAAATCGCCGACGGCCATTGTGTGGGTGCTTGGGCGCATCTATTGCACGGGCACGCCGGAAGATTATGAGGCCGTGCATAAATTGCAGGATGAAATTTCCGTCGTGCCGCTCAGTGCCTATGGCAAGCCGTACACGCCGCCAGAAGGTAAAGTCGATCCTGGCATCGACATGAAAACTCCGGTGCGCGATCAGGTGAACGCACTTAGTGCTGAGGCTTACTTCAGCTTGCTGGCAACGCTGTTGAAAGACAATCCGCCTGCAAAAGGTGATGCCCCGATGGTGGCGAAGATGGCAAAACTCGGTATCACTCCCGGAAAACCGTTCGAGTTCGATAAACTCGATCCCGCCGTGCAACAGGCATTGAAGGACGTTCCGAAGCAGGGATTCGACAAAATCATGGCCCATTTCAAGACCGCCGGTAAGGATGTCAATGGATGGGTGTTCACCACCAAGACCGGCCTCTACGGCACGGATTACTTGCAACGCGCGCTCATCACAGCCGTCGGCCTCGGGGCGAACCGCCCCCAGGATGCCGTCTATCCCACCTCCGAGTTGGACGCCGAAGGCAAGCCCTACAGCGGGGCGAACAAATACGTGATGCACTTCGACAAAGGGCACCTTCCTCCGGTGGAAGGCTTCTGGTCGCTCACGATGTACAACGCCGAATACTTCTTTGTAGCCAATCCGCTCAACCGGTACAGCATCAGTGCGCGCGACAACCTCAAGGCAAACGCTGACGGTTCGGTCGATCTTTACATCCAGAACGAAAGTCCCGGCGCGGACAAGGAATCGAACTGGCTCCCTGCGCCAACGGACAAGTTCGTTCTCATGCTGCGGCTCTATTGGCCAAAGGAGACACCGCCATCGATCATTAACGGGACCTGGAAAATTCCGCCGGTCAAGGTGGTGAGGTAACGAGTCTCATTCGATAACAGGCCCCGAGTTGCCCTAAAGTCCTATAGACGGCGGGAATTGTTGACGGACATGATAGGCTTACAAAATCAAAGGAGTTCAACCCATGAAAAAATATAGCTCAATCCTCAACATCTTCAGTTTGGCGTGCGCTTGCCTGATCGTCGCCGCGTGCGCGAATCAACCCGGTACTGCCAGCGCGCCACCGCCTAATTCAGGTCGCTTGCTTATTAACAGGGTGCCAAACTTCGGATCCAATATGGCTCTGGTTGTGTCTGTTGACGGCAAGGACGTGGGATCCTTTACCGAGGGGCAAAGCTATAGTGGCTACCTGCCGGCAGGACAGCACGTCATTACGGCCCGGGTTGATCCGAATATGACCGGTGCCGGTGCGGCGCGAAAAACTCTGAACGTCAAAGCTGGCCAAACCTATTCCTTTACTGCAGGCTTGTCGGGAGGGAATATGACTCTGGTGAGGAACCAGGGGCAGACGGTGATACCCGATTAAATAGAAAAGTTTATCTTGTCGGGGCGGTAAATCTCGCAATAGCATGCTGGAGACAGCTTGTGCTGGCGCAAAATAGCGCCGGCTTACAGCTTATCAGAAAAGGTAGCTCCAGCGAAAATGAAGACATCGAACGCAATTCTACTTGAACGTCCCTCGAATCGCCTTTTTGGATGGAGGCAGCGCGGCGCCACGCCGATCGTAACTGTTACCGCCTTTTTGAGTTTCCTGTGTTCGGCAGCATTTGGAGCGAACCCAGCGGAAGAGTTAGCAAAAATGGGACGGAACCCTGAACATCTGGATCCCAAGGGCAATTCATGGGATTCGATCCAGCAAAGCATCGAACAATTCGGCCACCCGGATTTCATATTTCGCCTCTTCCTTAGCCTAGTTCTTGCAGTGGGCTGTGCGTGGGTGATCGCGTGGCACCCCCGCCGCGCGTCTCTCATGGATCCGCTTGCCGACCTCGAAGAGCGCAAGGCCCTTATACTTCTGGGAGTGGTTGGTGCGGTAATCGCTGAATTAACCGGTACCAGTCAAACGCTCGCATTCGTCATCTTTGGTATTGGCGCGCTCTTGAGATTTCGGACTGTACTCGATAATCCGAAATTGACCGGGAAAGCGATTACAGTGGTAGTGGTTGGGCTGGCCTGTGGCATGGGATCTTGGGCGATGGCGGTGTTCGTTACGGCTTTCGCTTGGGGACTTTTGTTCTGGCTCGATTCGCACTCGAGTTGCCGGGTCAGGATTCGGCTCGACGACACCGAGGATCCAAAGCCCGTTTTTGGCACTGTTCAGTCCTTGCTCGTATCCCACAAGTGTCGACTCCAGAGCTCCGCTCTCTATGAGGACAAAGGCCAGATGGTGTTTCTGCTTTATATCCCGAGTGGTATTGATCCCAGGCAGCTAGAGGCTGAGGTGCGATCTAGTTTGAAGAAGCATCACGTCTCGAAAATCGCCGTCGACGTCGTGTAGACGCATGATGCGCTGATTGCCTGTCAACGGTGGCTTGTTGATGAATAGGTCTCTCGTCATCGGGTTTCTTTTCGCGACGACGCTTGCGTCTGCCGCGTACGCACAGGATGGACCGAAAAACGCGGTCGTCCTGATTATCCGTCACGCAGAAGACGCCGACAGCGGTCACGGTATTTCGCCGGGCGGCCAGGGGCGAGCCGAAGCTTACAAAAAGTATTTTCTGAATTTTAGTGTCGATTCCAAGCGTCTGGAACCTAACGTTGTTTTTGCCGCTAAGGATTCACAGAAAAGCCATCGGCCGCGTCTAACTGTAGAACCGTTCGCCAAAGCAGCGAATTTAAAAATCGATACCGGCTTTGGCAACAATCAGTCGGCTGATCTGGCTGCGGAGCTGCGTGCAAACGACCCGGGGAAAGTGATTCTTATCTGCTGGCGTCACGGGAACATTCCGGCTCTGCTCCGCTCCTTGGGAGCAAAGCCCAAGCGGTTTCTGCCTAACGGAAAATGGCCGGACTCAACCTACAATTGGGTCATCATGCTTAGTTTCGATCAGGATGGCCGTTTGATTCCGTCAAAATCAAGGCAGATCAAAGAACATTTAATTCCCGGGGATTCTTAGTTAGTTGCGTGTAATTCAACGCATACGATTTGGCCATGCTAGAGTCGGCTGTAGGAGCGGTCGGTTACGTGATTAGGAAGCTAAACCAGGGGCGCGAGAACGATCTTGTTTCTCAGTCTCGCTTTGAAGTGATTGAGATCATCGAAGCGGTGATCCTCGCGCTGGTTGCTGTAGCTACCGCGTGGAGCGGCTACCAAGCGGCACAATGGGCTGGAAAAAGGGCAGAGGATTACTCTAAGGCGAATCGGCTCCGGGTCACTGCCGAAGGCCTTGCCACGTTGGCAGGACAGGAACGAATTTACGACAGCGATACGTTTAACAATTGGCTCACAGCCACACTAGATGGCAAGAAGAAGGAGGCCGAGTTTCTCGAGCGCCGATTTCGTCATGAGTACAAGCTTGCCTTCATTGCTTGGATGAAAACCGATCCGTTCAACAACTCGCAAGCTCCCGCTGGACCGTTCTTCATGCCTGAGTACCACAACGCGAAGCACGAGCAATTCTTGGATTTCAATAAACAGGCCGGGAACGTAGCCGATCGGGGAACAAAGTCTGGCGAGATAGGAGACCAGTACGTCCGAATTACGGTCCTTCTGGCGACTGTACTCTTAATTACAGCCATTGGGCAACGCTTCCATTTTAGAGTCGTGCGAGTTGTTTTCATGATTCTTGCGTGGCTGTTGCTCTGCCTGCCACTCTGGCAATTACTTAGGCTGCCTCGGATCTGACTGTCACTACCACAGGCGCGGATTCCCTTACAGTGCTAGTTGCTAGCTTCTAAGCGACACGTAGTACCTCGTCCTGCACGCTGGCGTTCGTTCTCGGACCATTGTTCTTCGCCCTTGGGCAATCATGTCACCAAGGCCAAAGGCCCAGTACGACCAAAGTCCAATTGTGCATCACCACGCGTGCGAGCGAAAATGTACGTTACGGACATCACTTCGCGCAAACCTAAGGGCGAATAGGTTGGCCTGCGCGGTTGCGAGTAACCGTCGACCCGACAAGTCAACAACAAACAACCAGGAGACAGAATGAAACCTAGATTATGTAGTTACAGCCTCGCCGTCGTAACCGCATTCGCCGCGCTGCTGGGCGCGGTCGCTACCGGCCATGCGCAAGACAAGAAACCCAATATCCTGTTTATCATGGGAGATGATATCGGCATGTGGAACATTGGCGCCTACCACCGTGGGCTAATGGCCGGACGAACGCCGAACCTCGACAAGATGGCCAAGGAGGGAATGCTCTTCACCGACTATTATGCCGAGGCGAGTTGCACGGCGGGTCGGGCGAACTTCATCATGGGCCAACTGCCGATTCGTACTGGCATGACGACGGTCGGCCAGGCTGGTGCTAAGATCGGCATACCAGCAGAGGCTTGCACGATCGCAACAGCGCTCAAGGCGCAGGGCTACACTACCGGACAGTTTGGCAAGAATCACCTAGGCGATCTCAATGAGTTTCTGCCCACAGTCCATGGATTCGACGAGTTCTTCGGGTACCTCTATCACCTTGACGCGATGGAAGACCCGGCGCATCCCAACTACCCGCAGGACTTGCTAGATAAAGTTGGCCCGCGCAATATGGTCCACTCATGGGCGACTGATACGGATGACACAACCGTGATGCCGCGCTGGGGCAAAGTCGGTAAACAAAAGATCGAGGACGCCGGCACGCTTTATCCCGAACGGATGAAAACGGTCGACAACGAGATCCGTGACTTCGCTTTAAAATTCATCGACAAAGCGAAGGCCGATAACAAGCCATTCTTTGTCTGGCTCAATCCGACCCGGATGCACATCGTCACGCATCTTTCCGACAAATATGAGAAGATGCGCAATTCGGAGAATGGCTGGTCCGAACAGGAAGCAGGCATGGCCCAACTTGATGACGACATCGGTTTAGTCATGCAGAAGCTGAAGGACGTCGGCCTGGACGACAACACCATCGTCGTTTTCACTACCGACAATGGCGCTGAGCTTTTTACCTGGCCCGATGGCGGCACGACCCCGTTCGCGCAGTCCAAAGGGACAGTTATGGAAGGCGGTTTCCGTGTGCCGTGCATCCTGCGCTGGCCCGGCCATGTGCCTGCGGATTCAGTGCAGAACGGCATCTTCTCAGGGCTTGATTGGTTTCCAACCTTCCTCGCCGCAGCCGGCAATTCTAACATCACCGACCAGCTGCTTAAAGGTGTGAAGCTCGGGGACCGGACTTACAAGAACCATCTGGACGGCTACAACCAGATGGATCTGATTACAGGCAAGACTGACAAGTCCGCGCGTCACGAGATCTTCTACCTTGGCGAAAGCACCGTAGGTGCGGTGCGTATTGACGATTATAAGTACCGCTTTATCGACCAGCCGAACGGCTGGCTCGGCGCCAAGACACAGGTGGACGTTCCCTACCTCATCAACCTGCGTCTCGATCCTTTTGAGCGACAGGGCTGGCCAAACAACGGAACGAAAGAAGGGGCGCAGCAATACTTCGATTGGTTCAAGTTCCAGTTCTGGCGCTTCGTTTTCGTCCAACAGGTCGTCGGTAAGGAACTCCAAACCTTCCTCGATTATCCGCCGATGCAGAAAGGCGCGAGTTTTAACCTTGAGGCCGTCAAAGCGGAGTTGACGAAAAAGATGGCCCAGGCGGAAGCGGCGGCCAAAGGCACTGGCCAGTAACAGCAATCACATTCACGGCCGGGCAGCCTGCGAGGGCTGCCTGCTATTCCGCGACGAGACAGAGAAAAAAGATAGAAATATGAAGCACACCAAGCATACCACGAAACTCTGTTCTGTACTGTTTGCAGTTATCGCTCTGTTCACGCTGATCGCAGGGCGAGCGGCGGCTGTGGAAAAGAGCACACCAACGAAGAAATCGACATCCGGTGTTTCGTTTGCCGTGTACGGTGACTCGCGCTCCATGATGTATCTGCCATACATGGAGACTGAGAAGGAGGAGGCGACTAACGCGATGGTTGATATGTTTGAACTGGTATTGCCAGAGAAGGTCGCGGCAGGGGTCGTCCAAAAAGATGTTAAACTCATCTACGACCCGGCAACGAAGGAGCTGGCACAGGTTATCATGCCGTTCATGACACGAAGCGAAGTGACCTATATGACGCTGGACAAGGGCTGGGTCACCGAAGCGGCGGTTGAAGATGTGAAACTACTTCCCGGTGTGCGACGGACAATGTTCCGACTTCACGGCGGCGAGTGGGTGGCTCGCGGGGTCGTGAACGATGTTAAGAGCGGACGAGCCAAGTTCATTCTCAATACCGGCGACATGGTCTGGTGGGGCAAGCAGGCTGACAAGCCCTCCGAGAATCCGTACTGGAAACTGGTGTACGAAGATGTGTTGAAGCAGATGCCTGCTCCCGATGATCAGATGCGCGCCGCCGGCTTGCCCGGTCGCGTTTTCCCTGCCGTCGGCAATCACGAAGTGTGGGACGATTCGGATGTTGAAGGTTTGTTGAGTGTTTTTCCGTATCTCAAAGAATTCGGCGTTTCGGATAAGCGGCTAATCTACAAGTTCGATTATAACGGCGTTCGCTTCATCTTTCTTTGGACCGGCAAATACGACTATCGGTCACCCACATCATGGGATGCCACGCGGCCCGCATATGAAGCACAAATGAAGGAGTTGAAGCAATGGCTGGATGAAGCGAAGGCTGCGGGCACTAAGAAGGTCTTCATCTCCTTTCATTGTCCAGCTTTCTGTCGCTCCGGCATGGGTCCTATTCCCGAATCTCAGAATCCCCACAAAATTCTTGCCTCTTACGCGAAGGATCTGGACATCGTTGTCTTCAACGGGCACGTGCACACGACGGAGCTTTACGAAGTGGATGGCGTGAAATATCTGCTGCTCGGCGGCGGCGGGGCGGAGCAGGACCCGATTCTCCCTGGCCGGACAAGCATCAAAGTGCCTGCGGGCTATCCGCCGGATCTTTATTGGAAAGGCCAGCCGCCAAAAGAAGAATACAACTATCTACTCGTTGATGTTCAACCCGGGCAGAACACCAAGTTCACACTAAACCGCTTCCGGCCGTGGTCGGCGGAGCCTTTCGCGAGCGTCGAGTTGTTCAAATGAAGGCGCAGGGAATTTTGCCTTCCCGCTTTGTGCTGCCTCTTCCGGGCTGGGTCCTGAAGCCATACACAGCCGTTGTTATCGCCGTTGTTCACATCTATCTGAGCGTTGGTCATCTCTTCCAGCTGGTTGGAGGGGATATGCAGTGGACACACTTTTGGAAGGGCTTTGGCAGCTTAGGTGGTGCTTACGTCTTTGCAGCTCTGGCGACGCGCGGATTTGGCCGATACAAGAGTCAACTCCCTTCCGTAGGAGCTGTGGTTAGCACGATGAACAACTGACAATCGACGCCCACGCTTTTTTTATAGGCGAGCTTCTCCGATAAACTACGCTAATATCGGAGCTAACTTAGCTACAAACCAGCTTTTCTCGTTGCTAAGTTCCCCTAGCGATACAAGAGCGAAAGCGACGGTGCCAGCCAAGTTAATGAATGATTGAGAGTCAGGTCGTAACTGCACTATGGGCAGGAGCCTTTTTCCTGGTCCATGTCGCCGTGATTGCAAGAGTCATTTTACGGCCGCACCGGGAGCCGGCTTCACGGATTGCCTGGATCGTTGTCATCATTGTTATGCCCGTGGTCGGCATCCTGGCTTACATCCTTCTCGGTGAAACCAGTATCGGCCGCCAGCGTGTGAGTAGGCTGCACGCAGTGCTGGCCGCCATGCCTGACCTCACCAAAGCCCCGGGAATGGACTCACCTAATCTGCAACCGAAAATTCCAGAAACTTACGATCACCTTTTCCAACTCGGGCACTCTGTCAATGGCTTCAGGCCCGTCGGTGGTAACCGCGCGACCTTACTGTCAGACTCCAACGCGGCCATAGATTCCATGGTCGCAGATATTGATGCTTCTCAGGATCATGTCCATCTGTCCTTCTACATCTGGTTGCCGGATAACAACGGACTCAAAGTGGTCGAGGCACTGAAGCGGGCGTCTGCGCGCAAAGTCATCTGTCGGGCCATGGTCGACGGATTGGGCTCGCGCATCATGATTGAATCCCCATATTGGAAAGCCATGCAGGTGGCCGGCGTTCAGGTAGCTACCGCGCTGCCCATCGGCAATCCTCTCTTGCGTCCGTTGCGAGGGCGCATCGATTTGCGCAATCACCGCAAAATTCTAGTGATCGATAATAGGATCACCTATTGCGGCAGTCAGAACTGCGCAGACCCCGAGTTCCGGATCAAAGCAAAATTTGCTCCGTGGGTGGATGCGTTGATGCGTTTCGAGGGGCCCATCGCGCGGCAGAATCAATACCTTTTCGCAAGCGACTGGATGGCGCAAATGGATGGCAATCTCACATCCTTGTTGCGTCAACCTTTGCCGGCCAGCGACCCTGGGCTGTCAGCGCAGGTAATTGGCACTGGGCCGACGGGACATAACTCGGCCATGCCCGAAGTCTTCGAAACTCTATTGTACACCGCCCGACGGGAACTGGTCATCACGACTCCCTATTATGTACCCGATGAGGCCATGCAGACTGCCCTTTGTGCCAGTGCCCGGCGCGGCGTGACGACCACTATCATTTTCCCCGCGCGAAACGACTCATGGATCGTGGGCGCGGCCAGTCGCAGTTACTACAGTGACTTGCTCGCGGCCGGGGTCCTAATTTACGAGTACGAAGGCGGTCTCCTTCATACCAAGTCACTCACACTGGACGGGGAAGTTACCCTGATCGGCTCGGCCAACATGGACCGACGCAGTTTCGATTTGAATTACGAAAACAATATTTTGTTCTACGATCCGACTTTAACTGCCGAAATGCGCCGCCGTCAGGAGGCCTACGTTGCTCGCTCCCATCCCGTCACAGCTGAGACGGTGGCCCAATGGTCGATGGCGCGCCGGCTTTGGAACAACAGCATTGCGATGTTGGGGCCAATTTTGTGAGGATCGCCGGCCATTCCGTGATCGCACTGAATAAACTTTCTGGTGGGGCATTCGACATCTACGATCGGAGTGCCATGCACAAGATACTCGAGAAACTAAAGGAAGAATTTTTTGCGATCCTGCCGCCAACCATTTTTTTCTTTGTAGCTTTACACATCGTCACGTTGATTCGCGTGTTGATCTCCAGGGGCACGCACTTTCAGCCTTTATCCACGATGTCGATCGCGATCGCATCGCTAATCCTCGGTAAGGCCGTATTGATCGCGGACATGTTGCCAGCAATCAATCGTTATCCAAACAAACCACTCGCTTGCAATATTATCTGGAAGACGGTGATATACCTTCTGATGGCCACAGTCATTCACTATGTGGAGCGGCTCATCGAGTTCTCCCGCGAGGCCGGCGGGATCGTGGCTGGCAGTGAGAAGCAGCTCTCGGAAATGGTCTGGCCGCATTTCTGGGCTGTCGAGATCGTTCTGTTTCTGTTGATCCTGGTGTACTGCACCATGCGCGAGCTGGCGCGCGTAATCGGCAGAGAAAAAATTCTGCGACTATTCTTTGGGCCGA
>Ga0081455_10004827_pt1 | contig 14978 bp, 9 predicted proteins | sample TabmetS3T2R1_FD_70207 | JGI IMG/M metagenome (GOLD analysis project Ga0081455, IMG submission 70207) | Tabebuia heterophylla rhizosphere microbial communities from the University of Puerto Rico - S3T2R1 | ecosystem: Host-associated > Plants > Roots > Rhizosphere ... | reverse complement strand
CGCGTGTTGCCGACCTATTCGAAGCGCGTTGTCCAAAAGAGCCGGCAATACTAGCAGAGTTTAGCGGTATTATTACCTTCGTTAAAGATACCAAAGGCAAACCCCGTCTGGTAATTTCTCAGGGCAGTGAAGCTTACGAAGCGATGATTCCTAAATGGCGTCAGCTAAATGTCTTGGAAGGAGAACGTGTAGAACGTGGTGACGTTATATCAGATGGACCGGAATCTCCGCATGATATTCTACGTCTGCGCGGCGTGCATGCGGTAACACGTTACATCGTAAACGAAGTACAGGAAGTGTACCGTTTGCAGGGTGTGAAGATAAACGATAAGCACATAGAAGTGATAGTGCGTCAAATGCTGCGTAAAGCAACTATCGTAAATGCAGGCAGCTCAGAGTTACTGGAAGGGGAACAGGTGGAGTACTCAAGCATAAAGATCGCCAACCGTAAGCTGGAAAGCGACGGCAAGGTAAAAATTACCTATATGCGCAATCTGCTTGGTATCACAAAAGCCTCGCTTGCGACAGAGTCGTTTATATCAGCGGCATCGTTCCAAGAAACAACGCGCGTGCTAACTGAAGCTGCAGTGCTCGGGAAACGTGATGAACTGCGAGGCCTAAAAGAGAACATTATCGTTGGACGGTTGATTCCGGCTGGTACCGGTTACGCTTATCATCACCATCGTCACAGTGCTAGCTCTGCCTCTAGGTCAATAGCCCTAGAGCCAATATCATGCCGGCAGAAGCTGCCATTCCAGCGCACAAACCCGGCCAAGCGATAAGCGCGTGCCTGCGCGTCGGCGACAGTACGGCCAAGCGCGGTAACACACAGTACGCGTCCACCATGCGTCAGTACCTTGCCCTGTGATAGGAGAGTACCGGCATGGAAAACTTTCTCGCCGTAGATATCTGCGGACGGCAGGCCGCTGATTTTATAACAGTGACGATAGGATCCAGGATAACCTTCTGCCGCAATAACAACGCCCAACGCTGGTCGTTCATCCAACTCAAATATTTCCTGATCCAACCTACCTTCTGTGGCAGCCAGGCAATGCGCTACCAAGTCTGAGCGCATGCGCAGCATAATAGGCTGTGTTTCAGGATCGCCCAAACGGCAATTGAACTCAAGAACTTTAGGTTGTCTATCTGGTGTGATCATCAGGCCAGCATACAGAAAACCTGTATATATATTACCTTCAGACGTCATACCTTTTATCGTCGGCAATATAATCTGATCCATTACACTATTATGGACTTCATCTGTCACCGCCAGCGATGGAGAATAGGCGCCCATCCCACCAGTATTCTGTCCAGTGTCTCCATCCCCCACTCGCTTATGATCCTGGCTGGTAGCCATCTGCAAAACATGTTTGCCGTCCACCATAACTATAAAACTTGCCTCCTCACCCTCCAGGAACTCTTCAATAACTATGCTATTGCCTGCATCGCCAAAGGCATTGCAGGTTAGCATCTTCTCAATTGTTGCTTCTGCTTCTGCTATAGTCATTGCTACGATCACTCCCTTGCCGGCGGCTAGGCCGTCTGCCTTGATCACTATGGGTGCGCCCTGCTGCCGCACATAAGCCAAGGCTGGCGTAATTTCGGTAAAGTTCTGGTGGCTACCGGTAGGGATCCGGTGGCGGGCTAGAAAATCCTTTGTGAATGTTTTTGACCATTCAAGCTGCGCAGCGACTTGGGTAGGGCCAAACACCCGCAGGCCAGCAGCGCGGAAAACATCCACTACCCCTTTTACCAGCGAAGCCTCCGGACCAACGATGGTCAGGCCGATCTGCTGCTTGTGGGCGAAATCTACCAGCGCCGTAATGTCAGTGGCTGCGATATCTACATTTTCCAGCGTAGGCTCCAAGGCAGTGCCGGCGTTTCCGGGGGCTACAAATACTTTTTCCGCTAGCGGCGAGCGCGCCGCCTTCCATGCAAGGGCATGTTCACGCCCGCCGTTGCCAATAATGAGAATGTTCATGAACTAGGTTGCTAAAATTTTATTTTGATGTAGACAGACGTTTCACTGCCGTCTGTAAAGCAAAGTGATAGCCATCAGCACCGAGGCCGTAGATAACACCAACCGCAATATCGGACAGACAGGAATAATGGCGAAAAGATTCTCGTGCATGCACATTGGATAGATGGATCTCTATAAACTGGATGTTTACCGCTAACAGCGCATCACGCAGGGCTACGCTGGTATGGGTAAACGCTGCAGGATTAATAACGATAAAATCTGTATTGCTACGGGCCTGATGAATGCGATCGATCAGGGCATGCTCAGAATTTGACTGAAAATGACTGAGTTCAGCTCCCAGGCTTTCCGCCAGACCTATTAGATATGAAACTATGTCAGCAAGCGTGGTAGAGCCATACTTATCCGGCTCACGGCTTCCAAGAAGATTCAAGTTAGGACCGTTAATAAGCAAAATTTTTAACTTACCAGACATTATTTTGCGAACTCCCTTAAATTTCCGACACCTAGTAGCAAATCCTAAACGGTATTTTAAAAATTATAAAACCCGTTAGGCTGAACATTCAATAAAACCTACAACAATAGTGTTAAATGAGAACTTGACTGGCAACAAGCTTGTACTGTAGCTTCATATACTAAAACTTGGCCGTTGTCGCCATACTCTTATGAATATATATACATGCAATTTTTATTGAGACATTTTACGTTAGTTTAAAATATCATATAAAATTAAAAACGTATTTTAATTATGATATATTATCCACCTGCATATGCAATGAACACGGCTGGTTGTTACGGAGCACACAGGGCTATATCACGGTTTGCAAGGAAGCCTATGTCCCCATAGCAGCAAATAGTATAAAAAACTATCTGACCTCTAGGTCGACAATGGATGTATACGACACGATAGTAGTATTTTATAGGCGACACACTACGGGCCAGCAGCCTAGACGTTTACATACAGAACAGCTTCGTATACTGCCCAAGCAGGCAGCAGTATATAAAGTTGCAAAGGGATGGAAGTGATTGTGCTTTCGCGAGCTGCAATAAGGAAACAGTGGTAGAAAGCGGCATTATGGGCGAATGGCACGGTTGCATTATTGATATTTTATATTTTCTACATTTGGGATGGATACCGGCTTCAGGTTGTAGGATCGCACCTAGGAAAGGTTTTATATTAAAGCAGGATGTAAAAAACTTATACATAAATGACTACCGGATAAAAACCGCTCAAGCGGGCGCGGATCTTGTTGACTTATTTGTAAGCCATGTGTGTAATGTTCTTATGTTAAGCATGGAGATGGGAAATCGTAAGCTTATGACGCTTGCCTAGTTATTGGTTGTAAGGTTGAATATTTGTCCAACCAACTGCAGGATGGATAGTATGCGAGTAAGTATACAGTAATAGGTTAGCTATGTTTGCCACCAGTATGGATTACTGAAAAGAGCTATCGCTTAAGCAGCTGACATTAAATTAAAGGATATATAATTGGAATCGCCATGATATGTATAAAAAAGAGGAGTTTAGGAGTTTGGTATGGCTAACCTAATACAACAATTTAAAGAGCAGGGCCTGATTGCACAGGTAACGGACGAGAAGGCACTAGCAGAGTGGTTAGCAGCAGGGCATATTTCGCTCTACTGCGGTTTTGATCCTACCGCAGACAGCTTGCATGTGGGGCATCTGGTTATGTTGCTGTGCCTAAAACGCTTTCAGCTAGCTGGCCATCGGCCGGTTGCGCTGGTGGGCGGTGCTACAGGCCTGATTGGCGATCCTAGCTTCAGGGGCACAGAGCGCAAGTTAAACACACCCGATGCGGTGCATGCATGGGTGGAAAAGATCAAGCATCAGGTATCGGCGTTCCTTGATTTCGACTGTGGTTACAATAGTGCGATCGCAGCCAACAATTATGACTGGTTCGGTTCTATGAACATACTTACATTCCTACGCGAGATAGGAAAGCATTTTTATGTAAACAATATGATCAAGAAAGAAGCAGTAAAACAGCGCCTTAACCGCGATGATAGTGGTATATCATTTACAGAATTATCATATAATATTCTTCAAGGGTATGACTTTGCCTACCTAAACAAGCAATATGGAGTAACGCTGCAGATAGGCGGCTCGGATCAATGGGGCAATATTACTTCGGGGATAGATATAACGCGGCGGATGCATAAAAAAACCGTATATGGTTTGACAGTGCCGCTGATGAAAAAATCGGATGGAAAAAAATTGGGTAAGACTGAAAGTTCAGCAGTGTGGCTGGACCCTAGCAAAACAAGTCCTTACAAGTTCTATCAGTTCTGGATCAATACAGCCGACAGCGAGGTGTATCGCTTCCTGAAATGTTTAACATTCATACCGCTGGCCGACATTAATGCGCTGGAAGAGGAAGATCGCGCCGGTGGAAAAGCACCGCGGCGAGCCCAGTATGTGCTGGCGGAAGAGGTCACTCGCATGGTGCACGGCAAGCAGGGGCTGGCTATGGCGCAGCGTATAACAGAAAGCCTGTTTACCGGTGCGTTAACTTCTCTCACTGAGGAGGACTTCGCCCAACTTGCGCAGGACGGGATGTATACAGTAAACCTTCCCAAGGACGTAGATTTGCAGCAGGCGCTAGTCGCGGCATCGCTTGTGCAATCGTGCGGACAGGCACGCGCTATGATTACCTCCAATGCAGTAGCGGTAAACGGGAATAAACAGATATCTGCAAAGTACGTGTTCAGCGATGCCGACCGTATGTATGGTCGTTACACGCTGTTGCGGCGCGGAAAAAAGAATTATTGTCTACTTCATTGGCATCAGCCTGCAGTACAGTAATGCTGTCTAGTCGTGCTAGGGATAGCATAATGCTTAGGTTATCATTCCCAAGGTACCGGTGATGTTTTTAACCCTTTGCCAGAGAGTTTCGGTAATAAACGGAATAATACTGAGAAATGTATGTACCAGGTGAATTGATATAGTATGCCGGCAGCAATATCGAAGCGGTAATTATTATAATTGGTATGATTTGCATAAGAAGAAATGTTGTATCGTTTCTTACAGGTATAAGTTTTGAAAAATGTACGTATTTCAGGCATTTTAAGTGAGTTCATAGTGACAGCAAGATCTAGATATATAAGTAGTGATTTGTATAAGAGATTGTGCATTTTATAATAATTTCTATAAAGATGTTGCGGCAATAGGAATGAAATTTAAGGTAGAAGCAGTGGATGTTCTAGGAAACATTGTGATGAATGCAGCTTGCATGTACGTAATAGCGCCTATAGTACAGGCATGGAGGATGTATAAAAAGTGTATAGATATAGCCCTATTATTCTACTCTTACATTATAAAAACTAAGCATTAGAGGAAAGATACATGGCAAAAAAAGTGCAAGCATATGTAAAATTGCTTGTTGCTGCTGGTATGGCAAATCCTAGTCCACCTATTGGTCCTGCTCTGGGTCAGCAGGGAGTGAATATTATTGAATTCTGCAAAGCCTTCAATGCAAAAACTGAAAAACTAGAAAAAGGTCTTCCAATACCAGTTGTAATAACAATATACTACGACCGTTCTTTCACTTTCGTTACAAAAACCATCCAATCTACAGTTTTGCTTAAAAAAGCAGCTGGCATACAATTAGGATCAAATAAGCCAAACATAGAAAAAGTAGGTAAGGTTACTAGCTTTCAAATTAGGGAAATAGCTGAAACTAAAGCTGCTGATATGACAGGTGCAAATTTGGAAGCAATGTCCCGCTCAATTGCGGGTACAGCCCGTTCAATGGGCCTGGTAGTCGAGGAGTAGATGAGTATTAAACTTACCAATCGCATGCGTGTAATACGCGATAAAATTGATTATACAAAAAAGTATAGAGTAAACGAAGCAATAACGCTATTAAAAGATCTTACTACAACAAAGTTCGTTGAAAGTATAGATGTAGCAGTGAAACTAGGCATAGACGCACGTAAATCTAACAATAACGTACGTGGAGCTACAGTGCTCCCGCACGGTAGCGGTAGCAGTGTTAGGGTAGCTGTGTTAACCCAAGGTGCGAATGCAAAAGCAGCGAAAAGTGCGGGCGCGGACCTTGTGGGGATGGAGGATTTGGCGGAAAAGATAAAAAAAAGAGATTTAAAGTTAGACGTTGTTATAGCTTCTCCAGATGCGATGCGCGTATTTGGCAAGCTAGGTAAAATACTGGGTCCACGCGGCCTGATGCCTTCCAATAAAGTAGGGACAATAACAAAGAATATTGCAGAAGCGGTTAAAAATGCAAAAAAGGGTCAGGTAAGTTATCGCAACGACAAAAACGGCATAATACATACAAGAATAGGAAAAGGAGATTTTTCATTAGAAAAATTGAAAGAAAACCTAGAAGCTTTTCTGATTGCAGTGAAAAAAGCTAAACCAAAAAATGCAAGGGGGGTATACATAAAGAAAATTAGCCTGTCAACAACAATGGGGGCAGGTGTGGAAATAGATATAACAAGCATATGAAATAAAGAATAGGATATAAGGGAAAGAAAAAGGATGAAAAATGTATTTTTACTATTAAAGGAAGAAGGAGAAGAAAGCTAATGGCATTAATTTTAAAAGAAAAGAAATCACTGGTAGCAGAAGTACAAGAAGTAGCAAAAGGAGCTCTGTCTGCTGTAGTTGCTGATTCAGTAGGAATAAAAGTAGAGAAGATGACAGACCTACGTAAAGAGTGTAGAGAATACGGTGTATACATGCGAGTAGTAAGGAACAGTTTGATTAGTAGAGGAATGACAGGCAGTAAGTATTCATGCCTGAAGGAAAAGTTGGGTGGTACAACACTGATGGCATTTTCTACAAAGCACCCAGGATCAGCAGCGAGAATTTTAAAAAAGAATTCGAATTTAAAATTAAAGGTAAAAAGTTATGCTTTTAAAGGTGAAGTGAAGCAAGGATCGGAGATAGACAGGCTGGCAAGTATTAAAACTAATGAAGAAGCGATAGCAGGGCTGATGTCGGCCATGCAAGAAGCATCTGTAGGGAAACTGGTAAGGACTCTAGAAGCAGTGCGGTATAATAAAGAATGCGTTCTAGCTATATAGTAGAATTAAAAATAAAAAAATATAGGTAAAAATTATGTTTATAACTAAAGAACAAATACTTTCAACAGTGGAAGAAATGTCAGTTATGGACGTTCAAGAATTGATATCAATGATGGAAAATAAATTTGGAGTTTCAGCTGCTCCGGGTATAGCTGTGCCTGCAGCAAAAAATGAAGAAATGATAGAAAAAACAGAATTTGACGTTGTATTAAAAGTTATAGGGAGCAACAAAGTTGCAGTTATAAAAACGGTGCGGAGCGCTACAGGTCTAGGACTGAAAGAATCAAAAGAACTTGTGGAATCAGCCCCTTCAACAATAAAAGAAGGTATAACAAAAAATGACGCAGAAGCTCTAAAAAGAAATCTGGAAGAAGCGGGTGCTTATGTTGAGATAAAATAATATAAAAAGAAATAAAACTATAGAAAGATGTAAAGTACTGTATAAATAGTAAAATACTTGTAAGATAAATTATGAACACTATTGTTTATTCATCTACTGAAAAAAAACGCATACGGAAGTACTTAGGAAAAAGTCAACATGTTTTAGACGTACCCTATCTACTTTCAATCCAGCGAGATTCGTTCAAAAAGTTAATACAGAAAGATATTGAAGGGAAGTATGGAATGGAAGCGGCCTTACGTTCGGTATTCCCGATAAAGAGCTCAACAGGAAACGCGGAACTGCAATATGTTAGTTATAATATTGTAGAACCAATATTTGATGTAAAAGAGTGTAAGATGAGAGGGATGACGTTATCTGCGCAGCTGCGTGTGAAACTACGCCTTCTAATATATGATCAGGAAGTTGAAAAAGGGAAAGTAAAAAAAATAAAAGAGCAGGAAGTATATATGGGAGAAGTTCCTCTAATGACAGAGAACGGTACATTTATAATACACGGTAACGAGAGAGTTATTGTTTCCCAGTGGCACAGGAGCCCAGGGGTATTCTTTGACAGTGATAAGGGGAAGACGAACTCATTAGGGAAAGTACTTTATAGCGCACGGATAATGCCGTATAGAGGTTCCTGGTTGGATTTAGAGTTCGACGCAAAAGATAATATTTTTTTCAGGATAGACAGGAGGAGGAAATTGCCGGCAACCATTCTTCTGCGCGCGATGAACTGTAGCACTATAGAGATACTAGATACGTTCTTCGAAAAAGTTGTTTACGAAATAAAAGATAAAAGACTGCATATGATACTGGTTCCTTCGCGCTTAAGTGGAGAAAAAGCTTCGTTTGATATAGTGTACAAAGGAAAAGTATATGTAGAAAAAGGAAAAAGTATAAATAAAAGCCATATTATCCAGCTGGAAAAAGACGGTGTAGAGAAGATTGAAGTTCCAATAGAATCAATAATAGGGAAGGTAGTGGGAAAAGATTACATAGATGAAAAGACTGGTGAAATAATGGTTAAGGCGAACATGGAAGTGTCACTAGAACTGCTGTGGAAGCTTAGCGAAGCGGGACACAATAGTATAGAAACCCTGTTAACAAACGACCTGGACAAAGGAGCGTATATATCAGAGACGCTTCGCATAGATTCAACAAGCGACAGACTGAGCGCGCTGGTGGAAATATACCGTATGATGCGTCCAGGCGAGCCACCTACTCTAGAAGCTGCAGAAAAACTATTTAAAAATATATTCTTCTCAGAAGAACGTTATGATCTGTCACCTGTGGGAAGGATGAAGTTCAACCGTTCTCTGCTAATGAAAAATATACTATCTTCCTCTATATTAACCAAGGACGATATCATCGAAGTTATTAAGAGGCTCATCAATATCCGTAACGGCAAAGGCGAAGTCGATGATATCGACCATCTAGGCAATCGTCGTATCCGTTCTGTGGGCGAAATTGCTCAAAACCAATTTCGCATCGGACTTATGCGCGTAGAGCTTGCTGTTAAAGAGCGTATGTCCATAGGCGATCTGGATACATTGATGCCACAGGACATTATCAACGCCAAGCCTATTTCCGCTACTGTTAAAGAATTCTTTTGTTCCAGCCAACTATCTCAGTTTATGGACCAAAACAACCCACTGTCAGAGATTACCCATAAGCGCCGTATTTCTGCGCTCGGACCTGGCGGTATTACCCGTGAACGCGCTGGCTTCGAAGTGCGCGACGTGCATCCTACCCATTACGGACGTGTATGCCCTATCGAAACTCCAGAAGGTCCTAACATCGGTCTTATCAACTCGCTTTCTGTATATGCACAGACTAACGAGTACGGTTTTCTGGAAACACCATACCGCCGCGTGCAGGACGGCGTGGTTACCTCTGAAATCCATTACCTAGAAGCGATTGAAGAAGGCAACTTTGTAATTGCACAGGCAAACACCAACCTCGATGAATATAGCTGTTTCGTCGACGATTTAGTGACCTGCCGCAGCAAAGGCGAATCTAGCCTGTTTAGCCGCGACCAGGTTGACTATATGGACGTTTCCACTCAGCAGGTTGTATCGGTTGGTGCGTCGCTGATTCCGTTTCTGGAGCACAATGATGCCAACCGCGCACTAATGGGTGCTAACATGCAACGTCAGGCAGTGCCAACACTGCGTACTTCCAAGCCGTTGGTAGGTACCGGTATGGAGCGCGCGGTAGCTGTTGACTCCGGCGTTACTGTTGTGGCCAAACGCGGCGGCACTGTTCGGTATTTGGATGCATCCCGCATCGTGATTAACGTTAACCCTGATGAAATGTATCCGGGCGAAGTAGGTATAGATATTTACAAACTAAAAAAATATATTCGTTCGAACCAAAACACCTGTATAAATCAGACGCCTTGCATTTCGTTGGGTGAAGATGTTGAACGCGGCGACGTGCTGGCGGATGGTCCATCTACAGATTTGGGTGAACTTGCGCTTGGTCAAAACATGCGTATCGCGTTCATGCCGTGGAACGGATACAACTTTGAAGACTCAATACTGGTATCAGAACGTGTGATGCAGGAAGATTGTTTTACAACTCTCCATATCCATGAACTAGCTTGCGTGTCACGTGAAACTAAACTGGGGCCTGAATATATTACCGCAGACATCCCTAACGTAGGGGAAGATGCACTATCAAAACTGGATGAATCAGGCATTGTCTACATCGGCGCAGAAGTTACAAGTGGAGATATACTAGTGGGCAAGGTAACGCCGAAAGGCGAAGCCCAGCTTCCCCCGGAAGAGAAACTGTTGCGCGCTATATTTTTTGAAAAAGCCTCAGACGTGAAAGACTCATCGCTGCGCGTACCGAACAGCATCACCGGCACCGTAATAGACGTACAGGTGTTTATCCGTGACGGCATGGTAAAAGACAAGCGTGTGCTGGAAATAGAAGAAAAGCAACTTGCGCAGATACAAAAAGACCTAACAGAAGAATTTAAAATTTTTGAAGCTTGCCTATTTGCAAGGATATATAACGTGCTACTTGCCGGCGGCATATCAGCTGAAAAGCTGTCTAAGCTTCCCAGCTCGCACTGGCTTGGACTGTGTATATCTGACAAAGAAAAACAGAAGCAGCTAGAACAGCTAGTGGTGCAGTACGATGAGCTTAAGAGCATTTTCTCTAAAAAACGGGAAGTAAAGCGGATAAAAATTAACCAGGTGGAAGATCTAGCGCCGGGTGTGCTGAAAATAGTTAAGGTATATATTGCGGTGAAACGTCATATACAGCCGGGCGATAAGATAGCAGGTCGCCATGGGAACAAGGGTGTGATCTCCAAGATAAACCCGATAGAAGATATGCCTTATGATGAGAACGGCGTGCCGGTAGATATAGTATTAAACCCGTTGGGTGTACCGTCTCGTATGAACATCGGTCAAATTTTGGAAACCCATTTGGGTCTGGCGGCGAAAGGCATCGGCGATAAGATAAACGCAATGCTAAAGCAGCACAAAGAAGTAGAAAAACTGCGAGAATTCATTCAGAAAGCCTATGATATATGCCAAAAGGTTCGCAATAAAGTGGATATGAATACATTATCAGACGAGGAAATTCTACGTCTTGCTCACAACTTGAAGAAAGGGATGCCGATCGCCACGCCAGTGTTCGACGGCGCTACAGAGAAAGATATAAAGGAACTGCTACAGTTAGTCGGCCTGCCTACTTCGGGTCAGATCACTCTATTTGACGGCTGTACCGGCGAACAGTTTGAGCGTCCAGTAACAGTGGGATACATGTACATGCTAAAACTTAACCATCTAGTTGATGAAAAGATGCATGCCCGTTCCACCGGTTCCTATAGCCTGGTGACTCAGCAGCCGCTTGGTGGGAAGGCGCAATTCGGCGGTCAGCGCTTCGGTGAGATGGAAGTATGGGCACTAGAAGCTTATGGCGCGATGTATACCTTGCAGGAAATGCTTACCGTAAAGTCGGATGATGTGAATGGTCGCACTAATATGTACAAAAACATCGTGGATGGCAATCACATGATGGAACCAGGCATGCCGGAGTCGTTTAATGTACTTTTGAAAGAAATACGCTCGCTTGGCATAAACATAGAGCTAGAATAATACTGATAGGTATCACTCAGGACTCAGGAGGTAATCAGTGAAAGATTTACTTAATTTTATGAAATCGCAAACTAAGACAGAAGAGTTTGATAAGATAAGAATTTCACTTGCCTCGCCAGAAATTATCCGTTCTTGGTCTTTTGGTGAAGTGAAAAAACCGGAAACAATAAACTACCGTACCTTAAAGCCTGAGCGTGAAGGTCTTTTCTGTGCGCGTATTTTCGGTCCGGTAAAAGATTATGAGTGCTTGTGCGGGAAGTACAAGCGCCTGAAGCACCGCGGTGTGATCTGCGAAAAATGCGGAGTAGAAGTAACACAGAGGAAAGTTCGTCGCAAGCGCATGGGGCATATAGAGCTAGCTTCACCAATTGCGCATATATGGTTTATGAAATCGCTGCCGTCCAGTATAGGCCTGCTGCTGGATATGCAGCTGCGAGATATAGAACGCGTGCTGTACTTTGAATCCTATATTGTGATTGATGGCGGTATGACTCACCTTTCGCGCTATCATCTTCTGAGTGAAGATCAGTATCTAGATGCTCTGGAAGAGTTTGGTGAAGAATTCTCAGCAAAAATAGGCGCAGAAGCGATCCAGGCCTTGTTAAAAAAAATTGATATGGAGCAGAAATTAAAACAGCTGCGTTCATATTTGGAAGAAACAAACTCTTCAACAAAGCGTAAGAAGCTGACTAAGCGTATAAAACTGCTGGAAGCATTTGTACAATCAGGCAACAAGCCGGAATGGATGATTTTGACAGTGCTTCCGGTACTCCCGCCGGATCTTCGTCCGTTAGTACCGTTGGACGGAGGCCGTTTCGCGACTTCGGATCTAAACGATCTCTATAGACGCGTGATTAACCGTAACAACCGTCTGAAACGCCTACTGGATCTAGGCGCGCCGGATATCATCGTTCGCAATGAAAAACGCATGCTGCAAGAAGCAGTAGATGCGCTGCTTGACAACGGCCGTCGCCTCGCCATAACAGGTTCCAATAAGCGCCCGCTAAAATCATTGGCAGAAATGATTAAAGGGAAGCAAGGCCGTTTCCGACAGAACCTTCTGGGTAAACGCGTAGACTACTCTGGTCGTTCTGTTATCACAGTTGGGCCGTACCTGCATCTCCATCAGTGTGGTCTTCCTAAAAAGATGGCGATTGAGCTGTTCAAGCCGTTCATCTACGGCAAGCTTGAACTGCGCGGCCTGGCCACTACCATAAAAGCAGCCAAGAAAATGGTGGAACGTGAAGCAGCGGTAGTTTGGGACATCCTGGAAGAAGTAATTCGCGAACATCCGGTAATGCTGAACCGTGCGCCAACCCTTCATCGTCTAGGTATACAGGCGTTTGAGCCAGTACTGATCGAAGGGAAAGCCATCCGGCTGCATCCTCTTGTATGTGCTGCGTATAATGCAGACTTCGACGGTGACCAGATGGCAGTACACGTACCCCTGACCCTTGAAGCACAGCTAGAAGCCCGTGCACTGATGATGTCCACTAATAACATTCTGTCTCCCGCAAACGGAGAGCCTATCATCGTCCCCTCGCAGGACGTGGTGCTGGGCCTGTACTATATGACACGCGATCGCGTAAACAGCAAGGGTGAAGGCATGATACTGACTGGTCCGAAAGAAGCGGAACGTATATATCGCTCTGGTATAGCCTCGCTGCATGCACGAGTGAAAGTGCGTATTACCGAACATGATAAGAACGACAACGGCGTGTGGATGAAAAAGACACATATTGTCGACACAACCGTAGGCCGTGCAATACTGTGGATGATAGTGCCGAAGGGGCTGCCGTTCTCGCTGGTGAACCAGGCACTGGGTAAAAAAGCAATATCTAAAATATTAAATATCTGTTATCGCGTCCTTGGTATAAAGTCAACTGTTATCTTCGCCGACCAGATAATGTACACAGGTTTCGCCTACGCTGCCCGTTCAGGCGCGTCAGTCAGTATCGATGATATGGTAATACCGTCGAATAAAGATTCGATTATCAATGAAGCCTCGGCCGAAGTTGCAGAGATTCAGTCGCAATTCCAGTCAGGTCTGGTTACTGCCGGCGAACGCTACAACAAAGTGATTGATATATGGGCTGCTGCCAACGAACGTGTCGCAAAAGCGATGATGGAGAATATGTCCACTGAAGTGGTGTGCAACCGTGATGGGTCAGAAGAGTGTCAGGTGTCGTTCAACAGCATATTTATGATGGCTGACTCTGGCGCACGTGGTTCCGCAGCGCAGATTCGTCAGCTAGCCGGTATGCGTGGCCTGATGGCCAAGCCAGATGGCTCAATAATAGAAACCCCAATAACTGCGAACTTCCGTGAGGGTCTGAACATACTCCAGTACTTCATATCTACGCACGGTGCGCGTAAAGGTCTGGCAGATACTGCGCTGAAAACAGCAAACTCAGGTTACCTAACACGTCGTCTAGTTGACGTTGCGCAGGATCTGGTGGTAACAGAGGACGATTGCGGCACCTTCGCCGGTATCGTGATGACACCTGTTCTAGAAGGCGTAGATGTTAAAGAAACGCTGCACGACAGCGTCCTAGGTCGTGTAACAGCAGAAGATGTGTTGAAACCAGGTACATCGGAGATTCTGGTAAAACGGAATACCCTGCTGAATGAGAAATTTTGTGACGTGCTAGAATATAACTCCGTGGAAAGCGTAAAGATTCGTTCCGTGGTAACCTGTGACACTGACTTAGGCGTATGCGCAAACTGCTACGGACGAGACCTAGCACGGGGCCAACTTGTGAACAAGGGAGAAGCGATCGGTGTTATCGCAGCCCAATCAATTGGGGAACCAGGAACTCAGCTAACAATGCGGACCTTCCACATAGGTGGTGCAGCCTCACGTGCTGCGGCGGCATCCAGCATCCATGTGAAGAACAAGGGTACGATGCGTCTGACCAACGGAAAATGCGTGGTAAAAAACAGCGGTAAATTGGTTCTGATATCGCGTAATACTGAGCTAAAGGTGATAGACGGATTAGGGCAGATTAAAGAAAGTTACAAGGTTCCGTATGGAGCAGTGATGAAGAAAGGTGATGGATCAGAAGTAATGGTTGGAGAAAAGGTTGCAAACTGGGATCCACATACAATGCCGATTATAACCGAAGTTGGCGGTTTCATACACTTCACAGATATGATAGACAGCCAGAGCATTCTCCGCCAGACCGACGAATTAACGGGTTTGTCAGCTATTGTAGTCTTGGATACAGCTTCGCGTCCAAGCGTAGGTAAAGAGTTGCGTCCGTCGCTTCATATCATAGACGCAAACGGCAAAGACGTGCTAATTCCAGGTACTGATATGCCGGCACAGTACTTCCTGCCTGGGAATAGCATCATACAACTGGATGATGGTGCCAAAATAACAGTTGGTGACACCCTAGCGCGTCTGCCACAGGAAACGAGCGGTACCAAG
>Ga0081455_10004826_pt1 | contig 14983 bp, 10 predicted proteins | sample TabmetS3T2R1_FD_70207 | JGI IMG/M metagenome (GOLD analysis project Ga0081455, IMG submission 70207) | Tabebuia heterophylla rhizosphere microbial communities from the University of Puerto Rico - S3T2R1 | ecosystem: Host-associated > Plants > Roots > Rhizosphere ... | reverse complement strand
GATGTTCTATGACGCACAGATCGCTGGCCTGCCGGACAGCTCAGCGGCGGTCCGGGCGGTCAAGGCCTGTCCGCACGAGAACTCCAGCATCGCCGCATCGAGGTAGTCGAGGCGGTTCGCAAGTTCGCCGATCTGCAATTGATCAACGGCGGTGGCACTGGCAGCCTCCATATAACCTCGCAAGATCGCCAGCTGACCTAACTCGCTCTCGGCTCCGGCTTGTACGGTCCCGCCTTGTTCGATCACTACCGCAGCTTCACGCCCACTCCAGCCGCGTTCTTCGTCAGCCCTGTAGTCCGCAAGCCGACCCCACGACACGCCGTGGTGTACTCCGGCGGTTACATCGCTTCAGGGCTACCCGGCTGGTCACGGCAACCTCTGCCCTGGATACCTCGAGACCTTCGGTTGCTACGGAGCGAGGGCGCCGGCGAAGTGCAAACGCCGCTGCACGGTGCTGCCGCGGCGATGCTGCAAGTGGGTGATCAAGTCTGGTTTCGACATGCCAAGGCTGGCGACCTGTGCGAACGGTTCGACCGGCTCCATCTCGTCCGGGAGGACCAGATCATCGACGATGTGCCTACGTATCGAGGCGAGGGGCGGAACTTCGGGTGAGGCGCCGCGCGGTCGAGGAGTGGACGAACTGGTCCCGCAATGTGACCGCTGCGCGGCGCGAGGTTGTCCATCCTGAAGATGTCGATCAGCTTGCCCAACTCATCACGGCCGCTGCGCAAGCCGACCGGTCAAGCCGGTGGGCGCCGGACATTCCTTCAACTCGATTGCAGCCACCGACGGTATGCAGATCTGCCTTGATCGACTTACCGGGATCACCAAGGTCGATCACAACACCGGGCTGGTCACCGTACGCGGCGGCACCACGCTTGCTCAGCTCAACACCTTGCTGGCTGCAGAAGGCCTCGCGCAGGAGAACCTGGGCGACATCGACAAACAGACGATTTCGGGCGCCATCTCCACGGGGACTCACGGCACTGGCGCCAAGTTCGGAGGCCTGGCGACACAGGTCCGACAGCTCACGTTGATCACCGCCGACGGCGTACAGCTGCGCTGCTCGGCAACCGAGCATCCCGACATCTACGCGGCTGCGTGCATCGGCCTTGGCGCCCTCGGGGTGATCAGTGAGGTCACCTTCCAGTGCGTGCCATCGTTTTCTCTTCACGCACAAGAGACACGTGCACCGCTGGACGCGGTGCTCGACGGCCTCGACGCGATGGTGGCAGAGAATGATCATGTCGACGTCCACTGGTTCCCGCATTCTGACGGCGCACAGATCAAGTGCAACAACCGCATTTCCGACGACGAGGCCCGTGATCGGTTACCACGATGGCGATATTTGCTCGATGACGAGCTGATGTCGAACGGCCTATTCGAGGCAGTCAATCGGTTGGGTTGGCTGCTCCCCTCCCTTGTTCCAAGCATCAACCGGATATCCGCCCGGACCGTTGCAGCACGCGATTTCACCGACCACTCATACGCGGTGTTCACATCGCCACGACGCGTGCGGTTCAAAGAGAGCGAGTACGCAATCCCTCGCGAGTCGGTAGTGCCCGTGCTTCGAGAACTCCGCAGCTGGATCGATGATCATGACGAACGCATCTGCTTTCCTGTCCAGATACGTGTCGCTGCCGCCGACGACATCTGGCTCTCGACCGCGTACCAGCGCGAAACCGGATACATCGCCGTTCACCACTATTTCAAGATCGATCACCGGCGCTACTTCGCGGCGTTCGAGTCGATCGTCGGAGAGCATCAGGGCCGCCCACACTGGGGCAAGCTGCACACTCTCGAAGCCGATCAGCTATGTCTGCTCTACCCGCGCTTCGACCACTTCAGACAAATTCGCGATCGGCTCGATCCTGGTCGAACCTTCGACAACGCCTATCTGCGCAGCGTGCTCGGATCACCCTGAGCCGCGTACGTGGCGTTTGAGTCGCCCATCGGTGGGAACTCTGCAAAGGGAAACGGTTCACGACAGGAGACGAAAGGGGAGCGACATGGCAGCAGTTCCGTCGCTGGTGATGAACAACGGCTTAGAGATCCCGCAGCTGGGTTTCGGGGTGTTCCTCATTCCGCCCGAGGAGACCAAGCAGGCCGTAGCCGAGGCGCTCAAGGCCGGGTATCGGCTGATCGACACCGCGCAGGGCTACCGCAACGAGGAGGGTGTCGGTGCCGCGATCGCCGGGAGCGACGTGCCTCGAGACGAGTTGTTCATCACCACGAAGCTCACCAACAGCGAACACGGCTACGACAATGCACTCGCTGCTTTCGACGACAGCATGAAGAAGCTGGGCATCGACGTGCTCGATCTGTTCCTCATCCATTGGCCGCTACCGATGTTCGACCAGTATGTCGAAACCTGGCAAGCGTTCGAGAGGTTGCTCGCCGACGGGCGGGTGCGCTCGATCGGCGTGTCCAACTTCGAGATCCCCCACCTCGAACGACTGATCGCTGAAACGAATGTGACGCCGGCGGTCAACCAGGTCGAGCTGCACCCCCAGTTCCCACAAGATGAGCTTCGCGTATTCGACGAAGAGCATGGGATCCTCACCGAGTCGTGGGGCCCGCTCGGTCAGGGCAAGGGCCTGCTCGAGGATCCGCACATCGTCGAGGTGGCGCGCCGCAAGGACCGTACGCCGGCGCAGGTGGTGCTGCGCTGGCATGTGCAACTCGGCTGTGTCGTCATCCCCAAGTCAGTGAATCCCGATCGGATCCGGGAGAACATCGAGGTGTTTGATTTCGAACTCGATGATGTCGACATGGCCGAGATCTCCAAGATTCGGACCGGCGAGCGCCTTGGCGCAGACCCCAACGTTTTCGCGATGCGCTAGCGGTTGGATCAGCTTGAAGAAGGTTGTGACAACGCCTGTAGAGACTCGGTGCCCTCGTTCATGCTGACGCCGCGGCTGGCCAGCGCGAAAGCTACGGCCACCAGCAGATAGCCGACGGCCATGATGATCAGGATCATCACGGACTTGCCGTTCGCCGGCAGGATCAACGCTGCGATCGCCGATGCCACCACGAGCGCGACATTGAAGATCATGTCGTAGATCACGAACACCCGGCCCTTGAACTCATCCGCCACATGCGCCTGAACGAGTGTGTCGACGCAGATCTTGATGCACTGGGCGGTCAGGCCGAGAAGGAACGCCGCCACCATGAGGGGCACTCTGGCGTAGATCGCGCCAGGTATCACTTGGAAGACCGCTGAGGCGAGCAGGTAGATCACCATCGAGCCACGCAAGCCCACCCGGGCGCTCATCGGTGGCGTCACTACTGAGGCGAAGGCAAAGCCGGCCCCGGTGATCACCACGACCAGGCCAAGATCAGCAATCGCAGCGTCGATCTGGTCCGGCCGGTGGAAGTAGTTGCGGAATACCAGGATTGTCGCCACTGTGACGATGCCGTAGATGAGCCGATGGCCCGCGATGGTCAGCAGCCCGATTCCGGCCGCGCGCTGGCGTCGGAGGTGGGCAAGCGCCTCGATCAGCCCTACGACGACGTCGCGTGCCCTCGTTGTCGCTGTGCCGTCGGGGCCGAGCTGCCGCCGCGGGATCAGCAGCGCCAGACCGGTACTCAACACGAATCCGATCGCGGCGACGACGAACAAGATCGCATTGGCACGGTAGTCAGGCATCACGTGGCCCAAGATCAGACGCAGCGGCGTGGCCACGGCGACGCCGATCAGCAACCCGGCGGGACCGACAACGGGTACCACCGAATTGGCGATCATGTACTCGCCAGGATCGATGGTGTGTGGAAGTGAGGCTGACAGGGCGGCGAGCAGAAACCGACTGAGGCTCGTGGCGATCAGCAGGCCGCCGTAGATGAGCGTCTCGATGCTGGCAGTCCGCAGCCCGGTCGCGACCAGCACGGCGAGGCCAAAAGTCACTACGGCGCGAGCGACATTACACACGACAAGGACCTGGCGGCGGGACACCCGGTCGATCACCACTGCCGCGAAGGGTCCCAGGATCGAGAACGGCAGCAAGGTGATGGCCAGCACTATGGCAATCGACCACGCGTCCGGTTGACGCTCGGGAGAGAAAAGCACGAAGGAGGCGAGCGCCACCTGGAGCACGCCGTCACAGGACTGGGTGGCGACGCGGACCGCCAGCAGGCGCCGGAAGTATCGGTGCCGCCACAACTGCTGAAGGCTCCGAGCGAACTCCATCCTCAACCTTGCGGATACTTCTCCACGTACTCTGAGAGCTTGTCCTTCTTCATTGCACTGGACAGCTCGGCCAGCTTGGCCGTGTCCACAACATCAATACTCTGCCCATCACGAGTGCCAAAACCGGAGATGGGCGCCTGCAGTAGCTCGATGTCCTTGCTGGTCAGACGTAGCGATAGAGCTGTACGCCTGATTTCAGCATCGGTGAGATCGTTGTCGACCGTCAGATGCTTGGCCACATTCCCGACGAAGCCGATGAAGGTCGCCGGATCGGAAATCAGCTGTACGCTCAAGCCCTTCTGCAAGATGGCCTTGATCACATTTCGCTGGTTCTCCGCACGATCAAGATCACCTCCGGGCAGCTGCTTGCGTTCCCGGACGAACCAGAGCGCTTCCTCACCGGCGATCGTGATCTTGCCGCTGGGATAGTCGAAACCGTGCGAGCTGAATGTGTTCTTGTTCGTCACCGTTACGCCACGCAGGTCCTCGGTCAGTCTGATGAAGCCCTCGAAATCGATCAGCATCACATGGTCCATGCGTACGCCGGTCAACTGCTCTAGCGTGCGGACGGCCAGCGGTGCACCTCCGAAAGCAAATGCCGCATTGATCTTGTTCTTGCCATAGCCAGGGACGTCGACGTACATGTCGCGCGGGAACGAAATGATGTAGGCCTTGTTCCGCTTGGCATTCAGGTGGACCACCAGGATCGTGTCGCTACGCCCATTTCCCTCGTTCCCAGGATCGCGGCTGTCAGAGCCAAGCAAGACGTAGTTCAGCGTTCCCGTTTCCTGGGCTTCCTTTGGAGGACGAGCGGAGGATTCATCAGCGGGGAGCTCGACCCCTCGATTGAGGTTCTTGGTCAGGCTGCGGTCGATTGTCGCCGCGTACAGCACTCCAGCGCCGATGGCCGCGACGAGTAGGACGGCCACGCCGATCAAGATCTTCGGTAGCAGTCGGCGCCTTTTGGGCGTGCCAGCATCGTCGTCTGGTCCCGATTCGCGCGTCAGGGTGATCTGGGTCATCGACTTCCTCTGTCAGGAAAGAGCAACCGGCAGTCTATGCGGCCGGTGCGTTGTATCCGCGCGCTCGCGACCGATCGTTACCTGACTCGCCGGGCAGCCCCTCATTGATCGTGGCCGTTACGATCCCTATATGTCACGCGCCGAGGAGGCCGCCCGCCGGGCAGAGCTCGCGGCAGCTCAGGAGCGCGCCGAGTCGCGTCAGGCTCAGAAGCTCATCGATGAGTTCGTTGCCACCGCAAAGGCCAAGGGGGTCGCTCCCGGTCCGCTTCGCGCGACGCTGTACACCGGGCAGTCGGTGAAGACGGACAAAGTTGGTTGGTACCTCCGAAAGAACCAGAGCCTTGCTATCGGCGAGGACGGGGCGTACTACGTGTTGACTGTTCCAGGCGGCCTGCGGGAGCGGCTCTCCGGTGTGAAGCTGAAGCCGACACCGCCCCCGCTGGTGGTTGGCAAGGGTGGCCGCGACGGCGAGTCCGGTGACCTGGCGGACTTTCTCAAGTGGAGGCTGGCCGCGGGTTAGCTCGAATTGGTCAACGCAGCTCGTCTATGGATGTCGCGAAGTGGGCGAGAGTGCCGGCGAGTGCCCGGAGGTAGTGGTCAAGCACATCCTGGTTGACATTGTCAACGGTGTCGCAAGCCTGGTGGTAGCAGTGGTCATACACTTCGCTTGCCTGCCCGCCCCAAGCTTTGGCCTGCTTGGCCGGCTTCTTCTCCGCGTCACCGTTCTCCGCGCCGCCAACGGGGATACCCGCCTCGATGAACGGCGATTCGTCGTCTCCGACGAACTCGATGATCTCCGGGGACGTCACGCCGGTCTTCGCCAGCTGGTCGGCGAGCACCTGTCCGATCGTGGCCGAACCCGCGGGTCCTGCGGCATCCTCGTCGCGGCCTTTGCCACCCTGGACGAAGTAGCCGCCGTTCGGCGATGCCACCATGTCCACGTTCAGATACAGCTTGATCTTCTTGCGATCGGCCGAGGACAGGCCGTCCACATAGCCGGTCGAGCCCTCGGCGCCGTTCTCCTCGCCGCCAAAGAACGCGAACCGCACCGTGTTCTGCACCGACGGGTTGGCGCCGAGCTGCGTGGCGATCTCGAGCAGGCTCGCTACTCCGGAGCCGTCGTCGACGATGCCCGGACCGTCCTCGACCGAATCGAGGTGGGCGCCGATCATCACCACGTGGCCGGGGTCTCCGGTGTTGGTCTGCGCGATGACGTTGCGCTGGGGCCCGCTGGCGCGCCTGCGGTGCCAGCCGCGATCCGCCTCGTATGTCGGGGTGCTGATCTTGAAGCCGGCGCCACGTAGCACACCGACCACGTAGTCGACGCTCGCGTCGTAGCCGGGGGTCCCAGAGGCCCGATTGCCGCCGTGCTCGTCGGCGATCTTTTGCAATGCCTGGAGGTGCTTCATTGCCCTGGCATCGCTCACCTCGCCGGCCAGTTGCTGCACCGATGGCTCCGCAGGCGCGGTTGCCGTGGAGCTCGGCGGCGACGACGGAGCCACGGGCGCCGGCGGCGCACTGGCGTTGGCGCTTGGCGGCGACTGTGGCGGAATGACCGCCGGTTCGACTGCTGCCGAACTGCATGCAATGGCGGCCAGTGTGATCGAGATCCCGAGGAACGCCAGTCTGATACGCGACCCGGTCAGGCCCGAGGTCGATATCAGCATGAGCGTCTCCTTAGCCTAGCTATGTATAACTACACGATGGGCTCTGGGAAACGGTTCATGTCGTGGCAACAATTACGGCGGTCACAAGGATCCCCCGCTCCCGCATCCAGCGGCCGTGGAGGCGGTGGATGTGGCGGCCGTTGATGATCAAATCGTCGCGGGAGAGCAGGGCGGTGAAGGTCGCCTTGTGGGGGTGGAAGTGGATTTCGGCTTCTTGGTGGTCCAGCCACTCCCCGACCAGTGGGAACCAGGCTTTGTAGAGCGCCTCTTTGGCGCTGAACAGCAACCGATCCCAGTTCGGGCTGTCCGGTGTCGGCTCAATGCAGGCGAGCCGGACTTGTTCGGCTGGGGTCGCCACCAGATCCAGGACGTCGTCGGGAAGGGGCGCGTCGGGTTCGGCGTCGATGCCGATAGCAGAGATCCGCTCCTCGGGTCCGACGGCGGCGGCGGTGTAGCCGGTGCAGTGGGTCATGCTGCCCTGCACCCCGGCCGGCCAGGTGGGTGCGCCGCCCAGGCCGGGCAGGATCGGCACCCGCGGGTAACCCAGCCGGCCGAGGCAGGCCCGGGCACAGCTCCTTACAGCGGCGTACTCCCGGCGGCGTGCCGGGACGGCGTGAGCGATCTGCTGCTCCTCTTCCGGGAACAACACCTCACCGGTCGCCTCGCCGAAGCGCTCCTCGCTCTCCACGCCAACCGGCAAGATCAGCCCGAGCATCAGCCGTGCCGGCGGAGTTCGTGGAAGAAGTCGTCGATGACGTGCAACTCGCCTGATGCCGCCACGTGGTCGTAGACGGTCTTGCCGACCGCCAGGTCCAGCACCCCCAGGCCGAAGGGGGAGAAGATCACCGGCCGATCCGCCGGCACCGTGACCCGGCCGGTCATCACATCGTTCAACGTGCCGAGCAGGAAGTCCCGGTTGCCGGTGAGCTGCTCCACCAGATGCGGTGAGGTGTTGGCCTTCAGACAATGCTCGATGTCATCCACAACATTGGTGGCGGCGAGCAGAATCGGTGGCGCCAAATCCCGCAACGAGATATGCAGCACCACCGGATTGTGCCCAAACCACGACACCTCCCGAATATGCGGCTCGGCGGCGATGGTGGCGAAGATCACCAGGTCGCTGCACCGGACCAACTCCTCCGCACTCTGGTGCACCCTGACCCGCCCGATGGTGCCGGACTGCTCCAAATAACTGTGGAAGCCTGCCGTGCTGTCGCCGGACAGGTCATGCACCCCGATCTCATCAAACGACCAACCAGTACCGGCCAGGAAGGTGTGGATGTAGCGGGCGATCAAACCGGTCCCGACAAACCCGACCCGGGTCGGCCGGGGCCTGCCCCGGGTCAGCCAATCGGCCGCCAACGCCGCCGACGCCGCCGTGCGGGTGGCGCTGATGATCGAGGCCTCCAGGCAGGCGAACGGATACCCGGTGTCATGATCATTCAAAATCAACACCGCCGAGGCCCGTGGAATCCCGGCCGCCACGTTTCCCGGGAAACTGGAAATCCACTTCAACCCATCCACCGGGGTTGGGCCGCCGATCGAGGCCGGCAACGCGATGATCCGGTCGGACGGCCGATCCGGGAACCGCAGAAAATACGACGGCGGATTCACCGAATCCCCCACACCATGCAGCCGATAGGTGGCCTCGACCAACTCCACGATCTCTTTCTCCTGCCCCTGCAACACCCGCTGCACCTGCCCACCGGAGATCACCGCGAACGGTGGCACGCCGAGCGGATCGGTGATTGCGGAGCCGGATGAGGTGGGATCGATGCGAGTCATCCGACGGTCACCAACCGGTCGGCGAGCAGTCGGCCCGGCGTACCGCATCGGCCATCCCGACAAGGACCTCACGAGGCCCCTCGTAGGCCTCCCTGCTGTGCGCAGTGCGGATATTGTCGACCAGCATCAAGTCCCCGACCTGCCACGGCTCACGCACGGTGTTGTCCATGTAGACCTGGTTCAGCAGCTCTACGACGTCCTCGCCGATCGGGTCACCATTGCCAAACCGGGTGTTGAACGGCAGCCCGTCCGCGCCGTACATCTCCACCAGGTACTCCCGCACCTCCGGATCGATCGTCCACTCGTTCAAGAACGCGACCTGGTTAAACCAGCAGCGCTGACCAGTGACCGGATGATGCACCACAGCGCTACGCCGCTGCCAGGTCCGCAGTCCACCGTCGGGCTGCCATTCGAACCCGATCGCGTTGCCGCGGCAATAGCTCTCCACGGCAGTCCGGTCCTCGGTCCCGAACGCCTCCGATACGGATGCCCCGATCTCATCGTTGTAGCTGCGAGTGAGCATCCAGCCGTCCCGCTCGAACCGCGCAACCAAGTCGGCGGGCAATGCGTTGAGCACCGCCCGCGAGTCGGCCACTGCCGTCGCCCCACCCCTGGTAGGAGCACTGAGGCAGGCGAACAGCATCAGGCCGGGGAACTCGAGGGTGTAGCTGAGCTCATGGTGCATACACATCGGCTGGTTCGCCGGCCAGGTCGCCGAGGAGTACACCCCATCGGCGTACAGCCGACGGGACGCAAAAGCCTCTTTCTCGATCATCAGCCCGGCCGCCAGCTGTCGGAAGACGGCACTGATCTCCGCCGCGTCGCGCACATCGAGGCCGCGGACCAGGACCGAACCGTGCTCGGCGACGGCAGCGCGTAGCGCGTCCTTGTGCTCGCCTGCCCAGCTCAGCGCATCGCCGGGGGCCTCGGCCAGCAGCATCGGAGGCCTGTCGGGTTGGCGGTCGATGTCGAGCATTGACACTGCGAATGGATACGACATATCAAACTTCCTTTCGGTTACCAATTAGGAGTAAGCCAGCAGTTTGACGGCGCCGAGCACGGCGTGTGCCGCCTGCGTTGGTTGGGTACGCACAAAGTAGTGGCCGCCGTCGGGGATTTCGTGCAACTCGACCTGATCGGCCAGCAGCTCCCAGTCGCGGTGCCGACGCTGGAACGCCGACGTGATCGGGTCGTCCGCAGCGACCACCACGGTGACGGGCGCGGCCAGCTTCATCACTGGTGGGCTATCCAGAGCCTTGGCGAAATAGCTGTATGCAGAGAGGCAGTCGTGCCGGTACGCGGCAGCGACATGCTCAGCGCGTTGTGCATCCAGCTCGCCAAGCTCGGTGTAGCCGCTGTCCGCGCTCAGGTCGGTGACGATGTCAGCGTTGCTCCGCTGAGCCAGCTTGGTGATGCTGGCGCGCCGGTCGGTGGCGTCACCGAGCAGTTGCGCAGCAAGGAACACGTGCTCGACTTCCACCCCGCGGTCCTGCAGCTTTTTCGCTGTTTCCACGGCGAGGGCGGTGCCGGACGAGTGTCCCCACAGCAGAACCTCCTTCAGACCACGCGCGGTGATTTCAGCGATGACCTGCTCCACAACGCGCTCCATCGGCGCGAAAGGCTCGCTGCCGGCGGCGACGTCGTGACCGGGCAGCTCGACGGCGTACACCGCAAGGCCGCTGTCGCGCAGCGCCTTGGCCATTGGTTGGAAGTTCACCGCGTTGCCGGCGGCGTACGGAAAGCACACCAGAGCGCTGGTCTGGGCATCATTCGATTCCGACAGCGCATGCAGCAGCTCTGACTGCCGCTCGGATCTGCCGTCGACCAGAGCGGCCAAATCGGCGAGAACCGGATGGCTGGTGAGGTCCTTAAGGGAGAAGGCCCGACCCAGGCTGACCGCCAATTTCACAGCCGACAGTGAGGTGCCGCCCCGGTCGAAGAAGTGGTCGTGGCGGCCGATCTGGTCTTGGGGGATGCCCAGCACCTTCGCCCAAGCGGCCGCCAGGCGCTGTTCGGTCGGCGTATGTGGAGCGTCGTAGTTGTTGTCCTCGACGACGGTGAGCTCACCGGCCAGCCTCGTCAGGGTCTTCTTGTCGATCTTGCTGTTGGCCGTCAACGGCAGCTGCTCCCGCCAATGAAACACCGACGGGACCATGTACTCGGGCAACGACTCGCCCAACCGGGCCCGCAGCACGTCTACGTCGAGTGGATTGTGGCTGGAATAGAACGCCACCAGATGCTTGCTGTGATCGGCCCACTCAGCCACCACCACCGCACCATCCCGCACCCCCAGCACCCGCAACAGCGTGTTCTCGATCTCACCCAGCTCAATCCGAAAGCCGCGGATCTTCAACTGCGAATCCCGGCGGCCCAAAAACTCCAGCTTTCCATCCGGCCGCCACCGGCCATGATCACCACTGCGATACCGCCGCTGACCGTCCGGACCGGACAGGAACGCCGCCCGGGTGCGTTCCGGATCATTAATGTATCCGCGGCCCACGCACACCCCAGAAAACACAATTTCACCGGGCGCACCCAACGGCACCAGTGCCAAATATTCATCGACCACATGAATGGTGACGTTGTTGATTGGGCGCCCCAGCGGCACCCGGCCTGCGGGCACGGCGTCCATCACCTCATGGTTGGTGTCATCGGAGGTCTCAGTCAGCCCGTACGCGTTGACCAGCTTGATCTGCGGCTGGGAGGCGAACCAGCGCTGCGTCAGCTCTTTCTTCAATGCCTCACCGGTCACCGATACGTGCCGTAGGGCTGACAAGTCGCACGGGTGCTGTTCGAGATAGGACAGGACGACTTCGAGATACGACGGCACCACCTGCATCACATTGACCCGGCCATCGACGATCGTGTCGACGAACCGCTGCACATCCAAGATCACCTCCTGCTCGACGATCAAGGTTCGCCCCCCGACCAGCAGCGCGGAAACCAGTTGCCACAACGAAATGTCGAAACACTGCGGTGCCGTCTGAGCCACCACCTGACCTGCGTCGATTCCGAGGTCGTCGATCTTGGCGAACAGATGGTTGATCATGCCGCCGTGCTCGCACATCGCACCCTTCGGCTCACCAGTGGAACCGGAGGTGAAATAGATGTAAGCCAGCTGATTCGGCGCGACATCAATGCCGAGATTGCCGTCGGCATGGTCCTCTTGGTACGCCGCTTCGATAAACGCCTTCTGAACGCCAGCGAGCGAGGTGAGAGCCTGATCGAGGGTGCTGGTGCTGCCCGGCTCGGTCACCACCAGATCGCAGCCGGCACGGGCGAGCATGGCCGCAATTCGGTCGGCCGGAAAGTGCGGCTCGATCGGCAGATACGCGCCACCGGCCTTGAAGATCGCCAAAGCTGCGGTCATCCAGTCCAGGTTGCGCTCCGCCACCACCGCAACCACACCCTCACGGCGTAGCCCTCGCGCCAACAGCGCTCGAGCCAGCCGATTGGCCCGACTGTTGAGTTCACGGTAGGTCCACTGCCGAGTGCCCTGCACCGCCGCTACGGCGTCAGGGTGAGCCTCCACCTGCGCCTCGAACAACTCGTGAAACCGGCGACTCGGTAGCTCTCGCGATGGTCCGGCGAGCGCCTCGAGTTGGAAGTGAAGTTCTTCGGCAGAGAGCAGGCTTTGCACGCGGTGCTCGGCATCCGGATTCGCGGCCATCAGCTCCAGCGCCGTGAGGTGATAGCCGGCAATGCGGGCGGCGTAGTCCACATCCACCACGTCGCTCCGGTATCGCAGTCTCAGCGTGAGCCGACCGTCGTCCCGCGCAGTGCCCACCCACAAGACGGTGCCGTCGGAGAGTTCGCCGTCGCTGCCGTTCTGATCAGGCCCGTTGTGATCATCAAGCCCGGTCGGATCGAGCACGGTCTCGAAGGACGCTTCAGTGAGGCCAAGCTCGCGCCTGAGATCATCCACCGGGAAGTCACTGTGCGCCAGCAATTCTGACTCGGCTCGACGCGTGGTCGACAGCAACGTCCGCCATGAGTCGGGTTCGGTCGTCAGCCTGCAGGGCAACGGTTGGCCGCCTCGCTGGCCGATGTAGCCGGTCGCGATCTCGCGTTCCCCCGACAGCACGGAGAGCACCTTGGCGTGCGCAGCCAACAGCACCGCACTGAGTGGCACGTTCAGCTCACCCGCCAGCCGGCGCAACGTCGCGATGAGGTCGTCAGGAATCTTGGCTTCATGCTCGGCTGTGCCCGGCGCGGGATCAAGGCTCCACCGCGGGATTGCGGTCAATCCGCCGGCGACGAGCACACGACGCCAGAACTCCTGGCTGGCCTCTGCCTGAACCTCCATCAAGTTTTCCTCCGCTCACCTTCTGGCTTGGGCTAGTAGGTACTGACCAGAGCGGCGCTCCGGCTTTCGTTGTGGTCTTGGCGAACCTCGAGCGCGGCAGGCACCCGCATCTCGCTTGCAGGGTTTCCGCCCCAGTGCTCGTATGAGGGAACCTCTTCGCCCTTCATGAGGAAGGAATCAGGGGCGATAACGGCGCCGTCGCCGATCGTCACGCCGTAGTGGACGTGGGCGGCCGTCCCGAGTGTGACGTTGGAGCCGAGGGTGGAGTAGTCCGACTTGAAGGTGCCGTCCTCTTGGGAATGGCACTGGATCGTGCTCGACTCGTTGATCGTGCAGTCGTCGCCGACAGTGACGAGCGACCGCTCCGTCATGCCGCAGCCGTCGTTGAAAACCCGGCGGCCGATCCGGACGCCCACTCGGCGCAGGATCATGTTGATGAACGGTGTGCCGGCGAAGGCCGCGAGATACCCGGATGATGGCACCTTCCAGTACCGTTCGTGGCGCCACATCGCCGGCTCATAGAGCGAGCAGAACAGCACCGGCAGCGGCTTGAACCCTCTCACGATCCGGTCGACCAAGATCCAGTACGCGATGCCGAGCATTGTGGCGAGCAGGAAGTTCAACACGATCGCCGCCGCGCCCAATGCGGCGTAGAAGTCCCCGGCCATGCCCAGGAGCACGGTGAGCATGAAGATGAAGAACCAGCGCGCGAACAGGCACCACAAGATAGTGACGAAGTTGTGCCTGTTCTTGGCGGCGAGGCGGCGTCTAAGCCCGTCCCCCTGCTTCAGGTGGTCGAAGCTGTTGTCACGATCAACCGACCGCGGGATCTCGAAGGCTGGGGAGCCCAACAGTCCGACATTCTCCCGGACCTTCCCGCTGATCGGCACCATGACCTTCGTCGCGAGCAGGCAGTTGTCGCGCGTCCTGGCTTTGGATGGATAGACGATGGCGTTGCCGAGGAAGTTACGTTCTCCGATGAACGTCCAGGACAATCGGAAAGACGTGCTCGAGAACTCCGCGTTCATCATCGACAATGCGTCGGCGACCATGGTTCCAGTGCCGATCGAGCTCAGGTACGGGCTCTCGTGCTTCACCTGGCCGCCGAAGTTCGCCCCCGTCTGGATGATCTTTCCGAGGTCGTACCCGATGCCGCGCAGGTAGTGGACGATCCACGAGGTATCGCCGACCAGGCCGCTCAAGGCCTTGGCGTTGGTCAAACGCGCGATCAACCGGTGGAGCCCGTAATAGAAGCCGTACAGGCGATAAACCGTGTAGGGCCTGATGAGCAGGTTGAGCAGCCGCGGAACGGTGGTCACGATGACGAAGCCGATGAGGATCGAGCCGAGGTACAGCACCGAGGACACCACCAGGGCGTCGCGGTAGAAAGTCCAGCTGGTGAAGGCACTGGTTTCCTCGCCCATCAGCTCGCTGAGCCTCGGAACCTTCAGCAGCAACAAGATGGCAGCAGCGATCCCCACCGGCAGGTACACCAGCAACAGGCTCAGCAATTGATAGGCGGCGTACGCGACCCTCCGAAAGGTGCTGCACGGAGCTGCATCGACTGTGAGGAAGTTGTCCTTCACGGTCTGCCGACCCGGGCTCCCGTGCCAGTGCTGGCCGTCGGGCACGGTCTGTCCGGCGTGCAGTGAGGACGCGTGGCCGAGTTGGGTCCGGTCGCCCATGGAGGTGTCGATGTCGATGACCGTCGCCTCACTGATCACCGCGTTCTTGCCGATGGTGACCGGTCCCAGGTGGATGTATCCGGCGTGGGCTTGATACCCGTTGATGAAGGAGTCCTTGCGGATAATGGTGCCGTCGCCGATGGTGAGCAGGTCGGTGCAGATGGGTACGTGATTGGACAAGATCACAACACCGCGCCCGACCTTCGCGCCCAACGCCCGCAGATAGAGGTTGAACAGTGGCGAACCGGTGAACAGCACAATCGGGTTCCGCCGGACCAGCGTCTTCACAACCCAGAAACGGACGTAGGCCACACTCCAGATGCGTATCTGCT
>Ga0081455_10004825_pt1 | contig 14986 bp, 15 predicted proteins | sample TabmetS3T2R1_FD_70207 | JGI IMG/M metagenome (GOLD analysis project Ga0081455, IMG submission 70207) | Tabebuia heterophylla rhizosphere microbial communities from the University of Puerto Rico - S3T2R1 | ecosystem: Host-associated > Plants > Roots > Rhizosphere ... | reverse complement strand
CAGGTCACGTTCTATCAGCTCCCGTCGGGCGCCTATCCGCACGACGTCTCACCGGCGCCCGATGGCAAGGTCTGGTATTCCGGCCAGCACCTCGGCGTCCTTGGCGTGTTCGATCCCAAGACCGGCAAGGCCGAGCACATTCCGCTCGGACCGAACTCCTCGCCACATGGCGTCATCATGGCGCCTGATGGCTCCGCCTGGCTCACCGACGGCGGGCAGAACGCCATGGTGCGCTTCGATCCCGCGACCCGCGCCATCAAGGTGTTTCCGCTGCCGAAGGAGTTTCCGCGTGCCAATCTCAACACTGCGGCTGTCGACAAGCGCGGCATCGTCTGGTTCACCGGCCAGAGTGGCGTCTACGGACGCGTCGATCCGAAGAGCGGCAAGGTCGACGCCTGGGCGTCGCCGCGTGGGCGTGGGCCCTATGGCATCACGGTGACGCCTGCGGGCGAGGTCTGGTACGCCTCGCTGGCCGGCGACCATATCGCGCATCTCGATCTCGACACCGGGGCTGCCACCATCGTCGAGCCGCCGCGCAAGGGCACTGGCCCGCGCCGCATCTGGTCGGACTCCAAGGGCATGCTCTGGGCAAGCTTCTGGAACGCCGGCGGCCTTGGCCGCTACGACCCGGAGAAGAAGATCTGGACGCACTTCCCGATGCCGCAGAGCAAGTCGAGCACCTACTCGGTCTATGTCGATGACAAGGACCATGTGTGGGCGACCGACTGGGCTGCCAACGCGATCCAACGCTTCGACCCAGTGAGCGAGCGCTACGAGACCTTCCCGAGCGACAAGCGCAGCTCCAACGTGCGCCAGATGCTCGGCCGGCCCGGCGAAGCCTGGGGCGGCGAGTCGGGCACCGATCGGCTGGTCGTCATCCGCGATTGATGGCGTAAGTGATCCCAAGAGACCATGGTCTACGCATTGATGGGGCTTGGCGGTAGCGATGAGCATCCTGGTCGAGCTGGCTGAACGGCTCTACCCACGCGACGCTTTCGCACAGTTCGCGCCCGTCGGGCCTTACAATCTCGGGACTGCGCGGGCGATGGCGTGGATGTCGCAGCTCGCCTACGAGACCCGACATCCTGACAAGATCGAATTGATCTGCGGCCGGTGGGAGCTCAAGCGGCCGCAGATCATCGCCAATGACAGCAATGGCGAGCCTGAGCTGCTGCAGATCCGCACGCGCGGTGTGATCGTGACAGGCCCGGGTGCGACCATCATGGCGTTTGCCGGCACCGATCCGCTGATCCCAGCCAATTGGATCTCTGATTTCGATGTCGGCCTCAATGTCGGTGCCCGACTCAAGCTGACGCCGGGCCCGCTGCATCGCGGCTTCGACAAGGCGTTCGATGCTGCGTCGGCCCAGATCACCGAGGCGCTGGCCGAGCGGGGCGCCGAGCCCCTTTTGATCACCGGTCACAGCATGGGTGCGGCGCTTGCGGTGATCGCCGCCGACCACTGCCTGTCGGAGAAGAATGTGCGCGCCACCGCGGTCTATGCCTTCGGCATGCCGCGCGTCGGCGACGAGGATTTCGCGGTGCGCTACAACGACACGCTCGGCGCGACCACCTACCGCCTCGTGCATGGCGACGACATCGTGGCCACCGTGCCGCCGTCGCGGCTCGGCTTTCGCCATGTCGGCCGGCTGATCCGCTGCGCGCGCGGGAGCCGTTTTCCGGCCGAGCTGCCAAGCACGGAGTTCTCCGACGAGCCGCAGTTCGTGGGCTCGCTGGTGGGCGGCCTGCAGCAGGGCGTGCGCGACCTGTTGGCGCTGCAGCCGCAGCCCGCTTTCCGCGACGATGCGCTCGGCCAGATGTCCCGACTTCTGCTGCCGCATATCGGCGACCATCTGCCCGATCGCTACTGGCACGCCTGCGAGGCGTGAGCGGCTGCGCCTATGAAATCTGCACGTGCTCAAGTGCGTGCCGCACCCAGCCAACATCCTCTGCCAAGGAGCGGCCGCACCATTTCTGCTCGGCCGGCACGCCGAGCCGCGACGCCAGGAAGCTCGCGGCGCAGGCGGCGTTGTAGAGCCAGATGCGGTTGCGATCGAGTGAGCATCCGACAGCCGGCTCATAGACCGCGAGCGCAGCTTCAAGCACTGGCTCGCCCGGAATGGCCAGAACGAGATAGCGCGCATCGTGATGGCGGTCGGCCCAGGCGGCGCCGTCGTAGTCGAAGATGCCACGGACAGCGTTCGTCGTTGGGTCGATCGCGAGATTGTGCAAACCGAGATCGCTGTGAACGAGCACGCGGTCGGCGGCATCGATCGACAGCGCCTCGTAGGCGTCGAGCGCGCGGCCTATGGCGGCTATGAGCGCCATGTCATCGATGACTTGGGGAAGCCGCGCCTTGATCGAGGTGGCCGGCTCGGGCCAGGCGACGTGCTCAGGCAGCCAGCCGGCGACATCGGCCTCGACTACGCGCGTGTGCTGCTCGACCAGGATCGCGCCGATGGCGCGGCCGATCTGGCGGGCGAGCGCCGTATCCGTTTTGATCCGCTCGTAGAGGGGCCATGGATCGCAATGCCCGGGCACCATTGCACGGACATCAAATCCCGCCGCGGACTCGAACAGGATTCGCGGCGTGGCAAACGTGCAACGCTCGGCCAAGAGACGCAGCACTCTGCGCTCGATCGCCAGGCGCTCGCGGCCGCGCGCACTCGCTGGAAACCAGGCGATGCGTTCGCCCGGCAGCCATATCGCCCATCGCTCTTCACGGCGCTCGATCCGCAGGTCAGTAGGCGATAACGCGATCCCCGCCTCACGCAGCGCCTGGCAGGCGCTCTCAGGCGTGATCGTCGCTTCGACGGTCAGGAAGACTCCTGGCGCGGCTGACGCGGCACCAGCGGTGTACCGCGATAGAGGTCGGAGACTTTGCAGCGCAGGCCGAAATCGGGGAGGGCGAGGGTATCGTCTGGCTTCTCGAGCACCTGCTCGCTCCAGCCGGTCTCGGTGCGCAGATCGACGCGGACCTCGAAGCGGTCCTGCTGCACCGTCAGGATGCAGGTGCAGAATTCATGCAGTTTGTAGATCGCGCGCTTGCTTTCGACACGGGCACTATCGCTCGCGGACACGATCTCGGCCGCCAGATAAAATCGGTCAGCATAGCGCTCGTCAGGTGCCTCAGCGGCGGCAAGATCCGTGACGACAACATCTGGTTCAGGATCATAGTCATCGATGGCGGGGCCAAGATTTACGCCGATGGCTTGAAACGCGGTCATTGTCGGTGCGTGGCTCTCAAGAGCATCAAGCAAGAGCCGTTCGAGATTGCTGGCAATGCGCTGATGCGCGAGAGTCGGCGGCGCCATCATCATGGCGACACCGTTGACAAGCTCCCAATGCTCCTCATCGGGCCTGCCTTCTACAAAGCTGCGGAACAGCTCGACCGACATGCGCGCGCGAACCGGTGCGCTGGCCATTGTCATTACTCCTGGCGTGACCATCCATCGATGGGGCACACGGACAACTGACTCTATGCCGCCTGCCGCGCTGCGTCCACGCTCCATTCGCCACCGCCGGCGGCCGAGAAATACAAGAAGACGAAGCAGAACAGGATCGCGAGCTCACCCTGGTTGAGCATTGGATAGAAGCCCTGGGGCGCGTGCGCCATGAAATAGGCGACCGCCATGAAACCTGACAGGATGAAGGCCACCGGCCGCGTGAACAGGCCGATCAGTATCAGCACGCCCCCGACCAGCTCAAGCACGCCCGCCGCGCCGAGGAGCGACGCGAATTGCAGGTTGTCGAAGGCTGCGAAATGCGGGAAGGAGAAGAACTTTGAGGTGCCATGCTGCAAAAGCAGCAGTGCAGTCATGATGCGCAGCACCGAGAGCAGGCGTGGTGACCAAGTCCGGTAGAAATCATCCATAACGGCAGCCCCCCTTGTGAGCAGTTGCTCAGGTCCGCCGTCTATCTAGGTACGATTGCTCAATTCGCCAGCCTACGCCGCCGCCGCCTTGCCCTTGGGCTGCACTTCGGCGCTGTAATCATCCATCAGCTGCGTGGTAATTGCGCCGGGCGTGAAGCGCCAATGCGCGATCTCCGAGACCGCCGTCACCTCGGCGGCGCTGCCGGTGATGAAGCATTCCGAGAAGCCGTTAAGCTCGTCGGGCATGATGCGCCGCTCGATCACCTCGATGCCGCGACGCTTGGCGAGCTCGATCGCGGTCTGCCGCGTGATGCCGTCAAGGAAGCAGTCGGCGATCGGGGTGTGGATCTTGCCGTCCTTGATGAAGAAGATGTTGGCGCCGGTGCACTCGGCGACGCGGCCCTGCCAGTCGAGCATCATGGCGTCCGCATAGCCTTTGCGCTCGGCCTTGTGCTTGGAGATGGTGCAGATCATGTAGAGGCCGGCGGCCTTGGCACTACACGGCGCGGTGGCGGGATCGGGCCGTCGATAGTCGGCGAGATCGAGTTTGATTCCCTTCAGGCGCTGAACCGGATCGAAATAGCTCGGCCATTGCCAGGTGGCGATGGCGAGATGAATCTTGTTGTTCTGCGCCGAGACGCCCATCTGCTCGGAGCCGCGCCAGGCGATCGGCCGCACATAAGCGTCTTTCTGGCCGTTCTTCTCAAGCACGAGGCGCTTGGCGGCATCGATCTCGGCGACCGAGTACGGGATTTCGAAATCGAGTATCTCCGCCGAGCGCTTCAGCCGCTCCGAATGGGCGGTGCACTTGAAAATTTCGCCACCATAGGCGCGTTCGCCCTCGAACACGGCGCTGGCGTAATGCAGCCCGTGCGAGCACACATGCAGCGTGGCGTCGCCCCAGGGAATAAGCGCGCCGTCGTACCAGATGACGCCATCGAGCCGGTCATAGGGCTTCTCGGCCATGATTGCCTCCGTACGGGTCTCCTCTGCGGCAAGCGGGCGCTGCCGCAATCAATGTTCGCCTGTCGTTCGCGCGCTACGCTTTTGCGTCCGGGGCCAACACCCGGTATGGTTCGGCGGCCCCACAAGAGCGTACCGGTAGGGCGCCACTATAGCGCTCGGCGCAACGTCGGGGAGGGCACGATCCAAGGCGTCGCGGCGTGTCTCATAGCAACCTGACGAAAATATGTCAATATGGCTGACCTAACTGCCCCGCTTGCCACCGACCGCCCGCAGCCTGCGGGGGAGCGTCCCGGACGTGACAGCGAGCCCGTGTGGGAGATCATCGAGCTGTTGTTCTTCGCCTATCGCGATTTCGTCGGCGATCCCGATGAGGTGCTGGCCAAATTCAGTTTCGGCCGCGCCCACCATCGGGTCTTGCACTTCGTCAACCGCAATCCCGGGATGAAGGTCGCCGAGCTGCTCGACATTCTCAAGATCACCAAACAGTCGCTGGGGCGCGTGCTCAAGCAGCTGGTCGATCAGGGCTATGTGCTGCAGAAGGAAGGGGCCAACGATCGGCGCCAGCGGCTCCTCTACGTCACCGCCAAGGGCGAAGCGCTGGCGATGCGGCTTGCCGGTCTGCAGACGGCGCGGATCGCGCATGCGCTGGCCGAGCTCGGCCCCAACGCCCATGACGTCGCGTGCCGATTCCTGGCCGCCATGATCAACGCCGATAACCGTGACGAGGTGCTGCGATTCATCGCGCGTGCGGACCGCGCACGCCGTTCGCGGAGCTGATCGCCGATGGAACCCGAGCCCGCCACGCTCGCCGATGACAAGCCCGAGGCCACAGCGCTGGCCGATGACGCCCCGCACCTGCTGCTGGTGGACGACGATCGCCGCATTCGCAATCTGCTGTCGCGGTTCCTGCTGTCGGAGGGATATCGGGTCACCACCGCGGAGAGCGCCGCCGAGGCGCGCGCCAAGCTCGAGGGCCTGCATTTCGACCTCATGATCCTCGATGTGATGATGCCGGGCGAGAGCGGCTTCGAGTTTGCCCGCGATCTGCGCACGCGCTCGAGCGTGCCGATCCTGATGCTGACCGCCCGCGGCGAGGCAGAAAGCCGCATCGAGGGGCTCGAAAGTGGCGCCGACGACTATGTCGGCAAGCCGTTCGAGCCGCGCGAGCTGGCGCTGCGCATCGGCAATATTCTCAAGCGCGCCCGCCCGGCCCCGGCGCCGCAGCTCGAATCGGTACGCTTCGGCGAGTTCGTCTTCAACCTCAACCGCGGAGAGCTCAAGCGCGGCGACGAATTGATCCATCTCACCGATCGCGAGCGCGAGATGATGCGCCTGCTCGCGGCTGCGCCCGGCGAGACCGTGACGCGGCTCGACCTTGCCGGCGGCAACGGCAACGCCATCGGCGAGCGGGCCGTCGACGTGCAGATCAATCGCCTGCGCCGCAAGATCGAGCGCGACCCCACCAACCCGCTCTACATCCAGACGGTGCGCGGCATCGGCTATCGGCTGGTGATATCGCCATGACAACGCTCGACACCGGCCGGCGAGTGCTGCAATCCGCCGCCGACCGGCTGTCGGACCTCTATGAGCGCTATGGCTTCTCGCTGCGCGGCGTAATGCCGAAGGGCCTTTATGCCCGTGCGCTCCTGATCATCATCGTGCCGATGGTGATCCTGCAGTCGGTGGTCGCGTTCGCGTTCATGGAGCGCCATTGGAACACCGTGACGCAGCGGCTCTCGAAGGCCGTCGTGCAGGACATCAGCGGTCTGATCGACGTCTACACGACCTTCCCGCAGGCCGAGCAGGCCCAGATCCGGCGCCTCGCCCAGGACAACTTTTCGCTCGCGGTCGATTTCCTGCCGGTGACCGAGATGCCGCCGCCGGGGCCGAAGCCGTTCTTCTCGCTGCTCGACCAGTCGCTCTCGGAGGAGATCAGCCGGCAGATCCGGCGCCCGTTCTGGATCGATACGGTCGGGCGCTCGGCGCTCGTCGAGATCCGGGTCCGGCTCGACAATACGGTGATGCGAGTATTTGCCCGCCGCAATGCCGCCTATGCGTCGAACTCGCACATCTTCCTGTTGTGGATGGTGGGTACCTCGGTGGTGCTGCTCACCGTCGCCATCGCCTTCCTGCGCAACCAGATCCGCCCAATCTTGCGGCTCGCCGACGCCGCCGAGAGCTTCGGCAAGGGCCGCGAAGTGCCGAACTTCCGTCCGCGCGGCGCGCGCGAGGTGCGACGCGCAGCGGCCGCCTTCATCGAGATGAAGACCCGCATCGAGCGCACCATGGAGCAGCGCACCGCCATGCTAGCGGGCGTCTCGCACGACCTGCGCACGATCCTCACCCGCTTCAAGCTCGAGCTCGCTTTGATCGGCGACAGCCCCGAGATCGACGCGATGCGCAAGGACATCGACGAGATGGCGCGCATGCTGGAGGCCTATCTCGCCTTCGCGCGCGGCGATTCCGGCGAGCAGTCCGAGCCAACCGATATGGGAGCGCTGCTCGAGGAGCTGCGCAGCGAGGCCGAGCGCAACGGCCACCCGGCAAGCGTTGCCTTTCATGGCCAACCGGTCGTCACCGTGCGGTCGGCCGCGCTCAAGCGCTGCCTCGCCAATCTGGTCTCGAACGCCGCGCGCTTTGCACGCTCGATTGCCATCATCGGCCATCGCGATCACCGCTGGCTCACGGTGACGGTCGACGACGACGGGCCTGGCATTCCGACGCATCTGCGCGAGGAGGTGTTCAAGCCGTTCCTGCGCCTCGACCATGCCCGCAACCAGGACCAAGGCGGCACCGGGCTCGGGCTTGCGATCGCGCGCGACATCGCGCGCTCGCATGGCGGCGACATCGCGCTCACCGACTCGCCGCTGGGCGGCCTGCGCGCGACCGTGCGCGTGCCGGTATAGGCTCTGAGCTGGCGAAAGCTCAATATTGGCGCTTGATGCAAATTAGTTATCAGTTTCTGAAACTTAATCGCATTGGACACATGGAGCAAGACGCGGCAAACAATCGCTGCAAAGCAAAGGGAGACCTGCGATGAACAAGCAAACGCGATGCGTTTTGTTTGCCGCTGGATTGATCACCGCCTTTTTCAGCGGCGCGCTCGGACAGCAGGACGACAAGCTCGGCAAGGTGATTTTCCCGACCTCGTGTGATCCCAAGGTGCAGGCCGAGTTCGATCGTGGCGTCGCCATGCTGCATTCCTACTGGTTCCTGATTGCGCGGCGGACGTTCGAAGGGATCCTCCGGCAGGATCCCAATTGCGCGATGGCCTATTGGGGCATGGCGATGGACTACCTGGGCAACACGCTCGCCACCACGCCGACGCGGGCCGAGGCGCAAGCAGCTTGGGATGCGCTCGAAAAGGCACGGGCGACCGGGCCGAAGACGCAGCGCGAGCGCGACTGGATCGAGGCGTTGAGCGCGTATTTCCGCGACCACGACAAGATCGCGGTGGATGTCCGACTTGCGGCCTACAATGCCGCGATGGAGCGGATGGCGGAACGCTATCCCGATGATTACGAGGTGCAAGCCTACTATGCGCTGACGCTGCAAGCTTCCGCCAAGAAAAGCGACCTCACCTACGCCAACCAGATCAAATCTGCGGCGCTCCTGGAGAAGCTCTTCGGGCAGAATCCGCAACATCCGGGCGTCACGCACTATCTTATCCACGCCTACGATTTCGCGCCGCTCGCTGAAAAGGGGATTGCATCGGCGCGGCGCTATGCCGGCATCGCGCCGGCGGTGCCGCACGCGCGGCACATGCCGTCGCACATATACTCCATGGTCGGCCTATGGGAGGAATCGATCGCGTCAAACGCCTCGGCACTTGAAATCCAGCCTGACTATTACCACGCAGCGGATTTCACCGTTTACGCCCACCTGCAGCTCGCTCAAGACGCCAAGGCCAGGGCAATGATCGACAAGTCGCTAGCGACGGCCGACCGCGGCGATCGGCCCATCAACTTCGTCAACTTCACCGCCAAGGCTGCGATGCCGGCACGCTATGTGCTTGATCGGGGCGATTGGACCGGTGCGGCCGCTCTAGTGCTAACTCCAAGCCAATATCCAATGGCCGACTCGCTGACCCGCTTTGCCCGCGGTCTTGGCATGGCGCGTATCGGCAATATCGCGGGTGCGAAGGCCGAGATTGAGGCCATGAAGTCGCTACGCAGTGCACTGGAGCGCGTCAATGATTCCTATTGGGCCGACCGCACGGAGGAGCAAATGCTCGCCGTGTCCGCGTGGGTTGCGATCAAGGAGGGAATGCGCGACCAGGCAATGAGGTTCATGCGCACAGCCGCGGACAACGAAGACCGCAGCCTTAAGCATGTCGCCATGGAGAACCGCCTTTATCCGTTGCGGGAGCTCTACGCCGACTTGCTGCTTGAAATGGGAAACGGCTCGGCTGCGCTCGTTGAATACGAGACGGCTCTCAAGGCGACGCCCAACCGCTATCGTGGCTACCTGGGCGTCGCACGTGCGGCCGACGCGATTGGCGATCGGACGAAGGCCGTCGAGTACTATGGTAAGCTGGTTGATCTTGCCAAGAATGCCGACGCCGAGCGGCAGGAGGTGCGGGAAGCCAAGGCGTTCCTCGCCAGGAGGTGATAGATTGAACTCGCTCTGAAGTCGATTGGAGCAAGCGACGATGGTTCGCTCGATTGCATTGGTAGCTGTTCTAGGCGCATTGACGGCGGTTGGGGTCGCCTACGCCGCCAATCAACTGCCGCTGGGGAATTTGATCGCAGCGTGGCTGGGTGGATCCGAGCGGGTAGGCGAAGCAACGCTGGCGATGGAGGACTGGCCAGTTTGCACGACCATGGCGTCGCTCGGATCGGACGTCGAAGGACTCGACCCTGATTTCGCAGCCGGCAAGAAGGCCCTCGCGGCGGCCAACTGGAATGCGGCGGTCACGGCGCTCAAGCTCGCGGCACTTCGCGACCCGCGCAACGCCGACATCCAGAATTATATCGGCTATGCCTATCACCGGCTGCGCCAATGGGGGCCGGCGATGCAGCACTATCAGTCAGCGCTGACATTCAATCGTCGCCATCGCGGCGCGCACGAACATCTTGGTGAACTCTCCCTGGCCCTCGGCGAACCCGGCAAGGCCGCCGAGCACCTCGCGGCGCTGGAGGAAATTTGCCTCATCCCATGCGAGGAGGTTGGCGATCTCAAGCGCGCGATCGCAGCCTACAAGAGTTCCGCCAATCGCTAGATGCCTACGCCGCGATTGTTTCTCCGCCCGTATCGTCGCGGCGCGGGCGGCGTCGCCGCGATGGGCAGAGCCGCGCCGGCACCGACAGGACACCTTCGAGCAGGCCCGACCAACGCTGGCCGCGCGCGAGCGCGCTGTCGAGCGCCGCCATGGTGCGGGCAAGCCCGGGATCGGTGTCGTCGAGCCAGGTGCGCAGCACAGAGGCATAGAGCAGAGCGAGGCCCTGTGCCCGCAGCATGCCCTTCGGACCGGAGGCGGAGATGTCGGCGGCGGCCAGCATCCATTGCTGCGATTGCACGGCCAAGCCATTGAGCGCAACCGCGAGCGGAGGATTGCGGGTGGCCGAGCGCAGGAGCGAGCGCACGGCCTCGCGGTATGGTGCATGCGCCTCAAGGCGCCGCATGAGCACGTCGAACAGCCGCTCGCGGGCAGGCTCCTGCGCCATGTCGCCGTCGCCGCCGCGCAACACGGCGCGGTCGATCTCTTTCATGTGCGCGGCCAGGATCGCGAGCGTCGAGCTGAACTCGCCGCGCAGATCGGCGAGCGGAACCTCGGCGCGCTTGGCGATCTCGGCAAGGTCGATCCGCTCGATCGATTTCTCGGTCAAGAGGCCCATGAACGCCGCAATGATCCGTTCGCGCGGGCTGGGGGAGGGCAGAGTTCCGTCGGTCATGACGCATCCTCGATTTTTCTGCCGGTAATGTAGTCTCGCAACTGGGGCGTCAAAAGGGCCATTAGCCGGCGAGCTCGCGCGAGCGCCGCGTCGCCGCCATGACGGCCCGGTTCATCAACTCCCTCATTCCATCGCCTGCCATCAGAACATCGAGCGCGGCCGCGGTGGTGCCGCCGGGAGAGGTCACGTTCTGACGCAAGATCGCCGGATCGACTGGCGCGCGGTTGAGAAGCTCGCCGGAGCCCGACACGGTCGCGCGCGCGAGCTTGGCGGCAAGCTCGGGCGGCAGACCGGCCGCTGCGCCCGCGGCGCTGAGCGCTTCAGCCAGCAGGAATACATAGGCCGGCCCGGATCCGGAGACCGCAGTGACTGCATCCATCAGGGCCTCGTCGTTGACCCACTCGACCATGCCAGTCGCCGCGAGCAGGGCGTGCACGATGTCGCGTTGGCGCTGCGATACTTGCGCGTTGGGAACCGCGACCGTGATGCCGCGGCCGATCGCGGCCGGCGTGTTCGGCATGGCACGCACCAGCGCGGCGCGCTGCGTCAAGGCGCCTGCGAGAAAGCCAAGCGTCCGGCCAGCCATGATCGAGAGCACCACGGTATCCGGCGCGAGCAGCGGAGCGAGCGTCGGTACGACCGTCGGGGCGACTTGCGGCTTGACCGCGAGCACAATCGCGGAAACCCCGCGGACGGCCAGCGGCGGCGGATTGAGCGCGAGTCCGTGCGCGGCAAGCGCGCCCAGCTCGCTCGTTGGCTGTGGCTCGATCACTGCGACCCGTTTTGGCGAGAGCCCGAGCGCCAGCCAGGCCTCGAGCATGGCGCTTCCCATCTTGCCGGCACCGACCAGCACGATGGTGCCAGCGAGCTCGGCGAGCGTGCGCGCGTCCTGCGCTGTCGGTGTGATCATGGCAGCCTCTCATCTCGCCGGCGGCGATTACAGCCAATCCGGCTTATCACCGGCGCAAGAGACTACCAAACGGCTGAGGCCGGGACTGCAGGTCCCGCCGGGGCAAGTGCATGTTTATTTGAGTTTGCTGAGTTGAGATCAGGCCTGGCCGGCGGTCTCGAACATCGCGGCTTCGAGCGCGTCGCGCGCCGGCTTGCCTGCCCAGATCACGAATTGGAACGCCGGATAGTAGCGCTCGCAAGACTCGAGTGCGGTCGACAGCAGCGCCTCGCATTGCCGCCCGGAGGCCTCGACGCCGCCGGCGAGCACGAGCGCGTGCCGATACATCATCAGCCCGTCCTGGCCCCAGAAATCGAAATGCCCGACCCACAATTGCTCGTTCACCAGCGCGGTCAACAGCTGCACCTCGGCGCGGCAGCGCTCCGGCGTCTTGATCTCGAACGCGCAAGCGAGATGCAGCGCCTCGATGTCATCCATCCAGGTGAATGACACCTGGTAGTCCGTCCACTTGCCCCGTACCAGGATGGTGATCTCGTCTTCACCGGCGCGTTCGAACGACCAGTCGTTGGTCGACGCCAGACGCTCAACTACTTCGAGCGGATTTCCACGATGATCTGTTATTTCAATCAGGGACATCCCTGTCTCCACCTGCCGCCCGATTCCATTGCGATGCGCACTCGACCGTACGCACGCCGCCCTTCTTGTTTGAGGACACGGCCCCGGTGGAGCTGATCGATTGCTCCGGGGCGAATCACTTGACTGATCGACTATAAACCCCGCGATTCCGGAGGAGATAGCCCCATTGAGCCCGTCAAAGGTTAACGATTGGTGGATATCGACAGTCCATCCACAACTTGGTGGCGGAGCACGCAAGCGCGCCGCGCACGAGCGCTCGCCGAGGCTCTGGAACAGCGCTGGTCAGTCAGTGTGTGATATTGCTGTCCGCTCAATCGAACAGGCTCGACACTGACTCTTCTGCTGCCGTGCGCGCAATGGCCTCACCGATCAGGGTGGATACCGACAGCACCCGGATGTTGCGCGAGACCCGCACCGCCTCGGTCGGTTGGATCGAATCGGTGATGACGAGCTCTTTCAGATTCGAGGCGGCGATGCGCGCGACCGCGCCACCCGAGAGCACGCCGTGGGTGATGTAGGCGTAGACGTCGGTCGCACCCTTCTCGAGCAAGGCATCGGCTGCGTTCACAACTGTGCCGCCGGAATCGATGATGTCGTCGACCAGGATGCATGTGTGGCCTTCGACGTCGCCGATCACGTTCATCACTTCCGATTCGCCGGCGCGCTCGCGGCGCTTGTCGACGATCGCGAGCGGTGCGTTGATGCGCTTGGCGAGGCCACGCGCACGGCCGACGCCGCCGACGTCGGGCGAGATCACCATCACCTTCGAGAGATCGAAGCGCTCCTTGATATCGCGCACCATCATCGGCGCGGCGTAGAGATTGTCGGTCGGGATGTCGAAGAAGCCCTGGATCTGGCCGGCGTGCAGGTCGAGCGTCATGACGCGGTCGGCACCCGCATTGGTGATCAGGTTGGCCACGAGCTTGGCCGAGATCGGCGTGCGCGGACCGGGCTTGCGGTCCTGGCGGGCATAGCCGAAATAGGGAATCACCGCGGTGACGCGCCGACCCGACGCGCGCCGCAGCGCATCGATGATGATCAGCAACTCCATCAGGTGGTCGTTGGTGGGGTACGACGTGGACTGGATCACGAAGACGTCGGAGCCGCGCACGTTCTCCTGGATCTCGACGAAGATCTCCATGTCGGCGAAGCGCCGAACGACGGCCTTCGTCATCGGTGTCTGCAGGTAGGCCGCGATCGCGTCAGCGAGCGCCGGATTGGAATTCCCGGCCACAAGCTTGATCGATCCGTTGTTGGCCCGCATCGCTCTCTTGTCGGCAGCCATCCCCGTCTCCGACGCGAGTCCAGGTGCTCGCTTGCGGGTCCTGATAACAAGGAGGCGCTGCGGCTGGCAATATCGGGATGTATTATTGTCCGGGGTTTTTCAGGCCGGATAGGCGTGGAATCGACGGCAAAGGGGCGCAAGTTGTTGCCGATGGGCCCGAATCCGGTCGAATCCGGCGTGTTACGGGGCGGCGGCGGCTCAACCGGCAAGCGCGATTGCGTTGAGATGCCTCCCGTAGTCGGGCTCGCGGCGGTGGACCGAGCGGCGATAGCTGAAGAAGGTCTGCGGCTCGGCGTAGGTGCAGCGCCCGAGGTCCTCGATCCGGCCAATGCCGGCCCGGGCGAGCCGTGCCGTGATGTAGCCGGCGAGATCGAACAGCGCGTGGCCGGCGCGCGTGCCGTCGAGAAAGAAGCGCTTGTTGCCAGGATCGTCCTTGGCGAACTGCGTCACGAACTCCGGCCCGACCTCGTAATTCTGCTGCCGGATCATCGGGCCGAGCGCCGCCACGATGCGCGAGCGATCGGCGCCGCAGCGCTCCATCGCCGCGATGGTTGCTTCTCCGACGCCTGCGAGCGCGCCGCGCCAGCCCGCATGCGCGGCGCCGATCACGCCCGCTTGCGCATCGGCGAGCAGGATCGGGCCGCAGTCGGCGGTGCTGACCGCGATCGCAAGCTTTGCCACGCGCGTGACGATCGCGTCTGCCTTCGGCCGCGCCGCCGCATCCCAGGGCGCCTCCGCGATCACGACCACCGGCGAATGAATCTGATAGGCAGAGATCAGGCGCTCGGGTGCGACCCCGACGGCGGCCGCCATGCGCGCGCGGTTCTCGGCGACATGCGCGGGCTCGTCGTTGGAGCCGACCCCGGCGTTGAGGCTTTCGTAGCAGCCGGTCGACACGCCGCCCGTACGCGTGAAGAAGCCGTGGCGGATGCCATCAAGTGCAGCGAGCGAGGAGGAATGCAGCATGATCGCCATTGTGTCTAAAACGCCGGCAGCGCGCCGAGCTGCGGATGCGCGAAGCCGATCACCTTGAACAGCTGCCCCATGCCGATACGATCCGTGCTGATGAGGCGCGCGAGCGCGGCGTCAATCTCGGCCGCCTTGGCTGGCGGTACCGCCTTGCGCAGCACCGCGGCGCGGCTCTCGATGCCGAGATTGCCCAGGAAGGTGGCCTGCTCGATCGGGCCGAACACGCACGCCCCCATGCTCTCGGCGGCCAATGCCATCGCCTCGAAATCGACATGTGCCGTGAGGTCGACGGTTCCCGGTGCTGCCAGTGGATTGGCGTAGTCGTGGGCGCCGACCGCCTGCAAGGTGTCGCCTGTGGCGCTCGCGGTGTGGCCGTAGTCGATCACCAGCGCGGCGCCCTGCGGATGGGTGACGCGCCGGCCGATCTCGAGCGCGATATTGTCGGGGCGCCAT
>Ga0081455_10004824_pt1 | contig 14987 bp, 10 predicted proteins | sample TabmetS3T2R1_FD_70207 | JGI IMG/M metagenome (GOLD analysis project Ga0081455, IMG submission 70207) | Tabebuia heterophylla rhizosphere microbial communities from the University of Puerto Rico - S3T2R1 | ecosystem: Host-associated > Plants > Roots > Rhizosphere ... | reverse complement strand
CTCCGCCGATCTTCAGGTCGGCCAGCAGCAGTTCGTTGACGCCGTCATAGTCCCAGGCATCGGCCGGCGTGCCTTGAATGTGCCACTTGATCTTTCCGGTGTTCGGATCGATGGCGAGGGTCGATGCGGTATAGAGGTTTGTCAGCTTTCCGAAATTGCCATCCCCGGTCGAGCGTACGCCGGTATTCCAAGGTGCTGGATTGCTGGTGCCCCAGTACACCGTATCCGTCTTCGCATCATAGGAGCCTACCAACCAGGCCGCGCCGCCACCGTGGCGGCTGGAATCGCCCTTCCACGTTTCGCTGCCGGGCTCGCCCGGCGCCGGAACGGTATAGGTCTGCCAGATCAGCTTTCCGGTCTTCAGATCGAACGCCAGAAGTGCGCCGCGGACGCCGTATTCGCCACCGCCGAAGCCGGTGATGACCCTGTCGCGAACGACAAGCGGTGGGGAGGTGATGACGGACCCCTGCTTGTAGTCGACGACAGTCGAAGTCCAAAGCTCCTTGCCGCTGGCAGCGTCGAGGGCTGTGAGCTTGCCATCGAGTCGGCCGATGAAGATCTTGTCATCGGCATAGGCGACGCCCCGGTTGTTGACGTCGCAGCATGCATACTGCAGCACGTCATCCGGCATATCCGGCTCATAGGTCCATTTTTTCGCGCCGGTGGCGGCGTTTATCGCGTAGACATATTTCGGTCCCCACGACGTCGTGACGTAGAGCGTATCCCCGATCACGACCGGAGACGATTCGTTGGAACGAAGTGAAGCCAACGACAACGAGTAAGCCAACTGAAGCTTGCCGACGTTCTCCGACGTGATTTGATTGAGCGGGCTAAAGCGCGTGTTGCCGTAGTCGCGCCCAGCGATCGCCCAGCCGTTGGGATCGGATACCGCCTTCGCAACCGAATCGTTGGCTTGGACACCGCTCGCCGCAATCATCGCAATGGCGGCGACCGAAACGCCAGCAAAGAAACTATTGCTCCTGAGTCCCATCTGTCTCCTCCGGAAATTCTTGACCGCGTGCAGAAGTTCAGGACTGGTCACGCGGAGATATCGATGCGGCGTTGTTTCGCCCATCACGAACAAAGTGCCAGCAATGCCGTCGCGCACGTATAGGCGGAAGGTCGTAGTCCAAGCGAAGAGCGACGTGCCTCTCACGGCTCCGCTGCACCAATCGAACTTTGTGGACCGCAGGAGTTCTGTTCGACCAAAGATCGTTCGCTCGACAAAACGATGAATCTGCAGGGAGATGCATGCTGAGGTGCATGCTGCCTTGGGACGGATTTTACCGTGAACTGATCGGCTCCACTGCACACCGGAGACGCCACAACGGCCTACTACCTTGATCGCAGTTCCGTCGGCGGGTGCGCGTGCTTAAATGCGCCCACCATGCAGACATGCAATGGTGAGGAAACACACCTGTCGATACCCAGCTTGAAAAGAGGAAAACATGACCTGGAACGCTCCGAAAATCGTTGAGGTCGCCGTAGGGATGGAGATCAACATGTACGCGTGCGCGTCACGCAAAGCATGACTCGTTTACGCTGCCACCTTCCAGAACAAGCCATCTGGACGGTGGCGGCGGATCGAGACACCACAGCGCAGTGCCCCATCTAGCCGCGCGCGAACGATTTTGCACGCCTGTGCATTCCGAATCGCCGCGAACAAGCCGTGACAGGATCGGGTACTTCCAGATTGCGTCGAGGCCGGCTGACGAAATCGATGAAAGGGATGCTCTCATGATCGGTCGTATAGTTCTTTCTGCCTTGCTGATGACGTCCTCTGCCGTCGCGTTTGCAGCGGACTCCAGCGGAGATTCGGTTTCCGGAAAGGCCATCTTCCAGCACATCTGCCAAAACTGCCACTCCGCAGAAATCGGGATAAACAAGGTCGGGCCGAGCCTCTGGAGCGTCGTTGGACGCAAGCCAGGTACGGTGCCGGATTATTCCTATTCGGAGGCGATGAAAGCGAACAAGTCCGCGTGGACTGCCGCCGCACTGGATGCCTATCTCGCAGATCCGCGCGGGGACGTTCACGGTGCAAAAATGTTCTTCAAGGGATTGCCAGAGCCCAGGGATCGCGCCGACGTCATCGCCTATCTGACAACCTTGAAATAGGCGACGCGAACAGCGGAAACCAGGCTGCATTCATCGGTCAGGTGAAGCAGTTTGTGCAAGTGTTCGCAGCACGACTTTGGCGTGATGCACTGTCCGGCAGATTGATCTGCATCAAGGCGCTCGCCGCCCGCTCGTACATACGTAGTGTGGCTTTAACAGCTGTTCGTCGTGAGCAATCCTGGTTCACGCTTACACGTGCCTGACCTGGAATGCCGGAGAAGTGGACGCCGTGCGAAACCTGGATGCACGGGTCCGAATTCCTTCCTCGAACGTCGAAGGGACCACAGATGTTGAGCAGCCACGAAAAGATCGAGCAAGACCCAAACTATCAGGAGCTGGTTCGCCGACGCTCGTCGCTGGGCTGGACGTTATCGCTGATCATGCTGGTCATCTATTTCGGCTTCATCCTCCTTGTCGCCTATGCGCCCAAGTTCCTCGGTATGCCACTAGGGACAGGCGTGATGACCATCGGTATTCCGATCGGCCTGTTTGTCATTGTTTCGGCATTTCTTCTCACCGGCATCTACGTCAGCAAGGCCAATTCCAAATACGACCCGCTGATCCGCAAGATTGTTGGAGGGAGCCGCTCATGAGAAAAATCTCCTGGCTATTGGCGACATTGCTCATTTGCGTTCCCACGCTTGCGCTTGCGGCCGGAGCCATCGATGGCGGCAGCAAGCAAGCGGTCAATTGGGCCGCCATTGGCATGTTCATTGGTTTTGTATCCTTGACCCTTGCCATAACCTATTGGGCGTCAAAGCGCACGGTATCGGCCGCGGATTTCTACTCCGCAGGCGGCGGAATCACCGCCGGCCAAAATGGCCTGGCGATCGCCGGCGATTACATGTCGGCGGCCTCGTTCCTGGGCATCTCGGGCCTTGTCTACACCTCTGGGTACGATGGTCTGATCTACTCGGTAGGCTGGCTTGTTGGTTGGCCGATCGTCACGTTCCTGATCGCCGAACAGCTGCGCAACCTGGGCAAGTTCACATTCGCGGATGTTGCCTCCTTCCGACTCGGGCAGACACGCATTCGCATTCTGGCCGCCTGCGGCTCCCTGGTAACTGTCGCCTTCTACCTGATCGCGCAGATGGTCGGCGCCGGCAAGCTGATCCAACTGCTTTTTGGTCTGGATTACTGGATGGCCGTGGTCCTGGTCGGCGGCCTGATGATGATCTACGTGACCTTTGGCGGCATGAAAGCCACGACCTGGGTACAGATCATCAAGGCCGTGCTGCTGCTTTTCGGCGCAACGTTCATGGCCGGCGCGGTGCTTTACAAATACGGGTTCAGCCCGGAAGCACTGTTTGCCAAGGCAACGGAAGTGCACCCCAAGAAGACCGCCATCATGGAACCCGGCAGCCTGATTTCCAACCCGTTGTCGGCGATTTCGCTTGGCCTGGCCTTGATGTTCGGCACCGCCGGCCTCCCGCATATCCTGATGCGCTTTTTTACGGTGAAAGACGCTCAGGCTGCACGCAAATCGGTGTTCTATGCAACCGGCTTCATTGGATACTTCTACATCCTGACCTTCATCATCGGCTTCGGCGCCATCACGCTCGTCTCGACCGATCTGGCATTTCTCGATGCCGGCATTCTGGAGAAGACCAAGAGCGGTATCGCAGCCATCAAGGGTGGGTCCAACATGGCCGCGATCCATCTGGCCGACGCGGTCGGCGGCAACCTGTTCCTCGGCTTCATTTCGGCGGTCGCCTTCGCCACCATCCTCGCAGTAGTCTCTGGCCTGGCACTCGCCGGAGCTTCGTCCATCAGCCACGATATCTACGCCATGGTGATCAAGGGCGGAAACGCCAACGAACAAGATGAGGTTCGCGTCTCGAAGATTGCGACGCTGTTCCTCGGCCTGCTGGCAATCGTTCTCGGCATCATATTCGAGAACCAGAATGTCGCCTTCATGGTTGGCCTCGCCTTTGCGATCGCCGCTTCCTGCAACTTCCCGGTGCTGGTGATGTCGATCTTCTGGAAGGGTCTCACCACGCGAGGTGCATTGATTGGGGGATTCCTTGGTCTGATAAGTGCCGTGGTTGGCGTCATACTGTCGCCCGCCGTGTGGGAAGTGACCCTCGGTTTTGCCAAGGGGTCGGCACCGGTCAGGCTGGACAACCCGGCCCTCTTCTCCATGGCCCTTGCGTTCGTCGGCATATGGCTGTTTTCTATCCTGGACCGCAGCGCGCGGGCCGCGGTCGACAGGGATGGCTTCGACGCACAGTTTGTGCGTAGCCAAACCGGAATCGGCGCAGCAGGAGCTACCGCGCATTGAGACGCGGACCTTGAGAGGCTGGCCTCCGCAACATTCCGAGCCGGGGGCCTGAGAGTGCAATGCCCAAGGCTTTCGATGCCGGCAACCCGCCTTTTGACCGCCTGACGCCGCAAGAGGTCGAGACGCTTCGTGCGGCGCTCGATATCACCTATTTCCGGCCGAGCGAAACGATTATCGGGCAAGACACGCCTGCCGAGGCTCTATACGTCGTCATCAAAGGAACGATCGAAGAGCGGGACGGAATCGACCTGCTGGCACTGCTCGGCCCCAAAGACAGCTTCGATAGCCGCGCTCTGGTCTACGGCAAGAGCGGCCACGCCTTTATCGCTCGCGAGGAGACGCTATGCTACTGCGCTCCGAAAGCCATGATACTCGGCCTGATCCAAAGCAATCCGCGGTTTGCCTCGTTCTTCTACCGCGATATATCGCACAAGCTGGATGAACTCGTCCGCGACGAGGAGGAGCAGCGTTACGGCTCGTTGATGCGATCGCGGATCTCCGAGCTGTTCCTGCACCCCGCCGCCTTCATTGATGCGGGCGATAGCATCGAGGCTGCCGGCCACATGATGCATGAGATCGACAGCAATGCATTGTTCGTTCGCGACGGCGAACGGGTCGGCATCATCACCGGCATGAACTTGTCCAAGGCGGTGGTGTTGCGCCGCCAATCGATCCAAACGCCCGTGCGCGAATTCGCGCACTTCGACGTGGTCACGATGCGGCCGGATGATTTCGTATCCTCAGCTCTTGTGCTCATGACAAAGCTCAACAAACGGCGCGTCGCTGTTCACGACGGCGAGCGCTTTGTCGGCGTCCTGGAGGATATCGACGTGCTCGGCTTCCTTGCCAGCAGCGCCCAGGTCGTCGCCGGCCGTATCGAGCGTGCGTCGACCCAGGATGATCTGGCGACCGCCGCACGCGAAACGACGGCGCAGGTACGCGCGCTGCGGCGCCAGGGCGTCGGCGTAGAGGTGATTGGCGAGATCGTCTCCGATTTGAATCAACGCCTGTTTTCCAGATTGTTCGAGATGCTGGCACCGGCCGAGTTTCGCACCAGCGGTTGCCTCATCGTCATGGGGAGTGAGGGCCGCAGCGAGCAGACCGTTCGAACGGACCAGGACAACGGCCTTATCCTTTCCGAACCGGTCGACGAGCCGACGCTGGACGCGTTCCGAGCCGATTTTTCCGGCGCGCTGGCAAGCTTTGGCTTTCCACCCTGCCCCGGCAACATCATGGTGAGCAATCCGGCGTGGTCCAAGCCGCTCTCCGACTATCTCGCGGATTTTCGTCGCTGGATCGCGCTGCCCGACGACACCTCCCATTTGAACGTCGCCATCTTCTATGATGCGCGGCCCGTCGCCGGCGACGCGCAGCTGCTCACCAAGGCCAAGACCGCACTCATCGAGATGGTCCGCGGAGAGCGGGTTTTCCTGGCCCATTTCGCGCGCGCTATCGACACCTTCGCCACACCGATCGGCCTGTTCAAAAACCTAATCACAACTGCGGGCAATGGCGACGCGCTGGACCTCAAGAAGGGAGGCATCTTTCCGATTGTACACGGCGTTCGCAGTCTTGCTCTCGAGCACGGGTTAATGGAGACCGCCACCGACAAGCGCATCATGCGCCTGCGCGACATCGGTCTGCTGCAGGCAGACTTCGCTCGTGAACTCAGTCAAGCCTTCCAATTCATGTTGATGCTGAGGCTCGATGGGCAATTGGCAGCGTCAGCCGGCACTTCCGGCACACTCGTACGGCCGTCGTCGTTGTCAAGCATGGAGCGCGACCTCCTCCGCGATGCGTTTCAGGTTGTGAAGCATTTTCGTGAGTTCATCCATCGTCATTTCAACCTCGGCGCCTTCTGACGTGATCCCTCGCGCCATCAAACGCCTGTTCCATCAAGTCTCGATCGGAGACCAGTCGTACCGGTTCATGTTCGAGCGTGGCCCCGCGGACGAAGTTGTCGCGATCGATTGCGAAACAACGGGGCTGAATGTGCATACCGACGACATCGTCACCATCGCCGCGATCAAGATACGGGGCAACCGTATCCTGACCAGCGAACGCTTCGAGGCGGTCGTGCGCCCCGAGGCCGACATGCAGCCGGAGGCGATCAAGGTACATCGCCTTCGTCAGGTCGACGTTGCCGAGGGCCCCCTGATCTGGAAGGCGCTGCCAAGCTTCCTGCATTTCGTCGGCGGGCGGCCGCTTGTCGGGTACTACGTCGATTTCGATATCGCCATGCTGGACAAGTATATTCTTCCCTTTATCGAGATCGAGCTGCCAAATCCCCGCATCGAGGTCTCCAAGCTCTACTACGAGCGCAAGTACGGCGACGCGCCGCCCAACACCTCGATCGATCTCTCGTTCGCGGCAATTCTCAGAGACCTCGACATCCCCGCTCTCCCTCAACACGACGCCTTCAACGACGCGCTGATGACTGCGATGATGTATGTCGCATTGCGCGACATGAAGGAGAGAGGGATACGCATCTCGCGCGTGCGCACGTATGATGTTTTCGACCCGACCGGCGCGTAGGAATCTGCCGCGCCAACGCCTTGATCGCTCCCGGCCGGTGAGCCTGCAGCGCGTCGTCCGGGAAACGCCCGTGCTGCCAGTCGATTCACCAGATCGGCTTGCGCCAGCCCGGCAGGAAGCTCTCGCGACTTTGGAGCTTGCCTTTCGGCGAAAATCACTGTTGTCGAGCGAGCGGCGCCCCGTGATGAACCATCAAACGGATTCCACCGAGTCGAGGAGGAACAGATCTAGGCTCTCTCTTGTGGCTATCTATCACGCCCTTGCAGCGCGGCTGATGGCGAGCGTTGCCGGCCGTGAGGCCATTTATCCGTAAAGCACCCTCGGCAAGATCGTGACAATGCCGGGCCACAGCGTCAACAGCAGCACGAAGCCGACCATGATGAGCAGGTAGGGCAACGTGACGCGCGCGATATAGCCGAGCCCGTCTTCCGTCAGGCCCTGGATGACAAACAGATTGAATCCCACAGGCGGCGTGATCTGCGCCATCTCGACGGCGAGCACGAGAAAGATCCCGAACCAGATCTCGTCGAATCCCGCGGCCTTCACGATGGGCAGCACGATCGGCAGCGTCATCACGATCATCGAGAAGCCGTCGAGGAAGCAGCCGAGAATGAGATAAAACACGACCAGCACGACAATCAGCATGAACGGTGACAGGCCAAGCCCCTTCACAAACGCGGCCACGGCTTGCGGAATACCGAGAAACGCTGCCGCGTTGCCGAGGATCGAGGCGCCGAGCACGATCAGCGCGATCATCGAGCAGGTAATCACCGAGCCGATGAGCACGTCACGCATGACCTGTTGCGACATAGACCCCTGCGCCCACGCGACCAGCGCCGCACCGAGCACGCCGACTGCCGCCGCCTCCGACGGCGTCGCAAGGCCGCCATACATCGAGCCGAGCACACAGGCGATCAGGAACAGGGCGGGCGCTAGATCCTTCAAGGCGGCGAAGCGTTCGCCCCACGGGATTTGCGACAGCTTCGCTTCCGCCACCGGCACCAGCGTGCCGTTCAGCGTGGTGTGCAGCATCACCCAGGCCATGAAGGTGCCCGCCAGCAAGAGACCCGGCAACACACCGGCGGTGAACAATTTCAGGATCGAGACGTCGCCGAGCACGCCATAGATGATCATGATGTTGGACGGCGGAATCAGAAAGCCGAGCGTACCAGCCCCGGCGAGCGAGCCGATCGCAATATCCCTCGAGTATCCACGGCGCACCAATTCATTCAGCGACATGCGGCCGATTACCTGCGTTGTCGCTGCGGACGAGCCCGAGATCGCCGCAAATATCGTGCAGCCGATCACGTTCACATGCAGCAGGCGTCCCGGCAACAGCCCTGCCCATGGCGCCAGCCCCTGGAACAGCGAGCGCGACAGGCGGGTGCGGAACAACAATTCGCCCATCAGGATGAAGAGCGGCAGCGCCAGCAGCTCCTGCGTCGTCAGGATGTTCCAGGCGTATTGCGGCAGCAGCTTGTCGAGTGGGATCGACCGGAACATCGCGAGCAGCAGCGTGGCAGTGACCGCGAGTGTCAGGCCGATCCACAGGCCGCCCGCCAGCAAAACGAAAAGAATGACGAACAGGCTGACGACTTCGATGGTCATGGGATGCGGTGTCCGGCAGCGAGCATAACGGCTCTCGTTTGTACGGTCATTCGACCGGCGAAGCCTTCATGCGATGATCCTCAAGCGGCAACCCAAGCGTCGCCTGGATGGCACGCGCCAGGAATTGGAGCGTGAGCAGCAGCATGCCGAAGGTGACGGCGGCCTGCGGAACCCACAGGGGCGTTTCGCTCGACGTCGATACCTGCTCGCGCACGAACGATCCCCAGGCGAACTTGACCATTGCCCAGGTGAGAAACGCCATGAAGACGAAGCCGGCGAGCGCCGAGAGTATCTCGAGCGCCCGCTGCAGCGGCGCCGGCGCGTTTTTCAGGAGCAGCACGACGCGGATATGACCGCCGACGCGTAGCGTCATGGCGGCGCCGAAGGTGAAGGACGCCGCCATCAGATAGGAGGAATACTCCCAGGCGATCGAGATCGTCGGGGGAAAGAACGGCAGGATATTCGAGAGACAGCGCGTAGCCACCTCAGCGAGCATCAGGAGCGTCAGCGTCAGCAGGCAACCGCCGCCGATCCAGCCGTCGAGCCGGCCGAGACGATCGATCGCATCGAGCAGGATACGCACCGGCGCAGGCGCCGCCGCGTTGAGACTTTGCGGAGCAGCTGGCAGGACGGTCGCCATGGCCAGGCTTTAGCGCTTGAGCTCGGCGAGATAGGCCCGCACCGGCTTGTCGGCCGCCGGCACCCGCTTGAGGAACGCCTCGAGCAGTGGCTCGGTCTTGCTGCGGATCTCCTTCATCATCGCGTCAGGCACCGGCACCACTTCCATGCCGCCCTCCTTGAGGCGATTGAGGCTGTCGACGTCGGCTTTAAGCGCGTTGGCCCAGAAATCCGGCTCCATCTTCGCGGCAATGCCTGCGACCAGTTGCTGCTGATCCGCACTCAGCGCCTTCCAGGAATCCAGATTGACGGTCACCATCTGCGACGACCAGACATGGTTGGTCGGATAGACGTATTTCAGGAACTCCCAGAACTTGCCGTCGACGCCCGATACCGCCGATGTCGACACGCCGGCGACCGCGCCCGATGCCAATGCCGGTATCGTCTCGCCCCAGGGAATCAGCACCGGCGCCATGCCAACCACGTTCAGCATGTCGACATTGTTCTTGTCCGGCACCCGTATCTTGATGTTCTTCAAGCCGTCGACTGTCGAAACCTTGACCTTGAGGTGAAGATACTGCGTCGGCCAGGGCACGATATAGAGGATCTTCTGGTTATTGCGCGCGGTGATCTTTTCGTATTCGGGCCGCACATATTTCTGCAGGACCTTCAGCTCGTCCATCGAGCCGGCGAGAAACGGAATGCTTTCGACGCCCATGAACGGCTCGTCGCCGACCTGCTGGATATTGAGTACATCGGCGAGCGGCACCAGACCGTCGCGCACGGCGCGCAGATGTTCGGGCCCCTTGAAGCCAAGCTGGCCGCCCGCCTTCACCGTGATGTTGACAGTGCCGCCGGTCTGCTTCTTGACCTCCTCGGCGAAAGCCATGGCGTTCTGGGTGTGGAAATTGCCGTCGGGCCACACCGTCGACATGTCCCAATTCGCCGTTGCCGCCCTGGCACCCGTCGAGAGATGGCCGGCGGCGAGCATCGTTACCGCTCCCGTCGTGAAAGTCCGTCGCGTAATCATATGCCCACTCCGTTCGTTGAAGTCGAAACGCATGCCTCCGCTGGACGCGTCAGCCCGTGAAACCATAAACCGCAGCTGCATTGTCGGCCGATACCAGGCCACTTTCGACGTCATCGCTCACGCTTTCCGGCGCGCGCTCCCTGGGATCGCCGATCCCGGCCCCTCCGGGGGTCAGCACCACAAGCCGATCGTCGGGTGGCACGGTCTGAAAGCCCTTGCCGCGCAGTTTCCGTCCCGACTTCAGTCCGACATAGCCGGCTTCGCCGTCACGCCCGCCATCGCGGCCGCGGGGCGGATGGTCGATGCGGTCGAATGCCGCCAGGATGTCGAACGGCGCATCGACGCCGCTGCCGACTTCGATGATCTGGCCGAGGCCACCGCGGGTGCGGCCGGCACCGCCGGAATCCGGCCGCAGCTCCTTGCGCCAGAAGATTAGAGGTGTCTGCGTCTCCGCAATCTCGACCGGCGTGCCGCGCACACCGCTGGGATACGCGGTGGCAGACAACCCGTCCTTGACGAAGCGCGCACCCGTGCCACCGTTGCTGGTCACCGCCATCGAGAATCCGTAGTTGCCGCCGGTACCGCTGCGGGTCTGTCCCCGCACATTGAGATTCCACAGGCAGGAGGTGCCTTCGGCCGGCACCCGCTCGGGAATGATCTGGCGCAGGCATCCGAACACCACGTCGGGCAGCATCTGGCCGATCACATGGCGCGAGGCTACTGGCGCCGGCTTCGGCGCGTTGAGGATCGAGCCCGCGGGAGCCGATACCGTCAACGGCGAGAGCGATCCCGCATTGTTCGGGATCTGCGAGGCGACCACGCAGCCGAGGCCGAACACGGTGTAAGCGGTGGTGTAGGAGTGCGGCACGTTAATGCCGAACTTCGAAGCGCCCGAGGTGCCGTCGAAGTCGACATGAATGCCCTCTTCCGAGATCGTCAGCGCCGCCGTGAGCGTGACCGGCGCATCATAGCCGTCGACAACCATGCTGTTGCGCCAAACGCCCTTCGGCAATTTGGCGATCTCGGCAAGCACCGCCTCGCGCGAGCGGTCGCAGATGAAATCACCAAGCGTATCGAGCGAGTCGATCTCGAATTCGCGCATCATCTCGACAAGGCGCTCGCAGCCGACGTCGTTGCAACCCGCCAGCGAATAGGTGTCGCCTTCGGTATCGATCGGCAGCCGCGTGTTGCTGCGGATCATCGCCATCAGCGTTTCATTGACGACACCCTGGTCGATCAGCTTCAGCATGGGGATATAGAGCCCCTCCATGAAGACGTCGGTGGCATCAGGCCCGAACCCGATGCCGCCGATGTCCATCAAATGGCTGGTGCAGGAAAACAGCGCGACCGGCTTGCCGTCCTTGAAGCAGGGCGTGGTGACGACGAAGTCGTTGAGATGGCCGGTCCCCATCCAGGGATCGTTGGTGATATAGGCATCTCCCGGCTTCATCGTCTCGATCGGGAAATGGGCGATGAAATGCTTGACCGACTCGGCCATGGAATTGACGTGCCCCGGCGTACCGGTTACCGCCTGGGCCAGCATCCGTCCCTCGAGGTCGAACACACCGGCCGAGAGATCGCCGCATTCGCGTACAATCGGGCTGAAGGCGGTGCGCAGCAGCACCTGCGCCTGCTCCTCGACCACCGCGATCAGCCGGTGCCACATGATCTGCAGATCGATCAGGCTCGCGCCGCTTGGCCCACTCATGGTCATGCCGCCTTCCGTTCCATGACGATACTGCCGGCGCCGTCGATATGGGCGTCGAAGCTCATCGAGACAAAGGTCGAGGTCTCATCTTCCACGATCACGGCAGGTCCCACGATGGTCGCCCCCGGCGCCATCTGGTCACGACGGTACAGCGGAATCTCGACGACCTGCCCCACTCGGCCATCGAAAAACTTGCGGCTGCCGGCGGCCTTCCCGGCCGGTTTGCGCGCCACCTCGGCGACAACAGGTGGATTGCGCGGCTCGGTGGTCGCGAGCACCGACCAGCTCAGCACCTCGATCGCGGCGCCCGGAATCGGTCGCTCGAACAGGGCCGCATAATCCGCCTCGAAAGCCTGGCGCAGGCCGGCGAGATCCGCGGCCGTCAGCCGCCGGTTCGGCAATTCGACCGTGATCTCGTGGCCCTGCCCGACATAACGCATGAAGGCGGTGCGCCGCTCGTGCACCGGTGCGCCGGCGGCGCCGGGCTCCACCAGGGCGCGCGCCTCGGTCGCCATCTCCTGCAGCAGGTCCGACACCACGCCCGCATCAAAATCATCGAGCCTGACATGACGGCTGCGCACCAGCTCATAGGCGATCGGCGCGGCAAGAAATCCGACAGCCGACCCGACGCCGGCGTTGGATGGCACGATCACGCGCGAGATGCCGATCTTCTCGGCGACGCGAGCCGCATGCAGCGGCGCGGCGCCTCCGAAGGCGATCAGCGTGTGCTGACCGACGACAGCGCCGCGTTCGACCGCATGCACGCGGGCTGCGCTCGCCATGTTCTCGCACACGACCTCATGTACGGCATAAGCCGACGTTTCCGCGGACATTCCCAGCGGCTCGCCGATGTCGCGCAACAAGGCCTGTTTCGACAGTTCGGGACTGAGCTTGATCGTTCCCCCTGCGAATGCGTCGGGATCGATCTTGCCGAGCGCCACATCCGCATCGGTCACGGCGGGGCGTTGACCGCCGCGGCCATAGCAGGCAGGACCAGGCTCGGACGATGCGCTCTCGGGCCCGACCGTGACGCGCTTCAGGGAGTCGACCCGCGCGATCGAGCCGCCGCCGGCGCCGATCTCGACCATTTCGATCACGGGAATTCGCACCGGCAGGCCCGAACCCTTCAGGAAGCGCGCGGCGCGATCGACCTCGAACACGCGCGATGTCTCGGGCTGATATTTCTCGATCAGGCAGATCTTTGCCGTGGTGCCGCCCATGTCAAAGGACAGCACCTTGGTCTCGCCGAGACGAGCCGCGATCTGGGCGGCGAAAATCGCACCGCCTGCAGGACCCGACTCGACGAGGCGCACCGGAAAGCGCTGCGCCGTCTCGATCGACGTGACGCCGCCGCCGGAGGTCACGAGATAGATGGCGCCGCGGAACTGCTCGGCCTGCAGCGCCTCGGCCATGCGCGTGAGATAGCCGTCGATGAGAGGCTGCACATAGGCATTGGCGACGGCGGTTGAAGTCCGCTCGTATTCGCGAATTTCAGGACACACCGCCGACGACAGCGTCACCCATATGGCCGGCAGCTCCTCTTTCAGGATCGCAGCGGCGCGCCGTTCATGCTCGGGATTTGCATAGGAGTGGAGAAAGGCGAAAGCGACGCTCTCCACGTTCTGCGCACGCAGCACCGGCGCGAGTGCACGCACGGCGGCTTCATCCAGCGGCAACCGCACTGCGCCATGCGCATCGATGCGCTCGGGAACGGTGAAGCGCAGGGAGCGCGGCGCCAACGCCTTCGGCTTGTCGATCCCAAGATCGTATTGATCGTAGCGGCTCTCGGTACCGATATCGAGCACGTCGCGGAAACCTTGTGTCGCGACGAGCGCCGTCTTCGCGCCGCGGCGTTCGATGATGGCGTTGGTCGCAAGCGTCGTGCCATGAATGAAGACATCGATATCGCTTATGTGGGCGCGCGCATCGGCCAGAATGAGACGCATCCCATCCAGCACCGCTTGCTCCGGCCGCGCTGGCGTCGTCAGCACCTTACGCGTCCTGCGATCCTGCCCCACATCCAAGACGATATCCGTGAACGTGCCTCCGATATCGACGGCAAGCCGCACTTCGGCCCCCTCAAGCATTCCAAATCTCCGCGTACTGACCGACGAACTGTAGCCAAATGCTCAGCAATTTCCATGCCATCGATTGCGCCGACGGAGACGTGTCCAGCGATTTTGCTGAGTACCTATGCAACACAGCACACATCCCGCGCCGGCCACTGACGTCACCTATTGTTTGGCACCGGTGCCGCACTCTCGTTTCCAAGCACGAAAATTGCATGGAATTCCTAGCCTGCACAGCGAGCAACGCCATGAATCTGATCAATCTGGACATCCGCATGCTGCGTTCGCTGATGTCGGTCGTCGAAACCGGCAGCATCACCGAGACCGCGCGGCGGCTTGGTCGTACCCAACCCGCAATTACCCTTCAGCTGCAGCGGCTGGAAGAGCTCACCGGAAAAGCGATCTTCATCCACGAGGGCCGCCGACTGTTTTTGACGGCGGAAGGCGAGACAGTCTTGAGTTACGCGCGATCGATCGTCGAATCCCACGACGAGATGTTGTCGCAGCTCGCTTCTCCAGACATCGAAGGCCACGTCGTGCTCGGCACCCCCGACCTCTATGCCGCCTTCATGCTGCCCTCGATCCTGAGGATTTTCCGCAAAGCCTTTCCGCGCGTTCAACTGGAGCTGAACTGTTCATTGTCGACACCACTTGTCGGATGCGTAAAGCGCGGCGAAGTCGATATCGCGCTGGTAACCCGCATGAATGATTTCACCGGCGGACAGGTGGTGCGGCAGGAGCAACTGATCTGGATGACCGGGGAGCAGTCCACGGCTCATAATGAGAAGCCGATCCCCCTGGCGCTGCTGCCACCCGGCAATATCTTTCGCGACCATGCGATCGAGCGGCTGGAGGCGGCACGGCTGCGATGGCGTATTGCTTGCGTCAGCCACAGCGTTGGCGGCTTGCAGGCGGCCGCTTTCGCCGGCATGGCGGTCACCGTCCTCGGGCGCTCCGCACTGGTACCCAGCATGCGCGAGATCGGTGAGGCGGTCGGGCTGACTAGCACCTCCAGCGTCTCGT
>Ga0081455_10004823_pt1 | contig 14988 bp, 12 predicted proteins | sample TabmetS3T2R1_FD_70207 | JGI IMG/M metagenome (GOLD analysis project Ga0081455, IMG submission 70207) | Tabebuia heterophylla rhizosphere microbial communities from the University of Puerto Rico - S3T2R1 | ecosystem: Host-associated > Plants > Roots > Rhizosphere ... | reverse complement strand
AATCTTCCGGCACGGAAGCGAGCGCACGATCAAGCAACGGCTCCTCGCCAATCAGCTCAGCCAGCTTGTCAGGGGGAAAGCGCCGCGACGCGCCACCGGCGAGAACTACCGCGGTGACGCGTCGCAACGAAGGATAGCTACTCGTCGGGGTCGGGGCTATTGTCTCTTGGCGCGTTGCTACTGCGCTTTTCACTAGTGCTATCGACCCCGGCCGTTGTCTGGGCAGCACTCGAGATGATTTTCACGGATTGGCTTTTGATCTGTTGGAAGTTGCCCAAATAGCCCGCATAAACAGTTGGAAGATTCGGGATTCGGAGCATGACCTCGTTGCTTTCCCGCAGGCTGGTCAATGTGAGGTTCTGCGAGGTGGCGTAGACGAGCTTCTGACCTGCGACGCCCTGATACGTGCCGTCGATCAATATCACCTTGTTGTGTACGTAGAAACCTTTCTTAGGACGGGTGTTCCAGGTGTCTATCGCGCCGCTGCGAAGCTCGGCAGTTACTTCGGGATAGATCGTGTCCTGACCTCCGGGACCATCGGGATAGATCACCTCGACCGTGCAGCCCGCCTTCTTGAGAGCCGAGAGCTTCTGCGCAAGGTAAAGACGGGCACTCGTCCAGAAGTAGGTCGTGAGCCTGATCGTGCTAGGGCAGCTGACATCGTTGAGAATGTTATAGAGCGTGTCCGAGCTCTTGGTGGAGCCCGCCCGTGGGAAGAAGTACTCCTTGTACGGAGGGCTGTCAACGGTGTGGTAGTAGTCGGTGTTCGTCTTGTCGGGCAGCATGTCGTTGAAGTTGTCGACGTTGGCGTCGTAGAGGGCCTTGTCGCCGACGGTGGTGTAGGTGTTGTTCCACGACTTGCTGACGCCAGTCTCCGCCGGGTTTGCCGAGGAGTTCATGGACACATGCGTCGCGCCGCCGGTGCGGGAGAACAGGTAGAGCTTGGAATGAATGAAGGAGTCCGTGTTTGCCATGCAGCTGAACCTGCAGGTCCGGAGGTAGGTGCCATCGCTGGTGCCCGTGCCGAACGCACTTCTCAATTGCCTGATTTGAGCAGTCTCGGCGTGACTATCGATCAGAAGCCGTACCTGCGCGCCCCGCTTCTTGGCGGCAATCAATGCATCAGCCATAGGTTGGTAGTCGAAGGAATAGGCGACAACCCGGATGATGGAGCCTGATGGAACGTTGTTCGTGGCGGCAATGATCTGGTCCATCAAAACGGTCTGCTGACTACGAGAACCATTCGGATCATTGAAAGCCGCACCGGCCGTCGGCATGTACGCCGCCTGCGCCGGCGGCACGATCACAGCGCCAAGCGCCAGGACCGCGAGCGCGACAGCGGCTCGGACAAGCTTCCTCATGAAGAACTGAACCCCCGATTCAGTGATGAAACGACCCGCGATCCCATCCCCTGGTCTCCCGGCCCGGCCACAAGCAGCCCGCACGCTAACACGCCTGATTGCTGCCAATCCGGCGAAATTTGAAGCTCGTGGGGCACCTGTGGACGACACGCGGTCCGCGATGCCAAGTTGTGATCAGACCTGTGGAGAACGGCCTACGTAACAGGCCGATAACGGTCGGGAAGTGAAGCGATACTGGCTGAGTGAAGGCGTTCTGGATGCTGCCGGCAGCTATGGTGCTGGTGGCCTGCAGTGCCGGAGAGCCTGCTACCGCCCCTCAGGTCTCAGCACCCACGCCGACTGTCGCAGCGGCGCAGACCCAGTCCCCCTCCGCGACAGCGGCCCGGCCCACCGGCACTCCGGCACCCAAACCGACCAAGAAGCCCAAACCGCCACACCAGATCTCCATGCAGGCCTTGATCAACAAGAAATACGATGGGCGCAACCTCAAACTAGGTCGGCTGCTGGGGGACTACGGCGCGTACAAGCGCTACCTCATCAGCTACCGCGGTGACGGGCTCACGATTTCAGGCGTCATGAATGTCCCGGACGGCAAGGGACCCTTTCCGGTCCTGGTGCTCAACCATGGGTACATCGATCCCGACACCTACTTCCCGGGACAGGGCATGCCGCGGGAACACGACTATCTGGCTCGGCACGGGTATGTCGTGCTGCACACGGACTATCGAGGTCATGCGTCGTCTGACAACGACAAGAATGTGGACTACGAACTCAGGTTGCCGTACGCGGTGGACACGATCAACGCGGTCAAAGCGGTCAAGTCCTCCAAGCTGAAGTTCCTCGACAAAGATCGGGTCGGCTGGCTCGGACGCTCGATGGGTGGTGGGGTCACCTTGACCGCACTGGTGGCGCAGCCGGGCTTGGTCGACGCCGCCGCCATCTACGCCTCCGTGAGTTCGCTAGCCGCCGACAACTGGAAGCAGTTCTCACGGCGGTCGGAAGACCGATCCAGGACCAACCGGCGGATGGCGCGGACGTACGGGCTGCCAGACAAATCGCCCGAATTCTGGCGCGCGGCCTCACCCCGGCCCTATTTCGACCGAGTGAGCGAGCCGCTGTTGGTGCATCACGGCATTCAAGATGACACCTGTCCGATCCGCTGGTCAGAAGCGACGGTCAAGGCCCTCGAGGCGGAGGGCAAAAGTGTCACCTTCGTCAGATACCGCGGAGAAGGCCACACATTCCAGCGCCAGTGGCAGCGGTCGATCGAGCGGACAGTGTCCTTTTTCGACAAGCATTTGGAGTAGTGGTCACGCCCGGAGGGCGCAACCACTAGCCGAGCGAGTCCCGCATCGGGATCAGCTTGGCGTTCGACTCGGCAAGCTCCGCTGCGGGGTCAGATCCGGCGACGATTCCACAGCCGGCGAAGATCCGTATTTGACGAGGGTCGGTCTCGCTCAGCTGCCCGCAGCGGAGGGCTATGGCCCATTCCCCGTCGCCATTGGCATCGATCCAGCCCACTGGTCCGGCGTACCGCTCTCGATCCAGATGCTCCAGCTCAGCAATCAGGGATCGCGCGCTGTCCGTAGGCGTCCCGCAGACCGCAGCCGTCGGATGTAGTGCCGCCGCAAGCGCCAGAGAGGCCACACCGGGGTCAGCGACTCCGGTGATGTCAGTAGCCAGGTGCAACACGTTAGGCAGCTGAAGCACATACGGCGCATCGGGCACGTTCATGCCCGAGCAGAAGGGACTCAGTGCTCGGGCCACCGAGCGGACCGCGTACTCGTGCTCCTCCAGATCCTTGCTCGACTGCGCGAGTGCCGCCGCGAGGTTGAGATCATGATCCTCGTCACTGGAGCGGCGGATGGTGCCGGCCAACACCCGCGAGGTAGCCAGACCGGCTTCACGCTTCACCAGCATCTCCGGGGTAGCACCAACGAGTCCATCGACCAGATATGTCCAGCATTGGGAGTAGTTCTCAGCCAGCCTGTCGGCAACCCATCGCAAGTCGATGTCGTTGTCGGCAAACGCCAGCAGATCGCGAGCGAGCACCACCTTTTCCAGCTCTCCGTCGCCGATACGGCGTACGGCCTCAGCGACCACCGCTTCCCACTCCGGTCCGCTCAGTCCACCATCACCAAAGGTGACGTTGCGTGGCCGGTCGGGCGGGGTTGGCCGAGTGGACTCGACTCCGTCGCCGGCTGTAGATCGGATCTCGCTCATCCAAGCCTGACCGTTGCGTCGGCCCACCACTGTGCGCGGCACGATCAGGCTCGACCGGCCGGCCGAGTTGCTGGGATCGAACAGGAAGCTGCCGTACGCCATCAGGCCGGCGCCGGCTGTCGGGCGGTCCAACGCGGTGGTCACCTCGACTTGCGCGGCCAGGTCCGACCACCATTCGGCCGCCTCGGAAATGCTGGTGGGCTTGAGCCGAACCACTTCTCCCCAGCCGACAAGGCCATCACCATGCCGTAACCACGCGTAGCAGTCTTTCGGCGGAAGAAGGGCCAGCAAGGAACCCGGATCCTCGATCGCATGCGTCCGCACGCGGAGCCGCGGCGGGACCGGAGCCGACGAGGTCACGGGGCACAGCGTAACTGTGGGCCGGGAGGCGACCAATCCGGGCGGGCGCCCGAGGCCCCATTTGTGATCGTTTTCACAAGTTGTTGGTTCGCTCGCGCCCGCGTGCGCGCTATCTCTTGCGCTGCTTGGCGGCCGCCGCGGCCTCCGCGCGCTGCTTCTTCTGGGCCTCCAACTGTTTTTGCTGCTCGGCCTGGCGTGCCCGGAGACCTTCAGCATCCATGGAGTTGAGCAAGATGATGGCGGCGATAGCTGCAATCCCCAGCGACCAGAAGGTCGACAAGCCGAGCAGCATTGGCGCCGTCGTCAGTAAGCAGACGTCGAAGCCGCGGAATAGGTTGGTCACCAGGCCTGGAGGGAAGGCGCCAGCTTGGCTGGCGACCATCGGTGCGCCGAAGTCCACGCCCTTCGCCTGAGTCCAGCGCACGGCGGCAAGCAGTCCTGCGGCAGCCGTGGCGACGGCCATCAAGAACGCATCGGGCACCGTCCGCTGGACGGCTCCGTCGCCGAACCCGAGGTACGCGGGCGTGGTCGCTACGGCCCAGATGCCTGCCAAGATCGTTGGCACCGCGATCGAGGCGAGCTTGATGCGCGCAAGTGAGAACGGCAGGCAGCGAGCCAACCCACCGGTACGCGTCAGCACCCGGAGTCCGCCCAGTAGCGGGATGGTTGCGCCGAAGAGGGCGAGTGCCGCAAAGACGGGGGTGAGCGTGCTCATACCGAGCGCATCGGCGGCGTAGGGAACAACGATCGTGCCGGCCAGCACGACCAGCGGCTGTGGGAACCGCCACAGCCGCTGCCACTCCCGCCAGACGAGTGCCTCGAGTCCCAGTCCCTTGCCGCGTTTGGGGCGCACGTGACCGCGCTCAATGGCACGCCGCTCGACGACGATGTCGCGGGCGAGGCCAACGTCGAGAGCGAAGAATGCGCCAGAAATCCCGCTCACCAAGGCCCCACCACTGATCAACCTGGTCCGCCGTATCCGGTTCAGCCGGCGCCCGGCCAGCACGCCGCTGAGCAGCAGTACCAGCGCCGACGCAACCATCATGATGACGCCGAGCTCGATGCCCACGTTGTCCAGCAGGCCGGCACTGAACCACCCAGCCGCGACGCCCACCACACTGAAGAGGGCACCGACGCCGAGCACTCCGAAGACATAGGTCGCGACGCGTGTCAGGACGTGCCGTTCAACGCCCTGCTGGGCTGCGGCGAAGGCGACCGATGCTGCAGCCGAGAGAGCGGTGGCACTCGACCACACCAACACCTCGACCGTCCCCGAGCCGGTCAATGCTGAGACCAGCGCGCCGACTAGTGCGCCACCCAGGAATGCCGCCAATACTGCGCCGACCAGCCGGGAGCGAAGCAGCTTGGCGCGCGAGATGGGGGCATCGAGCAGCCAGAATCCTTCGGCAGCCGACGCCAGTACCGGTCCGAACAGCCGACTGGTTGCCAGCGCGATCGCCACTGCGGCTGCGAACGCCGCCCACGGCAAGATTGCCCGAGCCGATAGACACGACGCCGACGTGCACTGCGCGATCGTGCGCTGCGCCTTCAGTACAACGTTGACGACCATGGCGCCGATCATCACCGCGCCGAATACCGCGACGTAGGCGTCACTCATCGCCTGAATCACGTTGCGAGTCGCCCTGCCGGCGCGCCAGTCCTTTATCAGCCGCTTCAGCTCACGAGGACTGGCTGGCGTCAGGGCTCTCGGCTCGGGCGCTTCGTGGTAGGCGAAATCATCGGCGCCCGCTTCCAGACTGCTCATCCGCGCGGTGCTCCGAGCTGAATCACCCGGGTTGCGATGCTGTCGACCAGCTCCGGCTCGTGGCTCGCGAAGACGATTGCCAGACCCTTCTGCCGCTCCGACTTCAGCCGTTGCGACAGCCAGGTCAGACCCTCTGAGTCGAGCCGCTGTTCGGGCTCATCCAAGATCAGCAACTTGCGCGGGCGTACGAACGCCGTGGCGAGTGCCAACCGCCGACGCTGCCCTGAGGAGAGAGTGCCGGGCAGCTGACCGGATTGCGGGACAAGCTGGACCTCTTCCAGCACCTCATCGACCAGTTCGTCCGGATCAGCGACCCCATGTGCACGCGCCAGCAGATCCAGATGTTCCACCACACTCAGGTCAGGAAAGAAGTCAAGATCATCAATGACGGTGGCGACGTCGCGCCTGATCTCCGGCGACGTCTCCGACATGGGATTACCGCACACCTGGACGTTGCCATCATCTGGCCGGTCTGCGCCGATCAGGCAACGGAGCAGCGTCGACTTGCCGGCCCCATTGCGGCCCGTGAGCGCGATCGCCTCCCCGCTACGCACCTCCAGATTGAACTTGTCGAAGATGGTGTTCGGCCCGAATGCCCGGCGCAGGCCGGAGACCTTCAGGATCGTCGCGCGTTTGGCCATGCACGCGATTCTGCCCCTTCCCGGCAAGAGATCCGGACGAATCTCTCTTCAGCGATCCAGGGGCCTTCGCAAGGTCTGGCGCCACTGATCCAACGAGGACTGCACGTCAGTCCGGAATGCTCGAGATAGCCGGCGCCGGCGCAGGGGCCGTGCCACCCGCCAGCGGCTGGTAGCGATCGCTCCGATGGCGAGCGCGAGCGCGACAGTGGGGACCTGCAGCGCGAAGTCGGCGAGGTTCTGCAGCCCGGATATCGGGTCGCCCCCAAACAGAGCAGTAACGCCTCGCACGCCTAGACCACCAACGGTGAGAACAAAGAAGCCCCCGAGGAGCAAGACGAGCCGAGGCGGCCGTTCGGGGTGCGCTCCGACGATGTTGGCGTACGCACCGAGTAGAGCGCCGGCAACCAGGGTTCCGACGACCGAGCCGGCAGCGACCGTGGCTCCCTGCTGAATCAGGTAGGTGAGGATCACGCTCGGAATCAGCCAGGCGAGGACCCACGGTTCGGCGTTGAAGGCCAGAACCAGGCCAACACAGAAGACCGCCCAGGCGGCAACGACAACCAGCTCGGGCAGTCGTGGCGGAGGCACGGTCTCGAAGAGATAGTCAACATGACCGGTGACACCGGCCGCGGCGACGATACCGGTCACTATCAGGCCAAGGGTGTAGAAAGCAAACACCAGGCGAGCAGCCCCGGCTGTCAGGCGCATTCCCAGGAGCTCTGCGGCCGCTGCCGAGAGCGTGTCGCCCGGAACTGTGATGAACAGCGCCGGAAGGACGATCAGGGTTACGCCCGTGCTCTCGACCAGACCGGGCAAAACGATCAGTCCCAAAGTGGTGATCACAAAAGCGCCGAGAAATGGCAGCAGGCGCTCCAGCGGGCGGCCCTGCGTAGCGACCAGCAGCAGACCCATGATGATTCCGAGAATGGCTGCCGCGCCTACCTCGCCCCACGTCGCAACAACGCTCGGCGCGAAACCTGCGGCGAACAACGCGACGCCGAGGACGCGCGCCCACCACGGCCACCGCGGCGGTGACGCCTCGAGCTCGTCGAGCTGGCGGCAGGCGGTGTCCGCGTCCAAGCCGCGCTCGATCTGCATGAGGACCCGCTTGAGCGCGGCCAGTTGGTCGAGTCGAAAGATGCCAGGCGTCGCGCGTACCACGGCCAGCTGGCTGACATTCTCCGAGCCTGTTTCCCTGAGAATGATCTGTTCCGGCAGCACCACCAGATCAACGGGAATGCCGTAGGCCGTAGCAGTCCGGGCTACGTATCGCTCCAATGTTTCGACGCCTTCCGCACTTGATTTCAGGGCGAGGTTCGCGACCCGCACGACAGCGTCGAATCCGGTCATGCGCGCAATCCTCGCACCCGCCCTGGACCTTGACAGGCAATGTGGAAGGAGCTCGCATCCGCGGTGCTGCTTCGCTGCGGAGCACCGGTTGGGCCTGTCACCAATCCCAAAGTGGTGGCGCGACGAATAGGAGGTGAAACAGATATGTGTCTGCCGCTACGACTCGACGCCAAGGAGAAGCGCTGATGACCATGATCGCGACCATCGCCAGCGTGTTGCAGCGGACGTCCTGAGCGCCTTCCGCCGACCGTGAGAGCGTCGATCTCGTGAACGTCTCCGCGTTGCCACCGGATTCGGAGGGGCGCCACTCCGAATCCGGGCGGCACCGCGACACGTCCAGTGGCCGCGACGCTGAGGCTGCGCATCTGGTCGAGCTGATGACGCTTTGTTCCCGGGGCCACGAGGACGCATTCGCCGAGCTGTACGACCTCACCTCACAGCGCATCTACGGAATCATCCTGCGAGTCCTCCGATCGCCCGACCACGCAGCTGAGGTCACCCAGGAGGTGTACGTGGAGGTGTGGCGGCAGTCGGCGCGCTATGCACCTGGCAAAGGCAGCGTCATAGCCTGGATGACCACCATGGCGCACCGGCGCGCTGTCGATCGGGTGAGGTCGGTGTCCAGTGAGATCGCCCGGGACGAGCGATACGCGTTCCACAGTGGCGAACGTGAGATTGACCAGGTATGGGATGGCGTCGAGCAACGACTCGATATAGAGAGGGTACGAAAGGGAATGGCCTCGTTGACAGCGATTCAGCGGGAGGCGCTGACGCTTGCCTATTTCGGTGGCTATACCCAAAGCCAAGTCGCGCAGCTGCTGAAGTTGCCTCTTGGCACCGTCAAAACCAGAATCCGTGACGGCCTGATCGGGCTTCGAGATGCGTTGGGGGTGGAAGCATGAGCGAGATCCATGGCGCGGTTGGGGCTTATGTGGTCAACGCGCTCGACCCCGACGAGCTGGAAGAGTTCGAGGCGCATCTGGCCGTCTGCGCGACCTGCAGCCGCGAGGTTGTTGAGTTCGGTGAGACGGCGGCCGAGTTGTCCCTGCTGGCGAGTGCGACTCCGCCCCCTGCTGCGCTGCGCGAATCGATCCTGTCTGCCATCTCCGAGGTCAGACCACTGCCCCCGGAGCTTCCGGAGCAGAATGCTCAGCCGGAGCCGACCGCCAGGGCCGCTCTGACAGCTCCGGTCGAGATCAAGCGCGCGGTCGATGAGCTGGCGTTGCGTCGGCAGCAGCGGCGTACCCGGGTCCTCACTGTCCTCGTGGCCGCGGTCGTGGCCGCGGCGGTTGCCCTGGGAGGTGTGGTTTACACGCTGGTCCAGGCACGGCAGAGCCAGGTGGCTCAGCAGGCGGCAGAGACTGAGTTGCTCACCGCGCCCGACGTGCAGACCTATTCGGCAACGATGAAGGACGGTGGCCAGATCTCGTTCGTGGTCTCGAGGAGCCTGAACAAGGCACTGTTCATCGGCAAGGATCTGCCGGCTGTCGGATCCGATCGGACCTACCAGCTGTGGACTCTGGAGGGTGAACGGGCAATTCCGGACAACCTGGTAGCCGGTGGCGGCGACCGTAAGGAGTTCTTCCGGGAGCCCCTCACGGGGGTGACGAGCCTCGCGGTCAGCATCGAAGCCGCCGACGGAGCCCAGCAGCCGACACCATCGACCATCCAGACAGTCACCCAGCTAGCCAGCTGAGCCGCGCCGCTGTCAGTGGGGCATGGCAGGCTGTCCGTGTGCCTGACGCTGACTCCGGTTCGGCTCGCGCCACGCTCGAGAAGCGGCGCGGGGACGTTGCCGCGATGTTCGACCGTGTGGCGGCGCGCTATGACTTGGCCAACGATGTGCTCTCGCTCGGCCAGGATCGGGCATGGCGCCGACGGGTGGTGCAAGCCGTCGATCCGCTACCCGGACAGCTGATCTTGGATGTGGCAGCGGGAACCGGCACCTCGAGTGAGCCGTTCGCTGAGCGCGGAGCGATTGTCATCCCGACCGATCTTTCCTTCGGCATGTTGCTCGTCGGCAAGCAGCGACGGCCAGGTTTGAGCTTCGTTGCAGCCGACGCACTTCAGCTGCCGTACGCCGACGCCAGCTTCGACGCCGTCACCGTCTCATTCGGGCTCCGCAACGTCGAGGACACAGCCGCCGCCCTGGGCGAGATGCGGCGGGTGATCAAGCCCGGCGGCACCCTTGTCGTCTGCGAGTTCTCTACGCCCACCTGGCGACCGTTTCGTACCCTCTACTCCGACTATCTGGTCGCAGCGCTGCCTCGGATCGCAACGCTGGTCTCATCGAATCCCGTGGCCTATGAGTACCTGGCCGAGTCCATCCAAGCCTGGCCCGACCAGCAAGGATTGGCCACCGTCATCGAAGAGGCGGGCTGGCGAGATGTCGAATGGCGCAATCTGTCCGGCGGCATCGTCGCTTTGCATCGAGCCAGGTCATGATCAATTTGCCAGCAACGGCAGTGACGGCGCCGGCGGGCACGATCCTGCTGGATGCGTACGCGGCGCGCAGCTGCCCAGTGAAGACCCAGAATGCCTTCAACCCCACTGTGACCATCGAAACCGCCGGTGCCGGCGCCCCAGTCGAGTCCAACGACGGGCTTGCCGAGCTGTTCGACGGTGGTGCCCGGTTCGAGGATGCGGTACTCCAGCAGCTGATCACATTCTGTCGAGGACAGGTTGTCGATCTTCGGCCGCTGTCCTCCGACACCGCCGAGACTCAGATAGAAACCTGTGTCCGGGCAATGAGCTCAGGCGCTGACGTGATCATCGGTGGCCGACTGCCTGTTGATCTTCCTGGTCACCGCGTGGGCTCACCCGATCTCCTGGTCCGCAGCGCTCAGGGAGCAAGCCGCTCCCCCGCCTACCACCCGGTGGAAGTGAAGTGGCACAGGATCATCGTGCGATCCCGGCCGCCAGAAGGCGACACCGAGCAACCGCGGGTGCTGCGCTATTCGAGCTTGACCGATCCCAGCACTGACGCGGCGGTCGGGATATCGGGCTACGAGCTACGGATCGGTAGCCGGGCGGCTGACTTTCTCCAGTTGGCCCACTATCACCGGATGCTCGAAGCGTGCGGGTTCGCCGCGGAGCGGCCGCTAGCAGCCGTTATCGGAACTGATGATCTTTTCGACGCGCCGGCGTTGGTCTGGGCCGATCTCGGCGAGCCGCAGGTGCGGACTTTTTCCCGCAGCAGTCCAGAGGGTTGGCGGCTGCGCAGCTTTCTCGAGCGCTACGACTACGAGCAGTCATTCCGGATCCAGATCGCCGCCGTTGCCCAGCAGCAGACCGGTCGGCCCGACCAGGACCCCGAACTGCTGGTGCGGCCGATTGTCAACAGGGAATGCCCGCGCTGCCAGTGGTGGGAGCACTGCCTTCCCCAGCTCGACCCCGACGATGTCAGTCTGCGCATCGACAAGAGTCCCCTTGACATGCGGGAGATTGCGACCCTGCGGCGCCACGGCATCGCGACCATCACCGAGCTTGCCGCCGCCGACCTTGATCGGCTGCTGAAGTGGTACCTGCCCGAGGTCACCCACAGGGAGGGAGCTGAGGGCAGGATCAGAGTGGCTGCGCGCCGCGCTCGAATGTTGCTGGAAGGCAGCTCGTTCGATCGCGAAACCACCGGGCCGATCGAGGTGCCACGGGCCGGCGTGGAAATCGATCTGGACATTGAAAGCTCAGCGGATGGACGGATCTATCTATGGGGATTCCTGGTCCAGCAGGCAGCTGATGAGGCCGCCGTCTATCACGAGTTCAGTCGATTTGATGATCTTGACGATCGGAGCGAGGCCGCTCTTGCCGCCGATGCGTTCACCTGGCTGCGCAGCGTCGTCGATTCCACACCTTCGCTGATCGTGTTCCACTACAGCGGGTACGAAGTTGCCAAGATCAGCGAACTTGCCGGGCGTGCTGATGACGAATTGCTCAGTTGGGCTGCGGAGTACGCGGAGGAACATTTCGTCGACCTGCTGGAGATTGTCAAGGCGCATTACTTCGGTGTCAGCGGCCTCGGGCTCAAGCTGATGGCCCGACACGTGGGCTTCCGCTGGCGTGACGACGATCCGGGAGGACTGAACTCGCAGCTGTGGTTCGCGGAGGCGGTGCACGGCGACACGGCTGAGGTGCGCGGTCGCGCGCGACGCCGGGTCCTGGAATACAACGAGGACGACGTGATCGCAACCAGCCAGGTCAGAGCGTGGCTGCGAGCACAGTGATCTCCCGATCGAGCGTGCGGCGGTGAGCTCGGTCGATGATGGCGTCGACAAGTTCCAACCCGGCCGGCGGAGCCGCTAGCGCCTCTGCCAGCTCATCGGCGTTGTGCACCCGCTGATAGGCGATTCCCGCAGCCGCTGAAAGGTCCTCGAACCGGAGGCCCACCGGTGTCCCGAAGAGTCGCTCGAAGGCGCCCATGTGCGCTGGTTCGCCCTGTTCCAACGTGGCGAAGATGCTTCCGCCATCGTCGTTGGCAACCACGAGCCTGAGATCCGGCCGCGGCTCGTCTGGTCCGATCACCAGCCCGGTCGCATCATGCAGCGCAGTCAGGTCACCCACGAGCGCATGGGTCGGGCGCTCCAGAGCGAGCGCAATCCCGGCGGCGGTCGAGACGCTCCCGTCAATTCCGGAAAGGCCTCGGTTGGCAAACACCGACGGAGTCGCGGGGTTGATGGGCGCGAGGTCGAGATCACGGATTGGGCTGGAGGAGCCTGCGAACAATACGTCCTGGGCACCGAGGGAGGCCCAGACTTCCGCAGCCAACGCCGGGCCGGTGTGGTACGGCTGCGCCGCTAACAGGGTGTCGAGGCGCTCACGAATCACCTTGTCCGCGTCCCGCCAGGCCTCGAACCAGCTTCTATCCCCTGGCTCGGGCAACCTAACGGCATCGGTCACCATGGAGGCGGCCCGACCGGGGTCGATCCAGTCCGCGTACGCGGAAACCACGATGAGCTCGATGTCGTCTCGAGACAGCAGCTGAGCGACGGGCCGCGACAGCGTCGGCCGGCCGAAGACTACGACTCGCTCGATCCCTTCCGCAAGTGCCGACGACAGCAGCAATCGATAGGTGGAGAGTGCCGCCTCACCGCGGCGGGCGTTACTCGACGGTTCCGCAAAAAGCGGAACCACGGCGTCTGCGGCGATGTCAGCGACGGTGCCGCCCACGTGGGGTGGGCAGTCTCCGGCGATGATGACCGTTTGAGCGCCGTCGGCGAGCGTCGTCGGTTCGACCGACACCTCCGACGAGGTGATCAGCAGTTCGGGGCCCGGTGGCGGCCAGGCAAACTCGGCCGGCATCAGCGGCTCGCTGAACTCGACATTCAGTTGCGCCGGACCGGGGAGGCGCGTTCTGGACCCGGTGGCCGCAGTGATAATCCGGGCTAACTCGAAACGCCAGGTCCGATGATCAATGACCTCATCGGACAGCGCGGCGAATCCGCGCACATGACGACCGAACAGCTGATCTTGATCCGTGGTCTGGTTGGCCCCGGTGTTGATCACTGAGCGCGGCCGGCTTGCAGTGATCATGATCAGCGGCACGTGGGCATGCCAGGCCTCGAGCACCGCCGGATACAGGTTCGCAGTTGCCGTGCCCGACGTTGTCAGCACCGCGGCCGGCGCACCGTAGCCCTTGGCAAGCCCGAGGCCCAGAAAGCCCGCAGTGCGCTCATCAACCCGGACATGCAACCGAAGCAGCCCAATGCGGTCGGCCTCGAAGCATTCGTACGCAAGCGGCGCACTCCGGGCACCAGGAGCCAGCACAATATCGCGTACGCCGCGGCTGATCAGTTCCTCGATGATCACCCGCGCGCATGCGGTGGCGTTACCCACCGGCCAGCCTCTGGGTTTGCACGAGACGAGCCTGCCAGAACCGCCGCACCTGAACGTCGGGCCGGTGCCTGTCCAGCGCCTCCTGGTCAACGGTAAGATCGCCCAGCTTGATCACTCCATCGACCGCGGTCAGCGGCTCCGTGGCCAGGTCAGCAACGAGCAGGGCGACCGTATTGAGCCCGCAGGCATATGGCAGATCTGGCAGCGCGGCTGCCAGCGCGAGCCCGGCCCTGATCCCAATCGAGGTCTCCAGCGCACTCGAGACGACCACCGGCAGGCCAATCCGCTCGGCAATCTGCAGACAGGCTCGTACCCCACCGAGCGGCTGCACTTTGAGAACGGCGATGTCCGCCGCTTTCCGCTCGGCCACCTGGTAAGGATCTTGAGCGCGCCGAATGGATTCATCGGCCGCGATCGGCACGCTCAGCCCGGATCGCGCCAGGCGCCGGCGAAGATCGGCAAGTTCCTCCACGGTCGAGCACGGCTGCTCGACGTACTCAAGATCAAAGCGATTCAGTTCTCGTATCGCATGCAGCGCCTCATCGACGCTCCAGCCGCCGTTGGCGTCGACCCTGACCTTTCCACTCGGGCTGAGTGCGTCGCGTACGGCTTCCACCCGGGCGGCATCGTCGGTGAGCGTCTGCCCTCGCTCCGCCACCTTGATCTTGGCGGTGCGGCAGCCAGCGGCCCGGGCGAGGTCATGCGCCTCCTCGGGAGCTACCGCCGGGATTGTGCTGTTGACTGGGATCTCCGGCCGCAACGGCGCCGGCCAACCCTGCTCCGCGGCTTCCTGAGCGGCGCTCAGCCAGGGCACCAGCTGGGTTCTGTGGTAGTCGAGGAACGGACTCCACTCCGTCCAGCCGACGGCGCCGCGCCACACCATGCCCTGGCGTTCGGTAAGGCCGCGGAATCGCGTGCGCAAGCCGAGCGTGTAACAGTGAGGCTCGTCTGGCACGGTCCAAGTCTGGCCCAATGCTGTCCTGTGGTTAGCCTGGTCGCCGTGAGTGCAGCCGGCCCGGGATCCGCACCGCTCCTGACGGTTGAGCCGTCAGAGGTTGCAACGGCCCTGGCGGCTTCGATGAGTGGCGGGCCGCCCATCGCACCGCTGCCGGCCGATCCACTAGAGCGGACCCGCGCTGTCACGATGTTCCAGCCCGATCAGCCCGTGGTGGAGGCAGATGCGGCGATAGTCGTTGCCACGTCGGGTTCGACCGGAGCGCCCAAAGGCGTCGTCATCTCCCGCGCCGCGCTTCGCGCCTCGGTCGAGGCGACGCATGCCCGGCTGGGTGGCGCGGGCGACTGGGCGCTGGCCCTGCCCGCCTACTACATCGCCGGCCTCATGGTGTACGCCCGAGCGTGTGTTGGCGGCACCCGTGCAGTGCCAGTACGGCCCGATCTCGACAATCTGCCGGAGGTGGCCGACACGCTCTCGGACCGGCGCTACATTTCACTCGTTCCG
>Ga0081455_10004822_pt1 | contig 14988 bp, 12 predicted proteins | sample TabmetS3T2R1_FD_70207 | JGI IMG/M metagenome (GOLD analysis project Ga0081455, IMG submission 70207) | Tabebuia heterophylla rhizosphere microbial communities from the University of Puerto Rico - S3T2R1 | ecosystem: Host-associated > Plants > Roots > Rhizosphere ... | reverse complement strand
GGGTGAGGACGCGTCAGCCGTAAAGACCAAGGCTCCCCCCTCACCCCAACCCTCTCCCCAGGGGGAGAGGGAGCCCACACCCGCGACCAAAGCAGCAGCTCCGGCACCGCAAGCCAAACCTGCGCCTTCCCCCTCTCCCCAGCTGGGAAAGGGTCGGGATGAGGGGGCGACACCAACTGCAATGTCGAAAGCCGAGGACTCCACGCGCATCATCGTGAGCCCGCTCGCTCGCCGGCTTGCCGGCGAGCGCGGCATCGATCTTACGGCGCTCACAGGCTCGGGGCCCCATGGCCGCATCATCAAGAGCGATGTCGAGAGTTACAAGCCGGGCACCCGCCCGGCGCCGCCGCGTCCCGAGGGGCGCGGTGCGGAGGCGAAACCGGTGCCCGCACCCGGTCCGGGACTTCAGCTTCCCGACGCGCGGAGCTATTTCGCGCCGGGCACCTATGACGAGATCAAGCATGACGGGATGCGCAAGGCGATTGCGCGCCGGCTCACGGCTGCGGTCGCGGCGATGCCGCATATCTATCTCACCATCGAGTGCGAGATCGATAAGCTGCTCCAGCTCCGCAAAGACCTGAACGCCCGCGCCCCGGAAGGCGAGGGCAACTACAAGCTCTCGGTCAATGATTTCGTCGTGCATGCGGTCGCCATGGCGCTCATGAAATCGCCCGATGTGAACGTGTCCTGGACCGACGATGCCATGTTGCGTCACCATCAGGCTGATGTCGGCATCGCGGTCGCGCTGCCGCATGGCTTGATCACGCCGATCGTCCGCCACGCCGAGCTCAAGGGTTTGGCCGAGCTGTCGCGCGAAATCGCCGATCTCGCAGGACGTGCGCGCGACAAGAAGCTCAAGCCCGCCGAATACGAGGGCGGCAGCTTCACGGTCTCCAATCTCGGCATGTTCGGCGTCAAGGAATTCACCGCGATCATCAACCCGCCTCAGGCCGCGATCCTCGCGGTTGGCAAGGGCGAGGAACGCGCGGTCGTCAAGAACGGCGCGATCGTGAAGGCAAATATGATGTCGCTCACCGCGTCGTTCGATCACCGCGCCATCGATGGCGCGACCGGCGCCCAGTTCCTTCAGATCCTCAAGGGGTTCATCGAGGATCCCACCACGATGTTGCTGTAACTTCTGACGTCAAACTTTCCACCGCGTCATCCCCGGGCTTGACCCGGGGATCCAGGGGCCACCAACTCGGAGCGGGCGACCCTGGATTGCCGGATCAAGTCCGGCAATGACACAGATAGAAAACCGCGACCGCAATCACTGGAACCCTATAGATGCCCAATCCCACGTTCGATCTCGTTGTGCTGGGCTCGGGGCCCGGCGGCTATGTCGCGGCGATCCGCGCCGCGCAGCTCGGGCTCAAGACCGCGATCGTCGAGCGCGAGCATTTGGGCGGCATCTGTCTCAACTGGGGCTGCATTCCGACCAAGGCACTGCTCCGCTCGTCCGAGATCTTCCATCTGCTGCATCGGCTCGACGAGTTCGGCTTTTCCGCCGCCGACATCAAGTTCGATATGACCAAGATCGTTGCGCGCTCTCGCGCGGTGGCCGAGCGGCTGTCGAATGGCGTCAAGATGCTGATGAAGAAGCACAAGATCGACGTCATCTGGGGCGAAGGAAAGTTCACCGGCAAAGGTCAGCTGACCATCACTCACGAGGGCAAATCGCAGGTTGTCGAGGCGAAGAACATCATCATCGCGACCGGCGCGCGGGCGCGGAGCCTACCGGGGCTTGAGCCCGACGGCGAGCTCGTGTGGACCTACAAGGAAGCGATGGTGCCGAAGGCGTTGCCGAAGTCCTTACTCGTCATCGGCTCGGGAGCGATCGGCATCGAGTTCGCGAGCTTCTTCCGCGCGCTGGGCGCGGAGGTGACCGTGGTCGAGATCCTGGACCGCATTCTGCCGGTCGAGGACGCGGAGATTTCCGCCTTCGCCGAGAAGCAGTTCAAGAAGCAGGGGATGAAGATCCTGACCGGAGCCAAAGTCGACAAGATCGAGCGCGGCAAGAACGGGATCACCGCGACCATCACCGCCAAGGACGGCAAGAGCGAAACGCAAAGCTTCGAGCGCGCCATCCTCGCCGTCGGCATCGCGGGAAATGTGGAGAACATCGGGCTGGAAGCTTTGGGCGTGAAGGTCGAGAAAGGCCATATCGTCATCGATGCTTGGGGTGCGACCAATGTGCCCGGCCTCTATGCCATCGGCGATGTGACGGGCGCGCCTTGGCTCGCGCACAAGGCCATGCATGAGGGCGTCCTGTGTGTGGAAAAGATCGCAGGCGTGAAGGGTCTGCACCCGATGGATGTCACGAAGATTCCGGGGTGCACCTATTCATCGCCGCAAGTGGCGTCGGTCGGGTGGACGGAAGCGAAAGCGAAGGAGCAGGGCCGCAAGGTCAAGGTCGGCCGTTTTCCATTCCTCGGTAACGGCAAGGCGATTGCGCTGGGCGAGCCGGACGGTTTCGTCAAGACAGTGTTCGACGCTGATACCGGCGAGCTGCTCGGCGCTCACATGATCGGCGCGGAAGTGACGGAGCTCATTCACGGATACACCGTTGCCCGGACACTCGAGACCACCGAAGCGGAGCTGATGGAGACGATTTTCCCGCATCCCACGCTTTCTGAGATGCTTCACGAGTCCGTCCTCGACGCCTACGGCAGGGCACTCCATATTTGAGACATAATGTGAGGAAAACCTGTCCGTCCGTATGGAAGGAGCGTTGGCGTTGCTGTTTCGTCTTCCCGGCCGTCCGTGGTTCAAGCCCCATTCTTATGGCTTCGGTGCGTATCCCGTGACTTGGGAGGGCTGGGCCCTCACCTCGATCTATGTTGCCGGAATTATCACCTTCGCCCAGGCCGCGTTCGAGCGGCCCCTTTCGCCTGAAATTCCACGGCTTGCGCTCTTCGCCGGCGCAACGGCAATTCTGACTGTCGTCTACGCCATCTTCGTCTGGCTCAAAACCGACGGGAGCTGGCGGTGGCGCTGGGGGGTGCCGCCCGACGGAAAAACAGATGTCAGGGTCATCTCGTCACGCGACGACCGCCGCCGCTGATCCTGCTTCTCGGCCGAAATCTTGCAATTCGCTCAGGGTTGGCTTCCATACAGGAAGCCAACCCTTTGACGATTAAGGGTCGGGAATGGACTTCGGGGCTATCTTGGCGCTGTCTTGATTGGCCGGCCCCCAAGGTCCACATTCGACGGACCGCTCGGCCGGGTCCGAAGGACGTGACGACATGACGATTGTTTTTGACAGGACCGAGGGCGCCGCCGCGCCGAAGGCCCTGGAGACCAAGTCCCTGGAGGCTCGGCACCCGGAGAAGCGGAACCGGCCCGAAAGCCCCGTTCTGCGCAAGCCCGATTGGCTGCGTGTCCGTGCCCCCGGCTCCCCCGGCTATCTCGAAACGAAGCGTACGCTCAAAGCCCACGGCCTCGTCACCGTGTGCGAGGAAGCCGGCTGCCCCAATGTCGGGGAATGCTGGTCGAAGGGCCATGCGACCATGATGATCATGGGGGATACCTGCACGCGGGCCTGTGCGTTCTGCAACGTCAAGACGGGTCTGCCCGATGCCCTGGATCCCGCCGAGCCTGTGTCGGTCGCCGATGCGGTGGCCAAGCTCGGGCTCGCCCATGTGGTTATCACCTCCGTCGATCGGGACGATCTGGCGGATGGCGGCGCGGGGCATTTCGCGGCCGTCATCGAAGCCATTCGCGCCCGCGCGCCGTCGACCACTATCGAGGTGCTGACGCCGGACTTTCTGCGCAAGACCGGGGCGCTCTCTGTCGTGCTCGCCGCGCGGCCTGACGTGTTCAACCATAATCTCGAGACGGTGCCGCGGCTCTACCTGAAGATCCGCCCCGGCGCGCGTTATTTTCACTCGCTGCGTCTCCTCCAGCAGGCGAAGGAGATCGACCGCCACGTGTTCACCAAGTCGGGGCTGATGGTCGGTCTGGGCGAGACGCGCGAGGAGATCATGCAGGTGATGGACGATCTACGGGCGGCAGACGTCGATTTCCTGACGATCGGCCAGTATCTCCAGCCGACGCGCAAGCACGCGCCGATCGCGCGGTTCATGCCGCCGGAGGAATTCCGAAGCCTTGAGCAGATCGCGCGCGCAAAGGGCTTTCTCATGGTATCCGCGAGCCCGCTGACGCGTTCGTCCTATCATGCCGGCGACGACTTCGATCGGCTCCGCGCTGCGCGGGCCGCCGCCGGCCGCCTGGCCTGAGCACGGATCGCCGTCGTGCCCAGCTACGCCGAACGCCGGGACATGCCGTACAGCGCGGCACAGATGTACGCGCTGGTCGCCGACATTGAGCGCTACCCCAAGTTTCTTCCCTGGTGTTCTGCCCTTAAGGTGCGGGAGCGCAGCCAATGTGATGGCCAGGAGATCGTGCTGGCCGACATGACGGTCGCCTTCACGACGATCAAGGAGCGCTTCACGACGCGCGTCGCGCTCGATCCTGTCGCCGGGCGCATCGATGTCCGCTACATCGACGGGCCGTTTCGCGCCCTCATCAATCATTGGCGGTTCGAGCAGAGGCCCAATGGCGGCTCGATCGTCGACTTCTTCATCGACTTCGAATTCCGCTCGCGTCCTATAGAGTTTTTGGTCGGCGCCATGTTTACGCAGGCCGTCTCGAAGCTCGTCAACGCCTTCGAGCGCCGCGCCGACGTACTTTACGGCGGGACACGCCAGCCGCTCATTTGAGCGTTCACCGGCGGGGCGCTGTCCACCACGTCAGAAGGTCCGCGCCCGTGAGCGGGATACGGTCCGCATGGGCAAGGCGCACCGAATGGGCAATCCAATCGGCCTGCGCATGAAACAGCGGGAGAACATAGACACCGCCCATGAGAAGGCCGTCGAGGGTTTGTGCGGCCACGACCAAGTCGTCGCGCGTGCGCGCGGCGAGCAAGGCCTCGATCGCCGCATCCACCTTCGGGTCGTTGACACCGGCAATGTTGTAGGAGCCCTCGGCTTTGGCGGCGGCACTGCCCCAGCGATAGGCCTGCTCATTGCCGGGGGACAGGGTGCCGTCCCAGCGAAACGGTGTCATGTCGAAATCGAAGCGTCGTAGCCGCCCTTGATACTGCGCCGCGTCGACACGGCGCACATCCACGGTGATGCCGATGGCCCGCAGCGAAGCGGCATAGACGAGCGCGAGACGCTCGTCATCGGCCTGGGTCAGCGCGATCTCGAAGCGAAAGGGATGGCCGGTCTTGTCCGAGGCGAGCACCCCACCTTTGATGCTCCAGCCCGCTTCCTTCAGCTCGACAAGCGCGAGGCGGCGCCGGTCACGTTCCGACGCGGCATCTTCTGGTGTCGCCTTGGCCGCAAGCGGCGTTCCGTCGAAGTAGCTCCGCGTCCGCACATAGACGCCATGCAGAAGCGTGCGGTTCACGCGTTCGAAGTCGAACAGCCGGGCCAACGCGCGCCGGACGCGCAGATCGTCGAACGGCGCGCGCCGCGTGTTGAACACGAAACCATACATGCCCGAAGCGCGGTGGTGCGCGATCTCTTCCCTGACGACCGAGCCGTTCGCGATGGCCGGCCCGGTGTAATCCGTCGTCCAGCTCGCGGCATCTTTCTCGATCCGAAGATCGCTGTTCCCGGTCAGAAGGGCTGCGAGGGCGGTGGTGTCATCGCGGTAGTAGTCGTAGCGCAGCGTGTCAAAGTTGGCGACGCCGCGATTGATCCAGAGATCGCGTCCCCAATAGTCCGGGTTGCGCTGATAGGTGATCGAGCGGCCGGGATCGACCGCGGCGATGCGGTAGGGCCCGCTGCCGACGGGCGCTGCAAGAGACGTCGCATCGAAGGCCCGGCGCGTGAAGTCGTTCTTCGAGAGGATAGGCATGTTGGCCAAGATCAGGGGCAGCTCCCGGTCGGGCGTCGTCTGTGCGAAGAGGAAGGTCACGGTCTGCGGGTCAGGACGCTCCACCTCGGCGACCTTGCTGTAATAGAGACGGTGGTAAGGCCAGCCCTTGGCGCGCAAGGTCTCGAGCGAAAAGACCACGTCGTCAACGGTTACCGGGGAGCCATCCGAAAAGCGCGCCTCGGGCCGCAGATGGAAGGTCGCGCGGCTGCGGTCGTCCGGAACGTCGATGGTGTCGGCCAGGAGCCCGTACATCGTGAAGGGCTCGTCCAGCGAACGCTTCATCAGGCTCTCATAGACGAGCTCGCGCACCCCCACGGCGGCGACACCCTTGATGATGAAGGGATTCAGGCTGTCGAACGTGCCGGTCACGCCCTGGATCAGCCGCCCACCTTTCGGCGCGGCCGGATTTGCATAGGGAAGGCAAGGCGTTCCTGGCGCGAGCGCGGGCGCTCCATGCATGGCGATTGCTTCCGCCGGGAGGGCGCGTGCCGGCCCACCTGTCATCGCGAGCGCTAGGGCGGCCAGCGCGGTCCTAACGAGGCCGTGCGGCGTCATTCACCTGTCTTTCCTCCTGAGTTAAGCTCGGCCCTGGCTGGAGGGGCCTCCAAAAGGTCCTCCAGAGACGGATACGTCGCACAACACACCCATCAAGGGGAGATTACGACCATGTCGGATTCGAATGAGGCCGGTCTCTTTGGGATCGGATTCACCGCGGCCTTGGGGGGCCTCAGCGCGGTCATGGTAGACCTGTTCCAGAAGAAGGATGCTTCGGCCATCTATCAGCTCACCTCGTTTGTGAATAAAACGACCGCAGGCTTTGATCCGATGGGAAACTATGCGCTGCCCGTAGGAGGTGTCGGCCTTCTGCTCATGGTGCTCTCGATCGTTCTCGCTTTTTTTGCCGGTGCGCGGAGCAAGCGGGCGGCATTTTACGCGGGCGCCAGTGTGCTCACGGTGATGATGACCCTCGTCCCGTACCAGCAACCCATCGCGCCTTCGTCGGGCTCGGTCCGGCAGCTGTCCCAAGCCGCCCCCCTCGGTCCGAGCTATGTGCCCGCCGCCTATTTCGGTGCCGATGTGAAGGACATGGTCAAGCGTGACGGACGGATCTGGTCCGTCCAGGACGGCGGGCCCATTTCGGTGGTTGTTGTCGTTCATACGGAAGGCGGCGACCCCGCGCGCATCAGCGGGGTTCTTTATGATGCGGTCTCGCGCCGATCCTATCAGCTCGGCTATGCGGCGCCACAAGGCAAATCGGGCACCAACGCAACTTATCGTTTCGACTTCGCGATCGATCCGGGTCCCGCGAAGGGCGAAACGCTTGCGGATCTCAAATTGCGCGTCGAAGCGCCGGGCTACAAGACGACCACGGCAACTCAAACGGTCACGCAAGCGGGAACCGTCCAAATCGACGTGACCATGCCGTCGACGAAGGTGCCGCAATTCCTCCAGCGCGCGCTCGAGCGCCCGCAGTTCTAGTAACCACCAACGGAAGCTCATCAACCGGACAGCGATCGGCTGTCCGGTTTGATGCCATTGAAACCATCACCACGCCGGTACGATCGCGTGCAAGCAGCACAATGCGAATCTGTCGCGGGGAGAATCTGTCTTTGGATGTTTACACGGCGTCGCGCTGGAAAAGGTTATACTGCAGGTGATTCTTTGAGTCGCTGGCTCCGCGTGCGTGTTCGGGCTGGCACACCGCATACGCGTGGACCTCGCCCATGCCCCAAATTCGGGCTTACGAACATGCCAATGGTGCGCACGGGCGGCGCATCAATTATCGAGCGCCGCGCTATGCTGCGCGGGAGCTGTTTGAAACGCCGTTTCCCATCGCCGTCGTTGCCGGCGCGCCGTTCACGTTGTGCGACATCAGCCGCACAGGGGTCTCGGCCATCGGCGCCGCGGCTGTGGACCTGAGCGAGGGGCAGACCGTCCCGGTCCAGCTCCGTTTGGGCGAGTCCATGCTCCACGGCGGCACGGCCGCAATCACCCGGGTGGAGCCCACCGACATCGGGCCCAAGATCGGTCTCAAGTTCGTGGAAGCGCAGGTCGATCTCGACGGCGTTGTCCGGCGGTATCGGCAGGAGCTTTTGCGCGCGCACCTGGCGCGGAGCATGGCCGATCTGGAGAAGCCGCCGTCGGACGGCTTCCGGCTCCTAGTCTCCGATATTCTGAACGCGCTCAGGAGCTGTCGCGAGGTTCTTGAGCCCAGACGTATCGACCGGGACTTCATGCCCGACGGCACGATCGTTGAAGAGTGCCTCGAGGCCTTGGCCGCCCGGCTCGGCCCCCTGGGTGAGCAGGCCAACCTCCGGCTGGAAAGTATCCTTGAGGATCCGTCCGAGCTCGCGCGCTGCAAGAAGCTCGTGGAGCGCATCCTGACGCCCGAACTCACCGCTTCACCGCTCTGGGCGCGCGCCTATGACAAGCCGCTCAATTATCCCGGCGATTATCTGCTCATCGATCGACTGGGGCAGGGGGGGGCCGATGAGGGCTCACCTTATGTCCGCCTGCTGGAACGGTTGGCCCGTCGCGCGTTCGCATGGGCCGTGCGCCGCACGGATTTGATCGCCGACGCGCTCGTGCGCGAGATGCATCAGCAGCGGGGGCTCCCGATGCTTCATATCGCAAGCGTGGGCGGCGGGGCCGCCGCCGAAATCGTGGAGCTGATCGATCGGCTGCGGCAAGCCCGGCCGATCAGGCTTACGCTGACCGACACCGACGTGAGCGCGCTGGACCACGCCCATACCAGGTTGAACGAGGAGGTTCTGCGCGCGGGCAACAGGCTTTCCATTGCGTGCCTTAACGCGTCCTACACAGAGTTTATGGAGGGCGGCGAGCTCGAAGGCGCGCTTTTGGGCCAGCACATCATCGTTGCGCCGACACTGCTCGATTACCTGCGCCACCGCGCCGCATCACAACTCCTGGACGCGTTATACGCGAGTCTCGAGCCAGGAGGACTCATCATTGCGAGCTGCTTGCGCAGCCACCCCGGCAGCACGCGTTGGATGAGCGAGCTGGTATGCGATTGGAGCATGATCCATCGCGAACGCGACGAAGTGCTTGCTCTTGCAAGTGGATTGGCAAAAGCAAAGGTCGATGTGCGTCTCGATCGCGATCGCGATCTTTACCTGTTGACCGTGCGCAAGCCGCGCGCGCTCGCGGCCGCCTGAGGCCGCTTCCCCAAAAATCTACAATTTTCCAGACAGTTAACGGCAGCGCCACAACCTATATGGGCTTGGGCTTGGCCTTATGCCAGCCGTTGCGTTCATAAAACTTTCCGGTTTAGATGTTCATTGACCCAAAAAGGCACATGGAAGAACGTCGTGCACGGATCGTCGGTACAAGAACAGATGCGCGGCCGACAGAATAAAGACGAGGCGGCAGTGTCAGTCACGATCGTACCAAACGTGCGCTCCTACGAGGAGCTGACGGGTGGCGTGGGGAAAGAGGTCTTCTTTCGCGCGCCGCGGGTGCGCGCCCGCGAGCTCTTCAATCTCGACACGTCATTCGATTCACCGAGCGTCGTGATCGGTGGCAAGACGTGTCAGCTGGTCAATCTCAGCATTTCGGGTGCGGCGGCGATCGCTGATGAAGATGACGCCGCGAAATTCGACGTCGGCAATGTCGTGTCCTTCGAGTTGCGTCACGCGGAAGCTGTGCTGCATCACGGAGAGGCGCGGATCGTGCGCACTGAGCCGGTGTTTCGCGGCATCAAAGTCGCCGTGCAACTCACGGATCATCCGGCCGATCTTGCGCGGTTGCGTCAGCGTTATAGCGAAGAGACGGTGCGCCGCCGTGTCGACGCCATCGTCACCACCGGAGCGGATGCAGTCGAAGCGGAATATCGCGTGCTCTGCGCGGACGTGCTTTTTTTGCTACGCACGCTGAAAGAAACTCTGGCGATCGGGACACCGATCGATCCTGCAGCTGCCGAAGTTTTCCTGCGCGACTGCGAGGAGCGTGTTTGGCCCACTTGGTCAGGTTTCTTCTTGCGCGGGAATGATTTGCTGGCGCGTGCGCGAGCACAGGATGGCGGCGCGGCGCGGATGAAGGCGATGACCGAGCTTCTGCTCACGCCGGAGTTTCTGTCGGCGCCGATCTGGCGTCAAACAATCCAGAAGCCATATGGCTACCCCGGCGATCACGTCGTGATGAATCACGTTTATGACGCGTTGAGCGAAGGGGAAACGCTTTACGACAAGCTCATGCACCGGTTGGGCGTGCGCTCGCTGCTGCTTATACAGTCGAGGATGCGGCAGATCGTCGAAATCTTGAAAGGAAAGGCGGCTCTCGGTCCGTTGGAGCATCCGTTCCGTGTGCTCAATCTGGGTTGTGGTGCAGCCCGCGAAGTCAGTCTCTTCCTGAAGGAGGGAGTGCCTGCGCAGGGCGCGCTCGTCACGCTTCTCGATCAAGATTCACGCGCGCTCACGCTGGCGCTTGAAGGAGCCTATAGAGAAATCCTGGGCGCGGGAGCGAACGGCCAAGTGCGCTGCCTGCTGACGACCTTTGCCAAGCTGATCGAGCCCGGCAATTTGCAGCAAGATGTCGGCGCACAGGATTTCATCTATTCCATCGGCCTTCTGGATTATCTCACGGAGCGGCGCGCGCGTGCTCTGATCACCGCGCTGTATGGCCAGCTTGCGCCCGGCGGGACGCTTCTCGTGGGGAATCTTCGCAAGTGCCGCGAGAGCGGCGAATGGTGTTCCGAAATGATCTGCGACTGGCCGATGATCTTCCGCACGGAAGACGAAATGTGGCGCCTTGCGTCGGAGATCCCCACAGAGGCCAAGCGCGTCTTCATGGAACCGCTCGAGCGCGTCTATCTCATGCAGATTGAAAAGCCTGCTCACTGATTAGGTGGCCGGTTCTATTTCAATGCACGAGATAGGCAGCCGGTTGGGCGGGGACATCGGAAACCGTCGTTGTGCCGACAATTCGCGATTTCGGAAAGATGATGCTCGCCGTGGTGCCCACGCCGAGTTCGCTCGAAAGCTCAAAAGTCCCGCCGTGCAACTCGATGATGCGCTTGACGAGCGGCAGACCCAGGCCCGTGCCGCCGTTCTTGCGTGCGAGCGCGCTTTCAACCTGCACGAAGGGCTGCATAACGCGCGGGATATCGGCTGTTGCCAGACCGATGCCGGTGTCCGAAACATCGACCCGGCAAGTGCCCTCCGGCGTGATCTCCGCGCGAATGGTGACGGTTCCGCCGATGGGTGTGAACTTCGTCGCGTTCGAAACGAGGTTGATGATGATTTGGCGCACGAGGCGTGAATCCGCCCAAAGGATCGGTTGAACCTGGGGCATCTGGCTGTGGAGGGTGAGCCCCGCCTCTGAGGCCTTTTCACGAAACATGCGGAGCGAATGCACGATGAGATCGCACAGATCAACTTCGTCCTCGCGGATCTCGAGCTTGCCGGCTTCCGCCTTCGAGAGATCAAGAATGTCGTTGATGACCCGCAGGAGATGATTTCCGCTGTCGGAGATGTCTTCGATATAGGACTGATACTTCTCCGAGCCGATCGGTCCGAACAGCTGGTTCTTGATGATTTCCGAAAAGCCGATGATGGCGTTGAGCGGCGTGCGGAGCTCATGGCTCATCACAGCGAGGAACTCGCTCTTGGCACGGTTGCCGGCCTGCGCCGCGGTCAGCAGCTCTTCGGCCCGCTCCTTCTCGCGCATGAGACCGTAGTGATTGGCAAACTTGGCGCGGCTGTAGACCTCCTGCCGGTAGTTGCCCCATGTCGTCCAGATCAGCGAGCCGATGGTGAAGAAGACGTTGTTGATCAGGAAAGCCGTGCTGATGGGATTAACCCAGACCGCCACCATGACATAGAGCCCGATCAGGAAGAGGCAGATCGCGCTGAAGATGTAGTAGTGGAAGCTGTGCAGATTTCCGCAATAGATGATCACCATCAGGAGGCCCGCATAGTAAAGGTTGTTCGCGGGCGCGTGAAGCTCGGCGACCAGCACGGTGATTCCGATACCGCCGATCAACACTCCGATCGCCATGATGGCCTGGCCGAAATGCTTTGCGTAAGGAAGGAAGGTCGACTGGCGAACCAGCAGCAGCGAGCTGCAGACGGCGAGCCGAACGTAAATCGCAAACGTCGCGTCCGGGCCGAGCAAAACGAGATCGAGCGGAATGAAGGCGATCCATGCGGCGATACCGAATACGGTCTGCACGCGGATCATCGAGAGCCAGTGGCTCTTGATATCCTCGAGATAGGCGCGCTCGAGCACCGGGTCCTTGAACGACAAGCGAACACGATCGAGTCCGATATCGTCAACGGCACCGAAGATCGTACTCGCTAGTGTTTTGCCCGATATAAACATTCACCTGGGCCTGCGGTACTCCGTCAGCAGACCTTCCTAATTATGGGTTTTGATTGAACAGCCTCTTAACCCATGTCCTTAACTCGGGCCTTGGGACATGGAAATATCGCGACCAACCCGCACCGGTGGCAGGCGCTTGGATCAAACTGGGACAGGAGGGTGGGCGGCTCAGGCGACGGTTGTCGCGGGAGACGCTTCTTCGGCAACCGCTGTACGGACCGAAATCGGATCGGTTGTCGGGCGACCGTCGAAGTCCGTCCAACAATGGCGCTCGTAATCGTAAAGCTTGCAGGCGCGCACGATCGTCTTATAGCGGCTGGCTCCGATCGTGTAGCGCACGACACTTTCGCCATAGCGAGCGAGAAGCTTGTCTTGCGCCGCCGCCAATCGATAGACGGGAATGGCCGGCAGCGCATGATGGGCGGTGTGCTTCATCAGCAATTGCCAAACGGGCAGGATGTCGACGCGAAAATCGGTGTGCACTGTACAGCGTACGGCGCCATTATAGGCCATCCACGCATCCTTATCATCGAACCACGGCACGTGTGTGTGCGTGTGATGGAGATAGATGGAAAACCCCATGAAGTAATTCCAGAGCAGAAACGGCACCACCCATCCGAGCACGAAGGTGAGCCAGATAGGACGGGCCGGCGCGAGAGTCGCACCGAGCCAGACGATGCCCGCGACCATCAGCAGCCCGGCAGTGACGACAAATACGGCGTCGAAAACGTGACGGCGCCTGTCCCCGCGGCATTCCTTCGACCAGGGAAAAACAAGATGCGCGAACCACAGACCAAGTAGGTAATAGCTCAGAGGACCGAGCGGTCCGCGATCGATCCGCTCGCGCAGCCGCTTGAGCGGGGAGGCCGCGTCAAACTCCGCCTTGGACATCGGCACCCATACGCAGTCATAGCCTTTGAGGTTCGGATACGCATGGTGGATGCGATTGTGATAGAGGTCCCACAAGCTGCCGGAGTGGAGCGAGGGGAGAAAGGCAATCCGCGTCAGCGCCCAGTTCAGGCGCCGGCCGGGAACATAGCTGCCATGGCATGTGTCGTGGCCGAGCACAAACAGGAATCCGATCGATATCCCGTTTATCAGCGAGGACACGATGTTGAGCCAGAGCGGGAACGGCCCGACCGCGCCCCACAGGGTGACGGCGTAAAGCACGATATGAGCGCCAAAGATTGCAAGTCCGATGGGCAAAGAGCGCGCGGTCAGGCGGCGGCGGTCGTCCGCCGTGAGCCAGACAGGTGCTGTCCCTTTGGCCACTGCTGAAGTCATCAACGCACTCCCCAAAACATGCCCATCGCGAGAATACCACACCGCGTCAAGCGAGGTGGTCTCGCCGCTCCGGCTCGATTCCATTAAGGACCAAGGCCCCAGCTCTCGTAGCGCGCGGAATGGGCGCACCACCCGGAACAGAATTGGCGTAAGGGCTTCTGTCGTCTATATTAAACTCTTCTTGACGGCCAGCTTTGAAGATGCTGCTAGAAAGTAGCGGAGAGATCCGCGAGGAGAGATCCCCATGTCGGTCGCGACAGTGAAGGACGGAAGCGCAAGCTCCCGCGCGGCTCCAAGCCAAACACCGTCCGCTCAGGCTTTGGCCTGGGTTACGCCTGAGGAACGGCGGGAGCTCATCGCGCGCTCATGGCCCGTCGCTCTCGGAATCCTTGCGATCCACATTGCCTTCTACGGGCTCACCCTGTGGGGTGCCATTGCAGACGCGCCGTGGTGGGTGACGCTTCCTTGTGCGGTGTTGAATGGTGTCGCCATGGGTTTGCTGTTCACGCTCGGCCATGATTGCAGCCACGGCAGCTACGTCCAGGGCAAGAGGTTCAACCAGATCCTCGCTCGCATCGCCTTCATTCCGATCGTGCATTCCGCCAGCTTGTGGGACGCGACGCACAACCGCAATCATCACGGCAAGACAAACCTCAAAGGTGTGGACCCCGTCTGGACGCCGATCTCAAAGGCCGAGTACGACGCGAAGACGCCCGCAGGGCAGCTCTGGTACCGCATTCATCGCGGACCGTGGGGGCCTTTGTCCTATTATTTCTTCGAGAATTGGCTCTGGCGTTTCGTCTTGCCGCTGACTCCGGACACCCGCGAGGAGTGGCGTCGCCACGTGTTCGATTCCGTCTTCATCGTCGGGGCCTTCATCGCAACCTTGAGCGGAATCGTCTGGGCCGGATCCGTGCTGGCTCCCGACAGACCCGTCTGGCTCACGCTCGTTCAGGGCTGGCTCTTGCCCTACATCGCCTGGAATTATCTGATGGGTCTCTCGATCTATCTGAACCACACCCATCCGAACGCACCCTGGTTCGACGACCCGAAGGAGTGGACCGCCTACAATGGCAATGTGCGCGGCACAACCCATGTCGATCTGCCGATCAACCTCTTTCCGATCTGGCAGATCTCCATGCACCACACCGCGCACCATTCGCTTCAGGCCATTCCGATCTACAAGCTCGACGCCGCGCAGCGGAAGATCATCGAGCGCTTCGACGATGACATTGTTCGCTACCGCCTCACGCCCGGCGAATATCTGAACATCATGCGCAGCTGCAAGCTGTACGACTTCAAGCGTCATTGCTGGACGGACTTCGATGGCCATCCGACGACGACGCCGGTGAGCCTCAGGCCGGGGCCCGGCCGCAGCTTAAATCCGATGCTCTAGCGCATCGGATGTTCAGATGCGATCACGCATCCAATAAAACCCACTGTGTCATTGCCGGGCTTGACCCGGGCATCCAGGCAGAC
>Ga0081455_10004821_pt1 | contig 14988 bp, 15 predicted proteins | sample TabmetS3T2R1_FD_70207 | JGI IMG/M metagenome (GOLD analysis project Ga0081455, IMG submission 70207) | Tabebuia heterophylla rhizosphere microbial communities from the University of Puerto Rico - S3T2R1 | ecosystem: Host-associated > Plants > Roots > Rhizosphere ... | reverse complement strand
CCCATAAGCAATAATAAAGCACCCACAATTCGCGTAATTTTTTTAGTTGCCATATTTTCTCCTTATATCAATATCCTTCCCTTAAATAATATCTACATTCTGCTTTCCAACAGGATGAAATTCCGTATCCGGAGATAGCTTTTGCATCTTGTATGCCAGCCCGACCGGCACTGAGATCGCATACCTAAATTCTGTGAATAAATGACTTCATGTTCCGCATCACGAAGAATCTGAGGAAGGGCTAAGAACCATAGATACGTTGTGGTGTAGAGGAAAGTCGGAATGGTGTGCAAGAGGTTATTCACGCCATCTTTTACAGAGATCACGCGCAGCTTCCGGCCAGTTCGGAAATTTGAAAACAAATCCCAACTCTTGCAGCTTTCCTGGAATAACGCGACGACTTTTCAGGATCAGCTCCGTTTCCGTCCTTAATAATACAGCTCCGATCTCCAACATCCATGTGGCAGCAGGAAGCCCGATTCGTATCCCCCAGGCCTCACGAAGTATTCGCATGAAATCCGCATTCGGTAACGGGTTCGGAGATGAGAGATTGATATGATCTTTTATATCTTCACGCTCGATTATCCAGAAAATCGCCCGGATAAAATCCAGATCATGTATCCAGGACACGTATTGCTTGCCGTCTCCAGCAGGACCGCCGAGGCCATGGCGGGTCAACCCCAGTAAGGTGGCGAACACGCCTCCTCGATCGGGGCTCATGATCATGGCTGAACGAAGGAGAATTTTGCGTGTGTGCGGAACTACCGCCTCATTTAATGTCCGCTCCCAGGATTTCGCCACATCGATACTGAATTGCCAGGTGTCCGGTGAGTTCTCTTCCGAACCGCCAATGATTCCATGCTCATCATTTGGCGCGTCGTATCTATGGGCATATATGGTTGCAGTACTTGCCTGGAGCCAGACTTCCGGCGGAGAGGAGGCGCGAGCAATCGCCTCGCCTACAACCCGTGTCGACTCCACCCTTGAGTTTTTAATCAGCTCACGGTTCTGCTGATGATACCGGCAATTGACATTATAGCCGGCGAGGTTGATGACTACGTTTGCGCCGTCAATTTCCGATACCCAGGAGCCGAGTGTTTTTGCATCCCAGGTTACGACCCGCCAGGGAGAAGGCGCGGTCTTTCGACTGAAAATGACTACATCGTACCCGGCCTGATGGAAGGCTCGCGCAAGGATTGTTCCGACCTGTCCCGTTCCGCCGGGAATTACGACTTTCATATCGATTTAAAATAACGAAACAAAATAACGAAACAAAATAAGGTAAGGATATTTGTTTGTTTCGTATTACCTCATGGTTCCATCAGTTATGGCGAGAGCGAATACCTCTCGAATCGACTGAGGAATTGGGCAGGACTTGCCTGTTTTCCGGTCGATGGTGACGATAGTGATGTATCCTTCAGCCAGGAGTGAGCGATCGTTACTATGTAAAATCTCGAACTCCAGGCGGACTGTCTTCTCTCTTTGGAATTTGCTTTGCAAGCGGACAATGATCGCTTCCTCGGCGAGGATTGGCTTGCTGAATTTGGCAAAAGATTCTACGCGCGGCATCCAAACCTGGCATTCTTCATAGAGGGCCATGCGTTCTTTACCGGCCGAACGGAACAATTCCGACTCTGCGAATTCAGCGAAGCGAAAAAAATTGGCGAAATAGACCCGCCCCGCGGGGTCTGCGTCAGTCCAATATGTCTGCAAGCGGGTTTCGAACATATCTTCTTAAGGATAAATGTCTTTCCAGGTTAAATCGAGTCACATGACGCTGGGAGCCATTTTTTGATAAAGTAATGGAGATTGCTCGTCAGATAGGGGCGCCGGACTGAAAATAAGGGAAAAAATTAAGCGGTTAACCTGGCTGTGTCGGGAACAACTATAAAATCCTAACCTTTAAATCATCTGAGGAAAGAAAATGAAACAAAATAAAATCACTCGACGAAAATTCGTTGCTGGTACGAGTGGCGCAACGATCGGCGCGATGATCGTGCCGCGGCACGTTCTCGGTGGGCCGGGCTATCAAGCACCGAGCGATACCCTCAATTTCGCTCTCGCCGGTTGCGGCGGCCAGGGAAAAACGGACGCCTCGGAACTCCTTGCAGGTGGTGAGAATCTCGTGGCGATGGCCGACGTGGACTTTGGCTTTGTTGACCGTGAAGTTGCGCAGCGCACCAAAGGCCGCGACGGGAAACCCAATCAGCGCATGCTCAAGCTTCAGGAAGCCTATAACAAAGCCAAACGATATGCCGATTTCCGCAAGATGCTCGAGAGCCAGAAGGATATTGACGCGGTCGTCATCGCCACCCCCGATCATACGCACGCGGTGATCGCCAAGACGGCAATGGAATTGGGTAAACATGTCTATGTAGAAAAACCGCTTACCCACTCTGTTTATGAAGCCCGTGTGCTACGCGAAACCGCGGCGCGCACCAAGGTCGTTACCCAGATGGGAAACATGGGCCATTCAAGTGAAGGAGCAGCACAGATCAACGAATGGGTACAGGCCGGAGTGATCGGCCCAGTGCACGAAGTCCATGTCTGGACCAATCGACCCCTGGGGTTCTGGCCACAGGGCATCCCTCGACCCTATAAACCGCCGGTCGTCGCCGACGCTCCAGGCGCTCCCTCGGGATTCGGCACTGAATGGAGTGCACGGCTGGTCAATAAAGCACTGGCAGCAGCGATGGTCGGCAATTATCCTGCCCCTCAGGGATTGCATTGGGACCTCTTCCTCGGGCCGGGACCGGAAGTTCCCTACCATCCCGTCTATCACCCCTTTAACTGGCGCGGCTGGTTGGACTGGGGGACAGGCGCAATCGGCGATATGGCTGCCCACCTGCTCGATCATCCCTACTGGGCCCTGGGATTGACCTATCCGACCAGCATTGAAGCTACTTTTTCACCCTGGGGGGCAGACATCAGCAATAATGACCCGAAAAGCAATAAAGTAAGTTACCCGGTAGCCACAAACGTCGTCTATAAATTCCCGGCACGAGGTAACCAACCTCCAGTTACGGTGAGCTGGGTGGATGGAGGACTCATGCCCGGACGTCCCGACTTGCTTCCCGAGGATGTTCAGCTGGATCCGGGCGGAGGGGTAATATTTACAGGTGAAAAGGGAATCCTCGTCCACGCCACCTACGGCTCAAACCCGAAAATTTATCCGACATCTTTGATGGCAGAAGCGGCGAAAGTGCCAAAGACCTACTTCCGGGTGGAAAAGGATGATGGCCCGACGCCCGAGGCGAAACACCGGATGAATTGGTCGAAGGCGATCAAAGGTAAAGAGAAAACGACCTGCCCAATCGAATATGCCTCGCGCCTGACAGAAACAATGCTCCTCGGTGTAGTGGCGATGCGCACAGGACAGGGCAAACGTATTTATTACGATGGAGAGGCCGGCCGGATCACCAACATCAACGATGCCAATCAGTATCTCCAGCGTGAGTACCGTAAAGGGTGGACTTTGTAATAAAGAAGGATGAAAGATGAAGGATGAAAGATGAAAGAAGTCAAAACTCAAAAGTTAAAACTCAAAAGTCAAATATCAAATGTAAAGACGATGGACAAAGCGAAGAACTTAAATTGTCATCCCTTTTACTTTTGTCAGTTATTTTTGAGATTTAACTTTTGACTTTTGACTTTTGACTTTTGACTTTTGACTTCTTTTATCCTTCATCCCTTTATCCTTCATCCCTTTATCCTTCATCCCTTTATCCTTCATCCTTATTCTTTATTCTTTCTGCCTGCCGATGAGCAAGCGTAATGAAAAGGTTATCCTGTTAAGTGGCCTGGGCGCGCGAGTCAGGGCGCTCAGGTTGAAAAGAGGGTTGACGGTATTGGAATTTGCCGGGCGGGCGGGCATCTCACCACGTTTCATCAACCAGCTCGAGGCCGGCGAAGGCAATATTTCCATTGCGCGATTGGCTGCTGTTGCTGGAGGGCTCGGATGCACATTGGCGGAACTTATTCCAGCGCCGGAAGCCGATAACTCGTTGCGTGCACGGACCTGGAGACTCTTAAGCGATTGCAGCGATGATGATTGGCAAGCGCTCTACCATTGGTTGGAGAAACGCCGGGGGAATAGAGTTACACCGCTCTTTATCGCCCTGATCGGTTTGCGCGGAGCCGGGAAGTCGACGGTCGGGAGATTGCTTGCCGGACAGCTGCACAAGCAGTTTATCGAGCTCGATCAGTGGATTGAGGATGCTGCCGGGATGTCATTAAGCGAAATCTTCACCACCCATGACGTGGTCTATTATCGGCGGCTCGAACGACAGGCGCTGGAGCGGCTCCTGGCAACATCGGGAGGGTGTATTTTTGCGCCCGGAGGTTCAGTCGTGACCGATGCTGAAAGCTGGGATTTAATCAAGCGCCGCTGTTTCTCGGTTTGGTTGCAGGCCACGCCATCTGAATATATGAACCGCATGCGGCGGCAGGGAGATACCCGTCCGATGAAAGGCCGGCCGGCGGCAATGGCCGAGTTAAAAACTCTGCTCAGACGACGCGAGCCCCTCTACGCCGAGTCGCACCTGATCATCAAAACTACAGGAAAATCTCCAGCCGAGGTAGCCGCACAGATCGTCAAGGCAATCCCGGAATTCGAATAAATGAAGAAGAGAGATTACGGAACAAACGGAAAATTACGGAACAAACGGAAATTTTTTTAGGCTTTCCGTTTGTTCCGTAATTTCTCTTCAGGGTTTATCAGGCGCGATGTAGTTAGTCATGGTCAGATCGAAATAACTCTGATATTTCCCATCGTCGAAATCCCGCAGGAAGACGTTAATCTGCTGAAGTAAAGTTGCGGAACGGTGCGGGGGTAAACGAGCCGGATGTTGAAACCGACCGGAAGCGGAACGGATAAAGAGGCTCTTTTCGGTGATCGGGAGCTTCTTGACATTGGCGACGAATGCGGTAAATGAAGCGCTATCAAAAAGGTACTGTTCGACATTCGATGTATAGAAAGCAGTGACGGTGAGGCCGTGCTTTCGTAAATAATCACCCACTGCAATGAGCGCTTTCTTACCTCCAAAATCTCCTACTACCGGAATGATCATGTTCCTGCGATGCATGTTACGGAGAAATTCATAATCTTCATTGCTCGCGAGGAAGTTACCTGGTTTTCCATTGAGATCAGTCTGGACAATGAGGTCCTTCAGTGTCGGATAATTTCCACGACGCAGGCCGCTCACCTGATCACCTATTCGATATGAAATATCCAATCCTTCATGGCGGAAAGTCTGGTAGATATAGTCCAGGCTCTTGTGATCAACCTCAGTTAACGGGAATTGAGATTCCTCGACAATCACTTTACGAATGGCCGCCAGGTTAGCAATGAAATTTTTATCATCTGCATTCGCCTCGCTGAAATAAGCTACCAGCTCAGCGACCGGCAGGTCTGCTCCCGCGGATTTATCTTTGGGCAAGGGCTTGCTCAATAATCTGGAAAGGAATTGTGCGCGCGTGGAAGAAAGGTGGAAGATCGCCTTGTACATAAGATGCTGAATAATAGCCTGGCGACGGATGTCGACGATAAAAGCGATCTTCGGGCGCACTTTTGCGATATATGTGAAATTCTGCTCTGGTCCGACGCCGAGGTAAGCGCCGCCAGTAGCGCCGAGTTGTCGTAACTTATCGACAACGTGGAGGTATGGAGTTTCATTAGAAGTGAAATTATCAGATCGGAAGAAGCCACCTTCTTCCGAAAGGTCGCGAATCAGGCGAGAAAACTCCGGGGCCGATAAGCTCTCCGGATGTTGGCGCACTTCCTGATGCCCTGTGCTAATCAATGTGGCGGCCGCAAGGACGATCGCCAGGATCGAAGCAGCTGGCAGGCTGCGACCGGATGAACGATAAAAATTATATTTCAGCTTCATCTTTGCTTACCTACAATCTTTGTCGATATTCTCGCGGAGGATAGAAGAATACCGCAGTTTGAATTTGAATCCAACATGACATTTTGTTTCGAAGGATTTATAATTAGTTTGTCTTTATGATAGAACTATTCGTCTTTATATAGTCTTTATATAGTCTTTAACTGAGGCCGCTGTCTTATTTTATGCAGAACTTAAGACGAAGACTTTTTCAGAGTTATTTTGTGTCTTTATAATTTCAGCCTTCCCAACAGGCCAACCTCTGTGGGCGAATAAAACATTATTTAAATAAAATCAAAAAACGGGGTCTTACTCTGATCGGACTCCCCTTCAGAAATCGGGAGAAGGCAGAATGAAGAAATCTTTAGACGAAAGGGTACGCATTATTATCGCGGACGATCACCCGGTCTTTCGCCAGGGATTGAAGCAAATAATTGAATCGGAGCCGGACATGCAGATTGTCGGGGAAGAAGGAGATGGGACAAGCGCACTGGAGCGGATCAGGGAGATGAAGCCGGAGATCGCAATCATCGACATCGGCATGCCGCAGCTCGATGGGATTATGGTGGCGCGTCGTTTGCGCGAACAGGAAGTTCCGGTCGAAGTCATTTTCCTGACCATGTATCGCGAAGAAAAACTGTTTAGCCGCGCGCTCGCTCTCGATGTCAAAGGATACGTGCTCAAAGACAGCACAGTCACCGATATCGTGAGCAGCATCAGGGCAGTCGCCAGAGGAGAACATTACACCAGCCCGGCGTTGACTACCTATCTGATCAAGCGCCGTCGCAACTCTGGTACGCCGCCCGGAACCAATCCCGGCTTGGAGGTCGTGACACCGACTGAAAGGCGCATTCTCGCGATGATCTCTGACTACAAGACGAGCAAGGAGATCGCCGAGGAACTCTGCATCAGCCGGCGCACAGTCGAAACTCATCGAGCGAATATCTGCCATAAACTGGAGATTCATGGCAGCCATGCATTGATGAAATTCGCGCTTGAGCATAAGTCTTATCTGACTGAGGAACCAGTAGTCAGTAGTCAGTAGTCAGTGGTCGACGGGTATATCAAATATTAAATGCTTAGACAGTAAACTGAAGACTGAAGAAAAACTGACCACTGGCTACTGGCTACTGGCTACTGACTACTAAACATGTGGTATCTCGCTCTAGTGTTCTCATTATTTCTCCTCCAGACCGCGCTCATTACCTGGCTGCTGGTTGAGCGTCGCAAGCGCATGCGGACAAGGGAAGAGCTCGATGAGCGCCTGCGTTTTGAGACACTGCTCTCCGACCTCTCGGCTGATTTCACCCGAATGCAATCACTTGAGATCGATCGAAAGATACCGGAATGGCTGCAACGTCTCGTCGATTTCCTGGGAGTCGATCGCGGGTCCTTCCTGCAATTCAACGATGATGGGGATATCATCCATAACACTCACCGCTATCTCACGCATGACTCTGATTTCACCACCAGCTTCACGACAAGCGTCATTTCGCATGAGAATCCACCATGGTATCTGGAACAACTGCGTCGCGGATTTACGTTGAACTATCCGATCTGGCTCGAGCAATTGCCGTCAGAAGCCTCGGGTGAAAAAGAATACGGGCGGACGATCGGAGTTAAATCTCACCTGGCGATACCTGTGACCTGTGGAAGTTCCGTAATCTGCGCCCTGACCTTTACGACTCTCAGGTTTCATCGAAACTGGTCGCCTGATCTGATTGCGAGGTTGCATATGGTCGGGGAAATCTTCGCCGGGGTGCTTGCCCGAAAACATGCGGAGGACGGCTGGCACCGGAGCATGGTGGAGCATCAAAAAACCGAGGATGTACTCCGGCAGTTAACCGCCAGGTTACTGCAGTTACAGGATGAGGAGCGGCGGAGGATCGCCTCCGAATTGCATGACGGGTTAGGCCAGAGTCTTGCGATTATCAAGAATCGGGCGATGATCTGCCTCCGGGATTTCTCCAATAAGGAGCGTGTCATGGAGCAACTGGAGGAAATCTCATGGACGGCCACATCTTCGATCGACGAAGTAAGAGAGATTGCCCACAACCTCCGGCCATTCGAACTGGATCGTCTGGGAATGATCGAAGCGATCAGGTGCATGATCAATAAAGTATCAGACTCCTCATCGATCCGGCTCTCGGATGATCTCGACCAGATCGATGGTCTCTTTACGCCTGATGAGGAGACCGGGATCTACCGGATTATCCAGGAAGGGCTTAATAACGTGATCAAACATGCTGAAGCGAGCGAGGCGCGGGTGAGCGTCAAGAAGATCGGAGCAGAGGTGATCATCACGGTCGAAGACAATGGCAAGGGAATAGACAAACATGATCCAATTAGCAACGGGAAGAACGCGCGGGGATTCGGCCTGGCCGGGATCGCCGAGCGAGCGCGCATGCTCGGCGGTTCACATCAAATCAACTCCTTGCCCGGATCCGGGACTATACTCACCGTTCGCTTGAGAATGGAAGAGAGGGAGTAAGGAGTGGGAAAAAAAGAGGGATTACGAAATAAACGAAAATAACGAAAAATACGAAACGATTAATTCTTTTCGTATTTTTCGTTATTTTCGTTTATTTCGTAATCCTCTTCCAAAATTACGTAACATCACTTAGATAAATTACGCACTTCCCCGGATACCCGCACTGTCCGATTCCCATTATCATCCGCCTATCCTGAACAAAGAAAAGTGAATATGAATCTGGGCAGTGCACGGCTGTTCGAGCCTGCTACTTCCTTAGGGCTTGTGCTTAGACTGAGGGGCAGGGAGATTCTCTGCCCTTTTTTTTCATTCACAAAATTTGAGATGAAAACCACTCTCACGGACGTGCTGTGCGGAAACTGTCATGAAGGTCTTGATCGTGGAGAATAGTGAGCCGATGAGGCGAGTGATCAGGAGCCTTCTCAATGATCTGGTTGAAGAGTTTGTCGAGTGTATCGATGGGAGTGAAGCGCTGGCTGTCTACAACCAACACCAACCCGACCTTGTTTTGATGGACCTTAAAATGAATGGCGTTGACGGTATCGAAGCGACCAGGCGGATCACCAGGGCTTTCCCGGATGCGAGAGTTATCATCGTTTCACAATATGATGATGCCACATTATTACAGGCGGCGCGGAGCGCCGGCGCTGAATCCATTGTATCGAAGTCTGACCTCTTTCCCATCCGCCGCATCCTGGGGGAAAAATGATCCGGCTTTTGCATTGGCTTTAAGAGCTCACCACTGAGATCGACAATTTCGATCCATCCGCTTGATAGATTCACCCCAATTAAAAAAATCAACTTTAGCTTTTTAAAGGAGTGCTTACATGCCTATCAAAGAATACAAACCGGGAACAGCCTTCCCCGGCCGAATGGGGAGAACAATCGGCGAATCAGAGCCTGCATGGCCGGCGCCGCTGCGGGCCAGGGCGGGCGCGCCCAATGTCCTCTTTATCGTGCTCGATGACACCGGCTTCGGGCAAATCGGTTGCTACGGCTCGCCGATGAATACGCCGAACATCAGTAAGCTGGCGGCCAACGGCCTGCTCTACACCAATATGCAGACGACTGCGCTTTGCTCGCCTACACGCTCGTGCATCATTACCGGGCGGAATCACCATTCGAATGGAATGTCATGTATTACAGAAGGGTCGACCGGTTTTCCCGGAGGCAACGGGATTATCCCGTTCGAGAACGGCTTTCTCTCGGAGATACTTTTAGATCAAGGTTACAACACTTACTGCGTCGGCAAGTGGCACCTCACACCCGCCGAGCAGATTTCCGCGGCAGGGCCCTACGACCGCTGGCCGCTCGGGCGCGGTTTCGAGCGTTACTACGGCTTTCTCGGAGGAGATACCAGCCAGTACTACCCCGACCTGGTCTATGACAACCACCAGGTCGACCCGCCGAAGACGCCGGAGGAGGGATACCATCTGACCGAGGACCTGACAAATAAAGCCATCCAGTTTGTCGCCGATTCCAAGCAACTCGCGCCGGACAAACCCTTCTTCCTTTACTTCGCGACCGGAGCCCATCACGCCCCGCATCACGTGCCGAAGGAGTGGGCCGATAAATACAAAGGAATGTTCGACGACGGTTGGGATAAGTATCGCGAAAAGGTCTTCGCCAGGCAGAAAGAGCTGGGCATCATTCCGAAAGACGCCGTGCTTTCGCGCCACGACCCGGACGTGCAGGACTGGGACAAGCTTCCGGCGGACGAACGAAAACTCTACGCCCGAATGATGGAAGTGTTCGCGGGCTTTATGGAGCACACCGACCATCATATCGGCCGGCTGATCAACTTCCTTGAGAGCATGGGCCAGTTGGAGAACACACTGATCATGCTGATCTCCGACAACGGAGCGAGCGCCGAGGGAGGCCCGACCGGATCGGTCAACGAGAACAAATTCTTCAATAATGTCGCGGATGACCTCAAACAAAACCTCGCGGCGCTTCATGAACTGGGCGGTCCTAAATACTTCAACCACTATGCATGGGGTTGGACGTATGCGGGCAATACCCCTTTTCGCCGCTGGAAGCGAGAGACTTATCGCGGTGGGGTCAGTGATCCGTTCATTGTCCACTGGCCGAAGGGAATAAAAAAGAAGGGCGAGCTTCGTCATCAGTACGCCCACGCAATTGATATGGTGCCGACTGTCCTCGATGCGCTGGGGATTGAGCCGCCAGAGCAGATTCGCGGCGTGACCCAGTCGCCGATCGAAGGGATCAGTTTCGCGCACACATTCAATGATGCGAAAGTCGAGAGCAAGCATCACACGCAGTACTTTGAGATGTTCGGGCACCGCTCTCTCTACAATGACGGCTGGCGTGCAGTATGCCCATTCCCGGGCCCGTCCTTCAGCGAAGCGAAGGCATTCTTCGGACAACTGCCGCTCACGGAAGACAAACTGCGCGAACTCGATGCGAAGGGTTGGGAGCTTTATAACGTCGTTGAAGACCCCGCTGAGACCAAGAATCTCGCGGATACCCACCGTGACAGACTGATCGAGATGATCGCCCTCTGGTACACCGAGGCAGGCAAGTACAAAGTCCTCCCGCTCGACAGCCGGGGGACAATGCGCTTTGCCGACGAGCGGCCACAATTAACCAGGGATCGAAAGATCTATGTTTACTACCCGCACACGCAAGGGGTCCCGGAAAACGTAGCCGTGAAAGTCCTCAATCGCGCTCACAGCCTGACCGCCGATGTCGAGATCCCGAAAGGCGGCGCCGAGGGGGTGATTATCTGCCACGGCAGCAATATCGGCGGCTACAGCCTCTTCATTAAGGATAAGAAGCTCAATTACGTGCATAACTACGTCGGTGCCGAGGAATTCGGCGTTGTCTCGAACGTAGATGTGCCGGAAGGCACAGTACAGTTGCGGTATGAATTCGAGCCGACCGGAAAGCCCGACTTAGCGAAAGGCAAGGGGGCGCCAGGCCGGGCCCAACTCTATATCAATAATAAGCTTGTCGGGCAGAATGATTTCGCTTACACAGTGCCGCTCGCACTCGGGATTGGCGCTGGACTGACTCTGGGTCGCAACCCGGGCTCTTCCGTCTCCAAACTTTACACACCGCCATTCATCTTTACCGGCACGATCTTCAAAGTTACTGCGGATGTTTCGGGGAAGATGATCCAGGACACCGAGGAGGAGATGAAGGCCTTCGCGAAAGCAGCGATGGCGAGACAATAGACAGTCGGCCACGGAGTTCAAAACGGCAAAGAAGTACAGGACAGACAGGGGAATAAATAGAGAAGTCGAAACGAACAAAAAAAACACAATTTCCCGTTTCAATGTGGACCAATGAAAGACCAACGATTCTTCAACGAAGCCGCAAAGGCGAATTCTGCAGCTGCCACGATAGTGAGCGAGCCTGCGGAGCTATTATCCATCGGAACTGAAGAATTAAATGTCCGGGTCTGGGAGCTCGCAGTAGATCGGGAATTGATTCCGCATATCTCAGTGAAATTCAAACCGGTGCTGACACCTGGAGGAGACAAGATCGTCTCACCTGGATCGCGCCTGAACCTCTCGATGTAACAAATCGAGAGCTGAACCGAAAATTGGATTGACACACTGGAGAAGGCTAATTTGAAAGGAGAAATCATATGTCTTTACTTAAATATTTGTCGGGCGCAGCACTCTTGGCGCTCGTCTGCGTAACACTAAATTTCGCGCAGGAGCGGAGGCCGATCTCGGTCACCGAATCGATCACAGTGCGGGCGACGATCGAAGCGATCGACAAGTCCAACCGGATCGTGACGCTTAAAGGACCGCAGGGCAATCAGTTTAAAGTTAAAGCCGATGAAAGTGTTAAGCGCTTTGATGAGTTGAAAGTCGGAGATGTTGTTTCGGCAACATATTCCGAGTCCGTTGCCATTCACATCCGAAAACCCGGTGAGCCTGCCCCTGATAAACAACGAGTGATTGTCAGGCCCCAGGTCAGACCGGGCACCAAGGTCGAGGATATTCAGACAGTGACGGTCACCGTGGAAGCGATTGATCGCACTGCTCCCTCCGTCACGGTTAAAGATGAGTCGGGAACAGTAAACACCTATCACGTATCCGATGTGAGTAGATTGGAAGGTGTCAATGTCGGCGATAAGGTCGATATCTATTTTACAGTCGCGATACTGCTCAAAGTCGAATAGTTTCGGATGACTCTTTGAACAGTTGTGAGTACCGGTTTTCAGTTTCCAGTTTTCAGCTTTCAGTTGGAAGGTTCGTTACTGAAAACTGAAAACTGAAAACTGGTTCCTGGGGAGGTAAGGTTATGGACCTTGCAACAATAATAATGCTTGCGATCAAGGTGAGCATCATTCTGACTGTTTTAGGGTTTGCCCTTCACGCTACCCACGATGATGCTTTATACCTCTTTCGTCGGCCGGCGGAGCTCTTCCGGTCGATCATGTCAATGAATGTTCTGATGCCGCTTTTCACTGTGTCTATCGCGGAGGCTTTCTCGTTACACCCGGCCGTCAAGATAGCGTTGCTCACGCTGGCTGTTTCGCCTGTTCCCCCCTTTCTTCCGAAAAAGGAACTTAAAGCAGGCGCTCACGCCGCTTATGCAATCGGCCTGCTCACCGCGGCAGCGTTATTCTCGATTATTCTCGTCCCCCTGGCAGTGGACCTGGTGGGAAAAGCTTTTGAAAAAAATGTTCACATCGCGCCAGGCAGAGTTGCGAAGATCGTCTTCATTTCGGTGATCCTTCCGGTAACTGTGGGCATCGCTGTCCGGTATTTTTTACCGAGGTTAGCAGAGCGTATTGAAGGGCCTATCTCTACTGGAGCTGCAATCCTGCTGGTAGTCAGCGTTATCCCGATCTTATTTAAAGCATGGCCGTCGATCGTCAGTCTGGTCGGCAATGGGACGGTCGTCGCCATCGCTGCTTTCTGCCTGATCGGACTGATCACCGGCCATCTGCTTGGTGGGCCGGTGCCCGACGACCGGACAGTTCTGGCGCTTTCGACCGCGTCCCGCCATCCGGGAGTGGCCATGGCCATTGCCACCGCGAATTTTCCCGAGCAGAAACTGGTGCTCGCTGCAGTGCTCCTCTATTTTCTGGTCAATCTTGTCGTCACAGCGATTTACCTGACCTGGCGACGGCGTCATCAACCAGGATTCGCCGGTGCGATCAAAACCTGAAATATGAAATCTCCGAAGCATAAATCCAAACCCTACGATCTGTCGTCATTGCCGGGCAAACCGCCATTCGAAAACATGGTCTGGGTTCCAGGCGGCACATTCATGATGGGTTCAAATAAACATTATCCCGAGGAATCACCAGTCCACATCGCGACTGTCGATAGCTTCTGGATGGATCAAACGACGGTAACCAACGAACAATTCAGCCGCTTCATCGATGAGACCGCTTACCTGACCTTCTGCGAGCGGCCCCCGAAGGCAGAGGACTACCCCGGGGCGAAACCGGAATTTCTTGTCCCGGCTTCTATCGTCTTCCAGAAGACATCGCAGCCGGTTGACCTGAGGAATCATTTCAACTGGTGGGGATATCAACCCGGTGCAAACTGGCGTCACCCACGTGGGCCGGGAAGCTCCATCGAAGGTTTGGAGAAACACCCGGTCGTCCATGTAGCCTTCGAAGACGCCGAGGCATATGCGAAATGGGCGGGGAAGGAACTGCCGACTGAAGCGGAATGGGAGTTCGCGGCGCGCGGCGGTCTCGAAGGGGCGGAATTCGTCTGGGGAGATGAATTCACTCCCGGCCAGAAGCAGATGGCCAATACATGGCAGGGTGAATTTCCCTATGAAAACCTGCTCGAGGATGGATATGAATGGACGGCGCCGGTCGGTTCCTTCCCGCCGAATGGCTATGGGTTATACGAGATGGCCGGGAACGTCTGGGAATGGACGACGGACTGGTACCAGGAGCACAGCCAGGTAACCAACTCCTGCTGCGGAAGTATCAATCCACGGGGCGGCGATAAAGAGAAAAGCTACGACCCATGTGTCCCTGAAATCAAAATCCCACGGAAAGTTATGAAAGGTGGGTCTTATCTTTGCGCGCCTAACTACTGCAGGCGATACCGCCCGGCGGCCAGGATGGCGCAACCGATCGATACTTCAACGTGTCACCTCGGCTTACGTTGTATCGCGAGAGTAAAACTGCGCTGAATTGAGGAAGGTCCGGGAGATGGAAACGCTGACAATCGAAGAGTTCTTCAAAGAGTTCGCCGGTTTTGTCGCACTCGGTGTGGAACTCCTGGCAGTAGTTGTTATCGCCATCGGTGCGATCGAGGCGATAGTCGGTGTAGTAAAGCAGAAGAGCAACCCGCTCAGACCGTTTGCCTGGAAGAAGGAAATCTTTATTCGATTCGGCTCGTGGTTGCTGCTCGGTCTGGAATTCGCTCTCGCGGCCGACATCGTGCGAAGCGCGATAGCTCCGACCTGGACACAGATCGGGCAGCTCGCCGCGATCGCCGGGATCCGAACCTTTCTCAACTACTTTCTTGAGAGGGATGTCGAAAAATTTACCGAACAGAAAAACGAAGTCGAGGCGATTCATCCTCCCAGCGATAGAGTAGAAGCGAGAGTATGATCGCTACGACTAAAAAGGCAGGCATATCAATATCCGAGAAGAGAGAG
>Ga0081455_10004820_pt1 | contig 14989 bp, 12 predicted proteins | sample TabmetS3T2R1_FD_70207 | JGI IMG/M metagenome (GOLD analysis project Ga0081455, IMG submission 70207) | Tabebuia heterophylla rhizosphere microbial communities from the University of Puerto Rico - S3T2R1 | ecosystem: Host-associated > Plants > Roots > Rhizosphere ... | reverse complement strand
CAAGAGCGATGCGCTGAAGGAGGCGGCCGCCTTCGCGGAGACGCTCGGCGCGCCGGTGTATCAATGCTCGACGCCCTATGGCGCGCAATTCTTCTCCGAGAATCCGTGCTTCATGGGCGCGCTGACCCGCCTTCAGAAACAGGTGCGCGAGACGCTGGCGCCGTACGATCTCATGATCGTGCTCGGCGCCGATCCGCTGCGCATGTCCGTGTACAGCGACGTCGATCCGATGCCGGATACGCTGTCGATGGTGCAGGTCGGCCTTGTCGAGTGGGACCTAGCGAAGAACTACGGCGCGGAGATTGCCGTGAAGGCGGATGTGCGGGAAACGCTACGCGCGCTGATTCCGGCCCTGAAATCCGCCGGCGGCGCGGCGCTGGAAACCCGCGCAAAGCAGGGCATCGCAGCGCTTGCGGGCAAGAACTGGAACGCGAAGCGCAAGACCATTGTCGAGCAGATAGCGAAGGCCAGGGACAGATCGCCGATCGATCCCGACTGGCTGTCGCTGCAGCTGGTAGAGGCGATGCCTGACAACGCCATCCTCGTCGACGAAGGCCTCACGTCATCGCGCCAGGTCACCGCTCTGCGTCCGCATCGCGATCGCTACGGCTATCACGCGCTGGCCTCGGGCGGCATTGGCTGGGGCCTGCCGGCCTCGGTCGGCGTCAGCCTCGCCCATCCCGACCGACCCGTGGTGTGCTTCTCCGGCGACGGCTCATCGATGTACTCGATCCAGTCGCTGTGGACCGCGGCCAATCACAAGCTGCCGCTCACCTTCGTCATCGCCAACAATGGCGGCTACCGCATCATCAAGCAGCGCCTGCTCGCCTTTCATGGCGACGACAATTACATCGGCATGGACTTTGTCGATCCGCCGGTGGATTTCACCGGCATGGCGAAGTCGCTCGGCCTGGAAGCGATCAGGGTCAGCGATCCCGCTGAGTTGAAGTCCGTGCTGTCGTCAGCGATCAGTCGCCCCGGCACCAAGCTGATCGAGGTGGTGGTGAGCAATTCGGTGAATTGAGCTCGACTCTCTCCGCTGGTCCTAGAGCTCTCTTCGTCGCCTGAGCGCAAGGATTCCCCAAGCCAACAGCCAGCCGAAAATAATGGGTACGAGCATCAGGGTTACGATCGCGGACCAATGCACCACGATGTAGACCGTGTCCCCGCAAGCCGGATCAGCGGTCAGGTAACAATAGAGCCGCCAGATCAGGATCCAGGTTTCGTTGCGCGACGCAAGTAGAGCGGCCGCGACGATCCATGCCAGCGAGACCGCAACGCCAAGCCATCGCGCGTCTCGCAGCATGGCGTAGACCCGCTACTCCGCCGCCTTCGCCGCCACGCCCGGCCGATACCGCGCCGCCGGATGCTGCTCGTTCAATCGCGCCCGTCCCGCGCCGAACAGTTTTTCGCGCAGCGTGCCCGGCGCATATTCCTTCTTGTAGCGCCCGCGCCGCGTCAGCTCCGGCACCAGCATGTCGGCGATATCCTCGAAATCGCCGGGCGACACCGCAAACGGCATGTTGAGGCCGTCGACATCGGTTGCCTCGAACCAGGCTTCCATCTCGTCGGCGACCTTCTCGGGCGTCCCGACAATCACCGGCCCGATGCCGCCGATGCCGACATGCTGCGCCACCTCGCGCACGGTCCAGACGCGGGTGGGATCGGCACGGGTGACGTTGTCCATCGCGGTGCGGCCGGCATCGTTGGTGACGTGGCGCACCTCCTGGTCGAGCGCCATCTGCGAGAAATCGACGCCGGTCCAGCCCGACATCAAGGTCAGCGCGCCCTCGGGGCTGATATGGCTGCGATAATCCTCGTACTTCGCCTTCGCTTCCGCCTCGGTGCGTCCCAGGATCACCGTGAACATGGAGAACATCAGGATTTCCCTGGGATCGCGCCCGGCGGCCGCCGCCAGCTCGCGAATGGCTGCCACGCGCGGCGCGATGATCTTTGCCGACGGCCCCGACATGAACACACATTCGGCGTGCTCCGCGGCGAACTGCCTGCCGCGCGGCGAGGTGCCGGCCTGGTAGAGTACCGGTGTGCGCTGCGGCGAGGGTTCGGCAAGATGAATCGCATTGAGGCGATAATTCTTTCCCTCATGCGAGACCGGATGCACCTTGGCCGGATCGGCAAAGACGCCGCGCGCACGGTCGCGCAGCACTGCGCCGTCTTCCCAGCTGCCTTCCCAGAGCTTGTAGACCAGCTCCATATATTCGTCGGCGATCTCGTAACGGTCGTCATGCGCGGTCTGCTTGTCTTTGCCGGCGCCGCGCGCGGCACTGTCGAGATAGCCGGTGACCACGTTCCAGCCCACGCGCCCTTCGGTGAGATGATCGAGCGTCGACATTCTGCGCGCGAAAGGATAGGGCGGCTCGAACGAGAGGTTGGAGGTGACGCCAAAGCCGAGATGTTTGGTCACCGCCGCCATCGCCGGGATCAGCATCAACGGCTCGTTGGCCGGCGTCTGCGTCGCGTGGCGCAACGCCGCGTCGGGGCTGTTGCCGTAGACGTCGTAGACCCCCAGCACGTCGGCGAGGAACAGCCCGTCGAAGCGGCCGCGCTCCAGCGTTTTGGCGAGATCAATCCAGTAAGGCAGGCGGTTATATTCCAGCGTGCGGTCGCGTGGATGCGTCCACAATCCCGGCGACTGGTGCGCCACGCAGTTCATGGCAAAGGCGTTGAGGCGGATTTGCTTCGGCATGCTTTTCCTTTGCGCGCAGACGCGGGCTCAGCGGCCCGCCTGCTTGAACGGCATCACTTCACCGTCCGGCGGTGACACCCGGGCGACATTGAGCGTCATCGACACCACGTCGTAATAGCCGTTGACGGCGATCAGATCCACGATGCCCTTCTCGCCGAATTTCTCCATCGCCTTCGCATAGATCGCATCATCGACATGGTGATCACGGCGGAGCTGCGTGTTGAACTCCCAGATAACAGCCTCGTCCTCCTTCATGTTGTCGGGTTTCCTGCCCTCGCCGATCGCCTTGAGCACGGCGGGATCGAGGCCCGCCTTCAGCGCCAGCGGGGCGTGGGCGTACCACTCGTATTGCGAGCCCCAATGCTGCGCGGTCATGCAGATCGCCATCTCGTTGAGGCGCTTGTCGAGCGAGGTGTTGTAGCGGACATATTCGCCGACCTTCTGCAGGCGGTCGGCCAGTTCTGGGCTGCGCAGCCAGGTATTAAATGGCCCGCGCATGCCGCCCCGCGGGCCCGACATGATGGCCTCGGCCACGCTGCGCTGCGCCGCCGTCATCTTGTCCAGCGACAGTTCCGGCATGCGTTCGCCGGTGAGCGCCACGGCCGAGCCGGCCAGCAGAAGGGAAATCGCAGAGATGCGCAGCATCGTTTTCATGAATGGCCTCGCAATCGTCGCCTGGTCGTCCGCCGGGCGTTGGCCGAATTGTTTCACCTCACCCGGCTTTGGCAAGGCCAAATCCGGGGACCCTGATCAAGGCTTCCGGCAGGGCTCGCCGCCCGCTAGGTTGCCGCCACCGAGTTGAGAAGGAAGAAGAGCATGAGCAGGCTTGAGGCGATTTCCCGGGCGCGAGAACATTTCCGGTCCGGCGAGTTCCTGAAGATACTGGACCGCCGGGTCGGCTACCGCACCGAAAGCCAGCAGCCGAACTCGGGGGCGGCGCTACGCGCCTATCTGACGGACGAGTTGCAGCCGGCGTTTGCCGAGCTTGATTTCACCACCCGCCTGATCGAATCGCCGAGCGGCAAGGGGCCGTTCCTGCTGGCCGAGTATCGCGAGGACGCAAGCTTGCCCACCGTGCTGACCTACGGTCATGGTGACGTCGTCGACGGCATGGAGGGCGAATGGCGCGACAATCTCGATCCCTGGCGCACCACCATCAAGGGCGAGCGCGTCTATGGCCGCGGCACCGCCGACAACAAGGGTCAGCACAGCATCAACCTATCGGCGCTGCGGATGGTGCGCGAGTCGCGCGGTGGCAAGCTCGGCTTCAACGCCAAGTTCATCATCGAGACCGGGGAGGAGATCGGCTCGCCCGACCTACGCCGGGTTTGCGAGGCGCATCGTGACGAGCTCGCCGCCGACCTGTTTCTCGCCTCCGACGGACCGCGGCTGTCGGCGGAGCGGCCGACCGTGTTCCTCGGTTGCCGCGGCGGCCTGCGCATCCATCTCGACGTCAATTTGCGCGACGGCGGGCACCATTCCGGCAATTGGGGCGGTGTGCTTGCCAATGCCGCCACCATCCTGTCGAACGCGATCGCCTCGCTGGTCAACGAGAGGGGCCAGATGCAGCTCGAGGCGCTGAAGCCGCCGCGCATCTCCAACGCCATCCGCGCTGTGCTCGCCGACGTGAAGGTCGAGCCGACCGCCGACGAGCCCGCGCTGTCGCCGAACTGGGGCGAGGAGGGGCTTTCCGCCGCCGAACGCCTTTACGCCTGGAACACGCTGGAAGTGCTGGCGATGTCATCAGGCAATATCGCAAGCCCGGCCAACGCCATTCCAGGCGAGGCGCATGCGGTGCTGCAGCTCCGCTTCGTGGTCGGCACCAGGATCGAGCAGGCCGTCGATGCCGTGCGCAAACATCTCCACGCCAATGGTTTTCCGATGGTGGAGGTGAAGGCGGCGCAGAGCTTTGCCGCCTCACGCACCGACTTCGACAGCCCATGGATCAACTGGGCGGCGGAGTCGATCCGACAGACGACCGGCAAGGCACCCGCGATCCTGCCGAATTTCGGCGGCTCGCTGCCCAACGACGTGTTCTCGGAAGGGCTGGGGCTGCCGACGATCTGGGTGCCGCATTCCTATCCCGGCTGCTCGCAGCACGCGCCGAACGAGCACATCCTGATGCCGGTGACGGAAGAAGCGCTCGCGATCATGGCGGGCCTGTTCTGGGATCTCGGCGAGAAAGGGCGAAGCGCGTAGTTGCTACGCCCCCTCGTCAAGCGCCACCAGATTGCGCTTCTTGCGCAGCGCCGGCAATAGCGGCCCGATCAGCAGCACGACGGCCAGCAAGAGACACGCCGCCGAGATCGGCCGCGTCACGAAGGTCGAGAGATCGCCCTGCGAGAGGATAAGCGATTTTCGCAGGTTGTTTTCCAGCATCGGCCCCAGCACGAAGGCCAGCACCAGCGGCGCCGGCTCGTAGCCGAGCTTGCGCATGAAATAGCCGATGATGCCGAACGCGATCATCACATAGACGTCGAACACGTTGTTGCTGGAGCAATAGACGCCGATGATGGTGAACAGGATGATCAGCGGGAACAGGATGTTGTAGGGCAATTTCAGGAGTTGCACCCACATGCCGATCATCGGCAGGTTCAGCACCAGCAGCATCAGATTGCCGATATACATGCTGGCGACGATGCCCCAGAACAGGCCCGGGTTCTGCGTGATCATCAGCGGACCGGGCTGCAGCCCGTGAATGACGAAGGCGCCGAGCAGCAGCGCCATCACCACGTTCGGTGGAATGCCGAGCGTCATCAGCGGAATGAAGGCGCCGCCCGCCGCGGCATTGTTGGCGGCCTCCGGTCCCGCCACGCCCTCGATGGCGCCGTTGCCGAACCGCTCCGGTGTCTTGGACAGCCGCTTCTCCAGCGCATACGACCCGAACGAGGCGACCACCGCGCCGCCGCCCGGCAGGATGCCGAGAAAGAATCCCATGATCGTTCCGCGCGACATCGGGCCGGCGCTGGCCTTCCAGTCCGCTCGGCTCGGCAACAGATGCGTGATCCTGGCGTTAATGATGTCGCGTTTGATGACCTGTTCGGTGTTGAGCAAGACTTCGGCGACGCCGAACAGGCCCATGACGACCGGCACCAGTCCGATGCCGTCGATCAGTTCGACCCGGCCGAAGGTCAGACGCGGCTGCGCGGTGATGCTGTCGAGCCCGATCAGGCCGAGCACGATGCCGATGCAGGCCATCAGCAGCGCTTTCGCCATCGAGCCCTGCGTCAGGAAGGTGAGCACCACGAGGCCGAGCACCATCAGGCTGAAATATTCGGCCGGACCGAAGGCGATCGCGACGCTGGCGAGCTTGGGTGCCACCAGCATCAGCGCGATCAGCGCGAAGGTGCCGGCGATGAACGAGCCGAACGCGGCGATGCCGAGTGCCGGACCGGCGCGGCCCTGTTTCGCCATCTGATGCCCGTCGATGCAGGTGACGACGGACGCGGCTTCGCCGGGAATGTTGACCAGGATCGAGGTGGTCGAGCCGCCATACATCGAGCCGTAATAGATGCCGGCCATCATGATGATGCCGGATTCCGGCGTGCCTGACAGCGTGATCGGCAACAGCAGCGACATCGCCGAGATCGGACCAATGCCGGGCAGCACACCGACCAGCGTGCCGATAAAGACGCCGATGAAACAGTAGATGAGATTGACTGGCTGAAGGGCGACGCCAAAGCCATGCGCGACGTTGATAAGCGTGTCCATGGTGCGTCAGCCGATTTCAAAGATGCCGGAAGGCAGTTGGATCAGGAGCAGGCGTTTGAGGATCCACCACATGCCGAGCGGGACCAGCACGGCGATCGGGATCGCAAGCTGCCAGCGCACCGGGTCGATCAGCCGCAACAACAGCAGCATCAGCGGGATCGACGACAGCAGGAAGCCGAGCGGATTGAGCGCAAAAGAAAACGCGGTGAGACAGGCGATGACGATCACCGGCTTGGTCCAGCGCGTGTTCTGCCAGCGCGAGCCGAAGGTCGGCCCACCCTCGGTGAGCGCCGCGATGATGATCGAGACGGCGAACAGGCACATCAGGATGCCGGTATAGAACAGGACGTAGCCCGATCCGGGATCGTTGATGGTGCCGAGCTTCAGCTTGAGCCCGGACCAGATCACGAAGCCGCCGAGCGCAAGCCCGATCAGCCCGCCCCACAGTTCGGAGTTGTTGAGGCGCAATTTGACGTTGGATTGATCGCTCATTGATACACTCTCTCAGCCGTTCCCCGAACGCTGCGCAGTGCCGTTAGCGCGTTTACGCGCGTCTTGACGCGCTATGGCGGAGCGCTGCAGAGCCGGGTCCATGTGTTTGCAGGTGTAGTGTATGCGGGTGCAGTGGGTCCCGGCTCCGCGGAGCAGCGTTGCCCGCTGCACCGCGTCCGGGACGTGGCAGGAGTTCAGTTGGTCTTCTTCGTCAAGCCGAGCTTGTCGATCACCTTGCGCTCGGATTCGGTAACTTCGACGACGAACTTCTTGTAGTCTTCCGTGTTCTTGTAGTTCGGCACCATGTCGAACTTGGCGAGCGTGGCGATCACGGCGGGATCATCAAGTGCCTTCTTGAAGGCGTCGTGCAGCTTGGCGACGATCTTCGGATCCATACCCTTCGGCCCGGCGATGCCGAACGGGGAATCATAGACCATGGGATAGCCGAGCTCCTTCAGCGTCGGCACCTCGGGGTAGTTCGGCGAACGCGCCGAGGTCCACACCATCAGAAGCCGCAACTTGCCGGCGTCGACCAGCGGCCGCCAGCCGGTCGAATCCGCCTGCAGCATGGTGTGCTGTCCGAGCACCGCGGCGTTGGTTTCCGCGCCGCCCTTGAACGGCACCTGCGTCAGCTTGATGCCGGCCATGGACGCCATCTGCTCCATGCCGATATGCAGCGACGTGCCGGCGCCCGGCGTTGCGTAGGTCACCTTGCCGGGATTTTGCTTGGCGTAGTCGATCACGTCCTGCCAGGTCTTGAATGGCGACTCGGCGCTGGTGGTGACGCCGAAGGTGTAGCCGGTGAGATGAACGATGTAGGTGAAGTCCTTGTCGGGATTCCACGAGACCTCCTGCATCAAGGGCAGGCGAAACACCGTGATCGGAATCTGCGCGATGGTGTAGCCGTCCGGCTTGCCCGCCGCCGCCATGGTGGCCGGGCCGACGGTGCCGCCGCCACCGGCCTTGTTGTCGATGGCGATCGGCTGTCCAAGCACCTTGGATGCGCTTTCGGCGATCGCCCGCATCGAGATATCGGTCGACCCGCCCGCGGGCCACGGGACGATCAGCGTGATCGGTTTGGTGGGATATTCCTGTGCGCCGGCGGTTGCTGAAATCAGCATGCCGAGGGCGGCGACGGCGATCGTCAGACGACCAAGTGGAAATACACGTCGAAACGCAAATCGAAACATATGCAACACTCCCCTGCGGCTTCCCTTGATACCGGAGCCGCTTGTTTTCTTTCCCGGGCGCGATCTTCCCTGAAATCGCCCTGGAAGAAAAGCTTGTTGGCCGCGGCGGCTCGCGCCATCCGCGCTGCAACAAGCTGGAAATGATGCATGCGACAATTGGCCTGCTGCGGCATCCCGGATTGCGGAATTTCGGTGGCGCCGCATCGTTTATGTTTTGGCCAGGATATGGCGCGGACCGGCCCGGGCGGTCGGTTCCGCTCGTTTGCAACGTTGTTACCCGTCAGGCGGCGCGGCGCAGGGCAAACGCGCTCGCCGTGGTGACCGAGCGCTTGCACTCGATCATGTCAGCCGTCAGCCGCGCGCTGCCGCATGCCAGCGTCCAGCCGAGCATGCCGTGGCCTGAATTGATGAAGAGGCCGTCGAGCGGCGACCAGCCGATGATCGGCCGGCTGTCGGGCGTCATCGGACGAAGCCCGCACCAGGGCTCGACGTCGCCTGTCGCTTCGATCCCAAGCAATTCGGCTGAAGCGCGGCGCAACACGTCCACACGTCCTGCGTCGATCGTGGTGCCGCGTTCGAGATCGGCGATGCCGGCAACCCTGATGGTAGTGCGGCCATCGCGCGCCAGCGGGGCAAACACCAGCTTGCGCTCCATATCGGTGACGCTGTGCCGAAGCACGGGCGCCCCCGTCGCCGGTGAAAGCGTGATGCTGTAGCCCTTGAGCGGATAGATCGGCAGATGGAATCCGCACGCTTTCGCAAATGCAGCCGATGCCGCGCCCATGCACAAAACGAAATGATCCGCCTGCACGTGGCCTTTGTCCGTGTCGATAGCCACCAGCCGGCCGCCGGATCGAACCGGGCCGCGAACTTCCGTACCGAGTACCCATTCGACGTTGCGTTGCCGTTTCAGTCGGGACGTGAGGCCCGCGCAAAATGCCGCGCAATCGCCGACCTGCTCCGAGGCCGTGAAAATGCCGCCCGCGAGTTCGCCGGCCTCAAGCCTGAGCGCGGGCTCGAGCGAAAGGCATTCCGCCGGCGTCAATGCCTGCTGGCCATCCTCGCCGGGATTCGCGGTGATCGCGCGCCGAGCTGCGTCGAATTCGCTCTGGCGCCGGAACATGACGAGCTTGCCGGCGGTTCGCAATCCGAATGAGAGCGTCAGGCTTTGCGTCAACCGCGTCAGTTCGCTCCGGCTCAAGGCGGCGAGCGCGAGCTGCGCTGCAATGGTCTCGCGCACAGCTGCCGGCCGGCAGGCGAAGAGGAAGCGCAGGCCCCAGGAGATCAACGCGGGATCGAGGCCGGCGCGGATGCGCATTGGCGATTCCGGCGACAGCAGCAGCGATGGCAGCTTCTTCAGGGTTGCCGGCGACGCCAGCGGCGCCACGAACGCGTAAGAGAGCTGGGCGCCATTGGCGGCGCTGGCATCTTTGGCGGTGGAAGCATGCCGGTCGACAATGACGACGTCATGTCCGGCCTCGGCAAGGCACCATGCGGTCGTCAGCCCGATGACGCCGGCGCCCAGTACACAGATTTTCATCTCTGGTCTCATCCTGATAATCGCCCGATCGAAGCCATGAGCCGATCGGGCAAAGGGTTGTCACCCACCAGGTTTAAGGCGTCCGGATGCCGCGATTGATGCCAAGTCTGCATGATGCAAAATTTGCATAACCTGTCGGCGACGTGGCAGGCTAATGAAGGCGAGGACATCGGAGGCGGATCGCGGAACAGCTGACATGGGCGGGCAAGGAATCAGGGAAATCGCCGCAGAGACGGCGGCGAGGCGGGGCGATGCAAAGCTTGCATTGGTCATGCCGCAGCCCGATCCGCTACGTTTGCCGGCATGGGGCATCACATTTCCTGTTCTCAACCAGCGCCGGTGGGCGTCCGCTTCCATGGGCTGCCCGAAGGCGGCCATCGTGGCCGTGGCGCTGCGATCGCCTGCAAAGCGGGGAGTGTGATGGAGCTTCGCTGGCTGCAGGATTTTCTGATGGTGGCCGAGACCGGCAATTTCACCCGCGCGGCTGAAAGGCGGAATACGTCGCAGGCTGCCTTCAGCCGCCGCATCAAGTCGCTGGAAGCCTGGCTCGGCTTCGACCTGATCGACCGCAGCGTCTACCCGACGCAGCTCACGCCGCAAGGCGAGCGCTTCCGTGAGCATGCCGGCGAACTGCTGCGGCAGATGCTCGACAGCCGTCTCGAGCTTGGCGGCAAGCCGCTTCACCGCAACGAGCACATCCGCATCGCGCTGCCGTTCGCGATGGCCACCGCGCGGTTGCCGCAATGGTGGCAGGCCTGGTCACAGGAGCGGCGATTGAGCTGTTCGGTGGTCGTGGGCAACATCCACGATCTCGTAACCTCGCTGGTCTCCGAGAATGTGGACCTGATGATCTGCTACCACCACGCGCAGCAACCGATCCATCTCGACCCGGATCGTTACGAGCGTGTGATCCTCGGCACAGAGTTCCTGCGACCCTATGCCAGCGAGGCGCTGGTGGCGAAGGGCGGCGCGTCGCTGCCGGGACGGGCGTCGCATCCGGTGCCGCTCTTGATGTATTCGCCCGGCGTCTACTTTGCCCGCCTGGTCGATCTCATCCTGGAGAATGCCCCGATTTTCGGCGTTCGGGTCATCGAAAGCGACATGTCGGACGTATTGTGCGGGATGGCGCTCGGCGGGCGCGGCGTGGCTTGGTTAACGGAGGGCACCGCGGCGGCTTCGGGCCGGAAACGGCTGGTCCCGATCGGTGGCGACAAATGGGCGTTGCCTTTGTCTTTAGTCGCATTCAGGGGTCGAATGCATGATGGCCAACGGGCACTAAATCTGTTTTGGTCCGAATTGTGCAGGCATAGTGCCGCGCATGCCGGAGGCGGTCTTGCCAGGACAGGCTCGAGACCGCCGGCCAAACGGCCCGGCAAGTTGCTGAGTTAGGGTGGATGAGCAATCATCTGAAACCTTTTGAGGGAGAAGTTACGTGAAACACCGTCAGATTATCGGCTGTCTGCTCGCGGGTGCGCTGTGCGCCACTCCGGCAATGGCCCAGGAACTCACCGGGACGCTGAAGAACATCAAGGACACCGGCGCTATCACGCTCGGCTTCCGCGACTCGTCGATTCCGTTTTCCTATCTCGACGACAACCAAAAGCCGGTCGGCTACGCGATGGACATCTGCTACAAGATCGTCGATGCCGTGAAGAAGGAGCTCAAGCTCGACAAGCTCGAGGTCAAGCTCAACCCGGTGACGTCGTCGACCCGTATTCCGCTGCTCGCCAACGGCACCATCGATCTCGAATGCGGCTCGACCACCAACAACGCCGAGCGTCAGAAGCAGATTTCCTACACCAACACCCACTTCCTGACCGCCAGCCGCTACGTCACCAAGAAGGCGAGCAAGATTAACGCGATCGACGACCTCAAGGGCAAGTCGGTGGTCTCCACCGCCGGCACCACCAACATCAAGCAGCTTACCGAGGCCAACGCAGCACGCGGCCTCAACATCAACATCATCCCGGCCAAGGATCACGCCGAGGCGTTCCTGATGGTCGAGACCGACCGCGCGGTGGCCTTCGTGATGGACGACATCCTGCTGGCGAGCCTGGTTGCCGGCTCGAAAGCACCGGATGATTACGCGATCTCCAAGGATGCGTTCTCCAAGCCGGAGCCCTACGGCATCATGCTGCGCAAGGATGATCCGGCGTTCAAGAAGGTGGTCGATGCGGCGACCTCGGCCCTCTATACCGGCGGCGAGGCGCAGAAGATCTACGACAAGTGGTTCACGCAGAAGATCCCGCCGAAGGGGCTGAACCTCAACACGCCGATCAGCGCTGAACTCAAGAACGAATTCGCCAAGCCGTCGGACTCGCCGGATCCGGATTCGTATAAGTAAGAAGCAATCCTCATGGGGCGAGGCGGCGCGTTAGCGCCGTCTCGAACCGGGATGCCACAGTTGAGCTTCTAATCAGAAAAGTCCGGCCATTTTGCAGTGACGAATGGCCGGACTTTTGCATAAGCGTTAGCGACCAAGGGCTTTGTCGGCGTTTTCCGTAGGGTGCTTCGTGAACTACAATTGGAACTGGCACATCTTCTTCGAGCCGAACCCGACCGGGGCGGGCACCTATCTCGACCTGCTGGTGTCGGGGCTGTGGCTGACCATCAAGACGGCGCTGCTCGCCTGGATCATCGCACTGATCTTCGGCACCATCGTCGGCATCCTGCGTTCGTTGCCGTCGAAGACCGCGTCCTGGATCGGCTTTTGCTACGTCGAATTCTTCCGCAACATGCCGCTCTTGGTGCAGCTGTTCCTCTGGTTTTTCGTGCTGCCGGAACTGTTGCCGCGCACCGCGGGGCTTTGGTTGAAGCAGCTTCCCAACGCGCCGTTCTGGACCGCGGCGATCGGGGTCGGTCTGTTCATGTCGGCGCGCGTCGCCGTGCAGCTTGCGGCCGGCATCGCCTCATTGCCGCGCGGGCAGAAGCAGGCCGCGACCGCGCTTGGGCTGACGACCACGCAGGGCTACCGCTACGTGCTATTGCCGATGGCGTTTCGCATCATCATGCCGCCGCTCACCTCCGAATTTCTCAACACCGTCAAGAACACCTCCGTCGCCATCACCATCGGCCTGATTGAGCTGACCGGCCAGGCGCGGGCGATGCAGGAGTTTTCGTTCCAGGTGTTCGAGGCCTTCACCGCCGCGACCATCATGTATCTCGCGATCAACATCATCGTCGTCACCGGCATGCGCTTCCTCGAACGCAGCCTGGCGATCCCCGGCTACATCACGGGGAAATGACGATGTTCGGCAATCTCGATTTCGACGTCATCCGCCGCTCGCTGCCCTATCTCTTCCTCGACGGCATGAGCTTTACGTTGATGCTGACCGGGCTGTCGGCGCTGGGCGGGCTGATCTTCGGCACGCTGATCGCGCTGATGCGGCTGTCCAGCTACAAGGTGCTCGGCCGCATCGCCGGGCTCTATGTCGACTTCATGCGCTCGCTGCCGCTGGTGCTCGTCATCTTCTGGTTCTATTTCCTGGTCCCCTATATCGGCCAGTGGCTGACCGGTGCGTCGCGCCCGATTCGCGTCGGCGCGTTCACCTCCTCGCTCGTCACCTTCATCATGTTCGAGGCGGCCTATTTCTCCGAGATCATGCGCGCCGGCATCCAGTCGATTTCCAGGGGCCAGCCGGCGGCGGCAAGCGCGCTCGGGCTCACCTATAGCCAGAGCATGCGCTACGTGGTGCTGCCGCAGGCGTTCCGCAACATGTTGCCGGTACTGCTCACGCAGACCATCGTGCTGTTCCAGGACACCTCACTGGTCTACGTGCTGTCGATCCCGGATTTCCTCGGCGCCGCCAGCAAGGTGGCGCAGCGTGACGGGCGGCTGGTCGAGATGTACCTGTTCGCGGCCGCGGTCTATTTCGCGATCTCCTGTGTCGCGTCCTGGGGCGTCAGGCGCCTGCAGGCACGCATTGCCATTGTTCGGTGATATCAAAATGATCGAAATCAGCCACGTCAATAAATGGTACGGACCGACTTTCCAGGTGCTGAAGGATTGCACCACCAGCGTCGCCAAGGGCGAGGTGGTGGTGGTCTGCGGCCCGTCGGGTTCGGGAAAGTCGACGCTGATCAAATGCGTCAATGCGCTGGAGCCGTTCCAGGAAGGCCAGATCGTCCTCGACGGCGTCAAGGTCAACGATCCCAAGACCGACCTGCCAAAACTGCGCGCCCGTGTCGGGATGGTGTTCCAGCATTTCGAGCTGTTTCCACATCTGCGCATCATCGACAATCTGTGCCTGGCGCAAGAGAAGGTGCTGGGCCGGTCGCATGACGAAGCCGTCGCCAAGGGCGACAAGCTGCTCGAGCGCGTCGGGTTGAAGGCGCATGCGAACAAATATCCGGCCGAACTCTCCGGCGGCCAGCAGCAGCGCGTCGCCATCGCACGCGCGCTCGTCAGCCAGCCCACCGTCGTCTTCGCCGACGAGCCGACCGGCAACCTCGACTCGGCGACGAGCGGCGAGATCCTCGAGCTCATGCGCGACTCGGTGGACGAGCTCGGCCAGACGACCGTGATGGTCACGCACGACGCCCGCGCCGCGGCGATCGCCGATCGCATCCTGTTCCTGGACGACGGCCTGATCGTGCGCGACATGCCTCGCTCCGAGCCGCACGACGTGCTCGAGGCGATGGAGTCGCTCGCCGCTCGGTGATCCGCTTCGCGCTGAAGAGCCTGGCGGGGCGCAAGCTCCGCACCTCGCTGACGGCGCTCGCGATCGTGCTCGGCGTCGCGATGATGAGCGGCGCCTACGTCCTCACGGACACGATCGACAAGGCGTTCGACACGATCTTCGTCGAGTCGTACGCCGGCACGGACGCCGTGGTGACCGGGAAGGACGCCGGTTTCAGCTTCGAGGGCGAGTCGGCCGAGACGCCTCCGATCCCGGAGGAGACACTCGCACGCGTGCGCGGGGTCGACGGCGTCGAGGTGGCAGCCGGGTCGGTCACGGACTTCCAGACGAAGCTACTGCGGCCGGACGGCGATGCGATCGACACGGGCGGGGCGCCGTCGTTTGCGTTCGGGATCGAGACGGCGCCCGAGTACGACCGGTTCAACCCGCTCAACCTCGTCGAGGGGCGCTGGCCCCACGGCGGCGGCGAGGTCGCCGTCGACGAGGGCGTCGCCGACGACGAGGGCCTCGAGGTGGGAGACCGGATCGGCGTCGCGGCCCTCGGGCCGGCGCAGCAGTTCCGGATCGTCGGCATCGCGAAGTACGGCGATCTGAGCTCGCTCGGGGGCGCGACCTTCGCGATCTTCGACGTCCCGACGGCGCAGAAGCTGCTCGACAAGGAAGGGCAGCTCGACGCGATTCAGGCCGCCGCCGACGGCGTCACGCCCGA
>Ga0081455_10004819_pt1 | contig 14992 bp, 17 predicted proteins | sample TabmetS3T2R1_FD_70207 | JGI IMG/M metagenome (GOLD analysis project Ga0081455, IMG submission 70207) | Tabebuia heterophylla rhizosphere microbial communities from the University of Puerto Rico - S3T2R1 | ecosystem: Host-associated > Plants > Roots > Rhizosphere ... | reverse complement strand
CAGCCGTCGCCTTGATCATTACTGGATAGCCGATTTTCTTTGCGATCTTGATCGCGTCGTTCTCGGTTTCGACAATTCCATCGCTTCCCGGAGTGACGGGTACTCCGGCCTTTCGCGCCGCGGCGCGCGCTGCGTTCTTATCGCCCATCGCCTGCATGGCCTGTGAAGAAGGCCCGATGAACTTGATATTGCAACTTTCGCAAACTTCCGCGAAATGGGGGTTCTCCGCGAGAAAACCATAGCCGGGATGAATCGCATCAACGTCGCCAATTTCAGCGGCGCTCATGATCCGATCAATTTTAAGGTAGCTTTCGGTGCTGGGCGCTGCGCCTATGCAAATGGATTCGTCCGCAAGCTGCACATGCAATGAGTCGACATCCGCTTCGGAATAGATCGCGAGAGTCCGGATGCCGAGCTCCTTGCAGGCGCGAATCACGCGCAGCGCGATCTCACCGCGATTGGCAACCAAGACTTTCTCGAACATAAGGCGCGCGATTACGGCGCTCCCGGCGGTTGCGCCCTACCATATTCGTCCTAACGGACTCTAAAAAGCACCTGACCGAACTGCACCGGCTTGCCGTTTTCAGCCAAGACTTCGGCGATGACACCGCTCGTTTCTGCTTTGATTTCATTCATCACTTTCATCGCCTCAATAATGCACACCACGGTTTCCTCCGTAACGGTCTTTCCAACATCAACAAAGGGCGAGGCATCCGGCGATCCAGCGCGATAGAACGTGCCTACCATGGGGGAGAGAATTTCCCTCAGGGGAACAGTTTCGTTCGGCTTGGGCGAACCAGCTCCAGGTTCAGGAAGCGTTTCGGCCGTTTTTGGCGGAGCCGCCGCCAGAAGGGGCGCAATTGCGGCCGCCTGTCCCGAAGGACCTCGTTGAATCTTTAAGCGGAACCCTTCCTTTTCGATCTCAAAGACCGAAAGATCGTTCTTCTTCATCAAATCGATGATCGTCTTGATTTCTTTGATGTCTTTGGGTTCCACCACGTGCTCCTGTCAAAAGTTGAAGACGCTAGGTAAAGCAGTTTTAGGAATGAGGTCAAGGCAATCGTGGCTATTGTTGCCAAGAAATGACTGGATCGCCGCCGTCACTTGATTTCAAAATCATGGATGAAACTGACGATTACGCCGTAGTCGATAAACCGCCGTTTCTCTTGATTCATCCCACGAAACCGGATGGCACGCGAACTTTGTGGCAGGAATTACGCGGTCTGTTCGCGTTCGAGATTGCTGCCGGCGGCCAGGTATCCATTGTGAACCGGCTGGATCGTGAAACCAGTGGCCTGGTTCTGGTGGCGAAAAAAGCCGACGTCGCGCGCCGGTTTGGACTACTCATGCAACGACAGGGATTAAAAAAGGAGTATCTGGCCATTGTCTGGGGTTGGCCCGAGTGGGAAAAAACATTCGTTGATGCGCCCCTGGACAGACAAGGCAAGCATCAACACTCTGCGATCTGGTTAAAACAAACGATTCATCCATCTGGTGCACCGGCGCAGACTGAGTTCAAGGTTGAGAAGCGTTTTGTCCGATCGCCTGGTGGGGCGCGACCGCCGGGCGCGCCGCACAGGGACGCGCGAGACGCCGACAAGTTTAGCTTGATCCGTGCAATTCCGCGCACAGGACGCACGCATCAAATTCGGGTGCATCTCGCTTCAATTGGTCATCCTATCGTAGGCGACAAGATTTACGGACCTGACGAGCAACTTTACCTACGTTTTATCCAGAACGGTTGGACCGCTGAACTCGAACGCCACCTACTCCTGCCGCGACATGCTTTGCACTCGGCGAGATTGGCCATCGAAGGTGAGTATGACTGGACCAGCCTATTGCCTCCCGCCCTGGCAGAATTTATCGGGTAGGGACGCCGCGCCTGTCCGGATCAATTGCAATCCGATCCAAGCCTCCTTATCGTAGGCGCGCCAAATGAAACCGCTTCGCGCCTTGGCAGCCTGTGCGATTCTCCTTGTTTACTCGCAAGCCTTCGGCGGGACGGAACCGTCACCCGCCGCTGCGGCAACTGAAGAACTGAACCCGCAGCGATTCGAATTCGCGCTCGAATCCGGGTATTTGTTTGGTGCGATCAATCCGCCACAGGATTACCAGGTCGGCGCGGAATTCCTAACTGCCCGTGTTCGGTGGGGTGTTGTGCAGCGTGACATCTGGCTGCGCGGCTACAACCAATTTTATATTAGCGCGATTGCTGAACCGATTTTTCGCGGAATCGAGAACCATTATTTCGGACTTAATCTGGGAATGCGTTATAACTTTGTCCGGTCGGGCAGCCGGTTCGTTCCCTACTTTTCAGGAGGGCTTGGTTTGGGATGGATCGATAGTCACCCGGAAGTTCCTGGCGGCCAGGGTCAGGATTTTACGTTCAACATCTTGTCGGCCGCTGGGATTTCCTATCTCGTGGACGATCACTGGAAAATAAGCGTGGGAGTACTTTATCAGCATCTCTCGAATGGCGGGCAAACCGATCCCAATCCCAGCTTGAACCTTTTCGGTCCGCAAGTGGGCGTGAGCTATTCGTTCTAGCGCGCTGTTGTGCTACTGAGCGAAGCAAAGAATTTTAAAAATGAACGCGCCTATCGAAAACGTCCTGGTGATCAGGCGCAGCCTGTTCGATGAACTCGGCAGTTTTCAGGGATTACATTTTGAGCCTGAAAAATATTTGAAGGCAATCTTATCGCGCGGAAACAATTTCTTCATTCCGCGCCCTGAAGCGGAGAACGACCCGGCCTACAAACAAATCATTCCTTACGCATTGATCGCCTTTGGAAACACGGTGCTTCACTACGTGCGCGGAAAAAAAGCGGGCGAACAGCGATTGGTGGCAAAGGGTTCGATCGGCATTGGCGGTCACATGAACGAAACCGACGAATCGCTCTTTGCTTTGGATGAGGATGCCTACCGCGCAGGTGTCGAGCGTGAAGTGAACGAGGAAATCAAGATCGAGACACCGTTTGAAGATCGGATCGTTGCCCTTTTGAATGACGATTCGACCGAAGTCGGACGCGTCCATTTGGGGATTGTGCACGTCTTCAAATTGACAGCGCCCAACGTGCAAAAACGTGAGGCCATGATCACAGGCCTTACATTTCTGACGAGGGAAGAGTTGACGGCCCGCCGCGAATCGTTGGAAAACTGGTCGCAAATCTGTCTCGATTCGCTGGAGACTCTGCTGAGCTAAGAACGCTCGTGCTCGTTAGGCGGTGTGCGACGCAAAGCTATCGCTGCATCTCCGCCGCGAAATTTAGCTCGTCAATTTGCCAACGACCGACTGGATGCGAAACAGCAACATTAATGTCAGCTCCCCTGGTCGGATAATTAATGTGCGCATGAAAAACGCCGTTTGGCTCAAAAAAGTGTGATTGAAACACAATCTCACCCTCAATGTTTGGCGGAGATAGCGGGGTCCCGAGCTTGGCCAGCTGAGTCATCAGATCCTGTTGCGCTGACGGCGGGTATTGCAGGCGCATCGAGGGACTCAAATGATCGCCAAAAAATTTTACATTCCGTTGCACGACGAGCTCCTGGATCACTTGTCTCCCGAATTGGTTCCCTTCCCGCGCCATTTGCCGTTTATTGGAATCCAACCACCAATATCCAATGCCGAGTAGAACCAGTACTATAATTACAATGATCAGAATTTGGCCTGACGTTTTCGATCGTAACTTTATTTTCATTTTGTTTAAGATTATCTGCTAATAGCCAAAACCCAGGCCTTTAACCACCTGGCCATTGTTTATCAACGCGCCGTGGCTTTGCATCCCCGTGTAAGCCCCGAAACGGTTTCGGGCGTTCACCTTGAAATTGACCAGATAGCCAAAAAGTGGTTTGTCTGGTGTTCCCAAATTGCTGGGCTTGGGATCGCCACTCCACTCAATGCGGGCGCTTCCGGAGTCGATTAATTGTGTATCGAGCCATCTCATTACGATCTCCTTGTAGTTCGAGGGATACGGTCCGTAGCGTTCGGTGTCGGCAGGTTGCGATTCCGCGAATAAATTACCGAGGATGCACGTTCCCATAAAAAACACGCCGGTCAGCAACACAAGCTTTTTCACGTTTGCATCTTCTAATGAGCAACGCCGGTAGTCCAGCTTATTGAGGCGTTGCCGATTTGATCGCACCGATTGCCCGCATCCCAAAGACCTCTCCTGAGAGGAATGATCGCCACGTGGTGGTCAGGACCACGCTGGCACTGCTTCTTTCACGACTCTGCTTTATGGTGTGAGCACATGACGTCCCAGTCTTCGATCTTAATGCTGCTCATCGTCGCCTCGACAATGATTTTGGTGCCTCTTTCCGCTCAAGACGGATTGGCACAAATTTCGCCGCCAACCACTGAGCATGTGAAATCGTTTGATCCAGCAGCGGCGAGCCAGAAGTGGCTGGATAGTGTCCCACGGAATCAACGAGAAAAATCCGATGCCTATTTTGAAGGCGGTTATTGGCTGATTCTCTGGAACTTTCTCCTCGCGGCCACAATTTCGATCGTTCTTTTGGCCTCACGATTTTCAGCCCGCCTGCGCGATCTTTCCGAACGCATCACGAAGGTCAAGAGTTTCCAGGTCGCGTGCTATGCGGTCGCGTATTTGCTTATCGTTTACGTACTGAGTTTTCCACTCAACCTGTATGAAAACTTTTTTCGCGAACATCAATACGGCTTGGCGACCCAGAGTTTCGCCCCGTGGTTCTCGGAACAATTACTCGGCTTCGCGCTAGCTTTAGTCGGCGGCACCTTCCTGCTGGTAGTCCTCTACGCCGTGTTTCGGCGCGCACCGCGTACATGGTGGATTTGGGGAACTATTGTGATGATCGTTTTCTCGGGAATCCTCTTCCTGATCGCGCCGGTTTACATCGAACCGCTCTTTAACACCTACAAACCGATAACCGATCCAAGGATTCGAGATCCCATTCTTGCGATGGCTCGAGCGAATCAAATTCCTGTGAAACAAGTTTTCGAAGTGGATGCGTCGCGGCAAACCACGCGTGTGAGCGCGAACGTCTCAGGGTTACTCGGTACAACCCGCGTTGCGCTCAACGACAATCTGCTCAAGCAATGCACCCTTCCCGAAATCCGCGCTGTCATGGCGCACGAGATGGGACATTACGTTCTCAATCATGGCGCGAAGCTGCTCACCTACCTTGGAATTCTTGTCCTCATTGGATTCGCGCTTACTCGAATCCTTTTCGACACCGCAGTAAAACAATGGGGCGAAAATTGGGGGGTGCATGGAATCAGCGACCCTGCGGGCCTTCCATTGCTTGCTCTGATTTTCAGTACGCTACTCTTTTTTGCCACCCCAATTCTTAACACCGTGGTACGCACTACAGAACGAGAAGCAGATGCTTTTGGGATCAATGCCTCACGTGAGCCAGACGGCATGGCAAAAGTGGCGCTGAAACTGGGCGTCTACCGCAAACTCAATCCCACGCCGCTGGAGGAACTTGTTTTTTTCGATCACCCAAGCGGTCGCGCCCGCATCCGCATGGCGATGGATTGGAAAGCGGCGAATTTGCCGGCGATGGAACAATCAATAACTCAGTAAACTCTCGCTAGCTCCGATGAATCTCTCGTGAAGATTCACAAGCCGCGCCAACTATCTTTTCACGGAGCTGCTTCATTGCGGAATAGTGGGCGCCTTCTAACTTATGAGTCTTAAGCATCTTTTCCTCGGCCAGGCGTTCAATCGTCTCGCAGAAAACGTTTATCGCTTCTGCGTGCGCCCGCAATTTCATGGCAATGGCGTCCAAGGAACTCTCGGTTGCACGGAGTTCAGGACCACTTTGTTCAACTGGATGTCGTGATGGCGCAGCGGCTGTAAAAGCGAACTCGTGCTTTCGAATCAGCATCAAGTTGCGAAAGTAAATGAGTGAGTTTGGCAGATACGCGAGAATCCCAACCGGATCGCGCCTGAAAATGAAGTAGATGCACATGAGTACGCTTCCGGCAATGCTCCAGTACCAGAACGAGACTGGAATGATGCTTTTTCCTTCCCGCTCTGAGGCGAGCCATTGAACGAGGAAACGCATCGAAAAAAGAGCGTTCCCGACGAAACCGAGGACCATGAGGTAGCTCCAGTCCAAGCCGAAGAAGCGGTATTCTTTTCCAATCCAGGTAATGGCAATAAGTGCAAGTGTGCTCATAAGCATATTCCTTCAACGCATGAAGATACTGAAAGGACAACGTTAGGACCGCGCTTTTATTTGTGCGATTAAAGTGTCCGCGATTGCCGCGGGAGTCTGTGCCACCGCGATGCCCGCTGCCTTAAGCGCTTCGATTTTGCCTGCTGCAGTTCCTTTGCCGCCGGAAACAATCGCACCGGCATGACCCATGCGTCGGCCCGGCGGAGCTGTCATCCCGGCGATAAAAGCGGTAATCGGTTTTTTACAATGTTTTTTGATCCACTGGGCCGCTTCTTCTTCGGCGGCGCCTCCGATTTCGCCAATCAAGATCATTGCATCGGTGCCCGGGTCGTCGTTGAACAATTTCACGCAATCAAGATGAGACAGACCGCCAATTGGATCACCGCCGATCCCAATGCAAGTCGATTGGCCGTAACCGCGTGAAGTGAGTTGCCAAACCGCCTCATAAGTGAGTGTGCCGGAGCGCGAGATCACGCCGATCTTGCCGGGTTTATGGATGTACCCCGGCATGATGCCAATCTTGCACTGACCAGGCGTGATGATTCCCGGGCAATTCGGTCCGATGAGTCGCGATTTTTTTCCACACATCAGCGCCTTTGCTCGCATCATGTCGGTCACTGGAATTCCCTCTGTGATGCAAACGACGAGCTCTACTTCGGCATCCACAGCTTCAAGAATCGAATCGGCAGCAGCCGGTGCAGGCACAAAAACCATCGACGCGTTACAGTCAGTCTCTCGCCGCGCTTCCCACACTGTGTCGAACACGGGTACCTTGCCATCGAACATCTGTCCGCCCTTACCGGGAGTTACACCTGCAACGACGTTCGTGCCGTAATCCATGCACTGTCGTGTGTGAAATGCGCCGGCGCTGCCTGTAATTCCCTGCACCACCAGGCGCGTATTTTTATCAACCAAAACAGACATGATTCGAATGACTACAGATGAACGATCAAGCTGGAAATGACGACGAAGTCCGAAGGAACGAAGACGATTCCAAATATCGTCTTTCTTACTCGAGCGTTCTGGTTTTCCAACACATTCGAAATTCGTGCTTCGTCACTGCTGTTTGCGTTTGTGAATGACCAGCTTGTTTCCATCTGGATCACGAAATTGGGCCATCCAACACACTGGGGTTTCAAGCTTGTCCATATCGAAAGTGACTCCGCGTCCTTTAAGTTTATCGATCGCTGCATCGATATCTTCTACCTCAAACGCGACGGTCGTACCATCGCGGGACGGTTTCCACGCGGGATGGCAACCAACACCGATCGTGGTTGGGCCAAGATCGTATTCGACCCATGCGCCGTCCATTTGAGTTCGTGTAGGCTTCAGTTCGAGCGTTTCCTGATAAAATTTCCGTGCGCGTTCCTTGTCTGAAACAGCGACAGCGACAAATGCGACTTCTTTGATCATAACTTTACGCGTCCTTTCTTTTGTGGATGATTATCTTATTACCGTCCGGGTCCTGCACGACGGCCATACGGCACACCGGACTCTCGATTCCCTCTGCGGCAAAGTGTGCCTTTGCCTGTTTGAGGCTGTTGATGGCATTCTCGAAGTCTTCAACTTCAATGGCGACGCTGGTGCCATCTTCGGATGGTTTCCATTGATCGCCCACACTGCCGATAGCCAGCGTGTCGGAGCCTATTTCATATTCAATCCAGACTCCTTCGCCAAATTCATTCGAGACTTTGAGTCCCAGCACGCCCTCGTAAAACGCGCGTGCGCGCTTCATGTCCGTTACCGGGATTCCAGTGAATGCAATCTTCTTCGCCTTCATTTTTTTCCTGCTGCCGCTTTTACGGCCTTTTGCGCGGCATCGGCCAAATCATCGGCTGCGATGACGGCCAACCCCGAATCCGCGATCAATTTTTTTCCTGCTTCGACATTTGTTCCTTCGAGTCGAACGACTAGCGGCGTCGATAACTTTACTGTCTTTGCTGCGTTGATAATTCCCTGTGCAATGACGTCGCATTTCATAATGCCGCCAAAAATGTTAACCAGGATCGCTTTTACGTTCTTGTCGGCGATCAAAACCTTGAACGCTTCGGTTACCTGCTCTTCCGTAGCGCCACCGCCCACATCGAGAAAGTTGGCTGGCTCGCCGCCATAGAACTTGATGATATCCATCGTGGCCATGGCCAAACCGGCTCCGTTTACCAGGCAAGCGATGTTTCCGTCGAGACCGATATAATTAAGGCCATGCCTGGAGGCTTCGACTTCGCGCGGGTCTTCCTCGGCGATATCTCGGAGCGCTGCGATTTCTGGATGACGGTAAAGCGCGTTATCGTCGAAGTTAAACTTCGCATCGAGCGCGAGTACGTCCCCCTTCGCTGTCACAACGAGTGGATTCACTTCCACCATTGAACAATCGAAGGCAATGAATGTGCGGTAAAGTCCTTCAAATAGTTTCGAAGCATTCTTTAACTGCGACGATTCGAACCCGAGTTGCTTCGCCAGTTTACGAGTTTGAAATGGCTGTAACCCCGCCAAAGGATCGATTGCTTCGCGAATGATTTTCTCGGGCGATCTCGCTGCGACGGCTTCGATTTCAACACCGCCTTCGATGCTGGCGACAATTACCGGTGCAGCAGTCGCTCTATCGAGCAGGACGGCAAAATAAATTTCGCGCGCAATATCAGCCGATTCGGCAACGAGCACCTTGTTTACCTGACGACCGTCCGGCCCGGTCTGGTGGGTAACCAGGACCTGACCAAGCATCTTTGCCGCGACATCGCGTACTTCCGCCGGCGTTTTGCGAACATGGACTCCCCCTTTAAATCCATTCGTAAATGCCCCCTTCCCGCGTCCGCCAGCGTGAATCTGCGCTTTAACGACGACTTCCACGTCGCCAAGTTCACGCGCGATTTGTTCCGCCTGGTCAAGAGTCGAAGCGACCCGTCCCCGCGTAGTCGCTACATCGAATTTTTGCAGAAGTTCTTTGGCCTGGTATTCGTGAATATTCATCGGTAAGCAGCGGCGGTCTTTCGTTCGCCATCGATTTCGGGAAAAGCAATTAGCCTGCCGCGCGCAGATCAGCAACGGTTTTCTGATAATGTGCTTGCCTTGCCCGAACTGAGCCTCCTACCCTCGCATTCATGAACAACCTCACCAGAATCAACACTTTAGCTTGTACCCTAATCGCCTTAGCTTTACTCTCGCTCCAAGCCGACACCGCGCCGCAGGAAAAAGCATTTGTCGACAAATACAAAACTGCGTTTGAAGGAAAAGACACCGCTACGCTGGAATCGTTTCTCTATACTCAAGGCGCCGATCCAGCGATATTGGGTTTCTACAAAATGATGCAGTCCGGAGAAGCCGGAGAGAAAATATCCAACATTGAGCTCGTCGATCTTACGCCGGATGACGCGAAAAAGGCGGCGACGCCAATGGATTCGCCGACCGGAGGCAAAGTTTGCCTCACACTTAAACCAACCAAAAAACTGATCATCAAGGTTGAAAAGAAAGATGCCAACGGCAGCTCAACCAGTACAAGCGAGAACTTCATCGCTGAGAAGGACGGCAAGTTTGTTATCCCTGTGCCGGGACCATGTAAGTAGGAACCGGCCATAGTCATAAGACCGTCAATGTTGTAGCCACGGCGGCTGTGCCGTGCCTTTCTAACCCGTCAGGGCCTGCACGACATTATTTCCGTTCTTCTCCAAAAAGCGTTCCGACTGTGCGTTGCGTCGTCGGCGGCTCGAGTGAATTAACAAAATCTCGAAACCGCTCGGAGAACACATCGGGACGAAGCTTCCAATACTCAGCCATTCCAGGCGCGGCGACATAATGGCGGAGAAGTCCATGCCACCCTTCCCAGAGCTGTTTATCCATCAACCCGTAAACATAATGAAAGTGAATTGTCTCGAACGCTTTCAAGAATTGGTAGGCAGCATGGAAAAAGCGCGCCCGCTCTTCAACAGAAAGCGCGCCGATATCCTCCAGACCAATCCGCCAGATCCGCTCCACTTCCGCGTTCTGCATGAAAGGTTTAGTCACATCGCGCAGGGCGGTTGCCGCGGCGTCTTGCGTAGCGAGCTTCGCGACACGGGTGCCTCGATGGACTTGCAGCGCCAAGTACAATACTGACAAAACGACAGCAATTGAGCCGACTAATTGCGAAATGGCGCTGATCGCGTCCCAATTCATTGCTGTGTTGTAGCACAGTCGCGCATTTAGCGTCGTAATGAAAGCCAAGGAGAACCGAGCAGCTCTTATCGAACCGTTCCGTCTTACTGAGCTTTAACAAACGTGTGCAAAACAGCGAGCCATTTGCCACCTCGTTTGTTCCACACACTGGCCGCGTAATAGGTCCCGGATGTGTCACGGCCACTTGACGTAGATTGGGTAGTGACTTTGTAGGTAGCTATCGCCACTTTGGGACTGAGAAGTCTAACTTTCATATCGGCGAACGAGTAGTTGCTTAGATCGGTTTTCTGCATGTCTTCAACTTCAGCGTCCGCATCTTTGACACCTTCCGCGTCGACGGCAGTAAACTCGGGCGCCAGATACTTCTGAAACGCTTCGGTCTGCTTGTTCTTGAACGCTTCGGTAATTGCCTTTTCCAATTTCTCAATTGCCGCCTCTTTAGTTGCCGATCTGATCGTCTTGAACGGAGATAAGGTTGGAGTCGGACTTGGGCTCGGACTTTCCTGTTGAGCAAAGGAAATTGAAGCAGCTACAGCCAGGCTGAAACAACAAAGAATAAATTGTCTTTTCATACGTGGATTCTTAGGACACTCAACTAGCGTGGTCGAATCTTTTTTAGGATTTTGGTTCGTATTTCGCCGCTGCTTCTACACGCCGGGAGGCGGCGGTTCGGATGGCAGAGTCGGCGTAGATGGGATCGAAGGCGGCGCAGGCAACGCATTTGACAGAATCGGCACAAACTCCGACGGCATAACACTCGTCCACACATCGTAATCCGGTCCGAACTGGCGAAGGAACCCGAGTGTAAATGACCGCAAGCAGACAAATACCGGCAATAGTATGACCGTTCCAATGTATGGAAGCGCGGCCAGGCAGCAGGTCGCACACGTTACAATTGCGCCGATCATCAGTGCAGCCAACAGCAAAACCAACCCAAACAAGCAAAATAAAAGGAAAGAACCCGCATGATGCATTATCAGAAGAGTGACATCGCGAAACGCCTGTACTGCTCCGCATCGCTTCCGGTACATCACCGGCACCATGAAATAAGTGGCGATACTAACAAAAATGACGATTAACGACCAAAGAACGAAAAGGAAAACGATCAATCCAATGAACGCTGTTGATCCGGTTTCCCACGCGCTTTGTTTCAACCAGCCCAGACCAAAGGCACTTGCGAGGATTAACCCTGCCAACAGCATTACGGCAAACATGATTGCCAGCAGAAATAAAAAGTAACTGTTCCCTTCTTTTCGGTACTCACGCCATGGTTCAGCGATTGCTGCCCGATTTCGGACGATACAATCTGTAAAAATAAAATTGCCGCGCGCTTTCAACCACGTCAGCACGATTACAAATGCCAAGAAAAGCAGCCCAAGCACGACCACAGCTACTACCAGCCACGGTTTCCATTGCTCCAAGTGAACGGGAATGATGCCCTGAGTCGACCGGTGTGATTCAAAATTGCCGAACGGCGATGGAAAATTGAGACCAACACCTGCAAGGTGCCCGGACAGGAACGCCGCGAACCCAATTACGAACCATTTTTTCAAATCAAATGGTTGAAAAAGAATCTTGTTCGTCAGCTCGAACGCTTGGCCAAAAGGTTTGAAGATTTCGATCTTGGGCCTGTCGTCGTTCATGCGCGCATTCTGAAACGGTTGGGGCGATCTAATCAAGCCTCGTGCACGGTTGTTTCATGATCGAGTCGCGCCATGTTACGACAATGTCACGCCGAAAACGCCGCTACCCGATTGGCGCCGAACTTATGGGACCTGATCAGGCTCACTTTCGCGTTTGGGCGCCGAAAGCGCAGCGTGTTGACGTGGTTCTGCAAAAAAATGCAGCCAAAGACTCGAAGCAGATAATTCACGCGCTGGCACCGGAAAAGGGCGGATATTTTTCAGGGTCTGCTAATGTTGGCGCCGGCGCCTGCTATCGGTTTGGCATAAACGGCCGGTTTTATCCCGATCCCGCATCACGCTTTCAACCCGATGGGCCACATGGTCTTTCCTGCGTTGTCGATCCGGCAGGGTTTCGGTGGACTGATTCGCACTGGCCGGGCATTACCCTGAAAGGTCAAATCATTTACGAAATGCATGTCGGCACGTTTACCAGGGAAGGAACGTGGCGCGCTGCGGCGCAGCAACTGGAAGAGCTGGCCCGTATCGGAATCACTGTGATTGAGATGATGCCGGTCGCGGATTTCCCGGGCAGATTTGGCTGGGGGTACGACGGCGTCGACCTCTTCGCTCCTTCTCATCTGTACGGTGTTCCGGACGATTTACGTAGCTTCATCGATCGTTCGCACTCGTTAGGTCTTGGGGTCATTCTTGACGTGGTCTTTAACCATTTCGGTCCGGAGGGAAATTATCTGGGTGCCTTTTCGGACGATTATCTGACCCGCGGAAACGGGAATGAATGGGGCGACGCTATCAATTTCGATGGGCCGGATTCAGCACCGGTCCGCGAGTTTTTTATCACCAACGGACGGTACTGGATCGAGGAATTTCATTTCGATGGCTTTCGCTTCGATGCGTTGCATGCCGTCCGGGATGAATCCAGCGAGTATGTCATCGGTGCCGTCGGCCGTGCGGCACGCAAGGCAGCCGGTAAACGTTCAATTATTCTGATTGCCGAGAACGATCGGCAGGAAGCCAAGATGGTGCGACCAGGTAGAAAAGGCGGTGACGATTTGGACGGCATGTGGAACGACGATTTTCACCACAGTGCCGTGGTTGCATTAACCAGTCGCAAGGAGGCCTACTTCGATGACTACCGTGGCACGCCGCAGGACTTTATTTCTGCTGCGAAATACGGTTTTCTCTACCAGGGGCAGGCGCTCTCATGGCAAAAAGCATTGCGGGGATCTCCCACGTTCGGCATTTCCCCGAAGGCTTTCGTTTGCTTCATCGAAAACCACGATCAAATCGCCAATACAGGTTCTGGTGAACGAGTTCGTTTTCAAACATCACCCGGGCGTTATCGCGCGATGACTGCTCTCCTTTTGCTTGGGCCGTGGACGCCACTCCTGTTTCAAGGAGAAGAATTCGGCGCGTCGAGCCCGTTCATGTTCTTTGCTGACATGAGTGATGCCTCTATTAATGATGCCATTCGAAAAGGTCGCGCCGAGTGGCTGGCGCCGTTTCTGTCGCTTAGTGAGGATGAAGCACGAAAAACGTTGTCAGCGCCAGATGATCCGGACGTATTCGCGCGCTGCAAACTGGATTTCTCTGAGCGCGAAAAAAATCAACGCCTTTATGATCTGCATATCGATCTTTTGAAATTGCGGAGGGAAGATTCTCGCTTTCGTCAGCAAATTCCTGGCGGCATCGATGGTGCAGTTTTGGGAACGGCGAGTTTCGTCCTCAGGTATTTTTCAAAAGAGGAGGATGATCGCCTGTTGTTAATCAATTTTGGCGGGAATGAGGTTCTGCATCCTGCTTCAGAACCTCTTTTGGCACCGCCATTGCGGTGCACATGGGAAACACTTTGGACAAGTGAGTCTCTTCGTTACGGCGGAACGGGCGCGATTCCAATGGGAGGTAAGGAGCATTGGGTTTTGCCAGCCGAATCCACAATCGCGTTGCGACCAGTACGGTAAAGGCGCGGCGATGCGCGCCCTTGGATAAGAGACGGCCACGATAATCGGCTAGAGAGATTGGTCCTTCCGCATCAAATCTTGCGTCCGAATTTTTTCTCCAGTTCCATAAGCGAAATCTGGATCATGGTAGGCCGCCCATGAGGACAGCAATAAGGCAGATCGCACTCCAGCAAATCACGAATCAGTTTCTCGATCTCTGGGTAACGTAGCGGATCGTTCGCCTTAACAGCATGACGGCACACCGTTTTGGCAATCATCTCTTCGCCCAGGCGCATCGGCGAAGTGCTATTGCCAGCGCTCTTTAAATCATCAATCACCTTGCGCATGAATTGCGCCGGATCTGAAACGCTTAGGAAACCGGGAAGACTATCGATCTTGAACGTGCCTGGACCGAAACTCTCGATTCCGATTCCCATCTTTTGCAGGATCGAGATGTTGCGCTCGATCCAATCCGCGTCACGCGGTGGAACATCGAACGTCTGGGGCAGAAGGAGCTTTTGTGTTGGGACCCCCTGCTCTTCCATTCTTCGCCGCAATTCTTCGAAGAGAATTCGCTCATGCGCCGCGTGCTGATCAACGAGGACGAGTCCGTCAGCGTTTTCCATCAAGACGTAAAGCTTGCTTAGCACTCCAATGATCTGGAATTGCTGTTGCGCGGCGGGCCTTTGCGACCGCTCCAGAGCATGCGAATCGCCTGCTGAATCAGGGCGCGATGACGGCAAACCCCGCTCCACGATATCCGGAACTCGCGTACGGCCAGAGTCAACAACTCCAGGGACGATTGCACCGAGGTGTGGCAACTCGCGATGCAACTCGCGTGGAGCGGCTATCTCGGGTCGCAACTTGAGATCGGGTACTGTTTTTTCAGGAACAGCCGCGGGTCCGCGGAATTTTTCCTGCCAGGCCACGCGGCTGCGTTCCAATGTCTGCTGAATCGAGCGAACAATCGCCTCCCGAACTGAGGCAGGATCACGAAAGCGCACTTCCCGCTTTGCTGGATGAACGTTGACGTCGACAGCGGAAGGCTCGACTTCCAGAAAAAGAAAGGTAACCGGATACTGGCCTTTCATCAGCGCA
>Ga0081455_10004818_pt1 | contig 14995 bp, 12 predicted proteins | sample TabmetS3T2R1_FD_70207 | JGI IMG/M metagenome (GOLD analysis project Ga0081455, IMG submission 70207) | Tabebuia heterophylla rhizosphere microbial communities from the University of Puerto Rico - S3T2R1 | ecosystem: Host-associated > Plants > Roots > Rhizosphere ... | reverse complement strand
CGGATGGTTTCCTTCGTATGATGGGGTTAGGGCCGGAACCTCTCGAGGATGACGCTTAGCTCGCAGCCAACCTTGATGCCCAGAAGCGCCGATAGGACCGGAATGGCGCCGGCGCTGAAGAACGCACCGAATTGCCCAAGTGGGAGGATCCGATTGTCCAGAAAGCCATCCGCAACGATCAGCCCCGCGATGCCCGCCAACACGAACAACGCGCCGGCCACAGACTCCGTGATGCCAAGGAATTCGAGGCCGGGCTGGTATTGCGGATAGGCCAGCAGCATCAGCAGAACGCCGGAAGCGATGACGGCGCCGCCCTGAAAGCCGCCGCCTGCGGTCAGGTGCCCGTTCATGATGATATAGGCCGCGAAGATGGAAATGAGCGGAACGAGGGTCTGAGTGCCGGTCTGCACGATCTCCGACGACGGCTTGACTTCGTCAAAGCGATCCGCGAGAGGCCCACTGCGTGGCTGGCGTTCCTTGCCGAGCACGAGGCCGACGCTCGCCGCCACCATGAACAGAACGGCGACCTCTCCGAGAGTGTCAAACGCGCGGTAGGTCAGCAATATGCCGGTAATGACATTCGGCGCGCCTAACTCCTGCGGCACGAGCCTGATGTAGCTTTCCGCCAGGGGCCGCGCCGTTTGCTGCTCGGTGTAGCCGACGACAAGACTGGCAAAGACAAGCCCGAATGAAACAATCGCGACGATGATAGAGAGGCGCCGGATCATGTGCCGCTTCCTGCTTCCTGCCGCGCGTCACGCAGCGCATCTATACCGGTATCACCGGCCATCGGAATCCGGATGCTGTGCGCGGCTCGGGCCAGCGCATGCGAGGAGACGGGATTCGTCATCAGCACGAAGTAGACGATGATCAGGAGCTTGAGGCCCCAGCCCGGGTGGTGAATGGCCAGGCCCGCGAGCACCAGGGTGTTGCCGAGCGTGGAGGCCTTCGTGCCCGCCTGCATGCGGGTATACACATCGGGCATGCGCAACATGCCAAGCCCTGCCGAAAAGTGGAAGATCGCGCCAAGCAGGACGAGAACGCTTCCGATCAAATCCGTCATTGTGCTCTCGCTGTTGTCCTGCGGATCGCATAGAGGAAAATGACCACCGACAAGCCGGAGCCGATCGACGCCTCCGTCATTGCGACATCCGGCGCGCCCAGCAGGACGTAGCAAACCGCTGCGAAGAGGCTGGCAAGTCCTCCGCTGACCGCCGCGGCCAGGGTGCTGTCCAGGCACACTGCCAGAATGCCGCTGACAAGAATGCTGCCGCACAACAGGTAAACGAAGAGATCAACCATGTTGTCAAAGACCTCGCTCGAGATAGCGTGCAATCGCCAGGACAGCCAGGAAGCTCAGAACACCGTAAACCAGAGCGACGTCCAGATAGATCGAGCGGCCGGCGACATGCGCGTAAAGCGCAATCAGCGAAATCGAAACGACGGTCAGCATGTCGATTGCCGCAACGCGGTCTACCGTGGTCTGTCCGAGAACCAGACGCAACACGCCAAACGCGACCCCGAGAAAGATCAGGATCGCCGCGGCGGTAAGGGTTGCGTCAGCCAAAGGTCTTCCTCAGGTGTTCTTCGAATGCGCCGGCAATGGCACGGGTTGCTTCGTCCGTGTCTGTTGTTTTGACGTCGAGCCAATGAACGAAGAGGCTGTCGCCATCGATGTCGACAACGAGTGATCCGGGCGTCAGCGCGATCGAGCTGGAAAGTGCAAGACGTCCGACCGGAGTTTCGAGTCTCGTTCTGATCCTGACGATGCCGGGGTTGATTTTGATGCGTGGGGCATAGACGTAGCGCATCATGTTGATGTTCGCGCGAACCAGCTCGACCAGAAAGACACATGTGTAGAGAACGAAATGATAGAGGCGCCCCGGGGACAAGCGGACGTCTCGCCACACGCCCGGCTTGCGCGTGAACATGTAGGCCAGAACGACGGAAATGATTGCGCCGGTCGCGAGCACGCTAACGGCGAAGGACGAGTTCGCCGCGAACCAGATAAATGTGAGAAGCACCGATAGCCAAAGGAAGCCGCTAGGCCGTTTCACTGCGGACTGATTTGGCGCCATTGTCAGAGACCCCGACTGTCAGAATCCAGTGTTACGAGTTGGTCGTCGGAATGCCGATTCCCGCCGGCTTCTGCGGATCGGCTGATTTTTCAGTTCCCTTGAACCAGGCTACATACAAGGTAGGAAGGAAGATAAGCGTAAGAATCGTCGCGACCAGCAATCCTCCCATGATCGCGAACGCCATTGGTCCCCAGAACACCGTTGGAGCGATCGGGATCATGCCGAGGACGGTCGATACGGCGGTCAGCATGATCGGGCGGAAGCGGGAGCTGCTGGCATTGATGGCGGCAGACCAGACGTCCTTCCCCTGCGCGCGTTCGGCGTCGATTTGGCCAATCAAGATCACGGCATTCTTGGTAATCATGCCGATCAATGCCAGAATGCCAAGAATTGCGACGAAGCCGAGCGGCCTGCGGGACACGAGAAGCGCCGCGGCCACGCCGATCAAGCCGAGAGGCGCGACGCTGAGGACCAGGAACAGCCGCTGAAAGCTTTGCAGCTGGGCCATGAGGATTGTGAACATCAGCAGCAGCATGACCGGAACGACGGCCATCACGGAAGCTTGCGAATACTTGCTTTCTTCAACCGTCCCGCCCACGACGACGCGATAGGCGCGGGGAAGGGTTGCTGCCAGCTTGTCGACCGCGGGCGCCAGCGCGTTGATGACGGTTTCCGGAAGTGCTCCCGGCGCCACATCGGCTTGCACCGTCAGCGTGGGCACACGGTCGCGCCGCCAAACCAATGGATATTCCTGCTTGTATTCGAACGTTGCGAACTGGTTCAGCGGGACTGTTCGCCCGTTCGGAAGCGGCACCTGCAGGGTGCTCAGAGTTGAAAGCGAGACGCGTTGTTCGTCGGTCGCGCGCACGAGAACGTCGACAAGATAGATATCGTCGCGAACCTGGGTGACGGGCGTGCCTGAAATCACGGTGTTCAGGACGCCTGCCACCGCCTGCGAACTCAAGCCCAGCAATCGCGCCTCGTCCTGGTCAACATGGATGCGCAGCTGGCGCGCCGGCCCCATCCAGTCAAAGTTGACCTGCTCGGCTTGCGGGTTGGTTGCGACGATCTGGGCAAGCTTCAGTGCGATTTCGCGCACCTGATCAATGTCGGGGCCGCTTACGCGATACTGCACGGGCCAGCCAACCGGCGGGCCGAGTTCGAGCGGAGAGATCCGGGAAATCGCGCCCGGGAATTCATTGGCCAGGAATTTTTCAAGCTTGACGCGAAGACGCTCGCGCGCCGCGACATCCTTCGCAACGATCACCACCTGTGTGAAAAAGTCGTTCGCCAATTGGACATTGAGCGGCAGATAGAAGCGAATGGCGCCGCGTCCCACATAGGTACTCCAGCGCGCTACATCCTCATTGCCCTTCAGGGTCGCGTCGAAACGCTTCGCGGCGGTTTCGCTGGCGTAGATCGACGAGTTCTGCGGCAGGCTGATATCGACCAGAAGCTCCGGACGATCGGACGACGGAAAGAATTGGCGGGGAATGAGCGGAAGGGCGAGATAGGACAGACCGAAGAGAGCCAGGGTGAGAAGAATAGTCACCCATTTTGCCCGCATGGCCGAGGTCAGGAAGTTTTGATACCAAGAGAGAATTCTGCCGGGAGTCGCGGTTTGCGAGGTGCGGGGCGGTTTCAGAATGAGGACGCCCAGCAACGGCGCGAAGACGACCGCCACAAACCAGGACACGAGCAGTGCGATGCTAACGACGGCAAACAGCGAGAATGTGTACTCCCCGGCGGAGCTGGCCGCAAAGCCGACGGGAACAAATCCGGCGATGGTTACCAGCGTTCCTGCGAGCATGGCGAACGCATAGGTCCGGAACGCGAACGTTGCGGCTTCAATCTTGTCATCGCCCGCGGCCAGGCGGTTGAGGGTGGCGTCGGTGGTGGTCATAGCGTCATCGACCAGCAGTGCCAGCGCGATGATGAGGGCGCCGAGCGATATCCGCTGCATGTCGATGCTCGCCATTTGCATGATCGGAAACACGATGGCGAGCGTCAAGGGAATGGAAAGCGCGATGATCAGCCCTGGGCGGACGCCCAGACTGATGAAGCTGATCACGAGAATGATGGCAATCGCCTGCAACAACGAGGTCATAAATTCGGAGATCGCGCCATCAACCGTGACGGCCTGATCGGCGACCAGGATTGGCTGTATTCCGATCGGCAGGTCGCCCGTGATCTGGTCCATCGTCTGCTTGATGTTGCGGCCGAGGGCAAGAATATCTCCGCCCTCCCGCATGGCGATGGCAAGCCCGATCGCCGGCTCGCCGCTTACGCGGAATATGGGCTGGGGAGGATCGGAAAAACCGCGCCGCACCTTCGCTATGTCACTCAGGCGGAGCGTCCGTCCGCCCGCGATGAAGTTGACGTTGGCGACGTCCTGGTCCGTACGGAACGCGCCTGAAACCTGCAGCGAAAGACTTTCGTCGCCGGTTTGGATGATGCCGGCCGGACGCACGACGTTTTGCGCCTGGAGCGCGGCGATGAGCGCGGAGCGATCGATGCCGAGGCCAGCAAGTTCTTTCGTCGAGAACTCGACGAAAATCCGTTCGTCCTGTGCTCCCAGCAGTTCGATCTCCGAGACGTCACGAACAAGAAGCAGCTTCGAGCGGATATCTTCGACGTAGTCGCGAAGTTCGCGATGGGTGAACCCGTCGCTGGTGAAACCGTAGATGATCCCGAACGTCGCGCCGAAATCGTCGTTGAAACCGGGCCCAACGATGCCTGTTGGCAGCGTATGTCTGATATCGCCGATGTTCTTGCGAACTTGATACCAGGTGTCGGCGACTTCCTTCGCGTTTGCGCTGCCCTTCAAGTTGACGAAAATCGTCGTGATGCCTGCCTTGGTGTAGCTGCGCAGGAAGTCGAGATGTGGCGTTTCTTGCAGTCTGCGCTCAAGTCGCTCTGTCACTTGCTTGAGCGTATCCTCGATGGTCGCGCCCGGCCACGCGGCCTGGACAACCATAGTCTTGATGATAAAGGCGGGATCCTCGCTGCGCCCAAGACGGAAGTAGGATACGACGCCGGCAATGACGGCAATGATCATGAGATAAGTGACGAACGAGCGGTGATTCAGCGCCCATTCTGAAAGATTGAACCTCATGACGGGCCCGATCCGAGGATGCGAATCTTCTGACCCGGGTGTAGAGCTTGCACGCCCGCCGTGACCACGATTTCGCCGGTGTCGATTCCCTGGGAAACTGCCACCAGCGCCTGGTTAAAGCGCAGTACGTCGATGTTTCGCAACGATACGGTATTTTTTGAGGGATCGACGACCCAAACGGCGGGCTGTTGATTTGCTTTCGTCAACGCCGTTGCCGGGATCTCAATGATCGGAACAGCCTCCGTTTCCATGCGCCCGGTCACCGTTGCGCCAAGACGCATCGCCGGTGGGGGATCCGTCAGGCCAACCTTGACTTCGAAGGTTCGCGTTGTCGGATTGGCCTGGGGGGCAACTTCGCGGATACGCCCTCGGGCGGTCACCGCGGGATCGTCGGTCAGACCTACACTGATTTCAGGATCGCTCGGCGCCGTTCGGAGGACCTGGGCTGGAATGTCGAAGATGGCATCGCGGCCATCCTTGCGGGCAACCCTGACTATGCTTTGTCCGGGTTGGACGACTTCACCCGCCGCGGGACCGGTTGCCGTCAACACCCCCGGAGCGTCAGCCTTGAGCTCGGTGAATCCCACCAGATCATGCGCGATCTTGAGTTGGGCCTCGGCCGCGTCGACTTGCGACTGAGCGGTTTGCTGGGCCTGTTTTGCTTGATCGAAGTTGACGTTGGTGGTCCAGCCCTGCCCGAAGAGGGTCTGCTGACGTTCGAATTGATTGCGGGCCTGAACCAATTGCCCCTGGGCGGCCGCGAGAGCGGCCTGGGCCTGCCGCATGCCGTTCATCTCGTTCTGTGGTTCAAGTCGCGCGATAACCTGACCACGCTCCACTCGATCTCCGAGCTTGCCGTTGCTCTCGAGAAGCCGGCCGCCAATACGGAACGAAAGCGATACCTCGTCCTCGGCTTCAATCCTGCCAGTAAAAGTGAGTTGGGTTCCTGCTTTGCTCTTTTCAACGGTTACGGTTCGAACCGGACGGACTGTCGGAGCCGCTGTTTCCGTCTCACGTTGGCAGGCTGTAAACAGCGTAGGAGCGATCAGGATAATGAGACCGGCCTGCCGCAGGCGACGAGTTTTCATCAAATGGGAGGCACATGCGGCCATGGCCTACTCCCTTTTTTGCCTGACCTGGCTCTTCTTGCCATTCGTTGATCGTCATCGACGGGAGTCCGTTGATTTAGATCAAGAGAGATATTGGGACTGGCCTTGATGTAAAATCCTGTGGGCTGGATTAGGCCATAATGGCCAAGATCGCGGACGTGAATTTCCGCGGGTGAACAATTGCGGTCGTTTCCGGCGTGCCGAGACGATCGACGACAAGTACTCCCGCGGAGAGCCAGTCGAGTTTGGCCGGTGCGTGACGACGGGCGTCACGCTGGGGACGACAACCCGCTATAGCCGGTCATGCCACGATAGCCCAATCGCCGACGATCTCGCGGGGCAGGGCGGCATTTTGTAGCGTTTCTTCCAACGCGCGTTGAAATCGTTGAACAATCAAGCGGATTTTGGTTCCGCGGTACGGCTTCTTTCTCCGCGTCCGAGCGCTCGGATAACAGGCGGTACAACGCAGCACTATGAACGTGCGACGAATGCCCATTTTCGGCCGGATAAGCCTGGGGGGCGACCGGCAAGTCATTGAATTGTTCTTAACCCGTGGCTGACTCTTAATCATCGGGTCCCAGGTTCGAGCCCTGATGCGCCCACCATTGCGAAATCAACCGCTTGCAACGTCTTGATCTATCCTGAAAGTCGACCGGGAACCGAGCTTTGATTTCGGTGCGTTTTCCTTTGTTTCTGTATCTTCACGCCATGAGGTTCAGCGCGCAGATCAATTGCTACAGGTCAATCCGATGCTTGGCGTAGAATAGGATATCAGCGCGAGCAAAACGGACGATCTGGAGTCTGAAATCGGCTTTGGGTGAAGAGCATTTCGCGAGCCGGACGATGCCTTGCATCGCCTGGACTGCACCGCGGCCGGGACGCGAGTCTTATCCAAACTTTGCAAGTAGCGCTGGAAACAGCCTGTCGGGCTTGAACGGGGTCTCTGTGAAGCGGATGCCGGTGGCGTCGGCAAGCGCGTTCCCCATGGCCGCGGCAACCGGGTTATAGGGGCTCTCGCTCATCGATTTCGCACCCATCGGCCCCAGTGAATCCGAAGTTTCGGCGAACAGCACCTCGGTGCGCGGCACGTCGGCAAAGGACGGCAGATGATAGTCGCGAAATTTTGCGTTCACCACGCGGCCATCGTCGTCGATCACCATCTCCTCATAGAGCGCCGCGCCGAGCGATTGCGCGACGCCGCCTTCGATCTGGCCACGGCACTGCATGGGGTTGGCAAGGCGGCCGGCATCGGCCGCCTGTACGCTCTTGAGGATCCTGATCTCGCCGGTGCCCTTGTTCACGGCCACGCGGAAACCCTGGACGTTGAAGGCGACGGATCGCGGCGTGCCCTGCGAGTTGCCGCTGGCCGCGAGTGTCCTTCCCCTGGCGGTTGCCGCGATGGCGAGTTCGGCAAATGACAGGCGCTTGCCGCCGGCAAGCACGCCTTCATTCTCCAGAATGCATGAGGCGGCATCGACGCTTGCCACTTCGGCCGCAAATGCCTTGAGCAGCGCGGCAAGCGTTTCCGCCGCAGCCTGGGTCGCGCGTCCCGCCACAAATATCCCCGCGCTGCCATAGGCCCCGGTGTCGTGGCCGCCATGGGCGGTGTCGGATTGCCTGAGGCTGATACGCTCGACGGAGGTCGCAAGCGCTGACGCGGCGACCTGACGGTGCACGGTGCTGGTGCCGTTGCCGAACTCGGCGGTGCCGACGGTGAGGTCGAAGCCGCCGTCATCGCGCAATGCGATGGAGCAGTCGGCGAGGTGTCCGGCCGGCGGCACCGTATCGATCATAGTCAGCGCGATGCCTTCGCCGACGAGCCAGTCCGCGGCAAGAGCCGGCTTTGCGGTGTCGGCCGACAACGCGCGCTCGACCAGGTCGAGGCACTGGTCGAGCCCGTAGGAGCCGTAGATCACGTCATGGTAGCCTCGGTCCGGAGGCGATAGCATGGGGTCGCCGGGCTTGACGATATTGCGCCGGCGTATTTCGAACGGGCTGATGCCGAGCTGCTTGGCCAGCTCGTCGATGGCGGCTTCCACCGCGATCAGGGACTGGGGCAGGCCGTAGCCGCGGAAGGCGCCCGCCGGCACCGTGTTGGTGTAGGCGGCAATGCCATCGACCTTCTTGTTCGGGCAATTGTAGACGCCGAGAGATTCGGCGAGGGCGTGGAACAGCACCGGGCCGGCATGGTTGCCATAGGCGCCGGTGTTGGAGAGCACGTCGAGCTGCAGCGCCGTGAGCTTGCCGTCCTTGTCGGCGCCGGCCTTGACCGTGACGCGCATCGGATGCCGCGTCGAGGTCGCGATGAATTGTTCCTCGCGCGTCAGCTCGAACTTGACGGGGCGGCCGGTCTTCAATGCGGCGAGCGCGAGAATATCCTCGACGAACATTTCCTGCTTGCCGCCAAACCCGCCGCCGACGCGCTCGCAGAACACGCGCACCTTGTCTGACGGGAGATCGAACAGGTTAGCCAGCGTGCGGCGGGTCAGGAACGGCACCTGCGTCGAGGAACGCACATTCAGCACGCCATCGGGGTCGACCCAGGCGAGGCCGCCATGCGTCTCCAGCGCGGCATGCTGGACCCGCTGGGTGGTGAAGCTGCCTTCGTAGGTCACGGCGGATGCCGCAAGTGCGGCCGCGACGTCGCCATATTCGCCATGGATTTCCGCGACGATGTTGCGCTGGCCGTTGGCCACGCGATGTTCAGGCGTCTTGTCGCCGTGGATTGCCGGCGCGCCCTCGGCAATCGCCTTCACAGGATCGGTCGCGGCAGGCAAAACCTCGTATTCGACCTTGATGCGACGGCACCCTTCTTCCGCAATGGCTTCGCTCTCGGCGATGACGGCCGCGACCTTCTGCCCGATGAAGCGGACGACATTGTCGAGCACGCGGGTGTCGTTCGGATCCATCCAGTCGTGCTCGTGACGCGCGGTCGAGAACAGCTGGCCCGGCGCATCCTCATGGGTCAGCACCGCATGCACGCCGGCAATTTTCAGCGCGGCACGCGTGTCGATCGAGATGATCCGTGCGTGCGGATGCGGCGAGCGCAGCATCTTGATGTGCAGCAGGCCTTCGATTGTCGTGTCGAACGTGTAGCGCGCCGTGCCGCGCACCACTTGAGGCCCGGCTGGCGCGGGCAGGCTCTTGCCAAAGGCCGAGCCGGCGGCAGCCTCCTCGATATTCCTGTTTCCGTCGAGCGCGTCCTCGATGGAGCGATAGCCGGTGCAGCGGCAGATGTTTCCCTTCAAGGCAACGCCGAGTTCCTGACGCTGCGCCTGGTTCAGCGACGCGCAGGTCAGGATCATGCCCGCGGTACAGAAGCCGCACTGAAACCCCTGCGCGTCGAGAAAGGCCTGCTGCAGCGGATGGAGACCGCCATCGGGCGCAAATCCCTCGATGGTAGTGACGCTGTGGCCTGCCGCGCGGAAGGCGGGGATCAGGCAGCTATGCACGGGCTCGCCGTCGAGCAGCACCGTGCAGGCGCCGCAGTCGCCGGCATCGCAGCCCTTCTTGACGCCGAAATGGCCGAGCTCGCGCAGGAAGGTGCGCAGGCATTGCCCGGCGCGCGGTTGTTCGGAAAACGCTTTTCCGTTGATCTGGAACGCCATCTCTAGGCCACGCTCTGCAATTCGCCGCGGATTTCTTCCGCCAGCCGCAGCGTCATGTGCTTGCGCCATATCGGGCTGCCATGCACGTCGGTATGATAAAGCTCGTCGGGGATGCGATGCAGGATCGTGGCACGAAGCTCGGCCGCTTGCGGGATACTGGTGAAGGGCAATTGCACCGGTCGCGCTGTCGAAGCCGTCACCGTCAATGCAAATGTGCCATCCGCGGCGACGCTGCCGATCAGGAGCGCCGCGGACCGCCCGACCGGTGTCAGCGAGATCTGCCGGAACGCCGAACGCCGCCTAAGCGCGGCAAGCGGAATATCGATCTGCCGCAAGAGATCGCCATTCGAGAGCACATTTTGCTGGCTGCCGGTGACGAAATCGGCAACGGAAATTCTCCGCTCGCTGCCGTCGGCCTGCCAGATGGTGGCGACGCCATCGAGTGCCGACGTCAAGGAGATCATCGGACCGGCCGGCAGCGACATGCAGATGTTGCCGCCAACGGTCGCAGTCTTCCAGATCTTGAAGGATGCAAGGAACGCGCGGCAGCACTGGCCGATAAGAGGCGCTGCAATCCAGTCTGGCGGGCAGGGAAGTGCGTCGAGTTGAGCGACGGTGCAGGTCGCCGCGATCGAAAGCCCGGTTTCGCTGACAGTCAGCGCCGGCCATTTCAGGTCGGTGAGATCGATCAGCCGCTTCAAATGGTCCTGCGGTTCCGAGAACAACCAGGTCCCGCCCGCGAGCCAAGCATCGCCTGCCGTCCAAACCGGCAGATCGGTCCGGCTCGCAGGGTGAACAACCTCGCCGATGGTGTTCAAGTCCATGGATGCGCTACGCTTTCAACAGGCCCCATCTCGCACTATGAAGTCTTGCAAGACAAGCGCCAATTGTCAGCCGTTCCGGCAATTGCAGGGCAGGCGGACGAGGAGACAGCAGGATATGGACCCAACGCAAGCGATCTGGATCAGGGATCCCCTTGCCATTCTTGCCGATGGCGCCGAGCGCGGCGTCGTGGTCAAGGGCGGCAAGATCGTCGAATTGGTGGGGAAAGGCAGGCAGCCTGCCACGGCTGACGCGATCGCCTTCGATGCCGGCGCGCATGTGGTGCTGCCGGGGCTGATCAATACGCATCACCATTTCTACCAGACGCTGACGCGAGCGCTGCCGGCGGCGCTGGACCGCGAGCTGTTTTCCTGGCTGCAGGCGCTCTATCCCGTGTGGGCGCGGCTGACGCCGGAGGCGCTTGATCTCGGCGTCACCGTGGCGATGTCGGAACTCCTGCTGTCCGGCTGCACGACGACGACCGACCATCACTATGTGTTTCCGGCTGGCCTCGAAGACGCCGTCGATATCGAGGTCGCTGCGGCAAACCGGCTTGGCCTTCGGGTGCTGTTGACGCGCGGCTCGATGAACCGCTCGCAGAAGGATGGCGGGCTGCCGCCCGACAGCGTGGTGCAGGACGAGGACACGATCCTTGCCGACAGCGAGCGCGTGGTCGCAAAGCACCATCAGCGCGGCGAGGACGCCATGGTTCAGATCGCGCTCGCGCCATGTTCGCCGTTTTCGGTGACGACCTCGCTGATGCGCGCAACCGCTGGCCTTGCGGAAAAGCTCGACGTCCGCCTGCACACCCATCTCGCCGAGACCGAGGACGAGAACCGTTTTTGCGAACAGATGCATCATTGCCGGCCGCTCGATTATCTCGAGGATTGCGGCTGGCTCAATGGGCGGACCTGGCTTGCGCACGGCATCTTCTTCAACGCGGACGAAATGAAGCGCCTCGGCAAGGCAAGGACGGCGATCAGCCATTGCGCCTGCAGCAACCAGATTCTTGGCTCCGGCTGCTGCCCCGTTTGCGAAATGGAAGAGGTCGGCGTGAAAATCGGGCTTGGCGTCGATGGTTCGGCCTCCAACGACGAATCCAACCTGATGCAGGAAGTACGCGCGGCGTTCCTGCTGCAGCGGGCGCGCTATGGCGTCGCCCGTGTCAGCCACAAGGATGCGCTGCGCTGGGCGACGAAAGGCTCGGCTGCCTGCGTCGGCCGGCCGGAACTCGGTGAAATCGCGGCCGGGAAGGCTGCCGATCTGGCGCTGTTCAAGCTCGACGAATTGCGCTTTTCCGGCCATGGCGATCCCCTGGCCGCGCTGGTGCTATGCGGCGCGCATCGCGCCGATCGGGTCATGATCGCCGGAAAATGGGCCGTCGTCGATGGGGCTATACCCGGGCTCGACGTATCAGATCTGATCCGGCGCCACAGCGCCGCCGCGCGCGCCATGCACGCGGGATAAGCCAACGAAAACGGCCCGGGCGTTTCCGCCCGGACCGCCTTCGTTCGATCCGGCTTACTTGCCCGGAATCTTGTCGTCGATGCCCTTTACGTAAAAGTTCATGCCGAGCACCTGGCCGCCGTCGAGATGGGTGCCAGCCTTGCATTCGACTTCCTTGCCGTCCTGGGCCGTGATCGGACATTTGAACGGCAACAGCTTGCCTTCCTTGATCGCCGCCTCGGCCTCTTCCGCCATCTTCTTCACGTCGTCAGGCATGTTGAGGTAGGGCGCCATCACGAGCATCTTCTCCTTGAGACCGGCCCATTGGTCTTCCGACTTCCAGGTGCCCTCGAGCTCCGCCTTGACGCGGGCGATGTAGTAGGGGCCCCAATTGTTCATGATCGAGGTGAGCTGCGCCTTTGGCCCGAACTTGATCATTTCGGAATCCTGGCCGAAGGCCAGCTTGCCACGCTCGGCGGCGACCTGCATCGCCGCGGGGCTGTCGGTGTGCTGCATGATGATGTCCGCGCCCTGGTCGATCAGCGCCTTGGCGGCGTCCGCTTCCTTGCCGGGGTCGAACCAGGTGTTGACCCAGATGATCTTGACCTTGATGTTCGGATTGATGGTTTGCGCCGCCAGCATCGTGGCGTTGATGCCGGAGATGACCTCCGGAATCGGAAACGAGGCGATATAGCCGAGCACGCCGGTCTTCGACATCTTGCCGGCGATCAGGCCCTGAATGTGACGGCCTTCATAAAACCTGCCGGAATAGGTCGAGACGTTCTTGTCGCGCTTGTAGCCGGTGGCGTGCTCGAAATGCACGTTGGGATATTTCCTGGCGACCTTCAGCGTCGGCTCCATGTAGCCGAACGAGGTCGTGAAGATCAGCTTGTTGCCGGCGCGGGCGAGTTGCTCGATCGAGCGCTCGGAGTCCGGGCCCTCGCTGACGTTCTCCAGATAGGTCGTCTCGACCTTGTCGCCGAACTCCTTCAGCATGGCGAGGCGCCCGAGGTCGTGCTGGTAGGTCCAGCCGAGGTCGCCGACCGGGCCGAGATAGATGAAACCGACCTTGAGCTTGTCGGCGGCGGATGCGCCAAAGCTGAGGCCGGCTGCCACTACCGCTGCGGCCGCGGCAAGAAGGATCTCTCTCATTGCGTTCTCCTGACACTGACGGGCGACTGTCTCTCCCGCGGCGCGGCGCCCCGTCGCGCACGCCAAGGGTACATCACTTTTGGACTCATCGATCCGGCACGAACACCGTTCCCAATGCGGCCGGCGCGGTCGAGCCGCCGGTTCTCGCACGCGAGATCAGAACCAGCACGATCACGGTCGCCAGATAGGGCAGGGCCGTCATGAATTGAGAGGGAATGCCGAAGCCCGCGCCTTGCGCGTGCAGTTGCAGGATCGTCACCGCGCCGAACAGATACGCGCCGATCACCAGGCGTCCGGGCAGCCATGACGAGAACACGACCAGCGCCAGCGCGATCCAGCCGCGGCCGGCGGTCATGCCGGGAATGAAGAACGGCGTATAGGCCAGCGGCAGATAGGCACCGGCGAGCCCGGCGCAGGCGCCGCCGAACATCACGGCGAACATGCGGATGCGCAGCACGGGATAGCCGAGCGCGTGGGCCGAGGCATGGTTGTCGCCGACCGCCCGCAGGATCAGCCCGCCGCGGGTCCTGTAGAGAAACCAGGAAACGCCGATGATGAGCGCCAGCGACAGATAGACGAATGCATCCTGTCCAAACAGGATGCGGCCGGCGAAGGGAATGTCGGTCAATCCGGGAATGTAGAGTTTTGGCGCCGTGGCGATTTTTTCGCCGACGAAGCGGGAGCCGATCAGGCCGGACACGCCAGTCCCCAGGATGGTCAGGGCAAGGCCGGCAGCAACCTGGTTGACCGCGAGGGCGAGCGTCATCAGTGCAAAGATCAGCGACAGCGCCACGCCTGCGAACATCCCGCAGATGGCACCGACGATGACGGAGCCGGACAACCAGGCACCAGCGAAACCACAAGCCGCACCGACGATCATCATGCCCTCGACGCCGAGATTGAGGACGCCGGCACGCTCGGTCACCAGTTCCCCCGTCGCCGCCAGCAGCAGGGGCGTGGAGGCCGCCAGCACGGCGAGGATGATGGCCTCAAGCAGCCCCACGGGACACCTTTGGCGAGGAGGAAATGAGCCGGAAGCGGTAGAGGATCAGGCTGTCGCAGGCGAGCACGTAGAACAGCAAAATGCCCTGAAAGACCTTTGTGACGTCCAGGGGGATTTTCATCGCGATCTGCGCCTGCTCGCCGCCGATAAAGGTGAGTGCGAGGAAAAGTCCTGCAATTAATATTCCAGCCGGGTTCAACCGGCCGAGGAAGGCGACGATGATGGCGGTGAAGCCGTAGCCGGGCGAGATGCCGGGCTGGAGGTGGCCGATCGGACCTGCGACCTCGATGATACCAGCCATCCCGGCCAGCGCGCCTGATATCGCAAATGTCAGAAGGATGAGCCGATTGGAATTGAAGCCGCCGAAACGCGCGGCGCGCGGGGCTGCGCCGACGACGCGGATTTCAAATCCCATGATGGTCTTGCCGAGCAGCACTGCGCCGGCAACGACCACGAGCAGGGTGATGACGGCGCCGAGATGCAGCCGTCCGCCCTCGATCAGGATCGGCACGGTTGCGACCGGATCGAATTCCGCCGTGGTCGGGAAATTGAAGCCTTTTGGATCGCGCCAGGGACCGCGCACGAGATAGTCGAGTAAGAGGTCGGCGACGTAGACCATCATCAGGCTCGTGAGGATTTCACTGGCGCCGAACCTGACCTTG
>Ga0081455_10004817_pt1 | contig 14995 bp, 10 predicted proteins | sample TabmetS3T2R1_FD_70207 | JGI IMG/M metagenome (GOLD analysis project Ga0081455, IMG submission 70207) | Tabebuia heterophylla rhizosphere microbial communities from the University of Puerto Rico - S3T2R1 | ecosystem: Host-associated > Plants > Roots > Rhizosphere ... | reverse complement strand
ATCTCGACTCATTCTATAGAACAAGCCAAAGAAGCCGAGGGCGGCGGGGCCGACTACATCGGCTTCGGCCCGATGTTCGGGACCACAACGAAAGCCACAGGCTACAGCTCCCGCGGTCCGGCGATGTTGCGTCAAGTTCGCGAGGCGGTCCATATCCCCATCGTCGCCATCGGCGGGATTACCGAAACAAACGTCAGCGAAGTCTGGCGAGCTGGCGCTGATTCCGCAGCGGTCATCAGCGACCTCTTGGGCTCGGACGATATTGCGGCTAAGGTCAAAAGGATTCTAGCTCTCCATCTCGCTCTGTAAACACGTTTTTCCCGATTCGTATTTTAATGCAACGCGGAATTAAACCGAGCTTGGCTCCGGTTTGTTGGGCTAGTTGGGTCACCGACGGCGATAGTATCCCGCTCACGCTACCGTTGACACACCCGAGTGGCATCCGCTAGCTTCTTCGCAGGAGCTTACTCTAAGAAGGAGGAGAATGACCATGGCGGAATTTCGCGTGATTGATGCTGATTCTCACGTCGAGGAACCCGAGGAAGCCTGGGCCTATCTGGACCCGAAATATGAGGCGCGGCGGCCCTTTCCTATCACCGGCGAAAATCGCCCCTTTCTGCACAACATGAACTCTTTCTGGTACATCGACGGATCTGTTTATCCGAAGGTGGTCGGACAGGGAGTAACGATCTACGCCACTCCGGTTACCATGGCGCGCGCGAAGCTTAAGCCCTTCTCTCTAGACAGCCAGACCTTGCTCGAGCCGGCGGCACGCCTCAAAGATATGGATGCTGGAGGCGTGGACGTGCAGGTCATCTTCCCGACGATTTTTCTCGAACCGCTTTCCGACGACCCGCGCTTCGAGGCCGCCCTAATGAAGAGCTACAATCGCTGGATGGCCTCGGCCTGCCGCGAGCATCCGGACCGGCTTAAATGGACGGCCGTTTTACCCATGCGCTCGGTGCCAGAAGCGGCGGAGGAAACGCGCTGCGCGAAAGATCTCGGTGCTGTAGGCTTAGCGGCATACGGCACCGTCGGGGAGACGCTTTTGAGCCACCAGGATTTCGACCCGGTCTGGGCTGAGGCCGAACGGCTCAGTCTTCCCGTGTGCGTGCACACTGGCTGGTGCCATCCGGGCCTCAAGCGTCCTTTTACGGACAGCTACGGCGCCCACGTCCTAGGCTTTACCTTGCCCGTGATGATGGGTTTCTACGCGTTTGTGGGTGGTGGGATCTTAGATCGCTTTCCCCGGCTCAAAGTCGCCTTCTTGGAAGCTGGCGTCGATTGGGTCCCTTACTTGATCGAACGGATGGATCACTATTTTCACTCCGAAACCGCCAACCGCCGATCGCTCCCCAAGCGGCGTGCGAGCGAGTACGTGCGCGACTGCGAGGTTTATTTCACTTGCGAGGCGGAAGAGAAGCTCGTGCCTCAGGTCATCGATTTTGTCGGAGAGGACCGGATCATGATCTCAGCCGACATGCCTCACGGAGAGGCACGCGAGGGTTCCGTTCAAGAGATCCGCGAGCGGGCAGACCTGAGCGCCGCCGTCAAGCGGCGGCTCCTCGGCGACAACGCCGCCAAATTCTACGCGATTTAAGGTGAGGGTAGAATTTTCTCCGGCACTCTAACTACATCGGCTTAAGCAAACGCCAGGAAGACAGCATGAGCGGATCGACCTTCACCACTTTCCCCGACAATCGCTATTTTGAAGACTATGTCGCCGGGGCGGTGCACGAATTCGGTTCCATCGCTGTTGAGGAGCGGGAAATCCTCGACTTCGGCAAGCGTTTCGTCCCGTTGTCGTACCATACGGACCCAGAGCTGGCGAAGAAGAGCATCTACGGTCGCTTGATTGCCAGCGGTTGGCATACGGCCGCCCTGATGATGCGGCTTTACACGGATCACTATCTATCCAGGATAGCGAACCTCGGTTCGCCGGGCGGCGATGAGCTCAAATGGGATAGGCCCGTGTTCCCCGGCGATGCGCTGTCGATTCGCGTAACAGTTTTGGAAAGCCGCCGCTCCGAATCCAAGCGGGATCGCGGTATTGTTCGCTCTTTTGTCGAAGTGATGAATCAAAATCGCGAAATCGTGATGAGCGTAAAAATGGTGAACTTTGTGCGGAGCCGAGAGACCGCGGCGTAATTCCGGAAACAGTAGAAACTAAATTCTAGGCTTCGTCCGCCTCCTCATAGTCGAATTCGTCTCGCGGCGTGTAATTCTCAAAGCGCATGAACTCGCTCAAAAAGGTCAGCTCGACTGTGTCGATGGGTCCGTTGCGTTGCTTGGCGACGATGATTTCCGCGATACCTTTTTTTTCAGAGTTCTGATTGTAAACCTCGTCCCGATAAATAAACATGATGACGTCGGCATCCTGTTCGATGGCACCCGATTCTCGCAGGTCGGACATCATGGGCCGCCGGTCGCCGCGATCCTCCACCCGCCGGTTGAGCTGCGAGATGGCGATGACAGGGACGGTCAATTCTTTAGCCAAAGCCTTTAAGGAGCGGGATATTTCTGAGATCTCTTGCTCGCGGTTTGACGCGGCTCCCATGCCTCGCATCAACTGCAGATAATCAACGACGATCAGCCCGACTTTCTTCGTCCGGTCACGCACCAAGCGGCGCGCTTTGGCGCGCAGCTCGAGAACTGAAATCGCCGGCGTATCGTCGATATAGATCGGCGCTTCGTGGAGCCTTCCTGCAGCATTCGCCAATTTCGGAAAATCTCGCTCCGCCAGATAGCCGGAGCGGACTTTGGAATTGTTGACACGGGCTTCGGAACAGAGCATGCGGAGGACGAGCTGCTCTTTGGCCATTTCGAGTGAGAAAACCGCAACTCCCACCCCCGTGAAAGCGGCGTTGGTGGCGATATTGAGGCTGAAGGCGGTCTTACCCATGCTGGGTCGACCGGCAACAATCACCAAGTCCGACGGCTGAAGCCCGGCGGTAAGCTTGTCCAAATCCTCGTAGCCGGTGGGCACCCCGGTGACCATCTCCTTGCGCTCGTACAGCCTTTCGACTGTTTTGAGCGTGTCTTTGATCATATCCCCTACGGCGATGAATGAAGCTTTGATCTTTTTTTCCGATATATCGAAGATTACTTTCTCCGCCGTGTCTAAGAACTCTTCGACGTTGCCCTGCTCTTCGTAACCGCGGGTAGCAATCTCTGTTGCCGTACTGATGAGACTGCGCAAGATCGCCTTTTCCCGCACGATGCGGGCGTAGTAAGAAATATTGGCTGCCGTGGGCACAAAATCCGCCAGAGCAGCCAGGTAGGCGCTTCCTCCCACGGCGTCAAGTTCGCCCCGATTCTTAAGAAACTCACTCAAGGTGATGAGATCCGCCGGTTCGCTCCGATCCGTAAGCTCGATCATGGCCCGGAAAATCTTACGGTGAGATTCTCGGTAGAAATCTTCCGGGCGAAGTAATTCCAAAACCAAATTAATGGCATCGTTCTCGAGCAGGATTCCGCCCAACACGGAGGATTCAGCCTCGAGATTCTGTGGTGGGACTTTGCGGAGATTGTCGTCTATGCCGGCCATAAATGTGATTTCAGTTTGGGATTTGGAGCGTAAAAATTTGCCCAATCACTTTCCTGATGAATCCCGATTGCGAGAATCAAGGAGTAAAAGGCTACACGAAAGAAAATAAAAAGCAAGAAAAATTTCGCTGCGGAAAAATTATTTCGGTGCGCGCGAAAATAATTTGTCAAGAAACCTAACAGCAGGCGTCAGGACACATCGTCATCACCGGTCGGATTTACGATCTGCGCCGCATCATCCAAGGCCTTGTGCCCGCCCAAAAGAACCAGCATATCGCCGACTGCGAGTTTAAAATCGTTGCCAACGTTGGGGTAGGATTTGCCGTCTCGAACAACAGCGATGACAGACACCCCGCTTCGCAAGGGCAAGTTGATCTCTTGCAAACTCTTGCCGATGGCGGGTGATGTTTCGAGGATTGAAAAGATATCGCTGGTGGTTCCGACGAGAAATTGACTCAGCGCATCGAGCTGCTTGCCCTGAAGCCGGATGCCGCGCAACGTGCCGTAGTGTTCCTTGCGGATCAGGTCCACCTGAAGCGAGATCACGTTACGCGGAACATGATATTCTTGCAAAACTCGGGCAAAAATCTCTACCGACGTTTCAAACTCTTCGGGTATGACCTGATTCGCCCCGAGCCGGTAGAGATGATCAATTTCGGCCACATAGCGGGTCCTAACAATAATATAGAGGTCGCTCCTTAACCGGCGAGCCTGAGACACCAAGCGCGCGGTGGCAGCCGGATCAGAGATCGCAATGACCAAAACGCGGGCCTTTTCGATATTCACTTGCTTCAATATTTCCGGCCGGGTGCCATCACCGAAAGAGATCGGTTCTCCGCCCGCTTTGGCGGAACGTACCAGATCGGGGTCCATTTCCAGGACCCGGTAGGGAATACCGACTTCTTTTAGAACCCGCGCCAGATTTTGCCCGTTCAATCCGTAGCCAACGACAATCACGTGGCCGGTAGAGGCGGTTTCATTTGCTCCACCGCTCGTTGAACGATTAACTCCGCTATTCTTAAAAAGCCCCTCAAAACCAAAAGCCCAGCCGTGCGCCCACTGGATGAGAAACGGCGTTGCGATCATGCTCAGAATCGAAGCCGCCAAGAAAATCTGTCCGTCTGTTGGGCTAAGAAGTCTATAGTTGATACCGGCTTTGGCCAGAACGAATGAAAACTCGCCTATCTGAGCCAAGCCGAGGCCCAGCACGATCCCTAATCGAATCGAGCGATATAACCACCAAAAGACGGCAAAGAGGACTAAACCTTTTATGCCAATCATCAGAAGAAGTTCCAGCAAAGTTATACGCAAGTCTTGGGACAAAAGACCGAGGTTCAACAGCATCCCGACGGAGATAAAGAAAATCCCACCGAAACAGTCCCGCAGGGGCAGAATATCGGCGACGATTTGATGACTGAGCTCGGATTCGGAGATGACCAGACCCGCGACCAGCGCTCCCAGGGCCAGCGAAAGTCCGGTTTCCGAAGTTAACCAGGCAGTTCCGAAACACACCAGAACCACAAAAAGCACAAAGATCTCCCGATTTCGAAGCAAGGCAATCTGATGAAGGAGCCGCGGCAGCAACTTTCGGGCGGTCCAGACGATTGCGACCAGTGTAATCAGGGATTTCGCCATGACCCAGACAATTAAAAAGATCGAATCCCGTCCCGAGCCCGCCAAAACTGGCAGTAACAGCATCATCGGCACGACGCATAGATCTTGAAACAATAGAAGACCGCTGGCCAACCGACCCTGCAACGAATTGATCTCGCCGCGATCATGGTAAATCCTCAATACGATGGCTGTGCTGCTCAACGAAACCAGAAATCCGTAGAAAACACCCACTTCCACCGATGCCCCGAGTAAACGAGCCACTGCCAACACAACCAAAGTCGTCAGCACGACCTGAAGCAGCCCGGCCCATACGAGTCGGCGCTGCACGGACAAAATCGTCTCCAGGGAAAACTCCAAGCCAATGGTAAAAAGCAGCAGCACCACACCGATTTCGGCCAAGGTCTCCACTCGTTCGACACTTTGGATCAACTGAAAACCATGGGGTCCAATGATCACGCCGGTCAGAAGAAAACCAACGATATTCGGCAAACGCAATTTCTGAAAGACAAAGACGATGGCGATGGCCGCCGTCAACACGATAACCAGCTCGTGGAGGAAATTTGGATCCGACATCGAGAAGGAGTCGAGATGAGATCTGTCTATTAACCGTCAATCAGTCTTGACTACAATTAACAGAAAGGTCAGGGAGCTTTATACTCGGCGGTGACCGTGGTGTGGATACCACCGCGGACATTAAAATCACCGACGACGGTCATTGTCTTGGGGTGACAGGCTTGCACAAGATCGTCCAAAATTCTGTTAATGACCGCTTCGTGAAACGCTCCCTCGTTGCGATAATACCAAAGGTAAAGCTTGAGTGATTTAAGCTCCACGCACAGTTCCGCCGGAACATAGCGAATCCGAATGGTGGCGAAATCAGGTTGTCCTGTGCGCGGGCAGATGCAGGTAAATTCGGGACACTCCATCGCGATCTCAAAGTCCCGTCCCGGACGCGGGTTGGGAAAAGTCTCCAATTGATTGCTTGGTGCAGTAGCCATACCGAAAATCATCTTAACGCAGCCGACAATATTATTCCAATTCTCGGCGATTACCTTGACAACCCGATATCACGATGGTAAAGGCGCGTTATCTATATGAATATTGGCGTTCTAGGAGGTAGAACTTGAGCACACCGAGGGAGCCAAGAGCCGGTGAAAAATTGAGCGCTGAGGAAGCCAAAGCGTATGTGGATTATCTTTACACGACGCTCTACAAAGCCTGGCATGAGAAGATTCACAACGGTCCTTTCATGACTCAACTTCGTGAAGGCAAATTGCCGATGCCGGTAATCCGGCAGTTCTTCAAGAATTGGGGACATTTCTCAATGGAGGTAAATGCGCTTAACGCGGTCTCCTATTACAGCCATCTGCCTTTCTTCGTTCGAAACTTCGACCTGTTGGGTCCTTTCTGCGCGAAGATCGCTGACGAATTGATCTCGCCTCGAGCTCCGGGACATGTGCTTGTGTTGCTGGAAACCGCCGAGGCGATGGGATTGAGCCGCAAGGAAGTGCTAGAAGATCCGTACCTTCCGGCGGCTCGCGCGATCAATGATTTTTGTCATAAGATTTTTATCGACGGCTCCTTGATCGAGCTCTGGGGACTGCACGTATTCGAAGAATCCTTATCGCACTGGTCAGGTGAGTGGTTCACCGCCCTCACGACCAAATACGGTTTCACCAAGCCGCAGGCGGTCTATTTTTCTACCCATGAAGAGGCCGATATGGATACGCACCAGCTAGGCGAAGGCGGTGAAGAGGCTATGGGACACGGAGCCTTCAATCGCACCGTGCTCACGCGTGCGCTTCAAGACAGCGTGGAATTTCGCGCGGGCTACTCCTTGGAGTATTGCGCGCTGACGATGATCGATCTCCATGCGCAGATGAAACAAGCGGCGATGAACGATCCGTACCCGTGATTTCGGATGAGCCGTCGAGTCGCTCAGCCCCGTCGTAGATATTACAGCTCTCGCCGCCGAGAAATCCCAACCGCGACGATTTGCACTTGCGCGCTGGCAACCGGTCTCCGGGCGTTCTCGTTTATTCATTAAACGCTTGCAGACTGTTCTCGGCTAAGGCACCATCAGTCATATCGAACCGCAATTTGCCAGGGATCCATACCACGCGCCCGTATAAGAACAGACCGCTTTAGACATCACCGATGCCTGGAAGATTAGATGACTGATAGCGAACTCGAACCCCTGCGCTCGCTCCTTTCGGAGTTGGCGCCGCAAGGCCGCCGTGGGCTACTGCCGGCGTTACACGCCGCACAGCAGATCTATGGCTGCCTCGCCGAACCCGTTGTGGCAGTAGTGAGCCGTGCGTTGGGCGTGCCGCTCGCCGACGTGGATGGCGTCATCGAATTCTACGCGATGTTTCAACGACGACCGGCCGGTCGGACCATGATGCGCGTATGCAGCGCGCCAGTGTGCGCGCTTGCCGGGGCCGACGCGGTGGCGCAGGTGCTGTGCCGTCATTTGCAAATCGAGCCCGGCGAAACCAGCTCGGATGGCGCATTCACCGTCGAGCATGCCCCTTGCCTGGGCCTGTGCGATCGCGCGCCGGCGCTGCTCATGAACGAAGTCGCTGTTGGACATGTCGATCCCGCCGATGCGGCTGCGATCTGCGCGATGAGGGGACAGCAGACGGTGAGCTTTGTCGGCGGCGATATCCGCATCCTCACGAGCAACTGCGGATCAGGGCATCCTACGTCCCTTACCGACTACCAAGCGCGGGGCGGCTATGCCGGACTCAAAAAGAGTTTGACATTGACGCCGCAAGCTGTGCTCGCCGAAGTAAGAGCAGCGGCACTGCTCGGCCGCGGTGGCGCGGCGTTTCCGACCGGCGTCAAGTGGGAGGGAGCGGCAAATGCGCCAGGCCAACCTAAGTACATCGTTTGCAATGCCGACGAATCCGAGCCCGGCACGTTCAAGGACCGCGTTCTCATGGAAGAAGACCCGCATCGCATCATTGAGGGAATGATCATCGCGGCCTATGCTGTCGGTGCGAGGCAGGGTTACATTTACGTGCGCGGCGAGTACCCGTACGCCTTCAAAATCATAAGCGAAGCGGTAGTCGAAGCGCGACAGGCCGGCGCGATCGGTGAAAGCATTTTCGGATCCGGATTGGCTTTTGATATTGAAATGCGGCTGGGCGCCGGCGCTTATATTTGCGGCGAGGAAACCGCACTGTTGGAATCGATCGAGGGCAAGCGCGGCCTTCCCCGGATCAAACCGCCGTTCCCCACCACTCACGGCTTATTCGGCAAGCCCACGGTCATTAACAACGTCGAGACCTTCTGCAACGTCCCGCTGATCATCGAACGGGGTGCAGCGGAGTACCGCAAGCTGGGCACTGAACGGTCTAGCGGCCCGAAGCTGTTTTGCGTATCGGGGCAAGTTCAGCGGCCCGGACTTTACGAGGTGCCGTTTGGGATCACCTTGCGCCACTTGCTGTTCGATCTCGCGGGCGGCCTCAAACTCGGCCGGAAGCTTCAGGCGGCACTCGTGGGCGGGGCCGCGGGTGCCTTTGCCGTTGAGAAAAATCTCGACGTGATTTTGTCGTTCGAGAACCTGAGCGCGGCTGGCTTGCCGCTTGGCTCCGGCGCAGTTATGGTCTTCGACGATAGCGCTGACATGCGCGACGTGCTGAAGCGGCTAGCACACTTCTTTGCTGACGAGAGCTGCGGCAAATGTTACCCGTGCCAGTTGGGCACGCAGCGGCAATATGAAATTTTTAAACGAACCGCATGCGGGCATCTTCTCGCCGGCGACCGCGAACGCTTATGGGATGTGGGTCAGACTATGATCGACGCATCCCTCTGTGGCCTGGGCCAGACCGCGGCCACAGCGGTATTGAGCGCGATGAAGCTATGGCCGGAGATGTTTAATGGAAAAGGATAAAGGCGAAAGGATAAAGGATGGACGCGTTCAATTTATCCTTCATCCCTTATCCTTCATCCTTTAGAGATGAGGTTTAACTCGATATGGCCGATGTCACACTCTCTATCGATGGCGATGCCGTCACAGTGCCGGCGGGGACGACCATTCTTAAAGCCGCAGAAAAACTCGGCCGGCCGGTTCCAACCATCTGCTATCACGAGCATTGCACGGCGAATGGGCTCTGCCGCATCTGTGTGGTCGAAGTCGACGGGGTCAAGCCGCTGCTCCCGGCGTGCTTGAGCCCGGTGAGTGATGGCATGAAGGTCTCCACGTCGAGTGCGCGCACCGAGCGTAGCCGTCGTACCATCCTGGAAATGCTTGACTCCGCCGTGGATCTTTCTCAGGCGCCGGAGATTCAAAAGTTCATCGAGGATTATCGCGCCGACCACTCGCGATTCGCAGACGGCAAAAGGCGCAATCCTGCGGTGCTCGATGACAACCCCATGTATATCCGCGACTATTCCAAGTGCATTTTGTGCTGGCGCTGCGTTCAAGTGTGCGCCGACGACGCCCAGTTCACCTATGCGATTAACTTCAAAAGGCGCGGCTTCGACACCAGTATTGGCACGTTTTTTGACCAGCCCATGCCGGAAACAAGCTGCGTATTTTGCGGCCAGTGCGTCGGCGTCTGCCCCACCGGCGCGCTCAAACCCAAGCGCGAGGCGCTGCTCGAACGGGGATTTGATCTCAATGAAATCGTGCAGGCGACCAGCGGGGGAAAAAAGCGTCGGAGGAAATTGCCATGATCACCGCCGATCGCGTCATCCCGACCACCTGCCCCTACTGCGGCGTGGGCTGCAATCTCGAACTGCACGTCAAGGATGACTACATATACAAGGTGACGTCGCCGTTCGACGCCGTGGTCAACCACGGCAACCTATGCGTCAAAGGACGTTTCGGCTACGATTTTATTTACAGTAAGGACCGGGTAACGACGCCGCTCATCCGCAAAACCGCGCAGGCGCCCGGCGCGCGCACCCAGGCCGTCGATCGCGATCATTGGCGCCAAGTCTCGTGGGAGGAAGCCCTCGATTACACCGCCGAACGCCTGGTCGAAATTTACCGGCGCGACGGCGCCGATGCCATGGCGGTATACTGCTGCGCCAAAGCAACCAACGAGGACAACTATCTCCTGCAGAAACTTTTCCGTGCGCTATTTCGCACCAACAACGTCGATCACTGCACTCGCTTGTGCCATGCGGGCTCGGTGGTTGCGCTGCAGATGGCTCTCGGCACCTCGGCGATGAGCAACACCGCCGCTGAGGTCATTCACAGCGATGTTTTTCTCGTGACCGGTTCCAATACCGCGGAAACCCATCCAATCATCGCGCTCCAAATGAAAGCCGCGGTCGCCAACCACGGCGCAAAACTGATCATCGTCGATCCGCGACGAGTGGAAATGGTCAACTGGGCCACTCTCTGGTTGCCCGAGAAACCGGGCACCGACGTCCCGCTCTTTTCCGCCATGGCGCATATCATCATCAAGGAACGGCTCTATAACCAGGATTTCATCGACCGGCGCACCGAGGGTTTTGCTGACTTCGCCAAATCTATGGAGAAATTTACGCCGGAGTATGCTGAGGCGATTTCCGGCGTCGACCGCAACCTGATCGTTCAGGCAGCGCGCATGTATGCGGGAGCGAAGAATGCGGCGATCTATTGGGCGCTGGGCATTCCCGAGCACTCGCACGGGACCGACAACGCGATGTCGCTCATTCATCTGCCGCTGCTCACCGGCCACATCGGCCGTAAAGGTACGGGGCTCAATCCGCTGCGCGGACAAAACAACGTTCAGGGCGCGTCGGATTCTGGAGCCATGCCTTGGCACTATCCCGGTTATCAGCGCGTCGATGACGAAGCGGCCGCGCGCAAATTCGAGCAAGCATGGAATATCGAGCCGGGTGGGCTCAATCGTAAACCGGGGCTGACGACAACAGAGATCATGAGCTCGGTCAGGCCGGGGGGAGTGTGCGCGCTTCACATCATGGGTGAGAATCCCATGATGTCCGAGCCTAACTTGAACCACACGCGCCGCATGATGGAGCAGTTGGAATTGCTGGTAGCACAGGACTTGTTCATCAATGAATCCGGCGCCTATGCCGACGTGTTTTTGCCCGCCGCTTCCTGGGCGGAAAAGGAAGGCACCTTCACCAACACCGATCGCCGCGTTCAGCGCGTGCGCAAAGCTCTGGAACCCCGCGGTCAAGCACGACCCGATTGGGAGATCATCTGTGATCTTGCCGGGCGCATCGAAAAAAAGCTTGGCCGCACCCGGACTGCTTTCTGGGCGTACCAGACGCCCGCCGAAGTGCTAGAGGAGATGGGTCGAGCGGTTGCCGAGTATGCAGGCGTGAAATATCGGCGCATCGAAAAGCTGGGACTTCAGACACCCGTGTGGGATGACAATCATCCGGGCACGCCTTATCTTTTTGCTGCAAGCTTTCCACGCGGCAAAGGCAAATTTCACCCTCTTGAATACGTGCCTTCTGTAGAGATGCCGGACGAGGAATATCCGTTCATCCTTACCACCGGGCGTCTGCTCGAACATTGGCATGGCGGCACCCTGACGCGCCATTCAAAGCTTGACGACCTCTATCCGCAAGCGCGCATCGAAATCAGTCCCGCCGACAGCGCCCGCCTGAAGATCGAAGACGGACAAGCCGTGCGCGTGTCATCGCGCCGCGGCAGCGTCGTCCTACGCGCCTGGGTAACTCAGCGGACCACCGTGGGAGTGGTCTTTATTCCCATGCACTTCACCGAAGCCGCCGCGAACCTACTTACCATCGACGCCTTGGACCCGCTGGCGAAGATCCCCGAGTACAAAGCCTGCGCCGTTCGCATTGTACCTGCGGCGGAAGCAGAACTGGCGGAGCCGAAGACAAAGGTGGAACGAGGCCGGTACTGACAGGGCGACACGCGAATTGCCTTACGTGGAACAAAATCTTTCCAAATGCGTTAAGCGCACCGTGAAGCGATGGTGCACTCGGCGAACCATGCGGGCTCTCACCCCTCCCCTTATACCCTCTCCCGCAAGGCGGGCGAGGGGGGGTCGTTCAGGGTCCAGTGTGATGCAAACCTTATGTCCAGTTCGACGTTGAACCTGGAACCTTGAACGGTTTATCTAGCGCAACTGGCCGCCCGGCAGGTGCACGAAGGCGCTCATCTCATGGGAGAAGGTCACCGCCGGGGCTTTACAGACATAATTCGATGTAATCTGATCGACGCGGGTCACGCCCAATAAAGCCATATCGATGATGATCTCCTCTTCGAGCAGCTCGAGCACCCGCACCAGACCGGCCTGGCCTCCCGCGCCCAAGCCCCAGCCTTGGAGTTTCCCGATGGTTACAGCCTTACACCCGAGCGCCAGCGCCTTTATGACGTCGGTGCCGCGGGTCACGCCGCCGTCCAATATGATGTCCACCTTGCCACCCGCCGCTTCGACGATTTCCGGAAGCGTGTCGATGGTTCCTCTGCCATGATCCAACTGCCTTCCGCCATGATTCGAGACGTAGATCACGTCGACTCCATGCTCTACAGCCAATTTGGCATCTTCGGCCGTCGCCACCCCCTTTAAGATAAACGGCAGACCGGCGATTTTTTTGATCGCCTTCATAGTTTCCCAGGTCAACATCGCTTGAAAGTGCCGGCCCGTCTCGGACCGTCTGCTGGGCGGCTGCCAACGGTTGAGCAGCGGACGTTCGCGTCGGCTGTAATGGGCGGTATCGACGGTCAGGCAAAGGGCGCTATACCCAGCCTTCTTCACGCGCCCGAGGATCTCTTCACACCAATCCAAACCGCCGCGCACATAGAGCTGAAAGATCTTTGGATGGTTCGTGCTCGCGGCGATTTCTTCCAGACTCGGCTGGGTGACGGAGCTGACGAAGTTCATTGTCCCGAATTCGGCGGCGGCTTTCGCGACTGCGACACCGCCTTGTGGAGTGATCGTTTGCAGTGAACCAATAGGCGCCAGCATAACGGGAATGCGTAGCTTCTGCCCCAAAAACGTCGTTGACGTGTCGATCTTTGAAACGTCCACCAACACCCGCGGGCGCAATCCCAGGCTGTCAAAGCCGAAACGGTTGCGACGCATGGTTGTTTCAGACTCGGCGCCGCCGGTTAGATAATCCCACACATCCTGCGGAAGGTTGCGCCGCGCGGCTTGGATAATCTCTTGGTTGCTGACGTAATCGAGGCTCATTGTAAGAACTCCTTTTGTTCCTTGTTATCATAGAAACCCACTAACCCATTCGCCCTAACTTCGCTGACCCTTATGCTGCACTGCGTTGCTTCCATCGTTTGCATAGCCTTATTCAGTTCGTAACGGCTCCTTGAGACGCCGAAGAAACAAGCTTGGCATATTTCGCCATGACTCCGGTGGTATAATGAGGCGAGGGAGGCGACCATTGCCGCAACCTTGCGCTCATCTCCGCTTCGGAGATCACAACGTCGAGCCGCCTGGCTTCAATATCAAAAACAATGGTATCGCCGTCTTGAACCGCCGCGATGGGGCCACCGTGAGCCGCCTCGGGCGCCACATGACCGGCCATGAGGCCATGAGTCGCTCCGGAAAACCGTCCGTCGGTAATGAGCGCGACGGAATCACCCAGACCGGCGCCCACAAGAGCTGCGGTGACGCCCAGCATCTCGCGCATACCGGGTCCGCCTTTCGGACCTTCGTAACGAATGACAACGACATCGTTAGGTTTGATCTGATTTTTTTGCACCGCTTGAAAGGCGTGCTCCTCGCGGTTGAAGACACGGGCCGGGCCTTTGTGGATCATTCTTTCATGCCCCGCAACTTTAACCACACAACCTTCCGGCGCTAAATTGCCCTTGAGAATCACCAGCCCTCCGGTGGGCTTCAGTGGATTTGACAGTGGCCGCACGACTTCTTGCCCGGCGGTTTCCCGCACAGCTTGCAAGCCTTCGGCAAGCGTACGACCGTCCACGGTCAATGTATCGCCGTGAATCAAACCGCCATCAAGCAAGCGCTTGGCGACGAGTTCGATGCTGCCCGCTTTGTGTAGATCGCTGGCGACAAATCGACCCCCAGGCTTGAGGTCGGCAATCAAGGGAGTACGACTGCTGATGGAATCGAAGTCGTCGATGGTCAACTCAACCTTTGCCTCCTTGGCGATGGCGAGCAAATGCAGCACCGCATTGGTGGAACCACCTGTCGCTGCCACCGCAGCGATGGCATTCTCGATGGATTTGCGTGTGATGATCAGAGACGGCCGCAAGTCACGACGCAAAAGATCGACGACGAGCTTCCCCGCCTTGAAAGCAGCTTCGTCCTTTTCCGCAACCGTCGCCGGAATACCATTACTGCCAATCGGCGAGATGCCCAGAAACTCCATGACCGTGGACATCGTATTGGCGGTGAACTGGCCTCCGCATGCGCCCGCGCCCGGGCAGGCGCTATTTTCAACGGCTTTGAACTGTTTCGCATCAATTCTGCCGCTGCCGTACGCCCCCACCGCTTCGAAGACGTCTTGAATCGTCAGGTCGCGATCGCCGAGATGCCCTGGAGCGATGGAACCGCCATAGAGTGCGAGTCCAGGAATATCGAGACGCGCAAGCGCCATCACGACCCCGGGATTCGTTTTATCGCAGCCCGAAAGGCAGACCAAAGCGTCGAAGTGATTACCCCGCGCCACCAACTCGATGGAATCCGCAATCACCTCACGGCTTACAAGGGAGCACTTCATCCCTTCGGCGCCCATGCTGATCCCATCGGAGATCGATACCGTGTTGAATTCCATGGGCGTTCCGCCCGCTGCGCGGATACCTTCCTTAACTTTGGCGGCCAGACGCCGGAGATGAAAATTACACGGACCGATTTCGATCCACGTGTTCGCCACCCCGATGAGAGGTCGAGACAAATCTTCCTCCGAAAAA
>Ga0081455_10004816_pt1 | contig 14997 bp, 13 predicted proteins | sample TabmetS3T2R1_FD_70207 | JGI IMG/M metagenome (GOLD analysis project Ga0081455, IMG submission 70207) | Tabebuia heterophylla rhizosphere microbial communities from the University of Puerto Rico - S3T2R1 | ecosystem: Host-associated > Plants > Roots > Rhizosphere ... | reverse complement strand
GAGGACTTGACGATTCTGAACGTGACCTGGGCACCCATGATGACGGTCTTGCCCCACAATCATCAGATGTGGGCGGTGATCGGCATCTATACCGGGCGTGAGGACAACGTGTTCTGGCGCCGTGTCCCTGGCGCGCCGGGGAAAGTGGAGATCGCCGGAGGAAAGGCGTTGTCGGCTCGCGAAGCTGAACCGCTCGGACACAACATCATTCATTCGGTCACCAATCCGATTCCACGTCTGACTGGAGCTATTCACGTTTACGGCGGAAACTTCTTCAAGCCCGGCCAACGCAGCGAATGGGATCCCGAAACACTGATGGAGCAGCCGTACGACGCAGATCGAGCGGTGCGCCGGTTCGAAGAGGCCAACAAGTTCCTTCCGCGTTGAAGTGATTGGCGCTGCTCCCACTGAGGAAAGAAACGCCGGGATCCGGTGCTGGCGCCAAAATCTGCGGCATGGTGTATTCGCGCCGCGATCATATTGACCTCGACATCCTCGCATAGATGCGACGGGCAACATGCATGGGCAGCTCCCCACGAAGCCGTATCCCATCCGCCCGATGATCCCATGGCGCAGCCGTGCAACCCGCGATGGAATGCCGCGTTCTGCCGCCGGAGCCGGCCTGTATGATCCCCGCGTCAACAAGCCTCAGGGAGGGGTCAAAATGATCAAAACCATTCTGGTCGGCGCCGCACTCGCGGCCTTTGCTACCGGCGCATCGGCGCAAGACAAGCGCCCCGACTACGGCACCGACGTCAACGCTGCCGGCGCAAAGAAGATCGCGGCCGAGGTGCTCGCCGAATGCCAGAAGAACCAGTGGAACGTCGCCGTCGCCGTGGTCGATAACCACGGCTTCCTGGTCTATTTCGAGCGCATGGACAACACCCAGACGGCCAGCATGGACATCGCCGTCGGCAAGGCCAGGTCGGCTGCGACCTACCGGCGGCCGACCCGCGCCTTTGTCGATGCGATCAACAAGGGTAGCCCTGCCACGACCACCCTGCCCGGCGTCTTCGCCTCACCCGGCGGCTTGCCGATCATGGCTGACGGCAAGGTCACCGGCGGCGTCGGCGTGAGCGGCGTCACTGGCGACCAGGACGAGCAGTGCGCCAAGGCTGGTCTGGGGATCAAATAGTTTATTCGATCTCGCCTCAAACTGGCGGCACGCCGGGATGTGTCGGCGCTCCCCGGCGAAATCATGATGTGAAGCGTCGTACGCGATAACCGGCAGGCGATGGAGATCGTTCGTGTCATTGCGCCGCGCCGTCTTGTTCGGGGTCGCCCCGGTCATTACGAGGGCTACTATGGCGCCGCCAAATACGTCGACAGGATTCTGCGCGGCGCAAGTCCGGCTGACTTGCCGATCGCCGGCCCAACCGAATTCACCATGAGCGCCAACCGCACGTCGCTCAAGAATCTCGGCTTGTCGTTGCCTCCCGATCTGGCCGCCCGCGTGAATGAATGGATCGACTGAGGCCGCTCAAGCCGCGACCACCCGCGGGCCCGCGGCAATCTTTTCCGACGGCCGACACGCCTTGCTCGCATCCTGATTGCATAGTACGCGTTCGCACGATGTCCGCTTTTCCCCAGCAGCGGACATCGGCACAGTCCATCCCTTCGCTTTAAGACAAAAGTGTTGCTTCGACCAGTTGAGACCACCGTCAAACCAGACTTCGGCGTTGGCTGCTCACATGTGCCCTTAGGGCCACTTCCGGACTCATTCCGCAGCACAGCGGAGCCGGACTGGAGTACGGAAGCCCTTATCCCCATGAACTTACTCCCTGCGATTTGCTCCCTGGCCCCAACAATGTCACCGTTCTCCGATCAACAGAGAACGTCCGTGAATCGAATCGGCGCGACGCCGTGTTTGCACCACGCCGCCGCGCCTGACCACCGTAACCGAAAGGAGCGGTTCCAATGGCTGAAGACACTATTGCTTCTATTGTCGCCCTGCATCAACCCAAAAGGGCCAGGACCGGCGCGCAGCGCCCAGGTGCGAAAAGGCCGCGTAGACCGCGAAAAACAAAGATCGCCAAATCTGAATTTTCCGAATCGGTAATCCCAGTAGACTTTTCGTCGAGGGATTCGGCGCCGGCGGAATCCCTCGTCACGCCACCCTCACCCCCTGTCGTGCCAGCAGGGCGGTCAATCGCCTCCCTCACCTTGGCGGCCGCGGCGTTCACGCTCGCCGCGGTCGGGCTAACCACGAATGGCTGGTTTGCCCAATCCCTGGGATCAAGCGATATCGCCGGATGGCTGTTCCTGGCCATTGGCGTGGCGGCCGATCTCGCCGCACTTGTTACGCCAATATGTGCTGCCAGGCTTTGGCACAACGGCCGACGCGCCGCGTCTTTTGCAGGATGGGCTGTTTGGGCGATGACCTTTGTCTTTGCAGTCATCGCGGGGATCGGCTTTGCTTCAGTCAACATCGCCGATGTTACGACTGCGCGGGCGTCGCGCGTAACACCTGCGGTGACAGCGGCTCAATCTGCATTGAGCGACGCGATGTCGGCGCGTGATCGGGAATGCGGGCATGGTCTTGGCAAGTTCTGCCGCGAGCGTGAAGCGGTGGTTGCCGAACGTCGCCAGATCCTGGATGCTGCCATGGTGCCGGTCCGACAGACGGCAGACCCTCAAATGGATGCGGCTATCAAGATCGTCGCTTGGATTAGCTCTGGAATGCTGCGGCCGTCGGGCGACGACTTTGCCATGCTTCGTCTTGTCTTGCTGGCCCTGCTGCCTCAGCTGGGCGGGATCCTCTTGATGGTCAGCCGATCAGCGATGCGGCCAGCGCCCCCGGAGAAGGGTTAACCCCGGCGGGAGCCAGACCGAGCCCCATGTCCGCTAGCCTTCCAAATGCGAACATTTGGGGGATTTGCGACACGCTGCTCTTGCGGCAGTTTTGCGAGCACACGCCCTAGATCACCGCCTCCTTCCGCGGCGTCTCCTCGATCTCCTTCAGTATCCGCGCTAGCCGGCCGGCGCATTCCCGCTGCCCGCCCTGATCGCGGATCAGGTCCTGACGGATTTCGATGCCGTGAGGTGATGGCAGCTCTGCAGGCGTCAGCTGCGGTACTCCGTCACGGCATTGTCACGCGACTCTGTTAGTTGCGCGGCATGAGGGACGGGCAGTCATGAGTGACGAGTTGACGCCGCGGCACTTCCGCGCCTTGTTCATCTCCGACGTCCACCTCGGGGCCAGGGGATCGCAGGCCGAGCAATTGCTGGACTTCCTGCGCAACCACGATGCCGAGACGTACTATCTCGTAGGCGATATCGTCGACGGCTGGGCGCTACGTTCGGCGTGGTACTGGCCCCAGTCGCACAACGACCTCGTGCAGAAGATCCTGCGCAAGGCGCGCAAGGGCGCGAAGGTTTTCTACATTCCAGGTAACCATGACGAGTTCCTGAGGGACTATTACGGGACCCACTTTGCCGGCATCGACGTGGTCGAAAATGCGATCCACGAAGGAGCGGATGGCCGCCGCTATCTGGTGATCCATGGCGACATATTCGATCTCGTGGTGCAGAACGCGCGCTGGCTGGCTCATCTCGGCGACAAGGCCTACGATTTTGCTATCCGGGTCAACCGCCTGGTCAACTTCGTGCGCCGCGGCTTTGGCGCCCCCTACTGGTCGTTATCGCAGTGGGCCAAGCTGAAGGTCAAAAATGCGGTGAACTATATCGGAGCCTTCGAGCAGGCGCTGGCCGCGGAGGCACGTCGCAGCCATGCCGACGGCGTCATTTGCGGACACATCCACTATGCCACCATCCGTAACGAGCAAGAGGTGCGATACATGAATTGCGGCGACTGGGTCGAGAGCTGCACCGCCCTTGCCGAGAACCCGGACGGCAGTTTCGAGATCATCACCTGGGCCGATGCGCTGCAGGCGCCGACGGCGACACAGGCCGCCTCGCGCGCTGCATGATGCGGATTCTCGTCGCCACCGACGCTTGGCATCCCCAAGTCAACGGCGTCAAGTCAATCGCGTGAAGCGTACTGACCATGACGGCCGCCGCAGCCCATGAACTCCGTGCCGCATGACAATCCTGTGTTGTCATACGCCTGAAATGTCCTTGGACGAATGTCCTCCTCAGAATCACCTGCAGAATCACCTGCTCTGAGGAGAGACATGTCCATCCTGATCGCAACCGATGCCTGGCATCCTCAGGTTAACGGGGTCGTTCGAACGTTGACGTCGCTGGAGCAGGCTTGCGCCCGGCTCGGCGTTAAGGTCAACCTGCTTACACCCGAGGGCTTTCCGTCTTTTCCTGTACCGACCTATCCCGGGTTGCGGCTTGCAATTCCAGACCGTTCGGAGATCGCGGGCAGAATTGACAAGGCCGCGCCGGGCTCCATCCACATTGCGACCGAGGGTCCGATCGGCTGGTCGGTTCGAGCTTACTGCCGGCGCAAGGCACTGGCGTTCACGACGTCCTACACGACTCGGTTTCCCGAGTACGTTTCGGTTCGCACCGGGCTTCCCGATGCAATCGGCTATGCGGTGATACGTCACTTCCATTCCGCTGCCGCAGGAACCATGGTAGCGACCAATTCGCTCCGAACGGAGCTCGCGGCGAGAGGTTTCAAGCGGCTGTTCGCCTGGACACGTGGCGTCGACACTGACCTCTTCAACCCGAATGATCCGGCCGTACTCGATTTGCCGCGGCCCATCTTCATGTCGGTCGGGCGGGTTGCGGTCGAGAAGAACCTCGAAGCCTTCCTGTCGCTCGACCTGCCAGGATCCAAGGTCGTCATCGGCGACGGTCCACAGCGGGACGAGTTGAAAGCCCGTTTTCCGCAGGCAATCTTTCCCGGAGAGAAAACCGGAAAGGATCTGGCATCTCACATTGCCGCGGCCGACGTGTTCGTTTTTCCCAGTCGCACCGATACGTTTGGTGTCGTCCAGCTCGAGGCGCTGGCTTGCGGTGTGCCGGTCGCAGCATTTCCCGTGACCGGGCCGATCGACGTGGTAGCGGATCGACCGATCGGTGCTCTGGATCATGATCTGAGGAGCGCATGTCTGCGTGCGCTCGGCATGTCGCGTGAGTTGTGTCGGGATTTCGCGCTGACCCACTCATGGGAAAATTGCGCCCGGCAGTTTCTCCGCAACCTTGTTCCGCTCCACGCGGCCACGGCGAGGCGGTCCGCGACCATTGTTGCAGGCCAAGAGCCGGCCCGCAGCTGATCGTTGTTCAACTCTTACAGGCACCAATGATATGGCAGTTTTTGCAAAACTCGACCGTTCCGGAAAGCCGGATTTCGACCGGGAAAACGTGGAGCAGGCCTATGACCGCTGGGCTCCGGTCTATGACCTCGTCTTCGGCGGAGTTTTCCGCAAAGGCCGCAGCGCCGCAATCGCCGCGACCAACCGGATCGGCGGTCGCGTGCTCGAAGTCGGCGTCGGCACGGGCATTTCGCTGCCGCTCTACGGGTCGAACGTACGAGTGTTTGGAACCGACATTTCCGAGGCGATGCTTTCCAAGGCGCGACAGCGCGTTGGCGAGCTCGGGCTGACGAATGTTGAGGGGCTCGCGGTGATGGACGCCGAGAAGCTCGAATTTCCCGATGAATCTTTCGACGTGGTGATGGCGCAATATGTGGTGACGGCGGTGCCGAATCCTGAAGCCGCGCTCGACGAATTTGCCCGGGTGCTGCGTCCGGGCGGCCAAATAATCCTGTTAAGCCGGGTCAGCGCCGATGCCGGTATGCGGCATTTCATCGAACGGCGCCTGCAGCCGGTAGTCCGTCCACTGGGCTTCCGCACAGCCGAGTTTGCCTGGCCGCGCTTCGCGCGCTGGATGTCGAATGCGACGGGCATCGAACTGATCGAACGCCGTATCATTCCGCCATTCGATCATTTTTCGCTGATCCGCTTCGGCAAGCGCGGCATGGTCCAAGCCGCCTAGCACGGGAGAGCCCAGGGAAGCTGGCGTGTGACAGGATCATGATGTCACACGCCCTACACAGAATCGCTCTAGAGCTTTCGCAGGCAAGAACGTGCTTCATGAGCGATCCTCGGGGAACGAAATGATCAAGAATTTTCTGCAAGCGTTGCGGGTCCAGCGTTGGGACGATCACCGGTACTATCATCACAGCCGGATCAACCAGAGCCTGCACTTCGTCAGCGCGTTAAGCTTCCTGTCCGCCTATGCGATGATGTTTATTGACCCGGTAATTTCGGCGCTGACCGGCTGGCTGGTGTCGATGACGACGCGTCAGGCCGGTCACTTCTTCTTCGAGCCGAAAGGCTACGACCATGTCAATCAAGCCTCCCACGAGTACAAGGAGGAGATCAAGGTCGGCTACAATTTGCAGCGCAAGATCGTGCTGATGGCAATCTGGGCGCTGTCGCCGCTGGCTATCTATGCGGCACCCGGACTGTTTGGGCTGATGACGCCGTGGACCAGTCCAATGGAATTCATCCGCGAGGTCGGTATCGTCTGGCTCGTCGTGGGCATCGGTGGACTTCTCTTTCGCACCGTCCAGCTGTTCTTCGTCCGGGATGTCGAGACCGGGTTGGTCTGGATGACCAAGATCCTGACCGATCCGTTTCATGACCTCATGTTGTACTACAAGGCACCACTGCACCTTTTACGTGGCGAACTGATTGATCCAGGCCTGCACCTGATCGAGTCGGAACTCGAAGAAAAGCACGCCTGACCAATCTCCATCGTTACATGCCCGGCCACCTGCCGGGCACATGCAACGAAACCGTCGGCTCAATTGGTCAGCGCTTGTCGTCATGCGAACTGAATTTCTTTCGCTCGCCGTCGTTGCCGCCGCTGCTTCGGCTGCGCTGGCTCCTCGTATCAAGAGGCGCTTCGATCTGTCACGTGCCAAGCATCGTTCGCTCGCCGGTCACTCGAAGATGTCCAAATTCGTAGCGCGGCTGATTCCGCACTACGAGTTCGACATCGACGAATTTTTTGCTTCCGACGGGGCTCCGTCGGATGTGGCGATGCGGCGAAAGAACGGCTTCTTCGGGCTGGCGGCGCTCTACCAGGAGCGCTTTGCCCGAAATCGCGTCATGACGGTCGAGGCGGCCGCTCATATCTCAGATCTGCGTTTCACCCAGTCGTACCGGGTGCCGTTCCAATACAGCGGCATGGTCAAGGAGAATCTTGGCGCCGGCGTGTTCATGCAGGCGTCCTCCGGTGTCACGCTGACCGACCTCGATGGCAATCGGTTCTACGATCTCGCCGGCTCCTACGGCGTCAACATTTTCGGCTATGACATCTATCGAGAGTGCATAGAGGCCGCCGAAAGGCGAGCTCATGCGCTCGGACCGGTGCTCGGCTTTTATCACCCCGTCGTGGTCGAAAACGCTGGCCGCCTCTGCAAGCTCTCCGGCCTCGACGAAGTCTCCTTTCACATGTCCGGCACCGAGGCGGTGATGCAGGCGGTTCGGCTCGCGCGCTATCACACGCGGCGCACGCATCTGGTCCGCTTCACGGGCGCCTATCACGGCTGGTGGGGGGATGTGCAGCCCGGTGTGGGCAATCCGGTCTCTCCCCACGCGACGTACACGCTAGCCGAGATGTCCGAGAAGACCCTTCACGTGCTGCGGACCCGCAGCGACGTCGCCTGCGTCCTGGTGAATCCGCTTCAGGCCCTGCATCCAAACGCCAATGCGCCGGGTGATTTCGCGCTGGCCGACAGTTCGCGCAGCGCCGGCTTCGACCGCGCCGCCTACACCGCCTGGCTTAGAGCGCTGCGCAAAGTCTGCAGCGAACGCAAGATCGTGCTGATCTTCGACGAGGTGTTCGTCGGCTTCAGGCTCGCGCCCGGCGGCGCTCAGGAGTATTTTGGTGTTCGCGCCGACATGGTCACCTACGGCAAGAGTCTCGCCGGCGGTCTGCCGATCGGAGCGGTCTGCGGCCGCAAGGAGTTGATGCGCCGCTTTCGCGAGGATCGTCCTGCGGACATCTGCTTTGCCCGAGGCACCTTCAATTCGCACCCTTATGTGATGACGGCCATGGATGAGTTCCTGAGCCGGCTTGCCAGTCCGAATTTCCGCAAGGTGTATGACGGTCTCGACGAGTTGTGGAATGCGCGCGCCGGGCGGTTGAATGACATGCTGCGCGAAGCGGACCTGCCGGTGCGTGTCGCGAACCTCTCCTCGATCTGGACGGTGCAGTACCTGACGCCATCGCGCTATAATTGGATGTTGCAGTTCTATCTCCGCGCCGAAGGCCTGGCACTCAGCTGGGTCGGCACCGGCCGCCTGATTTTCAGCCTGAACTATACCGACGCCGATTTCGCGGAGGTCGCGACCCGCTTTGTTGCCGCGGCGAGCAAGATGAAGTCCGACGGCTGGTGGTGGCATGACGGCGTCGTCACCAACCGGGGAATCCGCCGCCAGATCCTCAAAGAAATGATCGCCGGCCGGCTGGCGCGCAGGGCCCGACTTCAATCCCCGAGACGCGACTGATATTTGATGACGATAAAGGCCCTCATCGCAGCCTTGACGCAGCAGGAGGACATCAATTTCCTGCTCACCAACCGGATACCCCGAGCCGCGCTGACCCGGTTCATGGGCTGGTTCAGCAAGATCGAAAACCCGATTGTCAGAGATATCTCGATCGGCTGCTGGCGCCTGTTCTCCGATCTCGATCTGTCGGAGGCCAGGAAGAAGCATTTCAGGAGCCTGCACGACTGCTTCACGCGGGAACTGCAGCCCGGACTGCGATCCATCAATCCTGATCCCACCATCGTGGTCAGTCCGAGCGACGGCATCGTGGGAGCGTTCGGCACGGTGCAGGACGGCCAGCTTTTTCAGATCAAGGGCGCACCATACTCCTTGCTCGATCTGCTCGGCGATCCCGGGCTGGTGGAGCAGTACCGGAACGGGCGCTTTGTCACGCTGCGGCTGACGTCCAGCATGTACCATCGTTTTCACGCCCCGCATGATGCGCGGATCGAACAGGTGACGTTTATTCATGGCGACGTCTGGAACGTCAATCCGATCGCGTTGAAACGCATCCAAGGCTTATTTTGCAAGAACGAGCGCGCGGTCATTCGGGCTCGGCTTGCCACCGGTGAAGTGCTTACGCTGGTGCCGGTCGCCGCCATTCTGGTCGCAAGCATCCGGCTGCACTTCCTGCAACGGACGCTGAATGCTCAGACAAGGGCTCCGCTCACCTTTCCATGCGACGTGGTCGTGCACAAGGGTGACGAACTCGGCTGGTTCGAACATGGGTCGACCATCATCGTACTGGCGCCCGAGACTTTCCAGTTGTTCGAGAGAATCGGTGAGGGCACGCGCATCAAGATCGGGGAGCCGCTGCTCGTCCGATCGATTGCGAACGTCCCGGCGTAGCTCGCAGGGGTTGGATGGTCAATTCAGAAGGCACCAGGCGATTCTCACAGGCCGTTATGCCAGGGCCGCGTTATGCCGGCGTAGATGGGCGTAAAACTATGCAGCGCCACCAGCACCGTGGGCTGGCCGCCATGCGCCCGCGCGTCGATGATCTCATGGATGCGGCGGTGATAGGGATCGAAGATTTCATGACGGCGGATTTCGGCGGCCTCCGGCGCGAACTCTCCATTGCCGGGGATGAGGGTAGCGGCGGCATGAGCTGGCGAGATGAGTGCAACGGAAGCCTATTCAGGCAGTCCCGCCGCGATAAACGCCTCCAGAAATTCCGCTCGAAGTTCAGGCGATCTAACCCATTGCGGCGTAACGTAGGTCGAACGACGCCATGCGGGTCGACGACGGAGACATTCTGCCATCAATTTTCTTGCTTCTTCCAGTTTTCCCGCTCCCACATAACACGGGATCGCTTGGGTCATTCCGACAAAAAAGGAGGGAGGAAACGCTCGAATAGCCTTGTCTGCCCACGTGGCCGCTTCTGCATGCCTGCCCGCGTTGTGATGCGCGAGGGCGAGCCCCAACATCGCGCCATAGCTGAATGGTTCGCGCGGACTGAGACGCATGGCTTGCTCGAGGTCTGCGACGGCAGTATCGGACTCGCCACACCAGCCACGCACAAGCCCACGAAGGTGAAGTGCTCGGGCGCAGTTTGGATTGGACCAGATGGCGCGCTCCATCATCTCAAGACCGACGTCGAAGTCGAGCTTGATCCAGAAAAGGCAGAAGCCGATGATGCTCAACGCAAAGGCGTCATCCGCTCCCAGTTCCTTCAGGCGCTCGGCAAAGCCCGAGAGTTTGGCGCAGTCTTTGGCGAAATCTCCAGGCCATCTGTTACCCCATCGCCATCCTATGCAACTCGCAGCGCCGCCATAGGCGGGCACAAAGTTGGGATCGAGCGCAATCGCATCCTCGAAATATCTCAGGGCAGCATCGTTGTTCTGCGGGCTGGTCGGAAAGCCGATATGGGGCAGGCCACGGTAATATGCGGTCACCGCGTCGATGTTGCCGACCGGTCTCCGGCTTGCTCTTTCAATTTCGGCACGATCGACTTCTGGTGCGATGGCCCCCACCACCTGCTGCGTCACCTTGTCCTGTAGGTCGAAAATGTCTTCCAAGGTGCCGTCGAACCGGTCGGCCCAGAGGTGCGCTCCGGTCGCGGCATCGATCAGCTGGCCGGTGATCCGCAGGCGCGTACCTGCCCTCCGCACACTGCCTTCGAGCACGTATCGCGCGCCGAGTTGTTGCCCCACCTGCTTGATGTCGACGGACTTGCCCTTGTAGGTGAATGAGGAGTTGCGCGCGATGACAAACAGTCCTCTGAACCGCGACAGCGCCGTGGTGATGTCGTCGACCAGACCGTCTGCAAAACATTCCTGGTCCGGATCGGCCGAAAGGTTCTCGAACGGAAGCACGGCAATCGAGGGTTTGTCGGATAGTGCTGCGACGGATGCCGGGGGTTGAACGGCGCGGCTCGTGCCGATGTCAGCACCGACTTTGTCGATTTCCTGCACGCTGCCGATGAAGCGAAAGCCCTTCCTTTGCAGTGTCTTGATCAGCCGCTGTTGATCGCCGCCATCGCCGATCGCAGCGCGTGCTGCGTTGAGACGCGTTGCAAGCGCTGCGTCCGTGACGACGCGGCCGCCCCATATTGCGGAGATCAGATCGTCCTTGCTGACCACGCGATCACGGTTGCGGATCAAGTAGAGAAGCACGTCAAATGCCTGCGGCGTCACCGAAACCGCATCGTTCCCCTTGAGCAGCTCTCGCTTGTCGGTGTCGAGCGCAAAATTCTCAAACAGATAGCGCATCTGGCGGCCCGTTCCTTGATCGGTGCGAGCGTAACACAGCCCGGCACGCACGTGGCGCGCGAAGTCACCCGCCGGTAATGAAAATGTAAGCGGTCTGTAAAGAGTTGCAGCCGCGCTTCGAGCATTCTTGCCGGGCGTGAAAACTCTCAAGACCGGCGGTCATGGCGATGAACACGGCCCCTTCAACTACGGCGCTGGTACAGCCACAGGCGTCCCCATCGCCGGCTCCAAAGCCGTTCGGGACGCCCCGTTGTTTGCATCGTCGATGGCGCCAGCGCTTGTCCGGCGCTGCGTCAGCGATCTTCTGCAGCAAGGGAAGGGTGGAGCTCTGTGCGCTCAGCGACTTTGAGCTGAGGGACGTCGGTGTCGTCGGCGTGAGACTGCGAGGAGATGCAGATGCTGCAGGATAGGCACGGTCGTATCGACTATTGCGAGGAGGGCGCAGGCCCAACCATCGTGTTCGTACCGGGATCGTGGGCGACTGGATCGGTCTGGCGCGGTGTGATCGAGGTGCTGGGCGGTCGTTTCCGGACGGTGACGACGAGCCTTCCGGGCTATGGCAGCACGAGGGACAGGCGGACGGCTGCCGATACATCGATCGACCGGCAGGCGGAGATCGTCGAAGCCGTGATCCGCCGTGCCGGCGGTCCCGTGCATCTCGTGGGGCATTCCTTCGGGGCTTTGGCGTGCCTCGACGTAGCGCTGTGCGGGCTGCACCCGCTCATGAGCCTGACCTTGATTGAGCCGGTGGCTTTCGGCTTGCTGCACCAGCAGGGCGAGCCCACGCTCCATGAACGGTTCATCGCGATGCGCGAAGAGTATTTCCGGGCGTTCGAAAACGGCGACAGGGAAGCGGCGCGCCAAGTGGTCGATTATCTCGGCGGGGCGGGCAGCTTCGATGCCCTCCCGTTCCGGATGCGGCAATATGTTGTCGATGCGACCGCGACCCACGTTCTGGACATGCGTTCGGAATACGATCCGAAACTCTCGGCTTTCGCCAATATCCTGCTCCCGAGCCTCGTTATCTGCGGTGAGCGCAGTCCGCAATCGTTACGGCGAAGTGCGGAAATCCTGAGCGGGGCACTGGCGAATGCTTCGCTATGCGCGCTTCCCGGGGCCGGCCACCTCATGCCGGCCACACACGCCGCCGAAGTGGCCAAACGCATTGGCGATCATGTTTCAAAGACCGAAGCGCTGGCCTGGAGCAGCCTGTCCATCGCTTCTCCGTTCGGATTAGGGTGCCGCGAGCCCGCATCTTAAATCACCGCTTCCTTCCGCAGCGTCTCGGCGATCTCGTGCAGGATTCGCGCCAGCCGGTCCGCCCATTGGTGCTGGCCGGACTGATCGGCGATCAGGTCCTGACGGATTTCGATGCCGGTGTTGATCAGCCCGCGCATCTCGCCATGCACGGGGATGGTGTAGTCGGTCAGATCGCTGACCGCATAGGGCTCGTTGTCGCCGACGACGAGATCGCCCTCGGCGCGCAGGTGCTGCAGCATCAGCGGCGGCAGCGTGCGATCGCGGTGATAGAGCGCGCCGATATGCCAGGGCCGCGCGATGCCGGCATAGATGGGCGTAAAACTGTGCAGCGCCACCAGCACCGTGGGCTGTCCGCGATGCGTCCGCGCGTTGATGATCGCATCGATGCGGCGGTGATAGGGATCGAAGATCTCGTGCCGGCGGATTTTGGCGGCCGCCGGCGCCAGTCCGTCATTGCCGGGTATGATCGTGGCCTCGCTCATCCGCGGGATCGAGCTTGCAGCCCCGGGCGGGCGATTGCAATCGATCACCAGCCGTGAATAGCGCTGCGCGATCATATGCGCGCCCAAATGATCCGACAGCTGCTCGGCGACGCCGGCGATGCCGATGTCCCAGGCGATGTGGCGCACGAGCTCGCTCTCTGGCACGCCGAGATCGCCAAGCGTGCGTGGAATGATTCGCCCGTAGTGATCGCAGGTGAAGAGATAGGGCGAATCGCCCGCCTCGTTGAATTCATGCACCGGAGCAACATCGGTCGCCGTCAGCAATGATGTGTCCCTATTCAACACGATTTTCCTCAATTGTTGCTCATCGAATCGGCAGACGGGTATGGAAATGAGCAGTGATCCCTATAGATTAGCGAGCCCAAAATCACGATGATTGACTAACGAAAATGCCGATCCTGACGATTAACCACAAGACCGAATATCGCTACGCCCATCCGGTGGCGTTCGGTGAGCACACCATCATGCTGCGGCCATTGCCGGGGCACGATCTGCGCATCCTGGCGCATCGTCTGGCGATCGAGCCCGAGCCGATGCGGCTGCGCTGGATACACGACGCGTTCGGCAACTCGGTCGCGATCGCGACGTTCGACGAGCGCGCGGACACGCTCACCTTCACGTCGACCGCCACCGTCGAGCACAATCCGGCGGAAGAATTTGCGCTGACATCAGACGATCCCGCGTTCTTCTATCCTTTTCTCTATGATGACGAGGAGTACCCGGATCTCATCCAATACGTCACACCGCAGTATGGCGATCCCCGTGGCGAGCTTTCCGCTTGGGCGCGGCAGTTTCTCGATGTGGAAGCGCCGACGCCGACGTTCAATATCCTCAGCGGCATGACGCATGGCATCCGCGAGGCGTTTTCCTATCGCAAGCGCCACGAGCACGGTACACAGCATCCGCTCGACACGCTGCAGCTCAAATCCGGCACCTGCCGCGACTTTGCACTTCTGATGATCGAGGCGCTGCGCCGGCTCGGCATCGCCGCGCGCTTCGTCTCCGGCTACATCTTCGTGCCCGGCGACAGCGCGCATGACTATGTCGGCGGCGGCTCGACGCATGCCTGGGTGCAGGTCTATTTGCCGAGCGCGGGCTGGATCGAATTCGATCCGACCAACGGCATCATCGGCAACCGCGATCTCGTGCGGGTCGCCGTCGCGCGCGATCCGCGCCAGGCAATCCCGCTGCATGGCGCCTATCTCGGTTCCGCCGACGCGTTCCTCGAGATGAACGTCAATATCAACGTGGTTTCGGTCGGCGATGAGACGAATCCGGCCGTCCCCGAACCGCGGGAACTACTGAACCAGGGGGCGCATTGAAAAGACTAACACTGATGTGCCTCGCGCGAGGCACATCAGGGGGAACAGCAGCGGAATATCTGATTCATGGAGATCAAGGTCGGCTTCGAGATTTCCTACACGGCGGCGCAGCCGACGCCGATGGTGATCATGCTCTCGATCCATCCTTCGCGCTATTCCGACATCGTCGGCACCGAGCGCATCACGGCCGAGCCCGACGCGCCGATCGGATTCTATCGCGACAGTTTTGGCAATGTCTGCGGCCGCCTTGTTGCGCCCGCGGGCGGCGTGACGCTGCGCGGCAATGCGCTGGTGCGCGACTCCGGCCTGCCTGACGTCGTGATGCCCAGCGCCCAGCAATTGCCGATCGAGCAATTGCCGGACGAGGTGCTGCTCTATCTGATGCCGAGCCGCTATTGCGAGACCGACAGGCTCACCGACATCGCCTGGTCGCTGTTCGGTCAGAGCAAGCCTGGCTGGGAGCGCGTGCAGGCGATCGTCGATTTCGTGCACCGCCACGTCACCTTCGGCTACCAGCACGCCCACCACATGAAGACGGCGCATGACGTCTACGAGCAGCGCGCCGGCGTGTGCCGCGACTTCGCCCATCTTGCGCTGACGCTGTGCCGCTGCATGGGTATCCCCGCGCGTTACTGCACCGGCTATCTCGGCGACATCGGCGTGCCGCCGGAGCCCGAGCCGATGGATTTTTCCGGCTGGTTCGAGGTCTATCTCTCCGGCCAGTGGT
>Ga0081455_10004815_pt1 | contig 14997 bp, 10 predicted proteins | sample TabmetS3T2R1_FD_70207 | JGI IMG/M metagenome (GOLD analysis project Ga0081455, IMG submission 70207) | Tabebuia heterophylla rhizosphere microbial communities from the University of Puerto Rico - S3T2R1 | ecosystem: Host-associated > Plants > Roots > Rhizosphere ... | reverse complement strand
ATCCGTACGCCGTCCGGGCTGGCCACGGCCGGGCGCAGCTCGAGACGCGCCACCTCGGGCAGGTCGTTCTTCAGGTGCGCCAGCCGCTGGAGTACGTCCTCGATCGCCTCCACGTCGACGGTCGGCGCGCCGCCGTAGCCGAACAGCAGCGGCGCGGCCCGGATCTCCCGCACCATCGCCTGGGCGTCGGCGTCGGTCAGCGGCGGGATCCGGTAGGCGCGGTCGCCGAGCAGCTCGCTCGGCGCGCCGTGCACTCCGAACGACAGCACCGGACCGAACAGCGGATCCTCGAACGACTCGATCAACAGCCGGACCGCGCCCTCGGGCTCGTCGACGGGCCTGGAGGCCGTCTCGAGTCCGTAGGCGCTGAGCAGCTCGGCGAGCTGATCGCGGTCGAGGTCGAGGCCGTCCGGTCCCGACTCGGTCAGCCCGGTGACGAGGCGGCGGGCGTCGTCGCGCCGCAGGTCGTCGTAGTTGCGCACCCGCCCGGTCGGACGACCGAGCCAGGCGCCGTAGGAGACGACGTTGGCCAGGGCCCGCACCGCCATCTCCGGCGCCGGGTAGGACGGGACCGACCCCCGACCGGCGGCGCCCTCGACCTCGACATCGGCGACCCGGAGCAGCTCGGGAACGCCGTGACTGGCCAGGAACGTCGACACGATCGGCTTGTCGGACTGCTCTCCCACCGCGGCGAGTACGTTCGCCACCGCCTCACCCGTGGTGTTCAGCGGCGGGATGTAGACCGCGACGACGGCGTCGACCTCGGGGTTGTCGATGGCGTCGTCGAGGGCCAGCTCGAAGTCCTCAGCGGTCGCCTCGGCGCCCAGTGCCACCGGCTCCCGTACCGCGAGCCCGACAGCCGTGGCAGCGTCGGCTGCCAGCAGTCCGAGTGCATCGGAGTTGCCGACGACGGCGACCCGGGGGCCGCGCGGCAGCGGCTGGTGGGCGAGCAGCTGCGCGACGTCGAGCATCTCGTCCAGCGTGTCGACCTGGATCACGCCGGCCTGACGGAACATCGCGTCGACCGCTGCCTGTGGCGCACTCGTACGGCGGACCGCGTGACCGACCGGGATCCCTTGGGTCGTGCGCCCGGACTTGACCGCCACGATCGGCTTGCGTCGTCCGACCCGGCGGGCGATCCGCGAGAACTTGCGCGGGTTGCCGATCGACTCGAGATAGAGCAGAACCACTTCGGTCGCGTCGTCCTCCTCCCAGTACTGCAGGAGGTCGTTGCCGGAGACGTCGGCCCGGTTGCCGGCGGACACGAACGTGGACAGGCCGAGGCCGCGGCGCTCCACGGTCTCCAGGATCGCGACACCGAGTGCACCGGACTGGCAGAAGAATCCGACCCGGCCGCGCGGCGGCATCACCGGTGAGAGCGAGGCGTTGAGTGAGACCGCGCCGGCCGTGTTGATCACGCCGAGACAGTTGGGTCCCACCAGCCGCAGGCCGTAGCTCCGGCACAGACCCAGCAGGCGACGCTGTGCCTTGCGGCCGTCCTCACCGGTCTCGGCGAAGCCGGACGAGATGACGACCAGTGCCCGCACGCCCTTGGCCGCGCAGTCGAGAACGACGTCGGCGACGGCCTCGGCAGGGACCGCGATCACCGCCAGCTCCACGTCCCCCGGGATGGCTTGCACCGAGTCGTACGCCGGAAGGCCGGAGATCGCGTCGGCATGCTGGTTGACCGCGTACACCGCGCCGGTGAACCCGCCGAGCACGAGGTTGCGGATGAGTACCTGTCCGATCGTGTCCTGCCGGCGACTTGCTCCGACGACGGCGACACTGCTGACGTTGAAGATCCGCTGGATCGACGCCGCCTCGAACCGATGCTCCCTGGCCTGCATGACGCCGACGGCCGTGTCGGTCGGGTCGATCGGGAACACCATCCGGAGCACGCCGTCCTCGAAGTCGTCGTCGACGGCGTACCCCTGTTCGCGGAAGACTTGGATCATCCGGGCGTTCTCCGGCAGCACCTCGGCGACGAAGCGTTCGAAGCCGCGCTCGCGGCCGGCCTCGGCCAGATGTTCCAGCAGGAGTTGGCCGAGTCCGCGACCCTGGTAGTCGTCCTGGACCAGGAACGCGACCTCGGCCTCGCGGTCGTCGAGCCCGTCATAGCGGGCGACGGCGATGATGTCGTCGCCGCGCAGGACGACGAAGGCCACTCGCTTCGCGTGGTCGACGTGGGTGAACCGCTCGACGTCACGTTCGGACAGGACCGGGTACGGCGCGAAGAACCGGAAGTACTTCGACTGCTCGCTGACCTGGGAGTAGAAGTCGACCAGCGCGTCACCGTCGTCGGATCGGATCGGCCGGAGATGCGCCGTGCTACCGTCGCGCAGCACGATGTCGGCCTCCCAGTGCCGGGGATACGAGGGCGCCTCCACGCGACGAATCTAGCCGACTTGGGTGCCCGGAGGGTGTCGTCGAGACCGGCCCCGCAGGTGCGGGCGCGTACTGCCAGAATTGCGTAGAAGCCAGCGAGGCGAAGGAGACCAGCTGTGCCGAACGACTCGACCGCGACCTTCCGCGCCGCCCGGGATTTCCTCCTCGCCCACCGAGACGACTACGACGCCGCGTACTCGCGATTCGCCTGGCCCGACCTCCCGGAGTTCAACTGGGCCGGTGACTGGTTCGACCATCTCGCGACCAGTCAGCCGACCGTCGACGCCCTGTGGTTGATCGAGCCGGACGGCCGCGAGCAACGCCTGACCTACGCCCAGATGAGTGAGCGGTCGCGGCGCCTCGCCGGCTGGCTGGCCGGCCAGGGCCTACGGCAGGGCGACCGGGTGCTGCTCGTCCTCGGCAACTGCGTACCGCTGTGGGAGCTCACCCTGGCCTGCGTCCGCCTCGGCGCCGTCATCATCCCGGCCACCACGCTGCTGTCCACCGACGACCTTCGCGACCGCGTCCAGCGCGGCGAGGCACGTGCCGTCGTGGCGCACGGCGCCGATGCTCCGAAGTTCGCCGGCATCGCCGACGAATGCCTGCGGATCGCGGTCGACGGCGACGTCGCGGACGGCTGGCTGGCGTACCCGGACCCCGACAGCCTCGACCCGTGGGACGGCGACACCGACACTGCAGCCGACGACCCGCTGCTGCTCTACTTCACCTCCGGCACGACCGCGCAGCCGAAGCTCGTCGAGCACACCCACACGTCGTACCCTGTCGGACACCTGTCGACGATGTACTGGATCGGCCTCCAGCCCGGCGATGTCCACCTGAACATCTCGTCACCGGGATGGGCGAAGCACGCCTGGTCCTGTGTCTTCGCGCCGTGGAACGCCTGCGCCACCGTCCTGATCTACAACTTCGCCCGCTTCGATGCCGCCGCCCTCCTCGAGATCATGGTGCGCACCGGGGTCACGACCTTCTGCGCGCCGCCGACCGTGTGGCGAATGCTGGTCCAGAGCGATCTGGCCGGGCACGACCTCGCACTTCGCGAAGTCGTCGCGGCCGGCGAGCCGCTGAACCCGGAGATCATCGAACAGGTCCAGCGGGTCTGGGGACTCACCGTCCGCGACGGGTACGGCCAGACCGAGACCACCGCCCAGATCGGCAACCCGCCGGGGGCGCCTGTCAAGCCCGGGTCGATGGGCCGGCCGCTGCCGGGATACGTCATCTCGCTGGTCGACCCGGTGACCGACGAGGTGGGCAAGGACGGCGAGGTCTGCATCGAGCTGGCCCGCCGGCCGGTCGGACTCATGACCAGCTATCGCGACGACTCTGAGAAAACCGACGACGCGATGCGGGGCGGCTTCTATCGGACCGGCGACGTGGCGTCGCTCGACGACGACGGCTACATCACCTACGTCGGACGCGCGGACGACGTCTTCAAGGCCAGCGACTACCGGATCAGCCCGTTCGAGCTGGAGAGCGTCCTGATCGAGCACCCCGCCGTCGCCGAGGCCGCCGTCGTGCCGTCGCCCGACCCGATCAGGCTCGCGGTGCCGAAGGCGTTCGTCGTGCTGTCGGCGGACCACGAGCCCACCCGCGAGACCGCTCTCGACATCCTGCGCTACACCCGCGAGCGGCTGGCGCCGTACAAACGGATCCGGCGACTGGAGTTCGCCGACCTCCCCAAGACCGTCTCGGGCAAGATCCGGCGCGTGGAGCTGCGGACCGACGAGGCCGCGAGCGTCGGCCAGGTGCGGCCGCGTTCGTTCGCCGAGGACGACTTCCCGGAGCTCAAGACGACGTCGTGACCTCTTCGTCGACGACGATCTGAACCGATTGATCGGCGCGCCGACGCATCGATCGACGCTGCCTGGGGTACACCTATGCGGCACAGTCGCGGCTGTTCCGGTCGAGAGGACGTCGTATGGACTTGGCTGAGCCCACCACGTGGAGCGGTTACAAGTGCGAACTCGGGGAGGGCGTGCGCTGGACCGGCGACAAGCTGGTGCACGTCGATCTCCTTGCCGGCCGATTGCTGACCCTGGCCGACGCCGAGCCGACGTCCAAGCCGCCGACGGTGCTGGCCGCGGTGGACGTGCCGCTCGGAGCCGTCGCCCCGTGGTTCGGTCGGCCCGGCAGCTGGATCGCCGCCGCGGGCACCGGCATCGCGATGATCACCGAGCCCGGCGAGCTGCGCTGGATCGCGGCCCTCACCGAAGGCGCGCCGACGCCCGTGCGGATGAACGACGGCGTCTGTGACCCGGCGGGCCGGTTCTGGTCGACCAGCATGGCCTACGACAACACACCCGGCGTCGGCGGTCTTTACCGAATCGACCCGGACGGGACCGTGACGCTGGCCCTGACCGGACTCACGGTTCCGAACGGCCCTGCCTTCGGGCCCGACGGCTCGCAGATGTACCTCGCATCGAGCATTGACGGCCGCATCGACGTCTACACCGTCGAGGACGACGGTTCGCTCAGCGTCGGGCGTCAGTTCGTCCAGCTCGACGCCAATCTCTGGCCGGACGGTATGACCGTCGACGACGAGGGCTACCTCTGGGTGGCGATCTGGAACGGGTCGGCGGTGCACCGCTACAGCCCCGATGGTGAGCTCGACGGCTCGGTCTGGCTGCCCACGTCGAGGCCGACGAGCTGCTGGTTCGGCGGTCCCGATCGCAGCCGGCTCTTCATCACGACCGCGACGTACGGCCTGGACGCCGATGACGACGCGGCGGGACGGGTCTACGCCGTCGATGTCGGCGTCCGTGGGCCGGTGGCCGTGCCGTTCGGCTGAGCAGGAGGCGAAGTACAGTAGCGGGTCGTGCCGATCGGCTATCTGATCACCGTGCTGCTCGCCGCGGTGGGCACGGCCTTCGCGATTCGCCCGCCGCATCCGCGGTCCTCCGGTCCGTTCCGGGTGAGCTACGTCCTCAGTTTCGTCGTCAGCGAGCAACCGTTCATCGCGTTCTACTGGCTGCTCGCGTCGACGCTGCTCGCCGTCGCCCAAGGTGACCTGGACCAGCCGGCCGCCTGGGTGGTCGCCGGCCTGGCGGGAGTCAGCTGCGCGGCACTGCCGATCCTCGTCCGCCGCGAGCTCCGGGCGCCAGCGACCGTCGACGCGGCGCTGGCGCAGGGTCTCGGTCCCGAGTGGCGAGCCGGAGTGGCCGACGACCTGACCCCGCGGCTTCGGCAGCGGCTGCCCTGGGGGCGCATCGTCTTCGCGCCGTGGCGGTTCGGGCATCGCGACGTCGAACGGGTGTCGAACCTCTCGTACGGCGACGCCGGCCGGCGCAACCTCCTGGACGTCTACCGACCCCGATCCCATCCGGCCGACGCGCCGACGCTGGTCTACTTCCACGGCGGCGCATTCCGCGGAGGTAACAAGCGTCGCGAGGCGCGACCGCTGCTCTATCGGCTGGCGAGCCAGGGATGGGTCTGCGTCAGCGCGGCCTATCGGCTGAGCCCGGCGGCGAGGTTTCCCGACCATCACATCGACGCCAAGCGGGTGATCGCCTGGGTGCGCAAGCACGGCCCGGCGTACGGCGTCGATCCCGACACGATCTTCGTCGCCGGCAGCTCCGCCGGTGGCCACCTGGCGGCCATGGTCGCGCTCACGCCGGGCGATCCGGCGTTCCAGCCCGGCTTCGAAGACGCAGACACGTCCGTCTCCGCTGCGATCTCGTTCTACGGCTACTACGGAGGGATCAGTGCCGACCCCGTGTCGTCACCGCTCGCCCACGTCGACGCCGATGCCCCACCGTTCTTCGTGGTCCATGGCGATCAGGACACTCTCGTGATCGTCGGGGACGCCCGTCGCTTTGTCGACACGCTCCGGGGTACGTCGTCGAGTCCGGTGGTCTACGCGGAGCTCTCGGGCGCTCAGCACGGCTTCGACCTGTTCCACTCGATCCGGTTCGAGGCGGTCGTCGACGGAGTCGAGATGTTCCTGGCCTGGGTGCGCTCGCGCCCGGACGCGCCCTAGCTCGGCCCGCTACTCCCCCACACTGCCGTCGGCGAGCTCGCGGGCGATGTCGAGGTGACCGGCGTGCCGGGCGTACTCCTGGAGCACGTGGAACAAGATCCAGATCAGCGTCGGCGGATCCTCGCCGGACCCGAATCGGCCGCCGACTCCCCCGAGCGCTTCGAGGTCAGCACGTTCGACGATCTCGCGGGTACGGGTGCCGCCGAGATGGAGTGCCGCCAGCAGGTCGCGCAGCGTCTCGTCGTCGGCCACCTGCCAGCGGTCGGCCGGACCGCGGTCGCCCCACGGCTCGTCGACCGGTTCGGCGGCGAAGCCCCAGACCAGCCAGCGCTGCTCCATGAAGACCAGGTGCTTGAGCAACTCGATCGGCGTCCAGCCCGACGGCAGCCGGCTGCGTCGCAGGTCGGCCTCGGACATCCCGGAGAGCTTCTCCTCGATCGTCGATCGGTAGAAGTCGAGATAGTCGAGGAGGAGCCGACGGGCATCGGCGGTCGCCGAACTCGGTGCGGGGAAGGTGCGCTCCATGCCGCCAGCCTCTCGCACGCGACCCGAGGCAGCCGGGCTTGCCACGGATCCGCCCGAAATGGACGTTCCGCGCGGCGCATCCACCCATGAGCGGGCGAGCCTCGTACGCGCCGCCCGTGCCGCGAGACAGAATGGGCACGCCCCCCGTACGAGGAGACCACCACACCCATGGCCCGACGCAGCAAGACCGCCCCTCCGGAGGACTTCGAGGAACACATCGTCGACATCGACGTCGGCGAGGAGATGCGCAACAGCTACCTCGAGTACGCGTACTCCGTCATCTACTCGCGCGCGATCCCGGACGCTCGCGACGGTCTGAAGCCGGTGCAACGGCGCATCCTCTACACGATGGCCGACATGAACCTCCGGCCCGACCGCGGCCACGTCAAGTGCGCCCGGGTCGTCGGTGAGGTCATGGGGCGGCTGCACCCGCACGGCGACGGCGCCATCTTCGACGCGCTGGTGCGGCTCGCCCAGCCGTGGTCGATGCGGCTGCCTTTGGTCGACGGACATGGAAACTTCGGATCTCCGGACGACCCTCCGGCGGCGATGCGCTACGTAGAGTGCCGGATGGCGCCTCCCGCACCGGCGATGACCGACGGGCTCGATGAGGAGACCGTCGAGTTCCGGCCCAACTACGACGCTCGCGAGCTCGAACCGTCGGTGCTGCCGGCGGCGATCCCCAACCTCCTTGTCAACGGCGCGTCCGGCATCGCGGTCGGCATGGCGACCAACATGGCGCCCCACAACCTGGTCGAGGTGGTCCAGGCGCTCCGGCACCTGATCGACGACCCGGAGGCCACTGTCGAGGACCTGATGCGGTTCGTCCCCGGTCCCGACCTCCCGACCGGCGGCAAGATCGTCGGCCTCGACGGCATTCGCGAGGCGTACGAGACCGGCCGGGGCAGCTTCCGGATGCGGGCGACGGCGCGGGTCGAGTCGGTGACGCCGCGGCGCAAGGGCATCGTCGTCACCGAACTGCCGTACAACGTCGGCCCGGAGAAGGTCATCGAGCGGATCAAGCAGCTCGTCCAGACCAAGAAGCTCGCCGGCATCGCGGACCTGAAGAACCTGACCGATCGCAACAGCGGACTCCGGCTCGTCATCGAGCTCAAGAACGGCTTCCATCCCGACGCGATCCTCGAGCAGCTCTACCGGCAGACCCCGCTGGAGGAGTCGTTCGGGATCAACGCGGTGGCACTGGTCGACGGGCAGCCCCGCACGCTCGGCCTGCGCGACCTGCTGCGGGTCTACCTCGAGCATCGCTACGACGTCGTCCGCCGCCGCAGTCGCTATCGCCGCGACAAGGCCGCCGACCGGCTGCACCTCGTCGAAGGACTGCTGATCGCGATCCTCGACATCGACGAGGTCATCCAGCTGATCCGCAGCAGCGACAACGCCGAGGCGGCCCGGACCCGCCTGATGTCGGTGTTCGACCTCACCGATGCGCAGGCCAACTACATCCTGGAGATGCAGCTACGCCGGCTCACGAAGTACTCCCGGATCGAGCTGGACAAGGAGAAGGCGGCGCTCGAGCGCACCATCGAGGGCCTCGACGCGATCCTCGTCGACGACAACCTGCTGCGACGTACGGTCGGCGACGAGCTTGCCGAGATGGCCGAGAAGTACGGCACGCCGCGACGCACCGTCCTGCTCGAGTCGGCCGGCCAGCCCGTCAAGACCGCGATGCCGCTCGAAGTGGCCGACGACCCGTGCTACATCCTGCTGAGCTCCAGTGGTCTGCTGGCCCGGACCGCCAACGACGAGCCGCTCGGCGAGGGCGGCCGGCGGGCCAAGCACGACGCGGTGGTCTCCCTGACGACGGCGACCGCCCGTGGGCAGATCGGCGTCGTCACGTCGCAGGGGCGGGTGCACCGGCTCGACGTACTCGACCTGCCGGTGGTGCCCGGCACCGCCAACGCGCCCCACCTACGTGGCGGCGCGCCCCTGTCGGAGTTCCTCGGACTCGAGCCCGAGGAGCACGCGCTCTGTCTCGCGTCGCTGGATCCGGACCGGCCGGGCCTGGCCCTCGGGACACTGCGCGGCGTGGTGAAGCGGGTCACGACCGACTACCCCGCCAAGGACGACTGGGACATGATCCGGCTCGACGACGGCGACCGAGTCGTCGGCGCGGTCGAGTTGACCACCGGCGACGAGGAGCTGTGCTTCATCACGTCCGAGGCCCAGCTGCTGCACTTCGGCGCCGGACTCGTACGCCCGCAGGGCCGCTCCGGGGGCGGCATCTCCGGCATCAAGGTGACCGCGGGAGCGAAGGTCGTCTTCTTCGGCGCGGTGACCGATCCCGACCGAGCCGAGGTCGTGACCGTCGCCGGCTCTGGCACGGCTTTGCCCGGCACCCAGGCCGGTTCGGTCAAGGTGACCCCGTTCGCGGAGTATCCCGGCAAGGGCCGGGCCACCAGCGGTGTCCGCTGCCATCGGTTCCTCAAGGGCGAGGATGCCCTCCTGTTCGGCTGGGCGGGCGCCGGACCCGCGATGGCCGCGGCGGGCAGCGGTGCGCCGGTCGACCTGCCCGAGGCGACCGGACGGCGCGACGGGTCGGGCGAAGCCGGCAGTCAGCCGATCATGGCGGTGGCGTCACCCGCGCACGTGAGAGGCTGAATCTCATGACGGAGGAACGGGCACCCTGGCGACGCATGTCCATCGTGGCGACCGCGACCGTACTCACCGCCGTCTCGTTGCTCTCCGGCTGCTCCGACGACAGCTCGGATGCGACACCGGACGAGCTCGCCGACCGGCTCTCGACCGCCAAGACACAGTTGGACGAGGCGGCCAGCGTCGAGTTCCAGCTCGCGGCTGACGAGCTGCCCGACGACGTGACCGGACTGCTCGAGGCCAACGGAACCGGCACCCACGAGCCGGCCTTCGAGGGCGACGTATCGGTGTCCGCCATGGGGGGCGTCGACGCCGACGTGATCGCGATCGGCGACGACGTCTGGGCCCAGGTCAGCTTCTCGCCCACCTACGTGCCGGTGGACCCCGCCGACCTCGGGGCTCCCAATCCAGCAACCCTGTTCGATCCGGACTCCGGCATCACCACGTTCCTCACGTCGACCGACAATCTCGAGGCCGGCGACGAGTCCCGAGACGGTGATCTCGTGCTCACGACCGTGACCGGCACCCTACCCGGCGACATCGTGCAGCGGCTCATCCCGAGCGCCGACGAGTCCGCCGACTTCGACGTCGAGTACCGGATCACCGACGACGACGCGCTCCACGACGCCGAGATGACCGGCCCGTTCTACGGCGACTCCGGCGACATCACGTACACGATGTCGCTGTCGGCGTCGGACGAGCAGGTCGACATCACCGCGCCGTGAGCGACTGCCCGTGAGTGAGCGGAGCGAGCGAACAAGTCGACACTGCGAGCCTGCTCGCGGGCGTGACCGAGCGAAGCGAGATCGCCCGTGAGTGAGCCGACTCGAGCGGTCGGTGCGGCACCACGCGTACTTCTGGCCCTCGCGGCTGTCGCCGTCGCGTTCGCGGCCGCCGACACCTACGTCGTCGTCCTCGCGCTTCCCGACCTCATGCAGTCGGTCGACATCGACGTCAGCGAACTGCAGAAGGCTGCGCCGATCATCTCGGGTTTCCTGCTCGGGTACGTCGGCATCCTCCCGCTCACGGGACGGATCGCCGACCTGCGTGGGCGGATCCCGGTTCTGGTCGGATCGCTCGTCGTCTTCGCGGTCGGATCGGTCATCACGGCCGCGGCGTACGACCTCGACAGCATGGTGGTCGGGCGGTTCCTTCAGGGTGCCGGTGGTGGCGGACTTGTGCCGGCGACCCTGGCGCTGGTGGCCGACCTGTGGCCGGCGCATCGCCGCGGCGTCCCGCTCGGCGTCGTCGGAGCCGTCCAGGAGCTCGGCAGCGTGCTGGGTCCTCTCTACGGCGCGCTGGTGCTCGCTGTCGCGGATTGGCGGGCGATCTTCTGGATCAACATGGCGGTCGGGCTGGTGCTGGCCGCGGCGATCGTCGCGACCCGACGAGGCGACGACCCGGCCAGGACGGCGACCGCGACCGAGGGCGGGCGGCGCCGGCCCGACCTGATCGGCGCCGGCCTCTTCGTGCTGGCGTTGATCGCGGTCGTCGTCTTGATGCTGGAGCCGGAGTCCCTGGTGACCGACATCGACTACGGACGGGCCTTCATCCCGGTCACCGGTGACAGTCGCTGGCTGACGCCGCTGGCGCTGGTCGCGTACGGGCTGCTCGCGCTGTTCGTCATACGCCAGGCCACCGCTCGCCGCCCGTTGGTCGACTGGCGTACCTGGGGAGACGTCCGCCGCCGGGCCGATCTTCCCGGTGCCCTGCTTCTGGCGGGAGCACTGGCCGGCATCATCCTGGCCTTCGCCACGGCCGATCCGCAGGTCCAGGTGTTCAGCCCGGCCGGGCCGTACCTGCTGGCCGGCTCGGTCGTATGCGCCGGGCTGTTCATCTGGCGGCAGGCCCGCGCTCCGGAGCCGCTGATCCCACGCGGGGCGTTGCGGGCCACTCCGGCCTGGGGCTCCGTCGTCGTCTCGGCGCTGGTGGGAGCCGCCCTGATCGCGGCCCTGGTCGACATCCCGCTGTTCGCCCGGCTGACGGTCTATCCCGACTCGCAGCTCGACGCGGCGCTGGTCCTCGTACGCTTCCTCGCCGCATTGCCGGTCGGCGCGCTGGTCGGCGGTTGGCTCACGCATCGGGTCGGCGCCGGGCAGCTCATCGCCGGTGCCATGCTGCTCGCCGCCGCGGGTTTCGGGTGGATGTCCACATGGGGCGCCACCAGCCTCGACCACCCGGCGGCCACCGTGCCCCAGGTGCTCACCGGGTTCGGCTTCGGCGCCGCCATCGCCCCGGTCAACGCCGCTCTGCTCGCGAGCACGTCCTCGTCCGTGCACGGTCTCGCGAGCGCGCTCGTCGTCGTTGCCCGCATGGTCGGCATGCTCGTGGGCATCTCGGCGCTCACCACGGTCGGACTGCGGCGCTTCTACGCCGTCTCGGACGACATTCCGTCGACCACGGTGCTGTGCCCCGACGATCCCACCGACTGCGACGTCTACGAGGACCGGCTGCTCGACGCCGGACTCGCCCAACTGGAGGCCGTCTTCCTCGGCGCCGCGGTGTGTGCGGTGCTGGCGGCGCTCGCCGCGTTGCTCACCCTGCGCGGTGCGGCGACCCGCGAGGTCACGACCGGCAGCGCCCTGCGGCCGGCCGGCTGACCGGTGCCAATGGCCCAGCCAGGCTTCGGCCAATCGGACCAAGCCACCAGACCATTGTTCGCCCAGACTGAAGGCATGGACCTCACACTCGCCCTCACCATCCTCGTCACCCTGACCGCTCTCATCGCCGCCACCGCCACGCTTCGCCACGTCATCGGCGGCGACGGCTACGGCCGCCGTACCCCACCGCCCACCAGCAACGACACCGAGACGCGCAGCCAAACGTTCACCCGACTCGCCGCCTAGGAGCCTCCCCATGACGATCGTGCAGGCGACGACGCCGCTGTCACCGACCGAGCGCACCACGCTCCGCCGCGTCCGGGAGCGAGCGGCGAGCGATCGCGAGGCGTTGTACGACGTGCTGTCCGAGGGTCTGATCTGTCACTTCGGGGTCGTCGTGGACGGAGCACCCCGGGTGATCCCCACCGCGTACGCCTTCGACCCCGACGGCCCGGATCCCGACGGCACGCTCTACCTGCACGGCTCGGTGGCGGCCCGCAGCCTGATCTCGGGACAGACGCAGCCGATCTGCGTCACCGTCACGCTGGTCGACGGGCTGATTCTGGCTCGATCGGCCTTCCACCACTCGATGAACTACCGAAGCGCCGTCGTCATGGGCGATCCGCGCCTCGTGACGAGCCCGGACGAGCGCGATCACGCGCTGACCCTGATCGTCGACCGCCTGATGCCCGGCCGCTCCGCGACGCTACGAGCGCACACCCGCAAGGAGCTCGCCGCGACGGCCGTACTCGCCCTGCCGCTCCACGAGGCCTCGGTCAAGATCCGACAGGGCGACGTCAGTGACGACGCCGAAGACGTCGAGGTCGGCGGCTGGGCCGGAGTCGTCCCGGTCCGCACGTCGTTCGAGTCGCCGACGACCAACCCGGACTGCCCGCCCGGCACGCCGACGCCACCCCACGTGACGGCGGCCGTACGCCGGCGCAGCTGATCGCCGTCGCGGCCCCGGGCAGACGTAGACTCCCGGTGTCGATCATGGAGTACGCGGTGGTTGGGAGCGATCCGCTCCAGCAGGCGAGGGCAGCGCACCAGCGGCACGACTGGGCCGCGGCGCGCGATCAGTATGCCGTCGCGCGCGACACGACTCCGCTGTCGGGCACCGATCTCGTCGCGGCCGGTGACGCCGCCTGGTGGCTGGGCCAGACCGACGACGCACTGGCCGACTACGAGGCGGCCTATCGACTCCTCACCGACGAGGAGCAGTCGGCTCCGGCCGCCCGGGTGGCGATGGAGATCGGCTTCCTGTGCGTCCTGCGCGGCGACGCGGTCGGCCGATCCGGCTGGATCCAGCGCGGTCGGACGTGGGGCGCGGCGGATGCGCATGCCGTGCTTCTCCGCCTGTTCGACCAGGGGAGCGAGGGATTGGCCGGCAAGGTCCGGGGTGACCACGACGAGAGTGTCGGGCAGTTTCCCTTCGGCCGTCAGACGATCCAGGACATTCGCCGCGTCGTCGATGGATCCCAGGAACGGCGCGTTGTGAATCCGCCGGCCCGTCTGACGCGCGCCCATCGCGAGCAGGCCCTCGACCTGCAATCTCTGTCGCCGGTCCCAGGCCAGGGCGCGCAGGAACAGGTCGATGTCCTCGGCCGCGCCCACCACCAGGGCGGTCGGCGTCTCGGGCGCGTAGCCGGTGGGGAGGCCACCTCTTCGGTGGCGCCACAGCCGATACCCGACGCGTGGCGCGCCCAACAGCGCCAGCAGGGACAGCCCGTATACCACCGGAAACGCCGGATTGCCTGTGCTGACGCCCGCCCAGGCCATTGCCACGCTGAGCAGCACCGCCCCGCCCACGCTGGCCCAGACCACTCCGAGCAGATCGTCGATCCCGGCGAACCGCCAGTACTGCCACGGCAGCCGTACCGGCAATCCAGCGAGCAACAGAGCCGCCGCCCCGGCCGCGGGCATCCAATGCGGCTCCAGCCACTGCGCCGAGGGGTCGGCAATGGCGCGCGCCAACGGAACCGCCGCCGCAGCCAGCACGCCATCGATGGCAACGTTGAGGGCGATTCGCACGGGCGGGCGCGTTGCCATGGCGGCTCCCTATAGCCCGGTAGGGGGAATCGGCATATCCCGCCGGCCAATTGCCTATCGCGTTCGACCGTGAATGGACCGATAATCACGATTGCGTAGGGGTCCCGCAGGAGCGGCCGACGTCCTGCGACTATCGAAGACCACAAGAACGGCCGGGCGAGCCTGCGCCGAAAGAGGGAACCCCGTAATGACTGCTAATCGTAACGTTTCTCGCCGATCCGCGCTGAAGCTTGGCGCGGCTGCCACCGCCTTGCCGCTCGTGCATATCCGTACCGCCGGCGCCGCCGGCAAGCTGAGCCTCGCATTGTGGGATCATTGGGTCCCGACCGGCGACGCCGCCATGAAGAAGCTGATCGACGACTGGGCCGAAAAGAACAAGGAGCTGCGCATCGTGGTCGACCAGGACAAGGTGCGCCAGGCCGGCCTTAGCTCCGAACAGCTCGCCCAAGCGCTCAACCGCGTTCTCAATGGGTCGACGGTGACACAGCTTCGCGACTCGATCTACCTGGTCGACGTCCTGGCGCGCGCTGAGAACGACGAGAGGTCGAGCGTAGAAGCCTTGCGCCATCTGCAGATCACGACACCGACGGGCGCCTCCGTACCGCTCAGCGAGCTCGCCGATTTCAAGTACGAGCTCGACGAGGGCTATGTCTGGCGCCGCGGCCGCCTGCCCACCATCACTGTGCAGGCCGAGCCGCTGCCGGGGTTGGAGCCGGCCTTCGTTCACCAGCGCGTCGCGGGCGCGCTCGCCGAGCTCGCCAAGTCGATGCCCGCGGGCACCCTGCTTGAAACCGGCGGCACGGTTGAAAAGAGCGCGCAGAGCAACGCCGC
>Ga0081455_10004814_pt1 | contig 14998 bp, 10 predicted proteins | sample TabmetS3T2R1_FD_70207 | JGI IMG/M metagenome (GOLD analysis project Ga0081455, IMG submission 70207) | Tabebuia heterophylla rhizosphere microbial communities from the University of Puerto Rico - S3T2R1 | ecosystem: Host-associated > Plants > Roots > Rhizosphere ... | reverse complement strand
GGCAGGAAGACGCGCGGCTTGCCGGGCACGTTCGCGCCCATGTACCACGAGTTCGCCCTGGGGAACAGGGTGGCGCTCGCGAGCTGGTTGACGTGGTCGACCCATGCGTCCTCGGCCTCGACCGTGGCCTCGATCGCGTCGAGCCCGTGCGCTTCGAGGTACGACAGGCAGTCGGCGATCCAGTCCACGTGCTGCTCGATGGCCATGACCATGTTGCTGAGGACCGAGGGGCTGCCCGGACCCGTGAGGATGAAGAGGTTGGGGAAGCCCGCCGTCGCGATCCCGAGGTACGTCCGGGGGCCGGCGGACCACTTGTCGCTCAGCGGCCGGTCCCCCCGGCCCCGGATGTCGACGCGCAGCAGCGGCCCCGTCATGGCGTCGAATCCCGTGGCGAAGACGATGCAGTCCAGCTCGTGGACGCCGCCGGTGGTGCGGATGCCGGTGGGGACGATCTCGGTGATCGGGGTCTGCCGCAGGTCGACCAGCGTGACGTTGTCGCGGTTGTAGGTCTCGAAGTAGCCGGTGTCGAGGCAGGGTCGCTTGGTGGCGAAGGGATGGTCGGTGGGCGTGAGCACTCGGGCCACGTCGGGGTCCTCGACGATCTCGCGGATCTTCGAGCGGATGAACTCGGCGGCGGTGTCGTTGGCCGCCCCGTCGAGGATGAGGTCGCGGAAGGTCGTCGTCATCGACATCAGGCCACCGCGGGTCCAGGCCGCCTCGTAGCGCCGCCGCCGCTCGGCGGGTTCGACCTCCAGGGCAAACTCCGTCGGGGCAGAGACCGCGATGGCGGAGAACGAAGCGCGGGCCGCGTCGCGCAGCGCGTCGTAGCCGGCCTTGACCTGCGCCTGCGCGTCGGGGCCGAGCGGCTCGTTCCGGGCGGGCAGGCTGAAGTTCGGGGTGCGCTGGAAGACGACCAGGTGCGACGCCTGCCGGGCGATCACCGGGATGGACTGGATGCCCGACGAGCCGGTGCCGACGACGCCCACTCGCTTCCCGCTGAGGTCCACCCCCTCGTGCGGCCACTGGCCCGTGTGGTACCAGTCGCCCCCGAAGCTCTGCAGGCCCGGGATGTCTGGCGTGGTGGCGGCGGACAGGCAGCCGGTCGCCATCACGCAGAACCGCGCCGACACGTCGTCACCCTGGTCGGTCGTGACCCGCCACCGGCCCCGGGCCTCGTCGAACACGGCCGCGGTCACCCGGGTGTCGAACTGGATGTCGCGGCGGAGGTCGAACCGGTCGGCGACGTGGTTGACGTACCGAAGGATCTCGGGCTGGGGCGCATACCGCTCGCTCCAGTCCCACTCCTGCTCGAGCTCCGGCGAGAACGAGTAGGAGTACTCGAGGCTCTCGACGTCGCAGCGGGCGCCCGGGTAGCGGTTCCAGAACCACGTGCCGCCCACGCCCGAGCCCGCCTCGTACACCTGGACCGACAGCCCGAGGCCCCGCAGGCGGTGGAGCGCGTACAGGCCACCGAACCCGGCCCCGACGACCACGACGTCGAGGCTGCGAGATTGGTCCGTTGGTGTGCTCATCGGGGGGCCTCCGCGTTGGTTTCGCCGGTGTCGGCGGGTGTCAGGAACTCGGCGATGTCGATCGGGCTGCGCAGGGACACCCCACCGTCGGCCACCAGCACCTGTCCCGTCACCCAGCGCAGCTGCGCCAGGGCCACGGCCGCGGCCGCGACGTCGTCGGCGCTGCCGACCGTTCCCAGGGGCGTGCGGGCGGTGAGGGCCTCGCGGTACCCGGGAACGGCGTCGGTCCGGGCGAAGAGCGGCGTGTCGGTCGTGCCCGGGGCGATGACGTTGACCCTGATCCCCTGGGGGCCGAGCTCGGCGGCGGCGATGCGCGCGAGCTGGACCACGCCGGCCTTCGAGCTGTTGTAGTGGGCCATGCCGCGATCGGCGAGGAACCCGGACACCGAGCCAGTGATCACGATGGATCCGCCCGTCCCGGATGCGGCCATCGCCCGGGCGCACTCCCGCAGGCAGAGGAACGTGCCCCGGAGGTTGACGTCGTGGGTTCGATCCCACTCCTCAACGGTCATGGCCAGCAGGGGGGCCAGCCCGCCGACCCCGGCGTTCAGGAACGCGAGGTCGAGGCCCGCGAGCCGCTCGGTGGCGGCGGCGACGCCCTCCACCACCGCCTTCTCGTCGGCGACGTCGCAGACCAGCGCCACGTCGCCGTCGCCATCGCGCGCCTCGAGGTCGAGCACGGCGACGCGGCCACCGCCGTCACGGAGCTGGCGGACGATCGCCTGGCCGATCCCCCGGGATCCGCCCGTGACCAGCGCCGCAGCGCCCTGGACCGACATGGCGACGCCGTCAGCCGCCGAGGTCGACGTCGAGGATCGCCGTGCGCCGCTTGAAGCGCCAGCCATCGGGCGTGCGGACCAGCTCGTCCTCGTAGCGGCCGGTCATGCCGATGCCCACGCGGTCGCGGGCCTGGCTCCGGTTGGCGATGATCACCGTGCAGCGCTGGGTGGCGCGGTCGCCGTCGACCTCGATGATGGGGTCGGTGGTGATGTGGACGAAGCCGTAGCCGGTGGCCTGGGACATCTTGATCAGTGCGTCGCGGCCGGCGATCGGCGCACCCCCGTACTCCATGACGCCGTCGGGCGTGAACGTGTCGGCCCAGGCCTCGGAGTCGACGTCGTCGAAGGCCCGGTTGTAGCGGGCCGTCAGCTCCCGGATGGCCAGGTGATCGAGCACCCGTTCCAGTGCGTCTGACATCGCTCCCCCTTCCGTGGCCGGCTGCGCCAAAACTGTACTCTGTATCATTATTCTGATGGCCGGGCGTCCCTGAGGCCGAAAGACACGGCCTCCGACACCGACATGCTGGCAGCCCCCGCCCGATCGTTCGCTGCGGCTTCGTCGCCGGCGTCGCCGTAGCGACGCAGGTACTCCGCATAGAGCGCGACGTCGACCGGCGTGCGGACGCCGCCCGTCATGATCGCGGTGCCCGCCCGGTCGAGGAGCACCCAGGCGGCCCGACGGTCGCCGCGCAGGACCGCCAGTGCCGCCAAGACGACCAGGACCGAGGTCATCACGCCCGGCGTGGCCGGCACGGCGTTGTCCTCGAGAAGGTCCCTCAGGAAGTCCAGCGCTTCGGCGTGGCGGCCGTGATGACCGAGCTCGAGCGCGTAGGGCAGCGACGTGTACAGGGCCCACGCCCATAGGCCACTCTGCTCATAGGCGCGGGATCGCTCGAGGACATCGGTGGCGACGGCCAGCGCCTCGTCGTGCTCGCCCCTGAGATGGCGAACCCCGGCCAGGAGCGCCAAGCAGACGACGGACATGTCGCCGCCCGGCACGACGTCGACCGATCCCTGCTCCAGGGCTTCGACCGCGCCGTCGAGGTCTGCGAGGAGGACGCGTGCCTGGCCGAGCCAGAACCACGCCAGCCCGCGGCTCAGCGGCTCGGGGGCGAGGCTGACGGCCTTCCGTCCCAGCTTCTCGGCCGCGGCCGCGTCGCCCGGGTCCTTGGTGAAGAAGCCACGAAGGCCGTGGTTCAGGCACAGCAAACCGTGGGCCAGCGACGACCACACGCCGGGCCCCTCGTCGGCCGCGACCGCCCGGCGGGCGAGCTCCCCGTCAGCCGCCTCGATGGCGAGCACTGCGACATGGGCGGCGACCGCAAGGACGCGAACCCGGTGCTCGGGCCCCAGGTCGTCCAGCCCGTCCATCGCCGCGGCGAGCCACCGCCGCCCCTCCTGGACGTCCCCGATCCAGATGCGATTCATCGTGCTGGCCAAACGGCCGACGAGGTCCCACCGGCCCTGAAGGCCGGACCAGGTGAGGGCGGCCCGCAGGTTGTGCTGCTCGCCGCGGACCACACCGTCGGGGTCGAGGTACGTGAGCTCGGGCGGGACCGCCTCCGCCCAGGCGAGGAAGTGATCGCGGTGACCGTCGCGGATGCGCCGCTCCTCGCCGGAAGCGGCGAGCTGCGCCTCTGCGTAGGCCCGCACGGTCTCGAGCATGCGGTACCGCCTGTCGGCGCCGTCGTCCTCGGTGACGATCAGTGACTTCCGGACCAGCGACAGGACCGGCCCGAACCCCGCCGGTCCCCCGGTCACGGCGACTGCGGCACGCGGCGTGAAGCTGCCGGGGAAGACCGAGAGCTGCCGGAAGACCTTCCGCTCGTCGTCCGTGAGCAGGGCGTGGCTCCAGTCGAGCGCCCCCTGGAGCGATCGCTGGCGGTCGGGCTGGCGGCGGCCGCCTGCGAACAGGTGCAGCAGGTCGCCCAGGCGCTCGACGAGCTGGTGTGGAGACAACTGGGGGATCTGCGCCGCGGCGAGCTCGATGGCCAGGGGGATGCCGTCGAGCCGCCGGCAGATCTCGGCGACGTCGGCGACGTTGAGTGCGGACAGCACGAAGTCCGGTCGCACGGCGGCGGCGCGTTCACAGAACAGCTGGACGGCGTCCGAGATCTCGGACAAGTCGTCTCCCGGCAGCGGCAGGGGTGCCACCGGATGGACCTGCTCGCCCTGCACCCCCAACGCCTCGCGGCTAGTGGCCAACACCGCCACCGCCGGGCACCGCTCGAGGATCTCGTCGACGAGCCCGGCGGCGGCCTCGATCACGTGCTCACAGTTGTCGAGGACCAGCAGGACCTCGCGGGTCGACAAGAAGTCGACCAGCTCGCTCGCCGGGTGGCCGGATCCCGTTCCGAGCGACATGCGGGCGAAGCCGACGGCGGCCGCCGCGGCACCGGCGACGACCCCGGGATCGGAGATCGGTGCCAGATCAGCGAAGAAGAGGCCGTCGGGGAACTGTTCGAGGAGGCCCGACGCCGCCCTGATCGCCAGCCGCGTCTTCCCCGAGCCACCGACCCCGGTCAACGTGACCAGGCGCCCCGTCTCGAGCTGCTTCCGCACGCCGGCGACGTCGGCGTCCCGCCCGACGAAGCGAGTTCGCTCCGCCGGCAGGTTCTGCCGGACCGCCAGCGTGCGAAGCGGGGGGAACTCGGCGGGCAGGTCGCGATGAGCGAGCTGGTAGACGCGTTCGGCACGGGCGACGTCCCGGAGTCGGTGCAGCCCGAGGTCGGTGCGGACGATCTCGTCCGTCAGCCCCACCAGGAGCGCCTCGGTCGATTCCGAGCACACGGTCTGTCCGGGATGGGTCGCGGCGCGCAACCGGGCGCAACGGTTGGCCGGCGTGCCGTAGTAGTCGCCATCGCGAAGCTCGAGGTCGCCGGTGTAGATCGCGGCCCGCACGCAGATGGCAGCCCCGTCCGGCCAGGGCTCACGGTCCAGTGCCCGCTGGATCTCGACCCCGGCCATGGCGGCCCCGCGGGCATCCGCGAACGCCGAGAACGTCGAGTCGCCCTCCCCCTTGCTCCGGATGAGCGCGCCACCCGCGTCGTCGACGCAGGCGCGGATCAACGACTCGTGCCGTTCCATGACGGCACCGGCGATGTCGGGCCGCTCCTCCCACATCCGCGTTGACCCTGCGACGTCGGTCATGAGCAACGTGACCTGACCGACTGACAGAGGCCGGCTCCCGCCCAGGACGCCCTCCTTCTCCATCCGGGCAACGCGTGCCCGGGCCGCCGCCCCAAACGGTATCCGCCGTGGCTGGGGCCGGGGGCGCGGTGCCCCAACCGGCGTCCGGAAACACCGGGATCCGTCACCTCCGAGCGCCGGAACGCCCTGCGGCCCGCCGACCGGCGGAACGCAGCCGCTGGCCGTCGGGCGCCGCTGTCACGGGATGAGCACGATCTTGCCGAGGGTGTGGCGCCGTTCCAGCTCGCGATACGCCTCCCGCACCTCGGCGAGCGGATAGGTGCGCGCAATCGGCACGTCCAGGCGCCCGGCGTCGATGAGGCCCGCCAGCTCCGCGAGCACCTCGGCGCGCGCACCGACCATGTTGCCGTCGGTCTTGACCCCGTACCGCTCGGCCGCGGCCCAGTCGGCGATCGTGTCGATGCGCTCGGGGACGACGCCGAGCGAGATGGCGAGGTCGACGTAGCCGCCTCCGAAGGTGTCGATGAACGCGTCCGCCCGCCCGGCGGCGGTGTCACGGATGCGCCGCTCCACGCCGTCGCCGTACTCCAGCGGCACGACGCCGTGGTCGCGGAGCCAGCCGTGGTGGGGCGGGCTGGCGAGCCCGAGCACCGTCGCACCCGCGAGGCGGGCCAGTTGCACGGCGATCGTGCCCACCCCACCGGCGGCCCCGGACACGACGACCGTGTCGTCCCGGCCGGGAGCCACGGCCTGCACCGCCGCGTACGCGGTCGCTCCGGCAACGAAGAGCGCGCCGGCCGCCTCCCACGACACCCCGGGAGGCCGGGGGGTGAGGTGGTCGGCGTCGATGGCGACGAGCTCGGCCTGGCTGGCCCGGTCATGCGTGAAGCCGATCACCTCGTCGCCGACCGCCACCCCCGTGACGCCGTCGCCGACCTCGTCGACCACCCCGGCGAGGTCGCTGCCCTGACCCGAGGGGAACGTCGCCGGCCATCGCTCGTGCAGCAGCCCGGCGCGGATGGCGGCCTCGCCGGGGTTGATCCCGGCGGCCCTGACGCGCACGACCACCTGTCCGGGGCCGGGGACGGGACGGGGGACGTCGACCACGTGCAAGACATCGACGCCGCCGTAGCGCTCGAACCTGACGGCCTGGGGCATGACGCGCCTCCTCTGTACGGGATCTCCGAGGAGATTCTTCCCGTGCCTGTCCACCGATCGCGCCTCGTGGGCGTCACTACGGGTGGCGTCCCCGGCGGAGGGACGGGCGAGGAGGTTCAGGCGATGCGAAAGTTCATGGTCCTGGCGATGGCGGCGCTGGCGCTGCTGACCGGCATCGCCCTTCCGGTGGCGGCGCGCGGCACGGCCGCGCCCTACTGCGGCATTCGCTGGGGATCCCTGCCCAAGCAGGACTCCCACTACACGTCGGCCAGCATCACGAACCTGCGGGCGGGCCGCCACGCGTGCTTCGACCGCCTCGTGATCGACCTTGGGCCACCCACACCCGGCTGGCCGGGCCCGGACGCGAACGGCTACCAGGTGCGCTACGTGAGCCAGTTCACCAGTGATCCGTCGGACCGGCCGATCGCGCTCGCCGGCGGCGCGGACCTGTCGATCGTCGTGCACGCACGGGCGATCGACGACGACGGCAGGCCGACGTATCGTCCGGCCGACGCACGTCACGCCGTCAACGTGGCCGGCTTTTCCACCTTCCGGCAGGTCGTCTTCGACGGCACGTTCGAGGGGCAGACGCAGATCGGGCTCGGCGTGCGCGCCCGGCTGCCGTTCCGGGTGTTCAGCCTGGCCGGGCCCGGCGGCGGAAGCCGGCTCGTGGTCGACGTCGCCCACCGCTGGTAGGCGTCTGGTCCGCATCGGCGTGGGGCCGGCGAGATGGTCCGGCCCCATGCGGCGCGGTGGCGCTCCAAACGGTTGATCAGGGCTCGGCGACCGTCGACCCGGTGGGCGTGGGAGCAGGGTGGGCGGCGACCAGTTCCTGCCACTCGCCCTTGGAGATCTCCTCCAGACCGCCGATGAAGTCGTCGACGGTCGACCGATCGATGTCGGTGAGCGACGCGGTCGCCGTGGCGCCGTCGGTCTGGCGCCACACCAGGGACCATCCTGCGTGGTCGGGGTGCTCGACCAGCACCGCCGGGTGTCCCATCACGGATACCTCCTCGGCGGTCCCGCCGCTCACGAGCAGCTCCCCCAGCCGTGTCTCGAAGGCGACCTCCCCGCCATCGTCGACGGTGACGACGATGGCGCCGGGGGCGCGCTCCAGGGTCAACCGGCGGACGACGCCCTCGTCGCCGCTCGTCGGCTGCACGGGGTCCTCCTCCATGCCCTTGGGCAGCGGGCCGGCGACGAACCCGAGCTTGTCGTCCGGCTCCGGCGGGTAGGTGATCTTGTCGTCCTTGCCCCGGACCCCATTGGCGAACGCGAGGACCTGGTCCCTGGTGAGGCCCCGTGCCTCGAGGTCGGCCTGGCTGTCGTTCAGCCGCGGGTCCCAGCGCAGCGTGAAGCTGTCGGGGCCGGCCTGCTCGAGGAACCCCTCGGAGCCGCGGATGTCCACCGTCGCCGCATCTGCGGCCCCCGCGATCGCGTCGGATGCCGCACGGTGGTGAAGGAAGATGCTCGGACCCACGAGTTTTCCGGGAAGCCGAAACACCTGCAGCGACTCCGCAGCCGGGTCGTGGACGTCGGCCGCCGCCTCCGGGCCTGCGGTCGCGTCCTCGGCTGCGACGATCCGCCAGCCATCGAGATTGGCGGTCAGCGCGGGGAGCGCGCCGTCCGCCGGCCCGGCCACGTCGGTCTCGACGTCGGCGGGGTCGTCGACCTGGAGCGCCCGGGCGCCGGCGACGACGAGCAGCGCCAGCAGCCCGCCGCCGACGGCGTTGCGGACGCGGCGGCGACGGCGGAGCGTGGTCGCCCGCCGGCCGATTGCCTGCCGGGCGTGGGGTGTCGCAGGGGCGTCCATCTGGTCGGCGAGTCGGTTCAGGTGGTCAGCCAACGGCGGCGGCGTCATCGTTCGATCACCTCACGGAGCTGGGCGAGGGCCCGATGCAGCATGGATTTCACGGTTCCGGGACGCACGCGCAGGATCTCGGCGATCTCGCGCTCCGCGAGGCCCTCGTAGTAGCGGAGCACGACCGCGGCCCGGCGCTTCGGTGCCAGCGAGGCGAGCGCGTCACTCAGTTCGTCCGCCCCGAGCTCGCTGGTCTTGTCGTCGCGGTGGAGGAGCCGGAACCGCTGCTCGACGCGGCGGCGACGGAGCATGTCGTGGCTCCGGTTGACGACGCACCTGCGCAGGTATCCCTCGGGGTTGTCGAGGCGGGCCCAGCGCAGCTCGATGCGGGCGAAGGCATCCTGGACCACGTCCTCGGCCTCGGCACGCGACCCGACGAGGAGAAAGGCCACCCGGACCATCGGCTCGTAGTGGCTCCGGAACAGGTCCTCGAACGTGTTCGCCGCCACCCCCACCGGCATCCGTTCGCCCGCCCCCTCCCTTGCTCGGACCCGCGCCCCCGCGAGCGCAGCGCCTGGCATGGTCATGCCTTACTGACGGACGCGGCGGCGGAGTGGTTCCGCGCGATCTCGATCAATCGATAGCCGGCTGCCGGCCCCGACGGTTCCACCCGGTATGCCCACGCCACCCGCCGGGCTTCGGGGTCGTCATCGGCGCCACGATAGGCGTGCAGCACCGCGTAGAGCTGTCCGCCGGGCCCGGGCACGAACGACAGGCCGCCGGCACCCCCCAGCCGGGCCGTGGTGACGATGCCCGGGTCGGCGCTGGTGCGCACCCATGGCGATCCGCCGCCGACCGGCCCGCAGGGGCCCAGCGGCCCGGCGCAGACGGCCAGGCCGGTGGCGTAGTCCCGCGTCTGCCAGCGGTTGGCCGACCACGTGAGCAGCCAGTCGCCGGTGGCGGGATGGCGGGCCATGGCCGGGTTCTCGATCGGGCCGATGCCGGGGGCGCCCTCGGGGGCGCCGTCCTCCCACGGGAAGGCGCCGACGTGCAGCGTGGTCGCGGGGCCCACCAGGGCCAGCCGGTCGCCGTCGAGCGGGGCCGCCACGATCCTGCCCGTGGGGTTGGCGCGATCGTCCTGGCGCCAGAGGAGGTACCAGCGCTCGCCGTCGCTGATTGGGTAGGGGTCGATGCTCCAGTAGCCCGGCGTGCAACGCAGGGGGTCGGCGAGCGGCGCAAAGGGGCCCGCCGGTGTGGCCGACGTCGCCGCGCCGAGGCACTTCATCCCCGCATGCCTCGCCCCCGCTGCGGTCGCGGCGAAGAAGAGCACGTAACGGTCGCCGATCCTGGCCGTCGCCGGCGCCCAGATGGCGTCGTCGCCCGGCGCGACCCAGCCGGGCCGTGTAGGCATGGCGTCGCCGGCGAGCCGGCCCGCCATGGCCAGGTCGGCGCCGGTGAACCGGGGTACCCGATAGCGGTGGCACGTCCCGCGCCCGCAATGGGTGGCCGAGGTCGCGTAGACGTGGAAGGCGCCTTCGGCGTACAGCGCACCGGGATCGGCGGCCTCGCGCTCGACGGCCTCGGCGGGATCCCAGGTCCAACTCGTCGCGGGCAGCGCGGGCAGCGCGGGCACGGGCGGGCCCGCGGGCGCCGTCGGGGGCGGCGCGGCGTCCTCGGGCGCAACCTGCCCATCCATCCGGCCGTGCACGCCGCCGGCGACCATGCCGGCCGCCAGCGTGCCGGAGCCGAGCGCGTGGCGGAGCCACCGGCGGCGACGGAGCAGCGCGACGCGACGGCGCACCGAGCTCCGGGCCGCGCGGGGCGAGGCAGTGGCGATGTCACCCGCCGCCCGCTCGAGCAGCGCGTGCAGGCGGGCGTCGAGGCCGGCTCGGTTGGAGGGATCCGGGACCGCGAGGGGAGAAGCGATCATGCCGCCATGACGCTCAGCGCGCCTCTCCGGTTCCCGCGGAGGGGCGGGGAACGCGGTGCCGGCGTTCAGATGTGACGGATCACGGCGCTTCTGGACGCCGGTTCGATGTCCGACGGCCAGTGCTGCGATTCGGCGTCACCGTGTGATGCTCTGGTGGCTGCGGTCGATGAGATGGTCGGCGATCACGCCGGCCGACACGTGATCGGTAGCGCCTGATCGGCGGTCTCGGACTTCAACGATCCCGTCGGCGAGACCTTTACCGACGATGACGATGGTCGGTACTCCGATGAGTTCCGCGTCCTTGAGCTTGACGCCGGCGGAAACGTCGACCCGGTCGTCATAGAGCACCCGCACGCCGGCCGAGGCCAAGGTTGTGCCGAGGCGATCGGCGAACTCGGGGACAGCCTCGCTCTTGCCGATGGTGACGATGTGGACGTCAGCGGGCGCGACCTCGCGTGGCCAGCACAGGCCGGCGTCGTCGAGCGTGCTCTCTGCGATCGCGGCAACAGCACGCGACACGCCGATCCCGTAGGAGCCCATCGTGACGACAACATCGCGGCCATTTGGTCCGGTGACCGTCAGGTGGAGCGCCTCGGCGTACTTCCGGCCAAGTTGGAAGATGTGCCCGATCTCGATGCCACGCCGCAGCCGGAGGCCGGTTCCGCACTCGGGGCACGGGTCGCCGGGGCGCACGTCGGCGACGTCGGCAACACCGTCGGGCCTGAAGTCACGACCCGCCACGAGGCCAAGGACGTGCTGCCCGGCCGTGTCCGCTCCGGTTACCCACGCTGAACCGTCCACGACCCGCCGGTCGACCAGGTAACGAATGCCCTGCGACGCACCGAGTGCGCCAGGACCGACGTAGCCCTTCACAAGCTCTGGGCGGCCGGCGAAGTCCGGCTCGCCGAACGGCGCCACCTCGGCCGGCGCCACCTGCGCCCGGAGGCGGCGCAGGTCGAGCTCGCGATCGCCAGGTACCCCTACGGCCAACGGCTCGCGCTCGCCGCTCGGGTGCGTGATCATCACGAGCACGTTCTTCAAAGCGTCGGCGGCCCCCCACAGGCGGCCATCACGGCGGCCAAGATCTGGCCTGCTGTTGAGGTGCGCGACGAGCGACTCGATCGTCGGCGTGTCCGGGGTGTCCTCGACGTGCGCGGCGGGCGGGCTCTGCTCCACCGGACCAGCGAGGAACGAACCGCGGATCGCTTCGATGTTGGCGGCGTAGCCGCAAGCGGGGCATTGGGCGAACCAGTCCTCGCCGGCGTCGAGTGGTGCGAGGAACTCCTCGCTCGCGGAGCCACCCATGGCCCCGGAGGTCGCCGTCACGATGACGTGCGGGAGACCGAGGCGATCAAAGGTCCGGATGTATGCGGCCCGATGCGCGTCATAGGACGCCTGCAGGCCCCGCTCATCGATGTCGAAGGAATACGAGTCCTTCATCACGAACTCGCGGCCACGCAACAGACCGGCCCGGGGCCGGGCTTCGTCGCGGTACTTCGTCTGAATCTGGAAGATCGAGACGGGCAGGTCTCTGTAAGACGTGCAGATGTCCTTCACCAACAGCGTGAACATCTCCTCATGCGTGGGGCCCAGCAGGTAATCGGTGCCTCGCCGGTCCCGCAAGCGGAAGAGGTTCTCGCCGTACTCGCTCCAGCGCCCCGTTGCCTCGTACGGGTCTCGCGGCAGCAACGCCGGCAAGTGGACCTCCTGAAAGCCGGCCCGCACCATCTCCTCCCGAACGACCCGTTCCACGTTGCGCAGCACCATCCAGCCCAACGGCAGCCAGCAGTGGATGCCCGGTGCCGCCCGGCGGAGATAACCAGCCCGAACCAGCAGTCGGTGGCTGGCCACATCGGCGTCAGCCGGATCGTCTCGGAGGGTGCGCACGAAGAGCCGAGACATCCGAAGCGGCGGCACGCTCGCAGTCACCCGATCACCGTAGAGGGGACCGCCTCTGCCCGGCCCGGTCGAGGGCATTTCCGCATCGTGGCCCGCCTGCCCCGACAGCAGTACCTACGGTCCCCTTCGTACTACCGAGGGCGTAGTTGCTTTTCGTACCCAGGGACGATGTGGCCAGGGGGCACGTGATCGTACGGTCAGGTCATGGCCGAGATCTGCTGGTGTCGAAGGAGTGGGCGCCCGACGCGTCCACGTCGTCGTCAAGCGGTCGCCAAGCTCCCTGCAACCGAGCTTTCGCAGGATGGCTCCATGGCACGGTTCGCCAGCGATGACATACGGCGCCGGCGCGGCGCGGACGTCGACACCCGCACGGCTGACCGGGTGCAGGGCGCTCCCGAGGGCTTTGGGGAGCCCGTGAGGCACCTGGTGATCTTCGCGGCGCCGGTGGTCGGCTTTTCCGGACCGGGTCGGGGAGGCCCTGCGCCGGTTCGCGCTGGTGGGTGACGCGTCAGCCTGACTTCGGATCACCGTGGCCACGCCCTGACCTTGTCGGAGGCGGCGAGGGGAATCGAACCCCTGTACAGGGCTTTGCAGAACGTTTCCCAACGTCCGGGCGGTCCCGAACGGTTCCGAACCATGTCGCTGAGCAGGAAAGTTCGTCCAGTGGGTGACGGCGAGTGAGGCGCCGTGCCGAGCTGATTATGGGATGAGTTATGGGATGGGCGGTGACGGCAGCCGATGGCCCGACGCCGACATCCTGTGTTCCGCGGCAGAGCGTCCTGGCCGTCGAGCTCAGGTCGCGGCTGCGAGCTGCATGTCGTGACGGCTCGCGATACGGCCGCAGATGGCGGAAGCGGTCTCGGCGCGGCGTTCGGCTGCAGCCCGCACATAGATCACCAGTGCTTCGAGCGCCCAGAACCACAGGTCATCGGTGCGCCACCAAATCGCCTCCTCAAGCAAACCGGGATCCACCCCCGCCCGGACCATCGCCGCCCCTCGCAGCGCGTACTCGGCCTTGTGGTGCTGGGCCTTCGTATGTGGCCGGTCTTCGGGAAGGTGGCGCTTGCGGATGCCTTCGGACTCGAGCGGCTGCTCCCGGGTCGCTCCGCTTTCCTCGATGGCGTCGGCGGCCAGCTCGAGCAGGACCTCACCGGGGAAGGTGTTGTTCTTCGGGTGCAGCGGCGCGAGCAGCGCCGCCAAGTCGCCGAGCTCCAGATCATCGGCGATGCCCGACAGCGCCACCCGGATCGCCTTGGCGCGGTCGTCGGCCGTCGGTCGCTTCTGCTTCGCCATAACGCGACCGTAGTTGAGCCGGACGACGCACAATCGGGCGCGTGAGGCAAGCGCTAGACTTGTCATTCGGTATTGGCGCCGGATCGTTCCTCGCGCCGGGTTGATCAAATCGGGGATGCTTCTCCTCCGCACGAGAACCGTCGATTCGTCACGCCCGGTGAGCATCGGTGGCGCTCGCGGACGTGCCGCTGTATGGCGTTGGCTCAGCAGGGATCGTGTCGTTGCGACGCGCGTTATGGCGTTCCGCACGCAGGCCGATCAGGAAGCGTGGAGAGCTGGCAGCAACTCCGTCGCCGCCCAGGAAATGAATGCTTCTTGGGAGTCCGCGCCGACCTGCACGAGCGCGATGTGGGTGAAGCCGGCGGCCTCGAAATCGCGGATGCCAACGACGTGGCGGTGGACGTCGGGGCCGCACGGCATCTGCGTGGTCACGTCCTCCTCGCGCACCGTCTTCGACGCCTGGTCGAATGACGCCGGCAGCGGCAACTCGGCGTTGACTCTCCACCCGCTGGTGAACCAGCGGAACTGCTCCATCGCCCGTTTGGCGGCTGCCGCCTCATCGATGTCGTACGCCAGCGCGATCTGCCCGATGCGCGGCTTTCCGGATCCTCCGGCCTCGTCGAACAGCCGGCCGAACTCGGGTTGGGGCTGGACCGCGATCATCGCATCGGCGTGGCGCCCCGCGAGCCGACAGCTGGCGGCCCCCGACACCGCGATGCCGATCGACGGGGGAGTTTCGGGAAGGTCCCAGACCTTCGCCGACTCAACGTCGAAGTGCTTGCCGCGATACGTCACGAAGCCACCCGCCCACAGGGCCCGAATGATCTGCACGGCCTCCTCGAGCATTTTGTGGCGCACGGCTGCGATCGGCCACCCGCCGCCGACGATGTGCTCGTTCAGGTTCTCCCCCGCGCCAAGCCCGAGCGTGAAGCGCCCGTTGGACAGCAGCTGCATTGTCGCCGCCTTCTGCGCCACGACGGCGGGGTGATACCGGCGGATCGGACAGGTCACGTACGTCATCAGCGGGATGCGTTCGGTTGCCTGGGAGGCCGCGCCGAGCACGCTCCACGCGTACGGGGAGTGCCCCTGGGAGTCCAGCCACGGGAAGTAGTGATCGCTGGACACCTCGAAGTCCCAGCCGGCCTCTTCGGCCTCGACCGCCCACTGGACCAGCGACTTCGGGTCGGACTGCTCGGTCATGAGGGTGTATCCGAACTGCACCATGCCTGCGGCCCCACGCGGCGCCTCGGGGAGCGCGCCGTCGACGAGCTGGAACATCCCCCAACCCAGGAGGATGACCATGTTGATGATGAAGAAGTAGGTCGGGACGGCGAAGACGCGGCCGGACTCACGAACTCCGCGCAGGTTGCCGAAGGCGATGACCACGACGAACGTGATGGAGATCGGCACGACGTACGGCGTCAGGACCGGGAACGCCGAGGCCATCGCTGCCGTC
>Ga0081455_10004813_pt1 | contig 14998 bp, 18 predicted proteins | sample TabmetS3T2R1_FD_70207 | JGI IMG/M metagenome (GOLD analysis project Ga0081455, IMG submission 70207) | Tabebuia heterophylla rhizosphere microbial communities from the University of Puerto Rico - S3T2R1 | ecosystem: Host-associated > Plants > Roots > Rhizosphere ... | reverse complement strand
TATGCCCTCCCTCCGTGACGCAGCGAAATCGGCATATCGATCAACCGGCAGGGAATCCACTTATCTCGCGCCGATTCCTGTCCGAACAAACCGAGCCACCTCTCAGCCAGTTCACCAGCGCTGCCTTCACCGGCGTGCTGAGCAAGGCCGAGATCCGCATCTCGATGGACGGCCGTGGGCGGTGGATGGACAATGTCTTCATCGAGCGGCTGTGGCGCTCGCTGAAGTACGAGGACATCTACCTCAAGCACTACGCCGACGGCCGCGAGGCCAAGGCTGGCATCGCCGCCCGCACCAGGCGCTCGCAGAGCGCACGCCACTGGCGGTGTGGCGCGAGGGCGTCACCGGCTGCCTCGACGGCAGGGCTGTGGACATGACGCTACGCTTGGACAACGCTGACGCGTTGCCCACATGCCCACAACCCCAGACGATGATAGCTTGAGACGGTCAGAAGAGAGGAACGGCCCAGCTCTCAACTAAGAAACCGCTTCCAGTGGTCCACACCTGCGGGTCCAGCTCAGGTCCCAGCAGCGTCAGTAATCTGCAGCGCGGGATCGACAAATCGATGTTGTCAAGCGCCGTGACGGTGCTGTGCTCGCCGGTGAAGCGAGCGCAGACCTTCTCGCGGGAAGCCCCGATGGCGTCAGCCAAGTGCGGCCGCTGACCCGATCTGCGACGATGCGGGTGTGCCACCACATGATGCGCCGCTGCGTCATGTCGAAGGAGGACGCTTGATGCAGCAGGCAACGATTGCCCCAGATCACGACGCCGCCCGACCGCTGGCGAAGATCGAGAAGGCGCGACCCTCTGGAAATGGTTCCGTCAACACAATCAAGACACGCGATGTCACGTTTTGATTCCTCGCCGATTCCTCGAGGCAGGCGCCTACTCGCCTAGTTGTGCGCGTGGTCCCGCTTAAGAACAGCAACGACGAGCAATGCAATGGCGGCAATCGATATCGACATCATGGCGGGATTAAGCCGGATCCTCGGGGATCATCTATTCATCGAGAAGGTCCCAATATCGGAGGAAACAAGGTTTACCGAAGATCTGAAGGCCGACAGCCTGGATATGGCAGAGATCACCTTCCTCATTGAGGAGGCCTTCGCCATCACTATTCCCACAGACCTCGCGGACCACGTCGTCACCGTGGGTGATGCGGCCGCGATCATCCAGGCACAGAGAGAACGCGCAAAGCCCTAGGTACTTTCCGGCGCAAAATTCGCGGCCGTTGGGCAGGTGGCAGCATCGGCCCGGCTGACGGGAACTGCAAGGTCGGACGAGACTGAGTTCGCTGTCGGGGGCCTCGCCGCGACAAGATCCTGCGAGCGCGACAGAAGCTGGTCGAGGCTCTGCCGGTGACCGGCGAGCTGGTGCGTGGCTCGCTGTTGCAGCGGGTAGTTCGCCACAAGACAGGATGCGCGAGCTGCGCCCGCGGCGAAGGCCACGAGGTGTCGGTGCTGACGGTGAGCTACCCCGGCGGGCGCACTCAGCAACTGAGCGTGCGGCGCGAACGGGTGGCCGAGGTTCGCCGCTGGTTGGACAACTATCAACGGCTCAAGGAAGCGATCGAAGCGATCTGTGAGCTGAACCACGAGGTTTTGCGGCCCGAGCGAGCGCGCCAGCCGAGGAGGAAGCGGGGTGATTGAGCGGCGCCGGGCGCAGCTCAGCTTCGGCGACGGGCTGATCGCCGAAGAGGTGATCGATCTTCGCGAAGCCTGGATGGCACCTGCCGAGGAGGTGCTGGCCGATGAGCCCATCGTTGCAGCGGTATACGAGGCGCTGGCCCAGCGCCACCCCCAGAGCCGCAGCCGCGGCCGGCCAGGCACACCGGTGGAGGTGGTGCTGCGCCTGTTGGTCCTCAAGCACGTGCGCAACTGGAGCTACGCCGTGCTCGAGCGCGAGGTGCGCGCCAACCTGGTGTATCGCGACTTCACACGGGTCGGCGCGGCCAAGATGCCGGACGCCAAGACCATGGGGCGCTGGGGAGCGGCGCTCGGCCCAGCGGTGATCAAGCAGATCCAAGCGCGCATCATAGAGCTCGCTCGGGCCGAGGATATCGTGCGGGGCCGCCGGATGCGCGTCGACACCACGGTGGTCGGGGCCAACATCCATTATCCGACCGACAGCAGCTTGCTGGGTGATGGCGTGCGGGTGCTGACCCGCACCATGAAGAAGATCACCACGCTTGCTGGGACGGTCGGCGCCAAGGTGCGCGATCGCTCCCGCAGCGTGACCCGCCGACTGCTCGAGATCGTGCCCAACCGCGAGCGGCTGCAGCGTGCCTACGGCCGGTTGCTCGACACGACCGGTCGGGTGGTCGGCCAAGCCCGGCGCTTCTCGCGCGAGGTCAGCGCAGGCGTCAAGTGCTGCACCGAGATCGTCGCACAAGCCGTCCTGCACGGCCTGCGTCAGGCTCTCGACGACATGATCCCGCTGGTGCGGCAGGTGATGCGTCAGACGAAGGTGCGCATCTTCGGCAGCGACACTCACAGCGAAGGCTAGCTGGCCAGCCTGTTCGAGCCTTCCACCGAGGTAATCCGCAAGGGCAAGACCGGCAAACCCACTGAGTTCGGCAAGCTCGTCAAACTGCAGGAGGCCGAGAACCAGATCATCGTCGACTACGAGGTCTATGCCCGTCGGCCCAACGACGTCGACCTGTTGATCCCGGCCATCGAAGCTCATCGCGCCATGTTCGGGCGTATACCCGTCTGATCGCTGGCGACGCCGCCTTCTACTCCGCCAGGAACGAAGCCGCCGCCACGGCGATGGGCGTCAAGCGCGTCTGCGTCCCTAACCGCTCGACCAAGAGCGCCGAACGCAGGCACGAGCAGAAGAAGCGATGATTCCGCGACGGCCAGCGATGGCGCACCGGATCGGAAGGCCGCATCAGCGTGGCCAAGCGCCGACACGGCCTCAAGCGCTGCCTTCTATCGCGGCGACGACGGCATGCACCGATGGTCGGCCTCGGCGTCATCGCCGACAATCTCATCAGCCTCGGCAACGCCAAAGCCCGCCAGCCGACCACATAGAAAAGCCTGCCTCCCAAAGCCCGCCAGATAACCTTGGCGGGCTTCGGCGGGTTGCTATCTTGCCTCGCTGCTGTCAGGGGAAATCGACTTTTGCGCCAGAAAGTAGACTACAGCTATGACTATCTCGACATGATGGAGCCAGCCTACATCCCTCTTTGAGCCCACTTGCGGCGGCAAGTTCACTTTCGGCTGCGTGACTAGCGCATTCGCCGGCGGCGGTGATCATCGATGCTGTCGAATTCGACTGGAACGGCAATGACGAAATAAACGAGGCCTGCGGCGCTGAAGGGGCGCAGCTGCAGCCCGGCGGTTCTCTCGTTGGCGAAATCCACTTCCACCGCGGCGATGATATCTCCTTCACCGCCCGCCCATGGTCCACTTCTTCAGAGATCCTGTCATTCTAATCCCGGCTAGAGGGTACGTCTAAAGGCTTCGACGACCTTCTGCCGCCGCAACCACGGCAAAGTTCCTGACAGCAAGAGATCGAGGAGAGGGGTGTCCTGGTATTTGCCGTTGTATGTGAGCCGCGGCAAAGCTAGCAGCCGGTCGCGGTCCGAGCCAAAAATGGTGTTGCTTTCGGTAGTGACTGCCGTCCGAAAGCCAATCTCACGGCAAATGGAGACTTCGCGCTCTCCCATGGATTCGCTGCCGCCATAGGGATACGCGAAGTGACGGACCTCGGCGCCAACAAGCGCCTCGCACTGCCGCTTGCCCTCCACAATCTCCCACCGTGCCTCGGCGCTGTCGAGGTGAGCCAGAGACGCATGGTGTACTCCGTGAGCGCCGAATTCGACCAGGCCGCTAGCCTGCATTTCCGCGATCATTGCCGGCGTAAGCGTATATGTGTCGCCAAGCTTGATGAAGTCGAGCCCGTAGCGCGAGCCTAGTGCCGTACAGATCTCCAGGATGGCTGCGGGCTTGGCCGTGGCGAGACGCGAGGCGACCGTGCGATAGATAGCACGCTTCTGCTTGATCGTGCGCGTCTCCAACCTGAACTCCTTCCCTTCCCAGGGGAATTCGAGCGCGTCATTGAGGGCGATCGTCGCCTCCAAGCCAGCTGACCAGAGTGGAAACTCGCGTAAGACAAAGCCGGACACGAGATACGAGGTCATAGGCACCCCGAGATCACGGCAGATTGGGAAGGCGTCCGTATAATTGTCGACGAAGCCGTCATCGAAGGTCAGCGCGACAAACTTCTGTCCAATCATCGTTTCCGGATTCATGAGGCGGTCAGCGAGCTCGCTCATCGACAGGAAAGAATAGCCGCGATCAATCAACGTCTGCAGGATTTGACGAAACTTATCGGGTGAGACAGCAAGTCCATTCGACGAGCCGAACTCGTGCCTTGTAGGCCGGCAGACACGGTGAAACGCGAGTATGCCACCTTGGCCGGAATATTGCTTCGTCATGACCGCAGGAAGACGCGCCGCCGAGAGCGACCAAAGGACGACGCCGACGAGGCCGTCTTTCACGTCCACATCCTGTCTTCCATTCTGTGGTTCCCGATTGCCACGGAGATGGAGTACCCACGATAGCGTCATCAACGCACCCTCAGACCGTCCGTTGCATCGCGTCGGCCGGCTCTGTCAGAGTCTCACCGCGGAATTGCCTATGCTGTGATAAATCTGCGACGGCAATGAACGAATGCTTTCTTGCTCGCACCGCGGCTTCTTGCGCTTGCCATCCTGGTGTGCCGCTGGAGTCCTGCAATCTTCTGGATGCCATCGGAGATGTCGCCGACCATCTAAAGTAGCTTACCCGATTGCAGGAAACCAGACGTCGGGGGGGCTCTGGTGCTTGAGAGACAGGACCGCGCACTAGCCCTCGCTCGGTGCGCCAGTCACTGCAAGCAGATCGCAGTGAAGCGACATCGACTCGAGCGTTGCCTGAATCTCGTGAAGGTATTCGGCGTTCATCGCGATGGTCACGTCAGGCCGGTACTGGCGCAGATGGTCGGGAGGCACGATCATCTGTGCCATTCCGGGCACGAACCGCCCGCTCTTCCTCGGATTGACGTCGACAACGTACTTCACCTTGTCAACGCGAATGCCGAGCATGTTGAGAAAGCTAACGGCCTTGGTACCAGCGCCCCACAGCACGACGCGACGGCCTTCGGCCAGCAGAGCAGTCATTCGATTGTTCCATTGACCCATTATTGAGGTGAAGGCGTCCGGAAAGGTCTTGTAGACGTCCAAGTTGTCGTTGCTCACCGGGGGCCTGGTTGCAGCTCCATCGTTGGCCAAAACCTCAGCATCGAGGTATTGCCCACCAAAGCTGCTGCCGATTTCCAAGATGGAAAATCCTGCATCCGACAATGCACGGTGCAGTGACTGGGGTGTAAAGTACGAGACGTGTTCGTACGTGAGGTCCCAGATATGACGATCGCGAAAAATGGTTCGTCCATTCGGTACCTCGAAATATCCCGTCCCTCCGTGCTTGAGAATGCCTCGAACGCTCCGCAACATTCGTTGCAGGTCCTCCAGATGCTCGAGAACGTGCTGCGAACAGACGAAATCGACAGGACCATGATCTGCTGTTTCAAAGCGCTTGGATCTGACCTCGACAAAGCCTTCGCCCGCTCGAAAGGCGCGGCTTTCTTGGCTTGGGTCGTAACCGACGCCGACATTCACCCCTTCGGCGCAGAGCCGAGAAAGAAAGTCTCCATTGCCGCATCCGATATCAACGATGACTTTATGCCTCAAACCATGTGTGTGAATGAGGTGTTTGGCCTTCGCCTTCGACTGGGCGCGATGATGCGGAGAGAATCCGAGCGCGTTGTCGTAACCGGCAACGTACTTGATGCGCTCGGAATCGAAGGCGCGATTGTAGATATGCCCGCACTCTGGGCAAACCACGATGTCAAGCGTCCCGCATTCGGCGTCGGCCGCATCAGACTCCGACTCGGCAAACAGGCACCCGATTAAGGGCATTCGTGCCACAGCGACGAGAGGGAAGGCATCGGAGGTCGAGCAAACGGGACAACGAAGCATCAGCCGGGCTCCTCCAACTCTCTTTGGAGGCACGCTCTTGCGCTAGCGCACCTGAAGGCGGCGCATTGTCCGACAGAATAACGGCCCGAAAAGGCCGACCGGATTCTCACCGGCGCCAAACCAGTAGCGATATGGAATCTCAGGACGAACTTCAATGCAAGACGACAAATTCATCTGCACAAAGTTATCACAATGGTTGTGCCGACCGTTGCAAGTCGTGGAATCGCAAGGGCGTCACGTCTCGTGCCACTGATCGGCGCATAACCATCGCAGCCGTCATCGACGTGGTGTCGTGTCACGGTTCATCTTTCGCAGAGTTTCGAGCCGTCAGCCGGGTTGATGAGCCGACGGCATGTCCCTGATCTCGCGAGCATCGACATTGTCTCCTCGCAAATGGTCTCCTCGCAAACTGTCCTCGTATGTGCAGCACAACCGATGGTATCGTGTGACACACGCAAAGGTCGCATAACAAGTTCGGTCGGCACACAACCACGTTTCGAACGGCAATCGATCGTGGACGATCCGTTGGAAATCGTTCGCGTCCGCCGCGGTGCTCACGCACGATGCAGTCGACCAATTGGTGTGCTCGCGTTGCGCAGTCTATGATCAATATGCCCAATTGTTTGGCGCGCTGCCGCGAAGTCGCATCCACCATGCCTGCGCGACAGCTGTGATTGCAGCGACAATTGCACACGCACTCGACTCTGAGCGTTGACTTCTGGAATTCACTGACGCTAGGTCGTGATGTTTGTGAAGTTGACGTTCGATCAACATGCAGACTCGAACCGCGTGCTGAGCATCGAAGGTTTGGCTGTATTCCCTGAAGTGGAATCCAAACAGTCCACCATGGGCCCCAACAGGGCCTTGCGCTTGCTTTGGAGACAAACCGTCGTTTCGACGACGGCACCGGAGCAATTCCAACCTGGGGAAAGCAAAATGAGTCAGAACACAGCGACAAGCCCACCGGGTGTAATTGCGTACCCTGCATTCGCTCACATCGCCTTCAGCCTGTTGAGCTGTGGCGGCCTGCGCCGGAGCATTCTGCAGCGATCTACCAAGTTCAGTCTGTGCACTCGGAGACGTTCGGCGTGAACGTGCTGTCGAACCGAGTCCTCATCACAGTCACGGTTGTCCGAAATTTTAAGTGATCGGACGGCCTCCGTTCAATAGCCAGGCGATCCGCTGGCTTTGACGGGTGGGCGATCCGACTGAACGACGTCGCTTGAGAATGATGATCACGCGCGGTCTGTAGCAGCCGGTTGTACAAGAGTTGGCGTCTACAGGCGGTGGTGACATCAAGCGTCGGCGATCGGATCACCGTGTCCTCGGAGAGGCTCGGGTCGACTACGGGCGACCTGCTGAAAGGCATCGACCTTTCGTCACCACGGCTCAATCAATCACCGGAAAAGAAAATGACGACTTTCACTGGCACTTCTGCAAACGAGAAGCTTACCCCTCGGTCGATCTCTCCCACTGTCACCAGCAACCCTTCGGACGCGCGCATCGGGACAGCCGCGGATACCCTGAATGGCAACGGCGGCAGTGATGTGCTCAATGGCGGCGGCGGAGCGGACGTCATGAAGGGTGGCGGCGGTAACGACAGCTACTATGTCGATAACGCCCTCGACCAGCTGATCGAGGCGCCTGGCAACGGATTCGATGTTGTCTGGGCCAGCATGAACTACACGCTCGCGGGCCAACAGGAGATTGAATCTCTGCACGCTCTGGGATCAACTGGGCTCACTCTACAAGGCAATGAGCTCGACAATCGTGTTTTCGGCAACGCCGGCAATGACAAGCTGAACGGTGGGGCCGGCAACGATCTATTGGTTGGCGGAGGCGGAAACGACGTGCTGAATGGCGGCAGCGGGAACGACCGGTTCCGGTTCGACACGGCGCCTGCGTCGGGCAATGTAGATACCATCACCGACTTCACCGTGGGCGCCGATAAAATAGCACTGAACCAGGCGGTCTTCACGCAAGTCGGCGCCGCCGGGGTGCTCGCATCTGGCGCCTTCTACGCGGGGACCGCGGCGCATGACGCCAGCGATCGGATCATCTACAACGCGACGGCTGGAGGCCTGATGTATGATCCCGACGGTTCAGGCGGGCAGGCCGCGACGACCTTTGCGCGAGTGTCGCCGGGTCTTTCGCTATCTGCGTCAGATTTCAGGCTTGTCGGAGAGGCGTCTGGGACGACTCCGACCGTGGTTGTGCCTCAAGGTTCGGTCACGTACGTGCTTGCGGGCGACAGCCCCGCCACGATCCAAAGCAAATTGAACGCCTTGCCGACGGGAGGAACCTTGGTGTTCAAGGCCGGCACCTTCGACTTCCATGGTACGACGATCACTGGCAAGTCGGGCGTAACGATCTGGGCGGATGGACAAGTCAATATCTTCAATGCGCCAGGGGCAGGTACCAGCGGTGCCTTCGACCTCTCAGGCAAAACCGACTGGACGATCCGCGGTCGCGCGCCCGGCGAAGGCTTCGTTTTCGAGGGCAGCCTGATCAACGCCGACAACGCCAGCCGCTGGGCCGTCGGGGACTCCACTTTCAATGACCAGGCCAGCAACGGCTACAACGGATCAGCCATCCGCATGAATGGCGCTTCCTTCGCTACGGTGATCAACAACGACTTCAACCGAGCCGGCGGCAACGTGCTCGGCATGTACGATCTCGATAACATCACCTTCGACGGAAACCATTTCACCGATTGCTGGGAGCCGATCTCGATTCAGGAACCGAGCACGGGCGACAGGAGCCTGGGTCGTAACATCGTCATGGAACGCAATGTCTTCATCGGCACTCAGCGCGCGGCGATCGAGGTTGGACCTTCGCCCTCGGGGGCTGAATACTTCTCCGGCCTGGTCGTCAATAACAATTATTTCGACGACTTCAACAACACGGGAGGAGCCGGGACGCTGCTGCCGATTTCTCTGGTCGGCCAGGCCGCGGAGAACACGACTGTCACCAACAACTTTATCCGACGCGGGCCCAACGACGCGGGCGATGTCGGCGTCGCCATAGAGATGACGGGAACGGGTGAGGTCACGAACAACACCATCTCGAACTTCTCCTTCGCCGCCCTCACTTACCAGAGCGGCTGGAATGTCCACGGCAACACCGTCTACAACGACGGCTCCAGTCCGTACTACGGCTTCGCCAACAACGGTTCGGGGACTGGCACATTCGGATCGGAGAACGAAGTCAGCAGTCCACCGGCGACGCCCGGCCTCCCAACGCGCGTGACGTGGTAGGCCAGCTTCGCTCTAGGATCTGCTTCCGCAGCATTGCGGCCCGACGCAATGCCCGCGGATCATAAATGATGATGGTGCAGGCTTTCGGGAGTCGGAAGCCTGCACGATCCTTGGGAAGAGGCCTTGGCCTACGGTTGCACCTTGGCTATTGCCGCCTCTCACGTCACAAAGATCGCACGAACATTTGGCAGGACACCATTGGCGTGCTCGGCAATCCGCGCGTGACTATCGAGCGAGCCGACCATGTGCCAATGTTGAGCAGATCGCGGAGAATGCCGCGGTTGATGCGGTGCCCTTACGATGGGTCACAAAAAGAAAACGTCAAGTCTTCTCGACCACGGGAAGCCTATCGGCCGATTCTTGCCGCCATGGCAGCGGAAACAATGGCGCTGGGTACATCGGCACGATCGACCATCGTCGACGTGCTTGGGGAACACGTGACGCGGGACCAAAATGCTGTTGCGATCGTGTGGTCGCAGACGGGTGCTCTCTCATTTGGGGATCTCGCCCGGAATATCCGGCAAGTTGGCCTTCAGTTCCGGGCAGCCGGGATCGGCAGCACATCGAGGGTCGGCATTGCGCTTCCACGCGGGCTCGAAGCTGCCATCCTCAGCATCGCCGTCTGTTGCTCGGCCATTTTGGTCCCACTCAACCCGAATCTCGCGGTGGATGAGCTGCAGGAGGAGTTGAAGTCACTTCGGCTCGATGCTTTGATCGTCGCCCAAGGCGAGCATCCGACTTGGCTCAGCGCGGCGGGCGACACATGTGGCCTTTTTGCCATCGCTTCTTTCGACGAAGGTCCGGTCGATATAGTGCTCCGACAAGAGCGAGGGGTGGGCAGGCCGCGAGGCGCGTCCGTATTGTCCGCGCATTCATGGGCCGCCATTTTCAAGACCTCAGGGACAACGGGCACTTCCAAGCGGGTGCCGGTAACCCACGGAAACCTGCTTGCCATGTCCGCGAAGATGCAGCGGTGGCTGGAGCTTACGTCGGCTGATCGCTCTGCGTGCATCATGCCCATTTATTACAACGCCGGATTCAAGGCGACGCTACTGGTTCCGCTTCTGATCGGCTGCAGTGTTGCTCTACCTGCCTCCACCGCGTCGCGCGACTTCGAGCAGTGGTTGGGCGAGCTGCGTCCGACGTGGCTTACGGCATCGCCAGCGTTCCTGCAGTCGCTCGTCGAGAAGCTTCGCGACCGACCGGTGGGAGAGGCGAGGTCTTCCGGGGAAACCTCGTTGCGCTTCGTACTTTCGACTTCTTCGTATTTGCCTCCTGCGACGGCAGCAGAGCTGCAAACATTGCTGCGCCGGCCCGTGGTCGAATTCTACGGTCTCTGCGAAGCGGGAATGATCACGGGTCCGGTTCTGCCGCCGGCCAAGCCGAGGCTGGGAACGGTGGGCCGCATCCCCTACGGCGAGCTGGCGATCCAGGACGGCGCGGGTCTTTTCCTCTCAACCGGTCAAACTGGCAACGTTGTCGTGCGCGGTCCCAGCGTCACCCCGGGCTACATCGTCGACGATATCGACAATGCGCCCAGCGGCCTTCAAGACGGTTGGTTGACGACTGGAGACATCGGTGCGGTCGGCGCGGACGGGCTGCTGACGATCATCGGTCGCCACAAGGAGATCATCAATCGCGGCGGTGAAAAGGTGTCGCCGTATCAGGTCGAACGAGCCCTTCTGGCTAACCCGGCGGTTCGAGAGGCGGCGGTTTTTTCCGTACCGCATCCCCGGCTCGGTGAAAACGTCGGCGCGGCCGTCGTACTGCACGCCAGCGCGTCGGCGACGTCCAGGGAACTCCTGGAGTTCATCTATAGTCGCGTCGCGCATTACGAGATGCCCCGGCGCATTCACATTGTGGAGAGCTTGCCAGTCGGCGCGACAGGCAAGATCCAGCGGTCGCAGCTTTCGAAAATGTTCGACAATCGCGAGCGACATGGAGAAGCGCCAGTCGCTCCGCTAGAGGTCTTGATCGCTGAGATCTGGCAACGCTTACTGAAGCTCGCCGACATTGGCATGGATGAAGACTTCTTTGAGCTGGGCGGTGACTCCCTTCAAGCCACGGAAATGCTGCTTGAGCTCGAACAAGCAACGCACCACCGAATCGAGCCCTCCGATGTGCGGGTGCTGTTGACCATCCGTCACCTGGCGGAGGTGCTGGCCGGTGCCGCGGCGGTCGAAGCAAGAAAGGAAGTGATAACACAAGCAAGATCTGGAACGGGCACGCCTTTGTTTCTGTGGCACGGCGACTGCCTTGGCTGGGGACTCTATGCTTTCCGCCTTGCCACGATGCTCGACGGCGATGGACCGGTATACCTGCTTCACTCAATCCTCGACGGCGATGACAGGATAGAGACCATAGAAGGGATGGTACAGTGCCAGCTGCCGCACATCGCGGCGGTTGCGCCAGATGGGCCAATACGGCTGGCGGGTTATTGCCATGGTGGGCTTGCCGCGCTCGAGGTAGCGGCTCGACTCGAGAAGGCTGGCCGGACAGTGGAGACCGTCATCTTGATCGACTCCTACTCAATTAATGCGCGCCCCATCGCGCGCTTGATCGCGCCTCTGATTACTTTTGCGGGCTATGTTGTTCCAGGACGCATTGGATTCAGGTTGCGGCGAGACGGGATGCTGGCGCTGTGGGGCCTGATTCGTTTGTTGCAAGGAGATACAACACTCCTCGATCGGCTGACACACAAGGTGCAAGCGGGCACTCTGCAGACGTGGCACCAGTCGCCCCGCGCGCTTTACCTTCGCGCCATGGCGCGATATGTTCCACGCCGGATTCGCGCCGAAATGGTTTGCCTTCTTTCCGAAGAGCGAGCAGCGGAGCGTGCATGCGCCACCGATCCGTGGAAGAGATTGGCGACAAGTGTACGCACTGCACTTGTCCAAGGAGAACATCACACATGTGTCAGCCGCCATGTCGGGGAGCTGGCAGCGTGCCTTAACAGGATGTCATTCCACAAGGGCAACGAGGCATCGTCAGCGCATTCACCTCACGCCAGCACTCGCGCGCCAGGCAAATGAGTGCCCAGTAGCGCAGTGGCCGTGGATAGTGCCTGCCGATCGACCGCCCTTCGCCTATTCGGAGCCACGCTAGACGTCGGTAGCTCGTCACAGTATTCGCACGAGCGATTTAGGTCATTTTCTACTAATGCTTGCCTACTGGAAGGCTTACCTTTGCCTTTCGCGGTTCCCGGGTTCTCCCCAAGTTGTTCGGGACCGGCCCGCCTCCGCACACCCGCGCGGGCGGGCTTTTTTCTGTGTCATCCCCGCGAGCGCCCGATTGATCGTCGGACAAGACGCCCATCATTGGCGGAGTCCCTGATGCTGCCGCAAACGTCATGGTGATTTCCCTGGAACTTGGCAAGGGGTCATCGCTGCCGCCACCGAAAGTTGCCGCTCGAAGTCGGTGGCAGTCATGTAGCCTTCTAAGGCCGATCACTCGGTTTTCCAACTCTCGTGTTTAATGGAAGATCGATGCCGCGCGCTGGGGGAACCGCATCTTCCGCTGGATAGCCGCGAAGCTGGTGACCTTCTTTTGTGCAAAGTTCTTCCACTTCGGCCCCGAGTGCCGTGGTTCTGGCGACGGTCTCGCGCAGCATCACACAAAGTTCGTGAAGCCGCTCAAGGCTCTCTGCATAGTCGGTCAGCTTGGCAGCAGCATTCTGATCGTGGATTGTCTTGGCCAATTGTCGGGCCGTGGCAGCAAGGGATCGCCTGCGCCGCGCCTGCTCCAGCTCGATGATCTCTGCTTGCATATTCCCAACCCCAAAACCGCGTGCGGTTCCACACGTTCCATGCTTTGGAATTTCCAGTGAGAGAAGACTGGTTCAGCAGAAGTATGGCAAGGGTATTGGGTGCAGCTACGGTTGGCAAGATGGGTGGGGTGTATCGACGAGGAGGCCAACCAATGCACAGAGACAGCATTGTCCAACAGCGCAGTCGTCGCACTGACAATCGGTCTCAACTTTAACCTAACCTGCGCAGTCGGAGGGGTGGATTGGTTTTTAGCCAACCCGCTGTGAGGGGATCAACGGGTTGACGGAAGGCAGGGAGCGGAGTCGGCGTATAGTGCTGACCATCCCATTTCTTTTGAAGAGTGTTGAGAGTTGAGATGGGCGCACATACTTACGCTACACGACGCGACGGAAGGACGGCAAAGTCCATCGCCACTGGCGTCTTATGCGCAGCGTGCGGGTCGGTCGCCGCCTGATCCAGCAGACGGTAGCACAGCTTGGCGGGCTCGACGCGCGGGGACGGCTTCAGGCGCGGGCGCGCCATCTGATCGGCACCCCCGAGCAGCCTGGTCTGTTCGACGACGGCAAGCAGCATCGTGTGGTGCCGGTGCGCTTGACGGGCGTGCGGATCGAACGCTCGCGCCAGTTCGGCGACGCGTACTTGGCGTTGGCGCTGTGGCGCGGGACGGACCTTGCCGATCTGTGCGAGACGCTTCTGCCGGCTGACAAGGAGGCAGTGCCGTGGGCGAAGATGGCGGCGGTGTTCGTGGCGGCGCGGCTGTGAGCGAGCTGCTCCTTGCCGAGGACTCTTAGCGGCGCACGGCGCTTAGCGATCTGCCGCAGCTTGATCCCGCTTTGGTCAACAAGGATCGGCTGTATTGGGCGCTCGACCTGGTGCTGGAGCACAAGGCTGAGTTGGAAGCGCACCTGTCGCGACGCGCCGGCGAGTTGTTTGCGATCGACAACGAGGTGCTGCTGTACGATGTGGCCAGCACGTACTTCGAAGGCGAAGCAGAGGCCAATCCTCTGGCCCAGCGCGGCTACCGCGCGATCATCGACCTGACTGCAAGCAGGTCTGCATCGCCCTGGTGGTGACCCTCGACGGCTTTCCGTTGGGCTACAGGTGTTCGCCGGCAACACCCACGACATTCGCACCGTGCAGACCATCGTCGATACCATGGAAGCCCGGCACGGCGTGTCAGCCGCGTGTGGATCGCCGGCCGCGGCATGGCCAGGCTGCGAACCTGGCGTGGCTGCGCCGGACCGGGCGGCGCTACATCATCGGGACGCCCAACACGAGCTTGCGCCAATTCGCCGGCGAGCTGGCCTCAGCCGACGGCTGGGCGAGATCCGCGACGGCATCGAGGTCAAGCTGGCACGCTGGCCCGAGACGGGCGAGACGGCGATCCTTTGCCGCTCGGCGACCGACGCAGCAAAGAGCAGGCCATGCACGACAAGTTCAGCCGCCGCATCGAGACGGCGCTGACCAAGCTTGCCACCCGCATCGACAGCTCAACCAAAAGTCTGGCTGGCGCCCAGGTGAACCGTCAGATCGGGCGCATTCTCCGGGAGAACCAGCGCTCAGCCGCTCGCTTTGCCATCACCGTGCAGGTCGCCGACTGTCCGTCCGGCCTGCGCCTGTACGTTGCGCCCAACGCAGCCTTCGACGAGTGGGCCACCATCTCCGAAGGCGCCTATGTGCTGCGCACCAGCATCGAAGACTGGAGCGACGAGCAGCTGTGGAAGTGTTTCGAGATGTGGCAGCAACGTCGAGCCTCGGCAACTCCCCGCGCACCGTGCTCGACGAACTCACCCGCATCCAATCGCACGACATCATTCTGCACACGACAACGCACGGTGGGATCCGCCTGCGTTGCATCGCCCAGGGTCGTGTCCCGTGGAGTGGTGTAGCTGGCAAGAGCAAGCCCGCTCGCGAGCGCGCCCTGTATAGCGCCGTAGCGAGTGAGCGGGCTT
>Ga0081455_10004812_pt1 | contig 14998 bp, 13 predicted proteins | sample TabmetS3T2R1_FD_70207 | JGI IMG/M metagenome (GOLD analysis project Ga0081455, IMG submission 70207) | Tabebuia heterophylla rhizosphere microbial communities from the University of Puerto Rico - S3T2R1 | ecosystem: Host-associated > Plants > Roots > Rhizosphere ... | reverse complement strand
TTATCGTAAGTACCGTCGATCGTCACTTGGTACTGGTTTGCCCAAGGACCGTAATAGTTTCCGTCCGTCGGACTCACGCCGGAGCGCCGGTTCCCAGCAGCGTCATTCTTAACATAAGGCGGGTTGATATATATGATCTGCCGCGTATTGACTGCATTGTTAGCGTTGGGGTTGCCGTTCGCGGTGGTTGGGTCAGCACGCAAAACATACAGGATATTGGAATTCGGGTTTGTGACGGTTCCGTAAGTATTGTCGGCATTGGTCGACATCGGATACTTCCCATAATCCGTATAAAACGCGTTCACTGCGTTCACGATTTGGGTGAGATCGTTCTTCGCTTGGGTGCTCCTGGCCTGGTTTTGGACTGCTTTGAAAGCGGGGAAGAGCAGGCCGACCAAAATCCCGATGATAGCGATGACGACCAGCAGTTCGATGAGGGTAAACGCGCGGGGGTGTGTAGCGGGGGGACGCATGAGGCGAATGCTAAACGGAAACTGACCAATGCGCACGTGAAATGTTTGGAAAGCTGAGGGTCAAAGATCAGATCAGAGATCAAAGAGAGGAAAAAGATGAAATCACCGGTCGAAGTAACTGAAGCCAGTTTTGAAACGGAAGTCTTGAAATCGGATCGACCGGTACTGGTCGCATTCGACACCGGATGGAGCCCACCCTCGACGCCATGGGACGAGGTAGTCGAAGGCATCGCCGCTGAAACACTCGATTCGATTAAGGTGGTTCGCGTAACACTTGATCGCAGCCCGCGGCTCGGGTTGTGGTGTGGAATTCGATGCATTCCGACCTTTTTGTGCTTCATAGACGGGGAACAGCGCCTCGGTATTTTCGGCACCAGAGACAAAGACGCGATCATCGCCCAACTAAGACCGGTGATCAGCTTGCATCGGCTAAGTTTGCCTCGCCTTATCGGCACCTGACGCCATGTGGATCGTCCGTTTAGCGCTGAGAAGGCCATACAGTTTCACCGTGGCCGCGATTCTCGTCATGCTCATGGGCATCGTCACCATCTCGCGCATGGCCACAGACATCTTTCCCAAGATCGACATCCCGGTGGTGAGCGTGATCTGGAGCTTTCCCGGCGTCGCGCCGGAGGAGATGGAGAAGCGGTTTGTCACCGTCACCGAGCGCGCCATGACCACGACCGTTAACGACATCGAGCATATCGAATCGCAAAGCTACAACGGCGTCTCGGTCATCAAGGTTTTCTTCCATGAGGGCGCCAAAGTTGAGGCCGGCGTCGCCCAGATCAGATCCATTACCCAGACGCTTCTGCGCATCCTGCCGCCCGGCACGACGCCGCCACTGATTCTTCAATATAGCGCCTCCAACGTGCCAATTCTGCAGCTTGGCCTAAGAGCAAAACGCTTTCCGAGCAGGATCTTTACGATCTTGGTTTGAATTTTATTCGGACACAGCTCGCCACGGTCCAGGGCGCGCAAGTTCCCCTGCCCTATGGCGGAAAATCCCGCCAGGTCATGGTCGACATCGATCCGGAAAAACTCTTCGGCAAAGGGCTGTCGCCCGTCGGTGTAAGCAACGCGCTGAACAACCAAAACGTCATCCTCCCGGCGGGCACGGAAAAAATTGGCGACCGCGAATACAATGTGCGGCTCAATTCGAGCCCGGAACTTTTGCAAGCGCTTAACGATTTGCCGATCAAGCAGGTCAACAATGCCACGGTTTACATTCGAGACGTTGCCAATGTCCGGGACGGGTTCGCCGTGCAAACCAACATCGTTGCCCAAAATCGAACGAAATCGGCGTTGCTTACGGTTTTGAAAAGCGCCAGCGCATCGACGCTCGACATCATTAATCGGGTCAAAGAGGCTTTACCAAAGATCAAGGCGACGCTGCCCCCCCAGCTCGACATCACGGAGTTGTTCGATCAGTCAATTTTCGTTAGGGCCGCCATTAACGGTGTGGTGAAGGAAGGTGTGATCGCCGCCTGCCTGACCGCGCTGATGATCCTGCTATTCCTGGGAAACTGGCGCTCGACCCTGGTCGTAGCCACCTCAATTCCGCTGGCGATTTTGTGCTCGATCATCATCCTCGGCGCGCTCGGCCAAACGATGAATCTGATGACGCTGGGCGGACTGGCGCTCGCTGTCGGCATTCTGGTCGATGATGCCACCGTCGAGATCGAAAATATCCACCGCAACCTCGCCATGGGAAAGCCGATGGTGCGCGCCATTCTCGACGGAGCGTCACAGATTGCGGTACCCGCGTTGGTCTCGACTCTCAGCATCTGCATCGTGTTTGTCCCAATCTTTTTCCTTAGCGGTACAGCCAGATTTCTTTTTCAGCCACTCGCCATGGCCGTCATCTTCGCCATGCTCTCTTCTTATCTTCTTTCACGCACAGTCGTGCCGACGATGGTGAAGTTCCTGTTACGCAAACACCTTGATGAGATCGATACCAGCCTCGCACACGGGCTTAATGAGCAAAACGGTCGCGGAGAAGAGGGCCAGGTAGCCAGAGAGCAAATTGAGCGCCCGCAGGGCGGGATCGCGCGCGTCTTCGGTTTTTTCAAAGGGATTCATGACAAGTTCAATCACGGTTTTGAAAAACTACGGGCGCGCTACGTTGAGGCGCTGCGCTGGTGTCTTGAACACCGTCGTGCTGTTTTCGCAGGCATGGGCGCCATGCTTCTGATTTCATTATCCCTGGTTCCTTTTCTCGGACGCGACTTTTTTCCATCGGTTGATGCGGGCCAATTCCGATTACACGCCCGCGCGCCGGCTGGAACGCGCCTGGAATCAACCGAGGAACGCTTTTACCAGGTTGGCCGCGCCATTCGCGATGTGATTCCAGCGAGCGAAATCCAAACCGTGCTTGATAACATTGGGCTCCCAGTCAGCGGAATCAATCTCGCCTTCAGCGACAGTTCCACCATCAGCTCAGCCGACGGCGACATCCTCGTTTCACTGAATCCGAATCACAAACCGGTTGCGCAGTATGTGAGGATTCTCCGTGAAAAATTGCATCACGATTTTCCGGATATGGAATTCTCTTTCGCCGCCCCGGATATTGTGAGTCAGATTCTCAACTTCGGTATTCCGGCGCCCATCGATATTCAAGTAACCGGACGCGATCCGAAAGGGTATGAGATTGCTCAGGCGATCAAAACGCAAGTGGCACAGATCCCGGGCGCGGTCGATGTGCACGTGCATCAACTTGTGCACGGTCCGGACTTGCGCGTAAACGTGGACCGAACCCGCGCGGAGCAAATTGGGCTGACACAGAACGACGTCGCTCGCAGCATGTTGATCTCACTTAGCTCGAGCGGCCAGACCGCCCCGAACTATTGGCTCAACTATCAAAACGGCGTGAACTACCAGGTCGCAGTCCAGACGCCCCAGTACAAAAATGACACGCTCCAGGATCTGAAGAACACGCCAATCGTCGCCCCGGGTTTGCCTCAGCCCCAGTTGCTCGGAAATCTCGCCACGGCGGGACGGAGCGAATCTCCCGTAATTGTGAATCACTACAACGTGCAGCCAGTTTTTGACGTGCTGGCCAATGTGCAGTCCCGCGACCTCGGGGGCGTGTCCAGTGACGTTGCTAAAGTGGTCGACAGCTTCAAATCGAAATTGCCGCGCGGCACTTTTCTGAGTGTGCGCGGACAAGTCGAGAGCATGAACAAATCATTCGCCGGGCTCGGCGCCGGACTGCTCTTTGCCATCCTGCTCGTTTACTTCTTGATGGTGGTGAATTTTCAATCCTGGACCGATCCGCTCATCATCATCATGGCATTGCCGGGCGCGCTGTGTGGGATTATCTGGATGCTCTTTATCACCGGGACAACAATCAACGTTCCCTCGCTCATGGGCACCATCATGGCCATGGGCGTGGCTACGGCCAATAGCATTCTGGTGGTAACCTTTGCCAATGATGAGCGTTGCGCGGACGGAAGAAAAAATGCTTTCGACGCCGCGCTTTCCGCCGGTTTCACCCGTTTGCGTCCAGTCCTAATGACTGCTCTAGCCATGATCATCGGCATGTTGCCGATGTCGTTAGGTGTGGGCGAAGGTGGTGAGCAAAATGCGCCGCTCGGGCGCGCCGTGATTGGCGGTTTGCTTATCGCGACGGTGACGACGCTCTTCTTTGTTCCGGTTATCTACAGCCTGCTGCGCAAAAACGAGTTCCCATGCGACAAGGATGAAGAGTTTGCTCGTCAAGAGCGCGGCGAGACGCCAGAAAGGAGCGCACAATGAATCAGACCCAGACTGAGACCGATAGATATCAACACAACGGCACGGAAGATCGGGAAGTAACGCCGCGAACACCGCTCCATCCACCCGTGCGAAGTGTCGTCGTCTGGGGACCGATCGCGGTGATTACGCTTCTTGCCGTTCTCATAATCATCGGTGCCCTGGCAGCGCGTGGCGCAACGGCGGGATCAGAGGGCGTTCGTGATGCGAACAAGTCAGCCGGAGGTCAGTATTGTCAGCGCTCAGCGCGACCACAAACCTCTGGAGCTGGTTCTACCTGGAACCATCCAGGGGTTTGAGCAGACGACGATCTTTCCGCGGTCCAATGGTTATGTAAAAAGCTGGAAAGTCGATATCGGCGATACCGTGCAGGCCGGGCAACTGTTGGCGGAAATCGAAACGCCGGAGGTCGACGACCAGGTCGCACAAATGCGCGCTAACTATGAGTTAGCCAAAGTAACAGCCGATCGTTGGAAGGATCTGCTGGTGAAAAAAGTCGTTTCCAAACAGGAGTATGATCAGAATGAGAAAAGCTACGAAGCGCAGAAAGCAGGTCTGCAACAGCTCGAGCAAATCCGGCAGTTCCAGCAAATCGTCGCTCCGTTTGCCGGAAAGATCGCGGCCCGAAATATCGATGTCGGCACGCTGGTTGTGGCTGGAACCGGAAATTCCGGTACGCCGCTCTTCAGCATCGTGCAAAGCGATCCACTTCGAGTCTACGTTTTTGTTCCTCAGGAGAACGCGGCCTCAATCCGCGAGGGATTAAAAGCGAAGATCGTCTTGCAGGAACGTCCCGGACAAGAATTCAAAGGCAGCGTAACCAAAATAGCCGGAGCGCTCGATCCTCAATCGCGCACCTTGCAGGTGGAAGTGCAGGTGCCAAACCACGATGATAAACTTTACGCCGGAATGTACGGAGAAGTTAAATTTTTACTGCCCGAAACCAATGCGCCGCTTCTCGTCCCGGCCGACGCGTTTCTCTTTCGCAGCCAGGGACCGCAGGTTGTTACCGTCACAGGTGACAACCACATTCACTTCCAGAAGATCAGTGTCGGTCGCGATTTTGGCACTCGACTGGAAGTGCTCGACGGCCTGGCTGAGAACACAAAGGTGGTCATCAATCCAAATGACGATTTAGTCGAAGGTGCTCAGGTCCACGTGAAGATGCCCGACCAAAAAGCGCCCAGATCGCCGCAGGTGGCAAAGAATTGATTAGACGAACGCACAGTCAGTCGAAAGAGGGAATGACCATAAACCCTGGAGTGACATTCAAAAATCTCGCGGACGCGTCATGGCGACGCGACCTGCCGCGGAGAGCTTAATTCATGAAAACAAAAAGAATAATTAGCCTCATGAGCGCGGTTTTATTTGCGCTTAGCCCAACTGCTATATTGGCCGCTGGCCACGGTGGTGGTGGAGGTGGAGGATTTGGTGGTGGCGGTTTCCATGGCGGTGGGTTGAGTGGTGGCGGACGCATTGCAGGTGGAGGAGTTGGCAATCGCGGAGGCGGAGTTGGCTTTGGCGGGATGCGCGTCCCGGGCCATGTTCCGAGTTTTGAAGGCGCAGGACCACGCTTTTCGTCATTTGGGCATCCATCGCACACGCAGCCTCAGTCGGGCAGTTCTTTAGCTTCGCGTCCGGCGATCGCAAGGCAGTTGGATTCGCGCTTCCGGAACCTTCGCAATCACGTCGTGTCGCAGCATGACGCGAACTGGCATAACGACTGGGACAGGCGGCACGCGCATTTTGACCATAATCGCTTCTTTGTTTTTATCGACGGGTTTTGGTGCGGACTAGATGCCGGATATTTTCCATGGGATTATCTGCCCTATTATCCCAACGACTACTACCCGTACGATTACTACACGGACGTTGACCCGTACAATTACAACCCGGCCAACGATAATACTAACCCAGCCGATAGCGGAACGGTCCAAGCGGTCCAGATGCAGCTGGCAAGGCTTGGCTATTATAACGGTTCAATTGACGGCATTTTTGGACCGTCCACCCGCGACGCCGTCGCAAGGTACCAAATCGCCAATCAGCTGAATGTAACCGGGAGCTTATCACCCGATATCCTCCAGTCGCTTGGCTTACCGCAGGCCACTCCGAGTTAAGGCATCAGCAACATCGTCAGCGGCGATTACCAATTGCGCCCTGACGACTCCGACCGTTTCCCTGCCGCGAAAGACCAAAATGAATCGCTCTCGCGTCGCAATGGAAAATCCCTCGCTCGCGTCACCGGCCCGGGAGAAAACGGGCTATGACTAATTTCGTGCCGATACTTTGCATCGTCCTGCTGTGCAGTGCGATCTTTCCCAGCTCAAGCACGCTAGCTGCAGCACAGAAGTCCGGCCTGGATGGAACCTACACCCTAGACGAAACCGACAGCGACAATCTAAATGAGGTAATCGAAGACGTGGTTGGGAAGCTGAACCTCCTTGCGCGAGATATTGCTCGAGGGCGCCTCAAGAAACTGGACCCCGCCTACCACCAGATAGCCATCACGTTTTCTGCGAATGAGATCAGTGTCACCGTAGATAACGAGCAGCCATTACGAACACCGGCGAAGGGTGCGCCTGTCGCCTGGATCGGTCCCGACGGAGGAGAGGTGAACGCTAGCACGCAGTTGGCAGGCGGGCATTTGGTGCAGACATTTACGTCAGCCTACGGGCGCAGAGTTAATGATTACACTCTAAGCCCCGATGGGCGGACGCTGACCATGCAAGTAACAGAGACGAGCCGCCGGCTGCCTGAAACTATCGCGTACAAACAAGTTTACAAACGAGTCTCCTAAACGGGCATGCAAGAGAACAACGCAATGAGTAACTGTTACTGGCTCTTTGGTACCGACTGCCCATTCTCGCGAACCAGGCGAATACCGCAGGCCGAGATGACCTCATCGAAGGCTGGTTCCCGCTCAGACGCAGACTCCAAGATCACGAAGAACGCAGACTAGCCGGCGGACTCGAACTTAGACCTGCCCACAAGATGAGAGCAACACAACGACTCGGTGACCTTCAGTCTCCCGACAGCTCCGCAGCGCGGAGCGGATTTTCGCCGAGGGAGAAACGCTAGGCCGCTTGCGAGAGACGATTCAATCCTCGTGCGATCGAATCGAAAAAATCGGTGACGTGATCGGCAATGATCGCTTCGGCCACAGCGACCTGCTGCCGGCGGAGTGTGAGCGATTGTTCCGCGACAGACCTTATGGAATCGATGTCGTAAAGATAAACGCCTTCCAGTTCATCTACGCTGGGGTCGACGTCCCGTGGTACGGCGATGTCGATGATGAAGAGCGGACGATCCGAGCGCTGCCACAACATCGGCGCGAGTATCTCCGGCGTTAGCAACGGCGTTTCCGATGCTGTTGAAGTGAGCAGAATGTCGATCTCCCGACATTGCGCCACCCAATTATCGAACGGCACAACGCACCGGCCTACGCTGTCTGCCAGCTCGCGCGCGCGTTCCAGCGAGCGATTGCTGACCCGAAGATCAGTGACGCCACGCGAAACAAGCGCACGCGTGGTGCGCTCGCTGGTTTCACCAGCGCCGAGCACAAGCACTTTGCACTCGCTTAATTTGCCAAAAATCCGTTGCGCCAATTCGACTGCGACGGAACCAACCGACACCATGCCGCGCGCGATATCTGTGTGTGTGCGCACCTGTTTTGCCACTCGAAACGCTCGTTGAAATAGACGATGCAAATACGGACCAACTGCTCCCGATGCTCTCGCCAATTCGTATGCCTTCTTTGCCTGTCCGAAAATCTCGCTCTCGCCGACAACCATCGAGTCGAGCCCTGACGCGACGCGGAAAAGATGCTGGACGCATTTGTTGTCCTCGTACCGATAAAATGGAGGCGGGTAATTGGCCGGATTGAGGTTTGTTTTTGCGATGAGGCAACGCGCAATTTCGTCCGTGGAAATCTGCCTGTCTGAGACTGCGTAAACCTCCACCCGATTGCATGTCGTCAGCAGCAACGCTTCGGCACAACCGGCCTGGCGCGCGATGGATTCGGCTGTGGCGTTACCCGCGAACTGTTCGCGCGTTGCCACGTTCGCGGTGTGATGGCTCAATCCGATACAGAACAGGTTCATGGCACGTGATGCAGCTCCGCGGTGAATGTGATTCCCCACAGAAGCGCCAGAGCAGCGCTGAAGCCAATAATGCATAACGCAGCCACACGTTTTGGTGCGAGCCACTTGAGATGGCGGGCTTGCAAGATTGCCGCGTAGAGCAGCCAGAGCGCAATCGCAGCCACGACCTGAATGCGTGGTAACGGGTGACCGGTAAAGAAGCCGCTCACGATGCCCACAGTGTAAAGAGCAAAACCCCACCACAGCAGACGCGTGATGACAGCAAACAAGTTGGTCAGCGGAGGTAAATGATAAAAAATCGAATGCAAATGGTGCGTCTTCAGCTGGCGCTCCTGCAGCAGGTACATGACGCCCGCAATACAAGCGAGCGCGAACACACCATAGGCCACGAGTGACATCGATGCGTGAAACTCAAGCCAGGAATTCGCCGGGACGGTTATCGAGCGCCGGATATCGATCGGCGCGATTAGGGCAAAACCCTGCAGCAACAACACTAGCGGCGCGGTGAATGCCCCCATCAGAGAAAGCCGATACGCTGGCCCTACCACCATGTAGACTAACGCCACCGACCAGGCGAGAAAGGCAAAAACCTCAAACAGATTCGTGATCGGACACCGTCCCAACTCCTGGCCTCGAATCCACAAGAACGCTGTCTGAAAAATAAAGCCGAGTCCGATGGAGAAGAAATTGAATCGCAGCGCGCGAAATACGTTCGCCCGCAACTCGAGGACGGTGTGTACAACCGCGGCGAGAAAACAGAATGTCGAAGCAATAAGAAGATAACGCTCCACTGGGACAGCTTATTCTAAGTTGCCGTCCCAAATTGGCAATCCTACGTAGTGCCCGTCACCTGAAGGGCAGGCACTATCATCGGTTCCCGTTGGTGTTATTCCAGAGAGATGAACAACCTACGGCAGTGTTGTCGCTGCGAATGATTGACGTTTCACGGCAGCCCGCTAGCATTCGCGGCAATGGCCGCCGAAATCTTAGAAAAACTACGCGCCACCGTGCGCGATGTGCCCGATTTTCCGAAGAAAGGCATTGTGTTTAAGGACATCACGCCGGTGTTAAGCGACTCCGGCTTATTCCGGGCATCCATCGATCTGTTTTTGGAGCGTTGTCGCGGGAGAGAGATTGACAAAATCGCCGGGATCGATGCGCGCGGCTTCGTCTTTGGATCGGCCGTCGCCTATGAACTGGGAGTTGGATTTGTGCCGATTCGCAAGCGTGGGAAGCTTCCATATAGGACAGAAATCGCCAAGTACTCCTTGGAATACGGCGAGGCAGAAATGGAAATGCACACCGACGCCATTACAGCGGGTGAGCGAGTTGTGCTCGTGGATGATTTGCTCGCGACTGGTGGAACGTCGGCCGCCGCGACGGTGCTTATCAGAAAGGCCGGTGGGGATCTGGTCGAGGCGCAATTTCTGATTGAGCTGGAATTCCTCGAAGGCCGAAAGCGACTCGAACCGACGCTGGTCACTTCGTTTCTCAAATACTGACGCGATTCACGCGGCGGAGGTCAGGTCGTATGGCGGGTCGCATTTCCGGCGCCGCGCAGATTTTGGCTTTTCGATTTGCGACCCTAGATTGTTCCGCAACCCAAGGAGCGATGAAAGTATCTCGAGAGTTGGAGAAAGTTTTGGCGCACGCCGAAAGCCGCCTGGCGCCCACAGGCACGCGGCGTCCCACCGAAGTCCTCCCGCTATACAAAAAATTTCTGAAGGTTGAAGAGCACCGGTTGCGCCTGAGGCACCAGGCTGGTGGAGGCGGACGCGAGATTTGCGCGCGGCGAGCGGAATTGGTGGATGTTTTGTTGCGATACGTCTTTGGGGCTGCATCGTCCGCAGCGGCTCGTGAAAACGGCGAAGGTGAGGTGCCTCTGGCGCTTATTGCTCTTGGCGGATATGGCCGGGGCGAGCTCAATCCGTTCAGCGACGTTGACGTTATGCTTTTACATCAGCAGCGCGCCGAAGTTTCGCCGCACTTGGAGGAGATGGTGAACCAGATCCTTTACCTGTTGTGGGACAGCGGATTCAAAGTTGGACACTCCACGCGTTCCATCAAGGAAGCCATCGCACAGGCCAACAGTGACATGCGCACAAAGACGGCCATGCTGGAGGCGCGGTTTCTCGGCGGCAATACTGAGCTGGCGAAAGAATTCCGGGAACAATTTCGTTCTAAATGCGTGGTTGGACATGAACGCGACTATGTCGAATTACGCATGCAGGACCAAGTAGCCCGGCACAAAAAATTCGGCGACAGCGTTTATATGCAAGAGCCGAACCTTAAGAGCGGCTGTGGTGGACTGCGCGATTATCAAAATCTGCTTTGGATTACGTACTTCAAGGAGGGTTCGCTGAGCACAAAGCAACTCGTGGGGAAAGACTGGCTGAGCGAAAGCGACCAGCGTCGAATCGAGCGCGCGTACGATTTTCTTTTGCGCTTGCGCACAGACTTGCACTACGCGACGGGTCGCGCCACCGACATACTGCACATGAATTTGCAGGAACAAGTCGCAACACGGCTCGGGTATTCACCTCGAAGAGGCCAGCTTGCTAGCGAGGCGCTCATGCGGGACTGCTACCACCACACGCGAAATATTCTCCGGGTAACTGAGCGAATTACGGAACAGTTCGCAAGCGGACACGTTACCAGCAAAACCCGCGCTCTTTTCAGTTTTCTCCCCTTAACACGCGGCCACAAGACTCCGATTGGTGATTCCTTCTTTGTTCGAAACAAACAACTGTGCTCGGCGCGGCGCGATGTTTTTCGTAACGACCCCGAACAGATGATGCGAGCATTTCAACTGGCCCAGGAGCGTGATCTCGGTCTTAGCCCGGAACTGGAAGACTTGTTAAGCAGAAGCCTGCGACATGTAACCAGAACGTATCAGTATGCGCGCAGGCCGCGTGTGATCTTTACATCGATTTTGTCCCAGAAAGGCAGAGTGGGGCGCATCCTGCGGATGATGCATCGGGTGGACTTTCTTGGCCGGTACATTCCCGAATTCGGCCAACTCACCTGCCTTGTGCAGCACGAGTTCTTGCACCGTTACACGGCCGACGAGCACACGCTCGTGTGCATCGACAAACTTGATGCGTTGGCCGAGACCGATGATCCGAAGCTCATTCATTACCGCAAATTGTTTGAGCAACTCGCGGATCCACTGGTTCTGTATCTTGCCCTTCTCCTGCACGATAGCGGCAAGGCCGTGGGCCGGCCACACTCCGAAGCCAGCGCGCTGTTCGCCCAGCGCGTTGCGGCCCGTCTGCAATTGTCCTCCGAGCAGCGGAAATCGCTGATACGCCTCGTCGATCATCACCTGACCTTATCCACAATGGCGCAGCAACGGAACCTCGACGATCCCGCAACAGTCATGGAATTTGCGCAGGTTGTGAAAGACCAGAAAAACCTCGATGCGCTCATGCTTCTTACTCTCGCTGACGGCCAGGGCACAAGCGCCGACGCTTGGTCGGACTGGAAGGAATCGCTGGTGTGGCAATTGTTTCATCAGACCTCGCGTTACCTCGCCGACCGCAAGTCTTATTACGAACAAACCAGAATCGCACGCGAAAGCCTGCGTGTCTCCGTCGCGGAGAACCTTCCACCGGACTACGCGGAGGAAATAGAATCGCATTTCGAATACATGCCCGATCATTATTTCCGCGCGACCGGTGTGCCCGAGATCACCGAGCACGTGAAGTTGTTCCGCTCTTTTCTGGAAAGCGTTTCGAGCGCGAATGGGTTTCCACTAGCTCCGGCAGTGAAATGGAAGATCGTGCCCGAGCAGGGCCACACGGTCATGAGGTTCTGCACGTGGGACCGCGAACGGCTCCTGGCAAAAATAGCCGGCTCATTTTCCGTCGTACCGCTGAATATTTTGAGCGCCGACGTCTTTCCACGCGGCGACAACGCGGTGGTTGGCGTTTTCCGCGTGTGCGACACGAAAGCGCAGCCCGTTTCCAACCGGCGCGATTTCGAGCTTGTAGAGCAAACGTTGCGCCGAGCACTCGAGGACGAGAGTTTCGATCTTGTCCCACCTATCGAAAAAGCAAAGCGCTCGAGCCATCGTGCCGTGGTGGGAATTGAATTTCCGACTCGCATCGCGATCGACAACAAAACGCATCCGACTTACACCCTTGTTGAATTTCAAGCCCCGGACCGCATCGGTCTGCTTTACGATGTCCTTAGCTGCCTCGATCGTGAGAATGTCTTGGTGCCGCTTTCACGAATTAACACGCAGGCAGGCGCGGCAATCGACACACTGTACGTGGTGGACGGCTCCAGCCATGCCAAAATCACTGATTCGCAACGGATCCGAATCATTCAGCAGCATTTGAAAGACACCATTCTGCAGGGCTCGGCGAAACCGTAGAGAAAACACGAGCGTTTTTCTGCTTTGCTGCGAACTCTTTTGATCTCATGAACGTTTTGATTCTCGCTGCAGGATACGCAACGCGCCTTTACCCGCTAACGCTGGACAAAGCGAAACCACTGCTCGTAGTCGGCGGCAAACCGATTATCGAATGGCTGGTGGACAGTCTCGCTGGCATTCCAGACTTGGAAATGATTTATATCGTGACCAACGACAAATTCGCGACGGACTTCCAAGCGTGGAGTCAGAGTTATCAAAAACGCCATCCTACGTTTAAGTTCAAGGTCGTTAATGATGGTTCTAGGAGCGACGACGACAAGCTGGGCGCAATTGGAGACATCAATTTCGTCGTCACGCACGAGAAGCTTTCTCACACCAGCCTGTTAGTCGCCGCCGGCGACAATTTGTTTACCAGTTCGCTGGCAGACTTCGTGGCCAATGCAAGGAACACCGAAGTGACCGTTGCAGTTTACGACGTTGGCGACACTGAAGCGATCAAGAAGTACGGCAACGTAGCCGTGGATGCCGAAGGGATCATCACCCGGTTTGAGGAGAAACCGCAAAAGCCTCAGGGAACACTCGCCGCGATCGCCCTGTATTATTATTCGTCTGCGGTCCTTTCGCTTTTAAGAACATATCTGGCTGCTGGGAACAATGCGGATCAGCCCGGCCGTTTTGTGCAGTGGCTCTACGCGCGCAAACCGGTGAAGACCTTCGAGATCAAAGGCCAATGGCTCGACATCGGAAGCAAAGAGACGCTCGAGAGCGCCGACAAAACGCTGGCTTCGAACGTTCGTTGAATCGAAAACTCATTGTTGTCGTTAACGGATTACACCGCTTAAGATCGTCATTTCAGCCTTCCTTCATCGAACTCAATCAGATCGAAATAAGTCCGAATATCTTTACGTCCGTCGCCGCCGGCTTCTTTGAGGAAATGCAGGAAACGCGCTTTTTTTGCGGCGGTATCGGGATGGCGTGAAATCATAGCCGCGTTCCATTGTTCGATCGCTTCCGGCGAGTGTTGCTCTCCATTTTTCTTCACCCAGGCGAGAACTGCCTGGTCGTCGTCCAGGCTGTTGGCGATTTCTTCAAATGTTTCCCCGTCGATTTTGAGAAATGCTAGTAAATGCTTGTCGAACCCGACAGTTTTGTAGTTGTAACCGTCGAGCAAGCCTTTGCAGTAGAGCCTCGCCTTATCAATCAAACGCGGCAGATGGACATAACCGCCGAGTTTCTGGTAAGGACTGCGTGGATGCAGTCTTCGCATGAAGCTGATTGTTGCTATGTGGCCGGTACCGGTCGCGCTACGGTATCTTGAAAACTGGACGGCCTCGGGCGTGAAGGCTCTTGTTCCCCAAGCAGTTCTCCTTGTGCCAGGCCGGTCTGCCCGATGATAAGTTGGCCGGAGAACATTCCGCCTTTCTCCACGCTGATCGCCCTAGCTGTAACGTCGCCCTCCAGCGAACCCTTTCTATAAACGGTCACTGATTGAGCGAAAATCTCTCCGGACATCCTGCCTTTGATTTCGATCTGCTCCGCGCGGACCGTCCAAAAACAGTGAATGTCAGCTTTGCGCTCAACGACAATGTGCCGAGCACTGATGCGGCCGGGGATTTTCCCTGAGTAGTTAATTGTCGCTGTGTCGCAATGCAGATTGCCGCGTAGCCTGCCTTCAATCAAAGCGGATTGGCACTCCACGTTGCTGCTGGCAAGATCACCTTTGCCGGAAAGGTGCACGTTACCGCGCGTGCGAATGCTTCGACTGAACCCGCTGGTGATTTTGTAATCGCGCAGGTCAATATGCGCGCTGCAGGACGGGCAGATTGTCGATGTCGCTGCGCCAGAAACCTGCTGTTTGCGTTTACATTCGAAACACTCGACCACCGAACTGCGTTGCCGCTTCCAAAAATCCTCGAGCCTGCCAAAAATAGATGAGGAAGTCTCGGGCGCAGACGCTTCTTCGGTCGTCCGCAGCTTCAGGCCGGGTTTCGGTGCGAACGGAGTAAAAGAACGGCCGCACTGGCGGCAGATCGAACTCTTGGCCGCTACGTATTCCATCTGCTTGAAGCCGCAGTGCGGACATTCCGCACTGACTTTTGCAGGCGATGGATTGGCCACTGTATTCTTGCCGAAACCTTTCTTTTACGCTCGGACTCCGAATGCTGCCTTGATCGGCTCGCTGGACCGCACAACTTCAGGACGCGGCGCGGCTTTTGCAGAAACGGCCCCGGTAGTAACCTCGGATTTCCCAATAAAAGTCGCCCCTTCTTCAATCACAAAAAGCGCTGCTTTGA
>Ga0081455_10004811_pt1 | contig 14998 bp, 12 predicted proteins | sample TabmetS3T2R1_FD_70207 | JGI IMG/M metagenome (GOLD analysis project Ga0081455, IMG submission 70207) | Tabebuia heterophylla rhizosphere microbial communities from the University of Puerto Rico - S3T2R1 | ecosystem: Host-associated > Plants > Roots > Rhizosphere ... | reverse complement strand
GACGAAGCTGAATTCGCCGAGCGCAGATTGGACGGCGGCGCCCCCCTTATCGCGTCGATGCGCTTTTGGTTTTAGAGTGATAAACATAAACCGCCTTGCTTCCGCGGGAGTGATAAAAGAAGATAGCCGCGATGTTTAACCACACCGTCGAATTCGTCAGCGACAAACCCGCGATCATAGCGGTTCTCGGACGCCTCGACGCGGCGCCAGTGATTGCGCTCGACATCGAAACGGCCTACTGGTGGGACCGTGAGTTGGAGCGCGTCGCGCTCATTCAGTTGGCCTTCCGCGAAAACGACGCGATACGCGCAATCGTCATTGACGCGATGGCGGATTTCGATCCGGAGCCGCTGCGGCGCCCTCTCGAGCTGAGCGCGCAGGTCAAGGCCATTCATAACGCCGGCTTCGACGCGGTGAAGTTGTCGCGCCATTTTCGCATCGCCACTTCTCCCATTCACGACACGATGCTCGCCGCGCGGCGCGGCGGCGAGCGCCGCTGCTCGTTGCAGGCTCAGGTCGAAGCCCATCTGGGCTTTCATCTCGACAAGACCGAACAGCGTGGCGATTGGAGCCGCCGCCCTCTGACCGCCGAGCAATTGAATTACGCCTCGCTCGACGCCGTCTGCACGTTGCTGCTTTACGAAAAGCAGATCGCGCGCGGCCTGCGGGGCGATTACCAGTTGCGAGCCAGAGTCGAGAAGACTCAACAATCGCTGACTCTAGTAAGCGATGATCCGCGAGTCGCGGCGCCCGACGCGGGCGCGCCGGAATTGACTCGCCTGGCCTCCGAACTAGGCGATCTCAACGCCTGCGCGTTTGCGCTGCTCGGCGTCATCGCCGAACTCGGCGGGCGCTACAGCCCCGAACATCTGGTCGCGACGATCTGCGCTGAAAGAGTCGGCCTGGCGGGTTGGATCATAGATCACACGCTCGGCGTCGGCGCCGACATCGATGAAGTGACAGCCAAGCGCGAGATCGCCGCGCTCATAGACCTTGGGCTGGCGCGCCTCGGCCTCTCGCGCAAGCTCGAAGCCACTATCGCCGGCGCGAAATTCTGGGCGGATCACAAATCGCAACTTTGATAGAGAAATAACTTGCCTGCCACGCCGAGCGATTGTAGTATGCCCGCATCAAATCGCGGTCACGGAAAAAATTAATCGAACAAGCTTAACTGGAGAATAGGACATGAAGCACCCAAACGCCACTTCTCTCGCTAAACGCTTGCTGGATTCGCACATCAAACGTCAGGTGATTTCTGGGATCGACTCCGAAACCGAACACCTGTTCAGAATCAGCGACGAAGAACGTGCCTGGGCTGAAGAGATTCTCGCCACGCACCTGGACGCATGCATGAAGCAAGGCATTCATCCCGACCTCACCGAGGCCGTGGCAGACGCCCTCGCCTTCGCGTTGCGCCGCGAAAAAGCATACGAACCCATTCCGACGACATCGCGCTTACGTTACGCGCTCGTTGTCATGGAAGAGCAGGACGCGGACTGAACATATGCCACAGAGACACAGAGACACAGAGACGCAGAAGTATAGAGAGACCGCAGGAATTGCGGCGCAACTTTATCTCTATTTCCCTCTATCTCTCTTTCTCTTCGGCTCTGTGGCTCTGTGGCTCTGTGGCAGGTCCTATCCGACATTCGCCAGCCCGTATCGCGGCTGGCTGCGCACGTGATTGATCAGGCGATCGGTCTCGCGCGTATTTTTACGCTCGTTGAGCATATAGTCCGCCTCGCGCCGCGCGATCTCCAAAATCTTCTGGTCGCGCACGATGTTGGCGATGCGGAACGCGGGGATGCCCGATTGGCGGGTGCCCATCACCTCGCCCGGGCCTCGAATCTCCAGATCCTTTTCGGCGATCTTGAAGCCGTCCGTGGACTCTTCCATTATCTTCAACCGCTCGCGCGCCTCCTTGGTCTTCTGAAACTGCGCGAGCAGGATGCAAAAACTCTCCGCCGCGCCGCGTCCGACCCGCCCGCGCAATTGATGCAACTGCGACAAGCCGAAGCGCTCTGCGTGTTCGATCAGCATGACCGTGGCGTTCGGCACGTCCACGCCGACCTCGATCACAGTCGTCGCCACCAGAATTTGAATCTTATTCGCGCCGAATGCCCCCATTACGCTCTCTTTCTCGGCGGGCTTCATCTTTCCGTGCAGCAGGCCGACGTTGAATTCCGGGAAGACCTCCTGGCGGAGGTTCTCGTACATCTCGGTCGCGTTCCGCAAATCGAGCTTTTCGGACTCCTCGATGATCGGATAGACGACGTAAGCCTGGCGGCCTTTTTTGACCTGGTCGCGGACGAACTCGTAAATCTTTTCGCGCCGGTCTTCGCCGCGCACGTGCGTCGAAACAGGCGTGCGCCCCGGCGGCATCTCGTCGATGATCGAGACTTCGAGGTCGCCGTAAACGGTCATCGCCAGGCTGCGCGGGATCGGCGTAGCCGTCACCACCAGGACGTCGGGGTTGACGCCGCGCCTTCGAAGCTCGGCGCGCTGCAGCACGCCGAAGCGATGCTGCTCGTCGATCACGGCGAAGCCGAGCTTTCTGAATTGCACCGCATCCTGAATTAGCGCGTGCGTGCCGACTATCAGGTCGACGTCGCCCGAAGCGACGGCCTCCTGAACCTCGCGCTTCTCTTTCGCCTTCAAACTACCGGTGAGCAACTCGACGCGATACGGGGCGTTGGAGAGCCAGCGCCGGATGTTGCGGGCGTGCTGTTCGGCCAGAATCTCCGTCGGCGCCATCAAGGCCGTCTGGTAGCCGTTCTCGATCGCGACGATCATCGCCTGAACCGCGACGATCGTCTTGCCGCTGCCCACGTCGCCCTGCAGCAGGCGGTTCATAGGCTCGTCGCTGGCCATGTCGTCGACGACCTCTTTCAACGCGCGCTTCTGAGCCTCGGTCGGATGAAATGGCAGTATCGAACGCACCGCCTCGCGCACGCGGTCGGTGATCTCTATGATCTCGCCCTTCGGCTCGCGGACGCGCTCGCCCCTGCGCAAGCCCAGCGCAAGCGAGAGCCAGAAGAACTCCTCGAATATCAATCGCCGGTGCGCGGGCGAACGCGCCAGATTGTAATCGTCGATCGGCGAATCGTCGGCGGGAAAATGGACTTTGCTCAAAGCGTCGAGGCGCGGGATCAGATTGCAGCGCGCGATAATCTCATCGGGCAGAGATTCGGCGGCGTCCTTTTCGATCCCCTTGAGCAGGTGATGGAAGACCGAGCGCAATTGCCGCGTGCGAAAATCGCCGAGTTTGCGGTAAATGGGCACGCGACGCGCAGTGTGAATGGCCGACGTCTCGGGATCGTCGTCGTCATCTGTCAAGAGCTCGTACTCGGGATTTTCGACCTCGTAATAGCCTTTGTACTTGTTCAGCTTCCACTGGCCGTAGAGGATCACGCGCGAGCCGCGTTGAAAGACCCTGTTGAGATAGATCTGGTTCCACCAGTAAGCGCGCGCCTGATTTTCGCCGTCCGTGGCGATGAACTCGTACATCTTCAGCCGCCCGCCTTTGAGCGGAATGATCCCGCCCACGCGCACCATCACCTCGACCGACGCAGTCTGGCCGTCCTGCAACTGCGAGATGCGGGCCAGATTCGACCGGTCTTCGTAGCGCATCGGCAAATAATGCAGCAGGTCCTCGACCGTCGCGTCGCGGGCGTCCGGCTTCGCGGCGATGGCGGCGACCTCTGCGGCCAGCCCGTGCGCGGTCTTCTGGCCGACGCGCGGCAGGCCGTGGTGGTGAAGTTCTACGAGTGGAGTGTCGAGTGTCAGCACGGTTTCTCAGGCTCTCGACGCCGCGAAAAGTAGAAACGGCGTTGCGTTTACGAGGAGACAGAGGAAGCCAAACATACTCCGTCGCAATATCAAACTTAATACCGAGAAAAAAAGGCCGGCGGCAAACCCCAGGACCATGCCGAAAAAAATCCAGGTAAATTCATATATCGCCATCAATGCCCCGGCATGACGGTTAGCGTCATCCTGCAAATCTTTATTCACATCGTCCCAAAATTCGCTATGGCTATCCAGAATTAACCACAACACTGCGGCGGCCACAATAGGGCAAAGAAGTGAAACGATGGCCCAAACACGATGCTCTGGGATACTTTTCAGGTTGAACATTTCGATCACCAGGTCGAAACAATCAGTTTCCGCAGTCCTTGACCAAACGCAACCCTACTGATCAGATTCATGCGATCCCTAATCCAGCTCAAAATTGAAAGTCAGAATTCCTCGTACCTTAACCGGCGCGCCATCCAATTTGGTCGGTTTGAATACCCACTGTTTGGCAGCTTGCACGGCGGCATCACGCAATAATTCGGGGCCGCTGATGGCAATGGCCTCGATCACCCGGCCCTCCTCAGAAATAGTCACTTGTACCGCGACCTTGCCTGAAACGTAGGCTCCTTTTGCTTCTGGTGGATAGGCCGGGGCCACCTTTTTAAGCGCGTTGCCAGGGTCTACCCTCCCTGTCTCGTCAACCGCAATCACCTTCCTCCCTGTCTCGTCAACCGCACTCACTTTTTTGACCCCTACCGCTTTCCCTGTCCCATCAGCCGCAATCACGGGCTTGCCGGTGAACTCGAATGAATCGAAAAATCTGGAGGCGATTAATTCCATTGACCTGGCTATCTCCGCCGCATTTTTAGCGCGGTCATTTGGCGTCGAGATGGCAATTTGATAGAAACGCTGTCCGACCAGATAGTACTTCATCCTGAGCTTTGAATCCGGCGTCTTCGCTATGAATTCACGTCCTGGATAACCGTCGAGCGCAATTTCAGCAATACTCAGCAGCTTCCCCCGATAGGACGCGACTTCAGCTTCGTGCGCATTATCCAGGAATTTTTTGACCTCGTCCGGCTCAGTCAGGATTTTTGGAAGGTCTGAATATGAGACGAGGAAGGCGCCAGAACCAGTTCCGAGTGTAAACGTATGACGCTCAATCTTTCCCAAGCCCAACTCTATCGTCTTTGAGGACTCGGTGGGGTTGCCAGGTAGCGCGACCTTGAAGCGGCCGACAGTGGAGGAAAACTCCTTCCATACTTCTTCTGGCGCTGTCGGCAGCGGCTGCGTTTGAGCGAAACCTGAGATAGCGAAAACAAACACCGCAAGGAAAAATGACTGTGGAATTCTTTTCATGACCATTTCCTTTCAAACAGATGACCGCTTTGCCAATTGAGTGTTTCGTTGGCGCGATGCCCTCTTAACTTCTCGAAGGTTTGAGCGCCGACTCATCTAACGCTCTCCTTTCGACGCCGGGGCGGTCAATTCAAACGTCGTGACGCACACTTACGCTGCGCTCATCGCCGCCGAGGTCTTCTATCACGACCCGATAAGCGTTCGGAATCGTAAAAGCTCCGAGTCGTTCCGGCCATTCGACAACCACAACAACATCATCTTCGCTCAACATCTCATCCAGCCCGAGCGAATAGACTTCATCCGCTCCTCCTTCGATCCGATATAGATCGAGATGATAGAGCCGCATCCGCCCTTCGTGCCGATTCACAATCGTGAACGTCGGGCTGTTGACTTCGGCCGGGTCGATATCCAATCCCGCGCCGATGCCTTTCGCGAAAACCGTCTTGCCAACGCCCAAATCCCCTTGAAGCAGAAAGACCGCCAGTTCATTGATCGCCTCGCCGACGCGGTAGGCGAGATCGAAGGTCTCCTCGGCGGATCGTGTGACGAACTGTCCGGTTGGAATCGATGACATCAGATCGTTGAGATTGTGTTTGTTCGACCGCGCTCCGCGTCGCCGCCGACTTGCAAAACGGCCTCGCTCAGATTGGCGATGATGTCGGAAGCGATGAGCGGGCGCATTCCCGATTTGCTTGCCGCGATATCGCCTGCTAAACCGTGCAGGTAGACCGCCGACACCACCGCGTCTCTGCTTCCGGAGCCAAGTTTGATTTCATCAGTCAATCGCGGGCTTTGGGCAAGGAAGCTTGCGACAATTCCGGTCAACACGTCGCCGGAACCGGCGGTGGCCATCCCCGCGTTCCCGGTCGGAACGATATATACGTCGGTAAACCGAAGGTCCGGGTCCGCAAATTTCAGTGGGGCGGCAATGACGGTGCGATTTCCTTTGAGAACAGTGATAACGCGATGTTTCTCGGCAAACGCGCGCGCGACGGCAATTCGATCCGCGTTGACTTCCGCGGTCGTCATTCCGGTTAGTCTGGCCATTTCGCCCGGATGAGGCGTGATCACAATCGGCATTTCTTCCGAGCCTTGAAGTTCTTCCGGCCAAGGCGCGAGCGCATTCAAACCGTCGGCGTCGATGACCAATGGGGTGTTTCTTTGCCCGACAAAGTCGCGCACGAATCGCCTTGTGCTTTCGTCCGCCGAAGATAACCCCGGGCCGACGGCGACGACCGTTCTCTTCTGCGCGAGTTGCAGCGCGCGACCGAGCGCCGAATGTGAAATAGCTCCATCAGGGGTTTCATCTAAAGCCTCCGTCATCACCTCGTTCCACGCCTGAGTGACCAGCAGTGATTGAGCCGAACTCGAAGTAGCCACCGTGACCAGGCCCGCGCCGGCCCGTAAAATGGCGCCTGACGCCAGCGCGGCAGCGCCGGTTTTGCCTCGTGAGCCGGCGATCAGCAGCACGTCACCGACCGAACCTTTATGAGCATCTTCGGGCCGTCTCGACAACCGGAGCCAATCAGCGACCTGGCTTTCGGAGACTAGATAAAGCTGTGATGGGCATTCTTCCTCGATCAACCAATTAGGCGTGCCTATCGATGCGACAACCAGTTTGCCGTTGGCATGGCAAGAAGGGGGAAGAACGTTGCCGATTTTTGGAGCTGTGAAAGTCACGGTCAGGTCGGCTTCAATGTGTGGGCCAATCGGCTGTCCGGAATCAGAAGACAGACCGGAGGGAATGTCTACTGCTATAACTTTGAGGTCGTATTCTTTCTTAAAGTCCTTAAGGTCCGAGATGAACGTGGCGATTCTGCCTTCGACCGGGCGCGTCAATCCGGTGCCGAAGATCGCATCAACCACGAAATCAGGCGGGTGAAACAAACGTCTTTCGATATCCTCAGTCATCCCGGCAGGCCGATGCGACTTAACATCGCTTGAAGTTTGCCCGACTTCATTGAAGATCATCCCTCCGGAAGCGACCATCGTCTTCACGCAATCCAGATTGGCGCGCGCCTCGCCTTGCGCATCCTCCAGCTTGCCGAACAGTAAAATCTTGATGCGCGCCCCTCGCATCCTCAACAATCTGGCAATGACCGCGCCATCGCCGCCGTTGTTTCCTTTGCCGCAAAGGATCACAAAACTCTTTCTTTCAACGTCCCCATAATGTCGCAGGATGGCCTCGACTACCCGCGCCCCCGCCGTCTCCATCAAAGTCGCATAAGAAATGCCGCATTGCTCGACGGTCAGCCGGTCAATCTCCCGCATCTGTTGCGCAGTCAAAATCTTCATAGCCAACCATTATCGCCCGGCGCGAAAAGAGCGCAAAGGGGCGCGAGGCCGCTTGCGCATAGAGCGATAAATTGGCGAATATAACGCAGTCATTGCCGCATCTGTTAATAAGTCTTCCACCATCCTCCAGCGAAGCAAAAAAGGCGGGGAAGACCAATGGCTCAAATTACGAATCAATACCGCGAGCGGTGGCGAGCGAGACTCCTAGAGCAGGCCTCTAATGGGAACCACGCTCGCTACCGCTCGCGGTACAGATTTATTAACCGCGAGGCGCCTGAAGCGGATCGACAACGGCTCACCGCTCGCGGCGCTAATTCGAATAGGAGCGCTATGAAAAATCGTCTGAAGATTCATGCAGTCTGGGGATTCGCTGTGGTCGCGTTATTGCTGGCGCAACTCGGCTGCTCATCTAAAACCACCGAGAACGCGGCGACGGCGCAACCAAGTCCTTCGCCCAGCGCCACGACGGATCTGACATCGGCTTCGCCGACGCCGGACGCGACTTCAAGCGGGGCGAGTAATCCGGGCGCTGTCGCTTCGAACGCCGCGGCCAATCCCGGCGCCGCGCCGGCCAACCCTGCAGGCGCGGGCGCAGCTCCCGCCGCCCCCAGCGCCGCTCCTCCTCCTCCGCCACGTGTTTTCACGATTCGCGCGGGCGCCCCAATTGCGGTCTACACGGCCAAGGATCTTTCCACCAAGACCGCCAAGGACGGCGATCTCTTTACGGCCAGTCTGGCGCGCCCCATCGTCGACGGCGATTGGGTGATCGCCAAGCGAGGCGCGTTGGTCCAGGGCGTTGTCGTCAACTCTGATCCCGGCGGAAGGGTGAAAGGGCGAGCCTCGATGACGGTCAAGCTGCGCAGCCTGCAACTCGCCGACGGACGCACGGTCGAACTTTCGACCAGCTCTTACACGAAGGAAGCCAAGAGTACGAAGAAGAAAGACGCGATGAAGATCGGCATCGGCGCCGGCATCGGCGCGGCGATCGGCGCGATAGCCGGCGGCGGTAAAGGCGCGGCGATCGGCGCGGGCGCGGGAGGAGGCGCCGGTACGGGCCTCGTGTTGGCGACGCGCGGCGACCCGGCGGTGATCCCCAGCGAATCGCAATTGACCTTCCGCCTCCAAGGGCCGATCACCGTCACCAAACGTTGAGATGGCGCCAACGTATAGGACTTATAGGACCTATGGGACTTATAAGACCTAACAGCCCCATAAGTCCTATACTTCCTATAAGTCCTATGGTCGGCCTTCACTGCTGCAAATGCGCTTCGAGGAACCAGAGCGATTTGTCCAGCCCGCGTGAAACCTCGGTGAATAGATCAGCCGTGTCGGCGTCTCCCAACTCATCAGCGCGATCAATCGCCACCCGGGTCGTCGCCGCCAGTTCGGCGTAGCGCACGACCAGGGCTTCGACGCTCTCCCGGCCTCCGGTCGTCTCCGCTGAATATTCCGGCAGGCGACTCTTCGCCGCCGCCATCCTGGCCGTGCCCAAGGCGGTTCCGCCGAGCGTCGTCGAGCGTTCGGCGATGGTGTCCACGTGATCGAGCAGTTCTGCGGCGAGTTTGTCGAAAAGCTCGTGCAGTTGGAAGAACTGGGAGCCTTTCACGTTCCAGTGCGCCTGTTTGGTCTGGCTGTAAAGGTCGAACGTGTCGGCCAGTTGTTGGTTTAAGAGCGAGACGACCTGCTCGCGCATCTCGGCATCAAGGTCAATGCTGGTTTTATGCGTTTTCGGTTTGTTCATTTTCTCCTCCCCTTCTCATCCGCATTGTTCACAATGTCCTAAAAGTTCGATGCGGTAGTCCTCGACCTTGAACCCACTCGGCGCATTGAGCAGTTTGAGCAACTGTTCGCCCGCCGTCGGGGCCACGTCGGTGATCCGTCCGCATTTCAAACACCGGCTATGGTAATGATGATCCGTGCGAATTTCGTAGCGCGCCGCCGAATCGCCGTAAGTCAGCTTCGACGCCGCGCCGCAAGCCACTAGAGCCTCAAGATTTTTATAGACCGTCGCCAGACTGATCTTCGGCAGCTCCTGTTTGACGGCGATGTAAACCTCATCGGCTGTGGGATGATGATCGACCCGGCTCAGGTAATCGAATACCGCCCCGCGCTGGCGAGTGAAACTCGATCCGCTCGTTACGAGCATTTGCCGCAGCGCGGACCTCTGGCGCTCAGCCTCTTTTCGCCCCGCCCCTTTTCGACCGGGGTCGACTTCCGTAGCGACCGCCTTCGATTTTCCTCTCGCCATATCGTTCATCCTCGACAGGAGAAGTCTAAGCGACTCTCAAGATAAAAACAATAGCAATTATTACTATTGTTTTTATAGGACCTATAGGACTCATAGGACTCATAAGAAGTCCTATGAGTCCTATGAGTCCTATAGGTCCTATGAGTCCTATAGGTCCTATAAGTCCTATAAGTCACATAAATCCTATGGCTTATCGGGCCCTATGTAGTTTATCGTGACCAGATCGAAGTAGGTCTGGTAGCGTCCTTCGGCAAAGTCTTTCAGGAAGACCGACATCTGCTGCAGCAGCGTGGAGGCGCGGTGGCCAGGCAGTCGGGCCGGGTGCGGGAAGCGCCCGGTGGCCGAGCGGATGAAGAGGCTGCGGTCGTTGATCGGCAGCGTCCGCACGTTGTCGGCGAAGGCCGTGAAGACCTCATTCTGAAACAGGTACTGCTCGACGTTCGACGTATAGAAGGCGGTCACGGTGAGGCCGTTCTTGCGCAGGTAATCGCCCACGGCCCGGAGCGCCTTCTTTCCGGCGAAGTCGCCGACGACGGGGATGATCAGATTCTTGCGGTGCATGTTGCGCACGAAGTCGTAATCTTCGGCGATGGCGAGAAAATTGCCGAGCTTATTGTTGAGGTCGGTCTGTAAGATCAGGTCTCTTAAAGTTGGAAAGTAACCGCCGCGCGAGTCGTCCATCCTGTATGCGATGTCGAGTCCGTCTTCGCGGAAGCTTTTGTAGACGTAATCCAAACTCTTCAGATCGCCCTCGGAGAGCGGGAACTGAAACTCCTCCTCGATCGTCTTGCGGACGGCGGCCAGGTTGGCCGCATACGTCTTTTCATCGGTGGCGGCCTGGCTGAAAAAGGCGATGATCTCTTGTATCGGCGCGTCCGGCTTCGGCGCCTTGTCCTTCGGCAATGGCCTGCTCAACAAGCGGGAGAGAAACTGAACGCGGTCCGGCGAGAGATGGAAGACGGCCTTATACATCAGGTGTTGGATTATCGCCTGGCGGCGGATGTCCACGATGAAGGCGATGCGCGGTCGGATCTTGGCGATGTAGGTGAAATTCTGTTCCGGCCCCACTCCTAGATAAGCCCCACCGGAAGCGCCGAGGCGCCGCAGCGTATCCACCACGGTCAGATATGCTGTCTCGTTGGACGTGAAATTGTCCGAGCGGAAGGGGCCGCCCTCCTCGGATAGTTCGCGAACAAGGCGCGAAAACTCCGCAGCCGGCAAATTCTCCAACTTGTCAGGCGCCTTCGCCGCGCTAACCGATTGAGCGCCTGCCGGGTTGGCCGGCTTCGGCTCCTGCGCCGCCGCGAAGCCCATCGCAATCACCCACACCGCCGCCATAATCGCCAGTAATGTTAATTGCTTTCTCGCTTTCATAGTCTCTTGGGTCTTATGGGACTATAGGACTTATGGGGCTCATAAGTCCTATAAATCCTATTCACAAAATCCAGCCCTTGCGGTATTCGCGGTGGAGGTACTGGTTGGCCTCTTTCACGTTCGTGACCTCGCCCTTCTCGCCATCGTAGCGAATCTGCGCGCCTTGCCCCGTTTTCAACGCCACGATTCCGAGCAGCATCGTCTCGGTGAGCTTCGAGGCGTATTCGAACGGAGAGGACGCCTTGGCCTGGCCCTTGCAGGCTTTGGCCCAGTTCTGGCGGTGCAGGGCGTTCTTCTCGTCGTCGGTCGCGATGCGCTCGTATTTCTGGGGAACCTTCTTGGCCGCTTCCATTAACGATTCGGGGAAGAGGCGCGGGTTCTTGCCGTAAGTTTCATGCATCAGGATTCCCTTCTCGCCGATGATGATGACGCCGCCGCCGCGTTCGAGCGAAACCTTTTCCGGCAGGACATCGGGCCGAGGCGCCATCATCCCGCCGTCTAGCCAGACCATCCTGACGGGCGGCTGATTGCCTCGCGCCGCGAAGTGATAAACGGCCTGCGTCGCCAGCGGGTGGCTGACCGGGTTGTTCTTGTGGTCATAGCCAAACGGGGTCGAGGTGGCTTCGATCTGCGTCGGCAACCCAAGGTCGAGCGCCCAGAACGGGTGATCAATCAGGTGCGCGCCCATGTCGCCCAGCGCGCCGGTTCCATAATCAACCCAGCCGCGCCAGTTGAACGGGTGGTAGATCGAATGGAAAGGGACTACGGGAGCAGGCCCCAGATACAAATCCCAATTGAGCGTGGACGGCTTGGAGAAATCGTTGAGAATGGTCCACGCGGTGTCTTTATTAAGGCGCACCTGCGTCCAATCATTGCCGAAACTGCCGGCGAATCCGTAACCGCCTTTGGCCATCCTTTGCCCGGCGGGCGGCCTGGGCGTTTGCGCCTGCGGCGGGGATTGAGACAAGCCCTGTCCCGCTTCGCTCTGTCTTGCTTCGGAGGATTGCGCCGGCGCAGGTTCCTCAACCGGTTTGCCAGGACGCGGCACGCCTTGAGGCCAGATCGGGCGGTTCGTCCAGACATAGACTTCCCGGACAGGGCCGATGACGCCTGCCTGAATCCATTCGTTGATCAACCGCGCCTCGTGGCTCGAATGTCCCTGGTTGCCCATTTGCGTGACGAGTTTGGGATTCTTCCTCGCCGTCTCGCGCAGCGTGCGGGCTTCGTGAACCGACCAGGTCAGCGGCTTTTCGCAATAGACGTGCTTGCCCGCCTCGAGGGCCGCCTTGGCCGCGACGGCGTGGATGTGGTCAGGCGTGGCGACCAACACCGCGTCAATGTCTTTTTGCTGATCGAGCATCCTGCGGAAGTCGTCGTAGCGTTTAGCCTTGCCGTAAGCCTCTTGCAGCTTGACCATTTGCTCGTTCGGCTTCCCGTCCCGTTCCTTGGTCCGCTCCGCCACGGCCTTGTCCACGTAGCCGAAATCCACGTCGGCCAGCGCGACGATGTTCTCGCCGCCGGCCACCAATTCGGACGCGTCTGACGCGCCCTGGCCCCCGCAGCCGACGACCGCGACGTTGAGTTTATCGCTAGGCGCGACGTAGCCCGGCCCGCCGAGCGCGTGGCGCGGCACGATCATCGCGCCGACGGCGGCGCCGGTCGTCCCCGCGACGAATTTCCGTCGTGTGATCTTGTCTCGTTTCATTTTTCTCCCCGTTGGTTTTGAATCTCGAATGAAAGCTTAACTGTTGTCGTGGAAAGCCGCCCCTCCGGGCCTTCGAACATATCCACCTCAAACGGCTTACCGATGTTGTTTCCCGCCAAATCCTCCAGTGTGGTCTGGATAATAAGTTGATAGCGCCCTCGGCGCCAAACGTTATCGGGAGTAAATATCCAGCGGCGTTCCTGATCTTCCAGCGAAACTTTTCCTTCCAAAATCCCTCCAGGCTCCCCGGCCACGCGGATGAGGCGTTGGGCCAGGGCATGGTCCATCGGTTCCGGGAAGATTACAGCGAGTCGGTCGCGCGAGCCGGCCTGCGGCGCCTCGATCTTCCACAGGGCCGGGTCGGGAGGTTCGCGGTCAGGCGGCGCGACTTTAAACACTTTTTGGAAACTCTCCTTGAGCGGATTCCCCGCCCCGTCTCGCCACTCGCGCTCGATCGCGAGCGTGTAGCTTCTGCCCGCTTCCAGCGCCGGGCCGATCTCTTCTAGTGGGCGTACACCGCGCTTGATCCGGCCCGGATCGATGATCAGAGTCAACCGCGTCATTGTCGGGTCCCACAGTTCTTCGCCGATCTCCAGAAAAGGCAGTTCGACGTCCTTGCCGCTCTCGTCACGCAAGCGAATGTAGTCGTAGATGTTCCCGCGGCTCATCGGCCCCGTGAAGTGGACGTAGAACTTGAGCAGGTTCTCCGGCAGCGTGTCGGCGCTGGGATAGACGCGACTCACCAGCGTCGCCGGCGTCGCGCTCCGTCGCGGCGATTGATAGACGGACGTGACAGGCGCCGCCGCGCCGCTTCCGTTCGGCAGTTGGTCGGGGCGAATGACGGCGCGGTAACTAAGCCCCGGCTCCAATGGGAACTGCGGCTCGAAGCGCAGCGCGTTCGATTCGACCCGATAGGAGCCCGCCATCGGAGGCAAGTCTGAATCGCTTCTCCGCCCTTCCTGCCCAACATAAATAGAGAGCAGACGCCGCCACTGGGCCAGGGATGGCTTCGTTCGCCGCCATCGCTTGATCGCAGCCACACTAAGACCGTGAACTTCTACAGCGACCTTGTAAGGATTCGCCGGATCAGGCGTCCAGCGAATCGAGACTTGATCCTGCGAAGCCGCGTTCTTTTCAGCGCAAAGGGACAAAGGGACAAAGGAACAAAGAAGGGTGAGCTGTAATAACCGCTTTAGTCCCTTTGTCCCTTTGCCCCTTTGTCCCTTTGCGGTAGTTCTTCGCATCATTCGTTAAGGCAAGGGCAGCGATTCGAGGTTGAGTGAGCCTCCTTCGGCGCGGCGAAGCGCGAGGACGTGATTGGCGTCGAAGCGGTCGAGATGATCAACCCCGGTCCAGCCCGCGATGGTTTCGTAAGGCAGTCCCTTCTTGTCGGCCACAGGCTCGGTGATGCTCTCGGCCTTGTCGATCTGCTCGGTGGTAATCTTCATGACGCCACGGCTGCTGTTGGCCATCAGCAGGTATGTCTTGCCGTCCTTCTCGTAAGAGATCATATCGAGCGGGCGGTTGCGGTTGCCGAGCTCGGCGATGGTCTTGCCTTTGATCTTGGCGCCGGGCTTCAGCTCGCTGATCGGGAACTGGACGAGCGGCGTGCAGGTGTAAGCCGCCAGCAGGTGATCTTCCTTGCCGATCTTGAAAGTCGTAAAGGTGCGCACCGGCGCGCGCGTTTCAAACCGCCCGTGGGCGCCGTGAAATATCTCGACGGAGGTTCCGCTGGCGACGGTCTTGAACGGGAACGGGATCGCGCGCAGAGTAGAGGCGAATTCTTCATTCGCCAATCCGGCGATGAAAAGGCGCCCGTCCAGGAATCCGATGTCGGTGATCGCTTCGAGGCGCGGATTGCTCTGGCGATTGCCCTGTCCGACCATCGCGTCGGCGGGCGGATCAGGCAGGTCGGCGCGCGAGAATTTCACCTTGTCGAGCGAGACGAGTTCCGGTTGGCCGTCGGCTTTGACGCGAATCAGCGCGGGAACGGCGTCGGCGCCGCGGCCGCGAGACACAGCCAGATAGGCGTTGCGCGAAATCGGGTTTACCGCCAGATCATTGATCAGAATCTGGTCGGCGCTCGCGCCCAGTAACGCCGCGATTTTTTCATTGATCGCTTCGACCTGGAGCTGTTTGGCGTTCGCGGCGGGGTTAGTGTCGCCGGTGGGGATGGCCGTGATCGCCGCCGCTTTGGCGTCGGCGACGAACAGAACGCCGTCAGG